>Ga0208939_1000310_pt1 | contig 41745 bp, 39 predicted proteins | sample AD_STIC12_MetaG_FD_184437 | JGI IMG/M metagenome (GOLD analysis project Ga0208939, IMG submission 184437) | Active sludge microbial communities of municipal wastewater-treating anaerobic digesters from USA - AD_STIC12_MetaG (SPAdes) (version 2) | ecosystem: Engineered > Bioreactor > Anaerobic >...
GGTATCAAATATCGTGCTTGATACCGCAGGAGCGGTCTGGGTGGCACCTGGACCGGCACGTGGGGTGGCGCAGTACGGAATATTTCGTTTCCGCGACAACACCTGGGTGCACCTTCCTCCCGCCCAGAATGGCATGCCATCCCCGCCCGCCGGGGAACCCGATGGCGGATTCATCTCGATTGCGGTGGACGGGCAAAACAGGGTCTGGGCAGGAACCTGGGGTGGTGGAATCGGAATAGTCTCGAGCGGGGGTACCACTGCACTTCACGCCGAAACGGTAAACACTGCCAACAGTCCTCTGACGGGGCTCGATGGCAGCCCGGATTACCTTGTCACAAAGTCCTTCCATCGCGGTGCGGACGGTGTCATGTACGCGGGCATCTGGCACAGTGGAGTGTTTGCTCTTTCTCCCGGTTTTTCGCCCGGCACCGGTAACGCATACCAGATCATGCGCAAATTCATGGAGAACGGGACCATCTCGCGCACGCTGAATGTGACGGCACTCACGCTCGATCGGTATGGCGTGCTGTGGGTCGGCACCTCGTCCGCGGGCGTACTTCTGGTTGATACGAACAACACTCCTTTTGACGGTTCGGACGACCAGTTCGTCGGCACACTGGGACGCCAGGGAATCGACTCCGATGTTGGGTTGAGGAGCCGAAATGTGCGGAGCATTGCACGCGCTCCGAATGGGGATATCTGGGTCGCCACAGATGCCGGTTTGACGCTCTTCCAGGGTGAATTTGCCCGCGCATCGAATCGGTACAGCCTGACGGCCCGCCATTTCACTCTCGATGATGGTCTGGCTTCGAACAGCCTGAACGCAGTTCTTGTCGACTCATTCGACGTCGTGTGGGTGGGGACTGATAGGGGGCTCGCCCAGGTTCTTCCCACAAAGCAGGTGATCACCTTGCCCGTCGAGCGCATCGTCGATACGGAGGGAAAGGTTACCTCGCTGGCATTTGACCGGGCACGGGGTTATCTGTGGATCGGTACGCCTTCCGGCCTCACGCGGTACGAAGCGTATCCCCCGGTTGGCGCAGGCGACAATATCATAGCGGAACCCTCGCAAAACCCCTTTATGATTGGAATCTCCCAGCGGGGCTCGGACTACGTGCTCACGGGCACGCCGCTCTCGATCGTCGTCACGCCCGGTGCGACGGTGAGGATTTACACCATTACAGGAGATCTCGTGTGGGAGGCGACAGATTCCGGAATCGGGCAGGTAACGTGGGACGGAAGAACGTGGTCGCCCGCCCGGGCAGTTGCTTCCGGCGTCTATCTGTATATCGCACAGAAGGGATCGAACACGGCGACCGGTAAGATTGCCGTGTTGCGAGACGCCCGCTGAATCGCGCGGCGCCGTTAGTTTCCGCCAGGGAGGACTTTCCCGGGGTTGCATAGCCCCGTTGGATCCCAGACGGACCGTACGCGAGACATGGCTTCCCTGGTAGCTCGATCGAAGTACAGAGGCATGAAATCGACCTTTTCCAAGCCCACTCCGTGTTCGCCGGTGATAGTGCCGCCGGTTGCAACACACACGGCCATGATTTCGGCAAGGGCTTCCTTCACTCTCCGCGTCTCCTCAGTGTTTCGCCGGTCATAACCGATGTTGGGATGGAGGTTCCCGTCGCCAGCATGACAGACGTTGGAGACCTTCACGCCGTGCCGGTCGCAGATTTCAGTGATTTGAGGCACAATCTCGGCAAGTCGCGTTCGCGGCAATACGGCGTCCTGCACGAGCAGATCCGGGCTGACGCGCCCGGACGCCCCAAACGCGGCCTTCCTGCCCGCCCAGAGGCGTTTTCGTTCTGACTCGTCGGACGCGAATCGTACGCTGCGAGCGCCATTCTTCCGGCAAATTTCCGTGATCCTGTCCACCTGGTCATCGAGGCTGTAAGGCAACCCGTCCACCTCGATGATCAACACCGCTTCCGCGTCGACAGGATACCCCGCTGCGAGTGCCGATGCCTCCACCGTACCGATCGTCCGTCGGTCCATGATTTCCAACGCAGTCGGAACCATCCCGCCGGCTATGATGTCGGAAACCGTCTGACACGCTTCAGCGATTGACGTATAGTCGGCGAGAACGGTTCTGACTGCTTCAGGGGCGGACTCCAGACGAAGGAACAACCGGGTAGCGATCCCGAAAGTGCCTTCGGAGCCGATGAAGAGCCCCATCAGGTCGTATCCGACGGGATCCCCTCCGGCGCCTCCGAGCGTCACCAGGTCACCGTTCGGGGTTACCACCTCCAGCGCCCGCACATGGTTCACCGTGACCCCGTATTTCAGACAGTGCGGGCCGCCCGCGTTCTCTCCGATGTTGCCACCGAGCGTGCAGGCGGGCTGGCTCGCGGGGTCCGGCATGAACACGAATCCTTGCGGGGAGGTCAATTCGCTGAGTTCGAGGTTGAGGACTCCCGGTTCGACTACCGCGGTTCGGTCCTGGTAATTCACCTCCAGGATGCGGTTCATGCGGCTGAGAGAGATCACCACGCCACCCGGAGCCGGAACTGCTCCACCACTCAACCCCGTTCCTGCTCCACGTGCCGTGAAAGGAAAGCCGAACCGGACGCATGTTTTTACGCATTCTTGAACCTGTTCTGTCGTTTTGGGGAGCACTACAAGCGCCGGTGGAGTGCGAAATTCGGTCAACCCGTCGGCTTCATACGGCAGCATCTCTGTGTCGTGGTTGAGAACGAATCTCGTTCCCACCAGTTCTTTGAGGTGCTCCAGCATTTCCCTGGGAATCGTCACGGTGCGTCCTTCCGCGAAAGTTGGCGGGAGTGTTTCACTGGATACGTCTGCCTATTCTTTCCCATCTGATCGAATGGAAAGGATTCAGCGATGCGGAATGCGAGTTGACTGACCAGTAAATGAACAATGGCCGCCCGGTCAAAGCTTCGAAGGAGACATCGCCATGGACTCGGCTGTCCTCCGAGTTTGCCCGGTTGTCGCCCATCACAAAAATGTGGCCCGGTTTGACGACGTGCGGCCCGAAATTGCGCGCGCGTTCTACTGCTCGCCACTCTGACACCGGGAAAATGCCTTCTGCGCTGACGTTGTGCGCCGTGTCGATGCGGCCCTGGAGAATGGGGTCTGACGTTACCCCGTTTACCTTCACGATGTTGTCTACCACCTCAACCGTGTCCCCCGGCAGACCCACGCACCGTTTGACGATTTCGGTTCCCGGCTCGCCCCATGAGCGGAATATCACGACCTCGCCCCGTTTCGGTCTCCGCAGGGGCGGCCAGCGAAATAACTCTTTTTCGGCGACGGGCAGTTCCACGAATGATCCGAATGTGAGACGCTCCGCCAAGAGGTAGTCGCCGACCAGCAGTGTGCTTTCCATGGAGCCGGAAGGGATGCGGTACGCGTGTATGACGAAGGCACGAAACAACAACGCGCCGATGAGCGACGCAGAAAGAACCGCTGCATAAACCCGCCAGGGCGGTGTCTCTTTGGACGCTTTCTCAGGGGGTTCGTCTGGTTGCATGGGGTCAGCGGATAAGTCTGCCGATTCGATCCCAGCGAATGTATTCGGAAAGTTTCCAAAGCCTTTGTCGGGTATCCATGGACCAGTAAATCACAAGCGCACGCGCCTTGAGCCGGTTGAGCGGGACGTCGCCGTAGAAGCGGCTGTCAGCGCTGTTGTTTCTGTTGTCACCCATGACAAACATGTGCCCGGGTGGAACAACGTGCGGACCAAAGTTGGTCGGATCCAGGGCCATGATTCCGGACATTCCGAGATAATGCGTCGGCGTGTACTTGATGCTCGGAAAGACCCGCCAATCGTTGCCGAAGCGTGCCCTCAAGGTCTGACTGAACGGGGTGCCATTGACTGTGAGAACGTTGTTCCTGACGAGAATCGTATCCCCGGGCAACCCAACGCACCGCTTAATGAAATCTTCGGTCGTATCCGCCCAGGACGCGAAAATTACTACGTCTCCGCGCTGGGGAGACGATATCGCCGGTAGTCTTCCCAGCACAATGCCGGTGAACGGAATCTCTATCGGGGCACCGTACACGAACCGGTTCGCAAGGAGGAAATCCCCGACCAGAAGGGTGTCCTCCATCGACCCGGACGGAATGCGGTATGCGTGGATCACGAACGTTCGTATCACCAGAGCGACCAGAAGCACGGTAAGCAAAGGTTGTACGTATTCCTTGCCAAGAGATTTCCTGGTAGCCGTTTTTTCCCCCGAACCGGACACAACGCTGCTGGGGATCACTGGTGGTTTGTCCACTGCCTGCTCCTTCTCTTTTCAACCGGGGTCCATCTGAAGGACTGCAAGGAAGGCTTCCTGGGGAATCTCTACACTTCCGACCTGCTTCATTCTCTTTTTGCCTTCTCGTTGCTTTTCAAGGAGTTTGCGCTTACGCGTGATATCCCCGCCGTAACACTTCGCCGTTACATCCTTTCGAAGTGGCCTGACTACTTCACGGGCGATCACGCGGCTGCCAATCGCTCCTTGAATGACCACTTCGAACAATTGACGCGGGATCAGGTGCTTCAGTTTCAGGCAGAAATTCCTTCCCCACGCGAATGCTTTGTCCGCATGCACAATAACACTCAGCGCATCGACGGGATTTCCATTTATCAGGATGTCCAGCTTGACGAGTTTTGACGGGCGGTACTCTGCGAACTCGTAATCGAAAGAAGCATACCCTCTGGTCTGGGATTTCAACTTGTCGTAAAAATCAAACACGATTTCTGAAAGGGGCATCTGGAACCGCATATCGACGGTTTTTGGCGAAAGATATTCCGTTGTCTCGTATACGCCGCGTCTCTCGGTTGCGAGTTTCATGATGGGGCCGATGTAGTCCGTTGGCGTAACGATCTGCGTGAGCAAAAACGGCTCTTCTACTCGCTCAATACGAGCTGGATCCGGCAATTTGGAGGGATTGTCCACCCAGATTACCTCGTTGGACGTCGTGACGACACGGTATCGGACGTTGGGGACGGTTGTGATGATGTTCAGGCCAAACTCCCGGTCGAGTCGTTCCTGAACGATCTCCATATGCAGCAGACCGAGGAAACCGCAACGGAAGCCAAAGCCCAGAGCAGCGGAGCTTTCCGGTTCGTACACGAGTGAAGCATCGTTGAGTTTCAGACGAGCAAGGGAATCCCGAAGGTCTTCGTACATTTCCGCGTCTACGGGATAGATGCCCGCAAACAGCATGGGCTTGACTTCCTGGTAACCCTTCAACGGAACAACCGCGGGGGCCGAGTTGTCCAGAATCGTGTCGCCTACACGTGCCTCGCTGATCGTTTTGATCGACGCAACCACGAACCCCACCTCGCCGGCCTGAAGCGAATTGCGGGCTACACGTCCGAGCCTCAGGAAGCCGACTTCGTCGACTTCGTGGACGGCGTTCGTTGCGGCGAGCCGGACCTTCTGCCCGGGGTAAATCGCGCCGTCCACTACGCGGACATAGACTACGGCGCCGCGGTAGGAATCGTAGACGGAGTCGAATATGAGAGCACGCAACGGAGCGTCCGGATCGCCTTTTGGCTCCGGGACACGGGAAACGATGGCTTCAAGCAGTTCGCGGATCCCCTGTCCCGTTTTCGCCGAAACCTGCAGTATGTCTTTCTCTTCGATGCCGAGAAGGTCCCTGATTTCCTGAGTAACGAGCGGGATTTGTGCGCTTGGCAGATCGATCTTGTTGATTACCGGAATGATCTCCAGGTCTGCGGAGATGGCCTGGTAGAGATTGCTGACAGTCTGTGCTTCCACACCTTGAGCAGCGTCGACAACGAGGATCGCACCCTCACAGGCCGCAAGGCTTCGCGAAACTTCGTACGAGAAATCCACGTGTCCGGGGGTGTCAATGAGGTTCAGGATGTACGTCTCGCCGTCTTCGGCCCCATACTCCATCCTGATAGCATGCATCTTGATCGTGATGCCGCGCTCCCGTTCCAGTTCCATGCTGTCCAGAACCTGATCCTGCATCTCATTTGAGGAAAGCGTGCCGGTGAATTCGAGCAGGCGGTCTGCGAGGGTTGATTTGCCGTGGTCTATGTGGGCGATTACAGAGAAATTTCGGATGCGTTTCTGGTCTGTCATTCTTTTCCCATGCGGGTGTTCGCAGAGCATACTGATGAAGGGATACCTGAAAGGAGACATCCGAAAGATACAAAAAAGCGGATCAGAACCGTCCGATGCACGTGTGGCATGTGGTTCAGACCCGCCCTGCGACACCACGTATCAAATGATCGATAAGGATCTTCGCACCGATCGCGACAAGGATTATGCCTCCCGCAACCTCAACCCTCCGCCCGAAGAAGCGGCCGAGGCGTTTTCCCAGAAGGAAACCGGCAGTTGATACGCACAATGTCGTAATGCCGATCAGCACCGCGGGCACGAATATCGGCGTGCTGAGCAACGAAAGACTTATCCCCACCGCCAGTGCATCTATGCTCGTGGCAACCGACAGAATCAGCAATACCCAGAAAGTCACAGCCTTTGCCTCGCCGTTCGTCGCCTCTCCCCAGATGCCTTCGTACATCATTTTCCCGCCGATGAACGCAAGGAGGCCGAACGCAACCCAGTGGTCAGTATTCTCGAACAAACCTGCCATACCCGAGCCTGCGAGCCATCCGACCAGAGGCATGAGGGCCTGGAACAATCCGAAGGCAACGCCGAAACGCAACGCTTCGCCGATCCGCGGTCTGCGAGATGAGAATCCGTTCGAAACGGCAACAGCGAACGCGTCCGCGGAGAGCCCGAGCGCGATGAAAAAAGTGGCGACGAAACCCATAGGCATTCCTGGGATGGGATACGGAGCGCGGTGGTCAGCTCAAAAGGGGAACAAAAAACCGGTGGGGTAGTGAAGCCACCGGTTTCCTCGTATGGGACGCGTGTGTTCCCCCTGCCCGCTACCTGTGCCGCTTCACTGCCAGCTTGCCGAGGAGGAGGAGCGCAACCACGCCGACTGTCGACCAGATCATTGTGGATATTCCCAGAAATCTGCCCCAGGCTTCCCCGAGCGCGCCGCCGATATAGATCATGAACGCAACAAGAACGCACAACCAGATCAGGTTCGTCACCTGCCCGAACGCGTAATCGACGGCGCCATAGGACTTTGGGAAAAACTTCTTCACCAATGGCCGCCACCCGAAAATAACCAGGTCGATCACGATGATGAGCAAGAGCAATTCCCCGAGAAACGCGGGGTATTTCGATCCCCAGATGACAGGGGCATCGGCGTACAGGTTCCCGAAAAACGAAGAGACCCAACCAAGAAGGTTACTCACCAAGCTTTCCACGGATCGTCCTCCACAAGAGGGTGACGCGCAATGATTGCTGCCGAAGGCGGCAGTTTTGGTTTGCCCCGACTACTAATAATACAAGCGGGAAGGTGACCGCGCAACACCGTCATTGTCCGCGTCTGTCGGGAGTAGTCTCTGCAACGGCGGATCTGGCTGCAAGTTCCGCAAGCGTAACGGATCGAAACGGCTCTTCGTTGCCGGTCTGGACCTCATCGATGAACAGAACCGCGGGGCCGACCTCCTCACGAAAAAGCTGCTCGGGGATCGGCCTGCTCTCCGCACCTCTCCGCAAGGGCCCGACCACATCCCAGAGTGTCAACTTATCCGGGTCCTTCGCCGGAAGGATACCGCGCCCTGACTCCGTGAGAACCGAGCTCGATTTGAGGGTCTCGACGATCTCCTCAACAATCCCGAGCGGCGCGTCAAAAATGTCTGCCATTTCCTGAGACGTCAAACCCGGTTTGCCCTCCTCAAACCTTCTGGTGGTGGCAACAGCGAGCGCCGTAGCCAGAAGCTCTCGATGGTACTGACTTGTCGGGCCCCATGTTGCGATTCTCTGGTAGCTGAGTACAGTCTGCCAGCCGTGGGCGAACTCCGCGCCAAAAAGCACGACGAGCCAGATTACGTATATCCATACAAGAAACAAAGGAACTGTGCTCATCGCTCCGTAGATCGTCCTGTACGCGATGGCGTTCGACGCGTACAAGGTGTACGCCTTTTTGGCGATCTCAAACAGCACCCCGGAGATGATTCCCCCGGCTATAGCCGCTGGCCACCGTACTTTCGTGTTCGGCATCGCCTTGAACAGAATCGTAAACAGCGCGCACGATGCGAGAAGCGGCAGCGAATACTCCCACAGCTCGGACACGAACGGCGGCTCGACCAGTTTGAGCGCCAGCGTTTCCTGTTGAACTGTCTGGATAGCGGCGTTCACGGATACCGCGAGGAAGAGGGGGCCGAGGATGACGATTGCGAGGTAGTAGATAAGCCTGTCCAGAATCGGCCGCGTCTTGGGTGCCCGCCAGATCCGGTTCAGTGACTCCTCGATGGAGCTCAGCATGAGAAACACGGTGACGAAAAGCGCCGCTGTTCCGATTCCCGCGAGCGTACCTGTTGTTGCATTCGCTATGAATTCGTTCAGTGCGGAAATGGCGGCCTTGCTTGCTCCAGGTGCCAGGTACTCGTTCAAAAAGGAGCGGATTTCGGAGTAAGCATTCTCAAGCTCCGGGAAGGCCGCGAAAAGCGAAAACGCCACCGCCAGCAGCGGAACCAGGGAAAGGAGCGTGGTGTATGCCAGCGCAGTCGCCCTCAGCATGCACTCGTCGTTCCAGAACCCCTTGCCGGCGATCACGCTGGTGCGCAGGAGTCGCAGGAGCACTCTCCCCCAGGGGCTTTTCGCCAATCGCGCGTCGTCGCGCCACAATCTGGAACGAGCGGAAGCCCACAGGACGTTTGCCAATTGCCGACCTCCTTGTTTTTTCCGGTGCGCGAGCCATTACACAGCCGCCTAAATGGTACTCAAAACCCGTTCCGCTGACCACCGCGTCACCCGATCTGTTACTTCCCGCATGGAAGCGGTGCAATTACAGACGTTCTCATGACTGCTCGCACCTGCTATCTTCTTAGGTATCCGGCGCCGTACCTGCGGCGCGAATCCATCCATTTGAGTTGGAATCCCTCGAGGTTGTTGTGGACTCTGAAAAACCAGATTCCAGCCCCAGACCTGCCGAACCGCGCAAAAGACGACCGTCCGTTTCCGGGCGGTTGAAGTTCTCTATCTGGTACGCGGTGCTCGCGGTGATGATCGTGCTGGCGATCCGTCAATACTCAAAACCTCCCAGCAGAACGTTGTCCTACACGGAATTCATCCAGGCTGTCCGCGAACGCAAAGTCACTGCCGTGGCGATCGGGGAGGACGAAATTGAGGGGCGAATCGTTGGCGCCGGTGATTCCGTCCGATCATTCAACGTGGTAAGGATAAGAGACGACAAAGGGCTTGTGTGTCTTCTCGACGAGTACGGCATCTCCTACCGCGGGGTTATCCCCGGCCCATGGCCGAAAATTCTTTCCTGGGTCCTTCCCATGGTTGTCCTCATCGGGTTCTGGGTTTTCATTCTGCGTCGCATGGGAGGTCCGGCCAGCGGAGCAATGTCCATCGGGAAAAGCAAAGCCAAAGTGTATGTGGAAACGGAGACGAAAGTCACCTTTGCCGACGTCGCCGGTATCGATGAAGCTGCCGAGGAGGTGCGGGAAGTCGTGGAGTTTCTCAAAGAACCGGCGCGCTTCCAGAAACTCGGCGGTCGCATCCCGAAGGGTGTTTTGCTTGTCGGTCCTCCTGGAACCGGGAAAACACTGCTGGCAAGGGCGGTGGCAGGGGAGTCAGGGGTTCCATTTTTCAGTCTCTCCGGGTCGGATTTCGTCGAGATGTTTGTGGGAGTTGGAGCGGCCCGGGTGCGTGATCTGTTTCAACAGGCCAAAGGAAGGTCCCCCTGTATCGTTTTCATCGACGAACTTGATGCTCTGGGCAAAGCGCGCGGGGTGAATCCGCTCGGCGGGCACGATGAACGCGAACAAACGCTGAATCAGCTTCTTACGGAGATGGACGGGTTTGATGACAACACAGGTGTCATCATCATGGCCGCCACAAACCGTCCGGAAACCCTTGACCAGGCATTGCTCAGACCGGGCCGGTTTGACCGCCAGATCGTGGTGGATCGCCCGGATATCAAAGGCCGTGAAGAGATACTTCGTGTGCACGCCCGAAAAGTTACACTGGCTCCGGATGTTGATCTCCACCAGATAGCCGCGCGGACTCCAGGTATGGTGGGAGCCGACCTGGCCAACATGATTAACGAGGCCGCGCTTCTCGCCGCACGGAAGAACCACCCTGCAGTAACCATGGAGGACCTGAACGAGGCGATTGACCGTGGCATTGGGGGGTTGGAGCGGAAGAGCCGCGTACTGAATGAGACGGAACGGCGCATCACCGCGTTCCACGAAGCGGGACACGCCCTCGTCGCGGAAGCCCTGCCTCACACTGACCCTGTACATCGCGTTTCGATCATACCGCGGGGCGTAACCTCTCTCGGGCAAACCACGTATCAACCGACGGAAGACAGGTATCTGATGTCCAAGGAGGAGCTGGAGGACCGCCTCGCGGTTGCCCTTGCCGGCCGCGTGGCCGAAGAGATCGTGTTTGGTGACGTGTCAACAAGTGCGGGAACGGATTTCCGCCGCGCCACCCGTATCGCGCAGCACATGGTGAAGGATTACGGCATGAGCCGCCTCGGCCTTGTGTCGTACGGAGAATCTACCGGTTTCCTCGCACAACCGGTCGGCGCGGGGGCTGCGCACTACAGCGAAGAGACCGCCGCAGAAATAGATGACGAAGTGCGAAGAATCGTTTCGGAAGGATATCAACGAGTTCGAGAACTCCTTCAAAACAACACGGACGCGTTACACCGGCTTGCAAACGCGCTGATAGAACGGGAAAATCTGCAGGGGGACGAAGTCCGCGAGATTCTTCGAGGCAGCCTGAAAGAAACTGAAACGTCCGCTGCATGAGCGGTAGTTCGGGATCGCGATGCACTTGCACCGCAAGACCCAAGGGAAGGGTAACGGAAGGATGTCGCGCTTCGCATTCCGTCGGCGTGCTGGCAGACTGGTTCACGTGCTACGCGCGCACGACGCCGCAGAATTGCCTTCCGAACACCTTTTCGCGCCGCTTGAAGAAGAGCGTGGACCTGAAGTCAGCCGAATTGAAGACCTGCGTAAGGAACTCCTCAGTTCCACGGCTACCATTTCGGACTTTCACTTCGGGTCTGGCGAAGCCGTTGCCTCACGGGTGACCAGAGTGGCGCATGAGTGCCGATATTCCAGTGTACCTGCGCGGTGGTGCCGCGTTCTGTTCCGCCTTGTTCGAAAGAGAAGGCCGGCTACCTGCATCGAACTTGGCACAAATCTGGGGATCTCTTCCGCGTACCTCGCCGTCGGTCTCAAGCTGAACGGAGCGGGCCGCCTGTTCACCATCGAGGGATCTCCCTCGCTCACGGAATGCGCGAAGAGAAACCTGACACTGCTGGGATTGGACAATGTTCAGATCGTGAACTCGAGTTTCGAAACCGGCTTGCCGGAAACGCTGAAAGAGGTGGGAAGTGTAGACTTCGCGTTTGTTGACGGCCACCACGACGAACGGGCGACGCTGGATTACGCCGAAATGATCATGAGAGCCTCATCAGAAGGGGCCCTTCTGGTGTTTGACGACATTCGATGGTCTCCGGGAATGGCCAGGGCGTGGAAGCGGATCGCGGCTGACAAGTCCGTAACTGCCGTGTACGATTGCTACGACATCGGCGCGGTTGTCGTCCGGGAGCCCGGTGCCACGAGGAAGGAATTCACGCGCATTCGGGCCTGAATTCAGCGTAACTGCCGCTGGAATCGGATTACCCGTGCGACGACGTCGCCGCCTCTGACCTGTTCCGGAATAACGGTGTCTTGCGAGTCAGAAGTGGTCGTGCTAGCGGTGCTCCCGGTTATCCTCCCGATACATCGAACTGTGGTAGCGACAGGAACTCGCTGGTCGGTAAACCCTACGGGAGTACTCGCATCAATTCGCCAAACGAGGCCCCTCGGAAGCATATGTTTCACCTGCCGCTCCGGCACCCCTGAACCGAGGGCCTGAGCGGAGGCGAACAGCCACTGGATTTCCTTCGTCAGCTTGTCCACGCGGGTGACAGGTTTGAAGGCGGCAATCAAGTACACCGCCTCTGTTCCCTGCGCGGCTCCCAGCACGTGAATTTTCCCGCGCGCCGGCAACGTCAGAACGCGTTCCTTTTCCAGATAAGCATTGAATCCCGAACTTTGTGAGGGCCACCAGACAGTCAGCAGTCCCGTCGGGGACTGGTGGATGACATAGAGGAACGCTGCCGGCTTGACCGAGACAAAAAGCTGGATTCCCTCACCGGGCGAAACCGTGGTGCCATCTCGCAGCATTCGATCCACAGGGTTTGCGGTGGAAGCGTTTCTCACGAGCCCGTACCACACGATGGTGAGCTTGTCACTATCTCTCGCGCGAATCGCTCCACATGAGAACGCCATCAACGCGGAGGACAACGAAAGAAGAAGGCAAACAATTCGCAGCAAGACTGCACCCGCGCTGGATGTTTGGTGGGACCGCGTTCCCGGATAACCCGAATGAATGTGATGACGCGGTCAGGGTCAAGCCGTTGAAGACGGCAAACGACTCGGCGTTTCTGCGAGCCAGGCGGCAGCGAGTTTGCCAAGATGATCCGTGCCTTCCAGCATCTCGGCGCGGCCTTCTTCCACGAGAACGACACCGTCGGCTGTGCGTGCCGCGAAATCGAGATCGTGCGTGATTATCAGGAGGGTCTTGCCCTGATTTGAGAGATCGCTCACGATTTCCGACAGCTGTTCCACACTTTCGGCATCGAGCCCGGACGTCGGTTCATCCAGGACTATTATGTCCGGTTCTGAGACCAGCACTCCCGCCAGTGCCACCCGGCGCTTCTCTCCCGTACTGAGCGTTCCCGGAGCGCGATTCCCGAAAGTGTCCGGGTCCAGGCCCATCCGGTTCAGGAAAAGCCTGGCGCGTCGGTACGCCTCTGTCCTTTCCATCCCGCGTTGTAGCAATCCAAAGGCCACGTCGTCCAGCACTGAGGCTTCAAACAACTGCAGGTCTACCCTCTGAAAGGTCAATCCTACGATCCGTCGGATTTCATGCAGAGGAATGCTCCGGGCTGGGCGTTCTCCTATCCGGACTTCTCCGCTGGTCGGTTCGAGCAACCGGTTGAGATGATATGCCAGCGTCGTCTTTCCGGAGCCCGATTTGCCCACTATCGCTAGCACGCTCCCGTGGAGCGCCTGGAACGTAACGTCTTTCAGGACATGATTCGTTTCAATCCCGTCTTCCCGCACGTGGTTGAGACATTCGGTGGAAATGGCGATTGACTGCCCTGGCCGTGAGTTCCGTGACTGTATTTTGCTTGAAACGGCGACTCCCCACCTGCGCAGGGAGTCACGATCCTCCAGCGCCTGCCGCGTTGGACCGTCGAACACGACGTGTCCTTTGTCCATCACGATCACACGCTCAGCACGCGCGGCTTCCTGAAGGTTCTGTGTTACATGGACGACCGCTTTCGAACCCCGTATTTCGTTGAGGAGCTCCAACAGTGCCACAGAGGAAACGAGATCGAGCATGGAGGTGGGCTCGTCGAGAACAAGGACGTCAGGGTTTGTCGCCCAGACCGCTGCAATCGCTACGCGTTGCTGTTCCCCGCCTGAAAGCGCTGAAGTAGAGCGCTTCCTGACGTGCTGCAGGTGGAATGTATCCAGCGCTGCTTCGACCTGTCGGTCCATTTCTTCAGGGGGCACGGCACGGTTTTCCAGGCCGAACGCAATCTCGTCTTCAACCGTCACGGCCACCATCTGATCGTCGGGGTCCTGAAAGACGAGACCAATCCGCCGCCTGATTTCACCCAGGTGCCGTGGGTCCCGGGTCGGCAGCCCGAACACGAAGCACTCACCTGAGGTGGGAAGGAGCAGACCGTTGAAATGTCGAATGAGTGTTGTCTTACCGGAGCCGTTACGCCCGATTACCGCGACATACTCGCCCGGCGAAATCGTGATTGACACTCTGTCGAGGAGAAATCTCCCGCGGATATCGAACGCCACCGAGCGCATTTCGATCGCAGGCGGGGCCGGAACAGCTTGTGTGGCGGCTGAGGAAACGGTATCATTCATCACTATGATAGGACCTACAGACCCCAACGGCGGGCAAAACTCGGTGGAAGTCAGTCTCGGCGAGCACGTCGAAGGACGTTACTCGAACGTTGTCATGATTACTCACACGGCGACTGAGGTAATCCTCGATTTCTCGGTTCATGTGCCGGGTCTGCCCGGGCCAAAGGTCGTGTCGAGGATAATCATCACGCCCGAGCACGCAAAACGCCTGTTGGGCGCCCTTGACGACAACATCAAGAAATACGAGAAGCGTTTCGGGGCAATTCATCATCCTGAGGAACGAAACCCGCCCGCCTGATCAATTCCTGAAGAGATACCGTTTTATCAGCAGCGCGCCAATAGCAGTTCCGACGAGGTTGGCGGCCGCGTCGCCCACAGACGGAACACGTCCCGGTGCGACCGCCTGCGCGAACTCGGTTGCGCACCCCAGGAATGCTCCCCAGCTCAACACGATGGCGAGGACATGTTCCCTTGTGAGGAATGCCGCAGCAGTGAGAAAGGCAAGAACCAGAAAAACAACGAGGTGCGCAAGCTTATCCCACCCCAGAAACCCGAGGTCCGGCACACTGTCGCCGGGCACCATCATGCTGGCGGTTAATGCAGCCGAGTACAACGCCCAGCCGGAGAGAAGCGACTTTCGATACCGGAGGAGAACCGGCTCCGGTTCGATCTGAGAAGGTCTAGACATACTGGACGTTCCGATCTCCCGAAACTACTTCGCCTATCAACCACGCCGTTTCCCCCGTTGCGGTGAGTTCTTCGAGTACGGTACCTGTCGAGGCACTGTCGACCACAAGAACCATACCGATTCCCATGTTGAAAGCCCGGAACGCTTCTTCCACGGTAAGATTCCCGAACCTGACCAAAGTCCGAAAAATCGGTGGTGTGTTCCACGCTGCGGTCTGCACCCGCGCAGAAAGTCCCGCAGGGAGAATTCGAGGCACGTTGTCCGTGATGCCGCCTCCGGTGATGTGAGCCATTCCGTGGATCATTCCGTGCGCGAGCAGCGGCAAAAGTGCATGGAGATAACACCGGTGCGGAGCAAGGAGCGCGTCCGCGACAGTTTTGCCCCATTCCGGAACGAATGTGTCCGTATTCCAGCCGGCGATATCAAAGATCAATTTCCGTGCGAGCGAGTATCCGTTTGTATGCAGCCCGTCCGACATCAAGCCGATCAGCGCATCACCACGTCGGACGCGATCGCCGGTGATGACTTCTCGTTTTCCCACAACTCCGACGATAGTTCCCGCGAGGTCGTACTCCCCGGGTTTGTACATGTCGGGCATCTCTGCTGTTTCGCCCCCAAGCAGAGCGCACCCGGCTGCAGTGCACGCATTGGACAAGCCCTCCACCACGTCGAGGACTATCTGCGTATCATGCCTTCCCAGCGCGATGTAATCCATGAAGAAAAGCGGAACGGCGCCCATGACGAGGATATCGTTCACGCAATGGTTCACCAGATCCATCCCGACAGTGGTGTGACGGCCTGCCGCCACGGCCACTTTGAGTTTGGTTCCCACTCCGTCCGTGCTTGCGACGAGAACAGGGTCCTCCAAGTCCCCGAAATCGGCCTCAAACAGGCCGCCAAAACTTCCCAGCTCGGTCAGAACCCGTGGTGTATAACTTCTGCGAACAAGCTCTTTGAGGAGTTCCTTCGTTCTGTTCGCCTTTTCGATGTCCACACCTGCGTCCGCGTAAGTAATGGTCCGCTGTGGCTCCACAGATCTCGCCGCTAAGTGACGCGTGAACCACGAGACAGTGCGTTCGATCACCTGTTCCTCCGTGCCCGCACTGCTGAAGAGGTGGTCCGCACCATCAATCAGAACACGTTCGGATGGGATTCCCGTTGAAGGGCGCGCATCGACAAACGATTGACTTGTGCCGGCTGGCACCGCCTGGTCATTGGTGCCATGAAGAATCAGAACAGGGGCACCGGAGCGGGCGAGCGAGGCCACCGGATCAACGCGGGGCAATTCGTCCACAAACGCGCGCCCCAGAAACAACCCCGGTGAGAACTCATGGGGGAACGTGATTCCTTCGGTGAGAAAAGGTGCGAACTGAACGTCCGGATCGCTCACGGGAGCCCACAGGACCACTGCTTTCAAGAGGGGCGTGTCCCCCGCTACACACGCCGCTACACATCCCCCGAGCGAGAACCCGAGGATGCCGATTCGCTCGCGATCCACCTCTTCACAGGTTGAGAGAAAGGTTATTGCGGCTTTCGCGTCGGAAACCTCATCCGAAATCGTCATGTTGTGGAACTCGCCCTCGCTGTCGCCTGACCCCCGGAAATCGAAACGGAGGACCGCAATTCCCGAGCTTGCCAGGCGTCGTGCGAGACGGACGAAAATCCACCGCGCTTCGCTTTTTGTTCCGGTGAACCCGTGACAAAGCACCACGCCGGGCGCTGTCCCGTCCAGATCGGGGCGGTGCAGAATGCCCACGATCTGTTGGCCGTGGTTCCGAAACGAAACGAGTGTTTCCATTTGATGCTTCGGTCCTTATAATCGGGCTTGCCTGGTTTCAGCTGGTCAGAACCTCGGGGTTTACTAGGTTTGGCGGTTTCTCCCCGCGCAGGGCAGCCAGCAGATTCGTCGCCGCCATGACAGCCATCTTGTTTCGTGTTGCGATGGTGGCGCTTGCAGTATGCGGCGTCAGAACGGTGTTTCTGCAATCCGCCAACCCAGGGGCGAGCTGCGGCTCATCTTCGTACACGTCCAACCCCGCGCCTGCAATTGACCCCGATTTCAGTGCCTCCACCAGTGCACGCTCATCCACTACCGGGCCGCGAGACGTGTTAACCAGGATAGCGCTTTTTTTCATCAGGGCGAGTTCCCGCCTACCGATCAGATGGTGCGTTTCCTCCAGCAGGGGGACATGGAGTGTAACGATATCGGATACCCGAAGAAGTTCGTCGAGATCCACTCTTTTCGCGTTCAGGCTCGATATCTCGGGGTTGGGTGCGGAGTCCGTGTAAAGCACCTTCATCCCGAATCCCTGCGCCCGCCTCGCGACCGCGCACCCGATTCGGCCGGCGCCGACAATACCCAGCGTACTGCCGAATACGTCCATGCCGAGGAGCATCATTGGTCCCCACCCATGGAACTCCCCGGCGCGAACAAGCGTGTCTCCTTCGACGATTCTTCGGGCCGTCGCCATGATGAGCGCCCACGCCATGTCCGCAGTAGTTTCCGTAAGCACGCCGGGCGTATTCGTCACCATGATGCCGCGTTTCGTGGCGGCAGCCACGTCCACGTTATTGTAGCCCACCGCATAGTTCGCAAACACGCGCGCGCCGCGAGCCGCTTCCAGGACCGGTTCGTCGACAACGTCTGTCAACAGGCACAGAACTCCGTCCCTTCCGCTCACACCGGCCATTAGCTCCTCATGCGTCAGCACACGGTCATCGGGGTTGACTTCGAAGTTCACGCCGGCATCGCGGAGCAGATCGAGACCGGCGTCAGGTATGCGGCGCGTGACGAACACATTCCATGTTGGCATCGATTTTTCCTTTTTCAGTTGGTTACACCGGCTCTTCTTTTCTGCTCCCCTCGTCAGGAACAACGCGCATGGCGCTCCCAGCCTTGCTCGTTTTTGCTCGGTATTCCTCGACGACTTCCTCCGCGAACGCGTTTGCGGCACATGTGTCCACCAAAGAAACCACCGCGCCCCCGAAACCGGCTCCCGTGAGTCGCGCCCCGTAACATCCCGGGGCGGAAGAGGCGATTTCCACGAGAAGATCAATATCAGGCAGGCTTATCTCGTAGTCATCCCGCATGCTCACATGAGATTCGTGGAGCAGCTTGCCCACCGTTCGAAAATCGTTTTCGGCGAAGGCTTTCGCAGCCGCGCAAACGCGTGCGTTCTCGGTCACTACATGCCGGCACCTGCGAAACACTGTTTCCGACATGTTCTTCCGGCCAATATTCAGCATTTCCGTCGTGATATCCCTCAGTGCTTCTATCCCGGGATATCGCGTTTTCAGCAGGCGCACACCTTCTTCGCACTGACCTCTGCGTTCGTTATAGCGAGTGGCGGAAAGCCCCCGCGGGATTCCCGAGTCGACAATGACAAGTGAAAGTTCCCTTGGGATCTGGACGCGCTCAAACGTAAGTGTCCTGCAGTCAAGGACGATTGCACCGCCTGCAACACTTGACATCTGATCCATTATCCCACAGCGCACACCTGCGAATTCGTGCTCTGCTTTCTGGCAAAGGGTGGCGAGTTCCGTTATCGAAAACGAAGCCGCGACCAATTGGCTCAACGCAGCGGCCGTGGCGGCCTCCAGAGCGGCGGAACTGCTCAGTCCCGCACCGGTGGGAAGATCGCTTGCGACGGACGCGCAGAACGCGGGTACGCGCTCCCCGCGATCCGCGAATTGGGCCGCCACCCCTGCCAAATAATTGGCCCAGCAGTCACCTTCCATGCGCCGCCACGGCGGACAATCGGCCAACACCGGATCCGGACGGGAGGTCGAAACGAACCCCGAGCGCCCGTCGCGCGATGCTCCCATTGCCACGAACGTTCTTCTGTTGATCGCCACCGGAAAGACGAACCCGTCGTTGTAATCTGTGTGTTCACCGATGAGATTGACACGGCCAGGAGACGAGGCGAGGCTGGCAGGCTCCCTCCGCCAGGTTGCCCGAAAAAGAGCACATGCCTGTTCAGCAAGGGAAATGGGTCCGTACATCGTCACTCAGCCATGCCGCTTGCGGTATCGGAACGAACCGGATACAGCGTGAATGTCGCCATCCCCTGAGGAGATCCTTCGGTGAGGTGTACGATGATGGAAGAGGGAACTGCAAGAAAACCGGGACGCGCAACAGAAATCACGTGAGGACCGACCTTTGCCACGGGAAGAACCGCGTCGGTTGTAGAATTCGCTGACACCCCGTCCAGGAAAACGGCGGCACCTTGAGGGTTTGACATCACTTTTATCTCCAAGGCGGTGCGAAACGCAGGAGCGCGGCCGTCGCGCAAATACAGGAATCCCGCGACAAGAAGGCCGACGACTGCCAGAAAACCGAAAAACTCCCCGGAAGGCAGTCGCCGCTGGATGCGCCGGATCAACCCCGACCTTTTCCTGCGATGGTTCGCCTTTCTCTTCGCGATCTCATCCTGGGTGAGCCATTCAGTTTCTCCCCGATGGTTCCTGTAACGGAAAAGTCCGCGCTCAGCGTAGAAAGCGTCTTCTTCCTCCCTCATCACGCGAAGCCGACGGGCGCGGCGCAGCTCAGCGTTTACGTCGACGCCATCCGAGGCAATGCCGTTGCCTGCGTTTCGGTGTTCGTTCTCGGCCAGAAGGCGTCTGCGCGCCTCTTCGCGTATCTGCTCCTCTTCCTCCGGAGAAAGAGGGTTTGAAAGGTTTTCTTCAGCGGCCAATGTGCGTCCTTCCAGAACGAGAACGGTTGAGCAGCGATCGTGCATCCGCAAGATGCGCACGCGCTGCAGAAAGCTCAGTATCGAACGGTGCAAGGACACGGTAACGAGCTTGCTGTCCCCACATCTTTTCTGCGATCGCTGCCGCCAGATGGGGTCTGACGGAGTTCTCCTCCGCCTCCAGTTTCGATCGCGTGAATGAAGAATCCATTCGCACACAGAAATCAACAAACGCACTGAGCAGGCGATCATCCACAAGCCGCGAAGCGCGGAATTCCTCTCCTCGTTGCGGCGCTGCAACTGCCGTATTCGCGGCGTCGTTCACGAATCGGAAAAACAGCGCCGAAGAGTAAAGCCTCGCAAGCACCGGATCAGGCTCATTCCGCGGAATCGCGTAATCGGGCGAGATGCCACCTTTGCCGTAAACAACCCGCCCCAGAGGTGTCACGAAACGCTGTCCCTGCGATGTATCCTCTCTGACGCTATCAGTCATCCCGCTGAGAATGTACTGCGCAGTGCCCGCACCGTACTCGCGCTGGATCAGTCTCCCGGTCGGGGTGTAATAGCGCGCGACAGTAAGGAGCAGAACGCCGCCGCCCTGGGCCTGCTGACTCAGGTCGAATTGTCGCTGCACCAGACCCTTCCCGAAACTTTGTTGTCCCACAATGATTCCGCGATCCGTGTCCTGCAACGCACCCGCCACAATTTCTGAAGCGCTCGCGGATCCCCGGTTTATGAGTACGACGACGGGTGTATCAACTTTCCGTGAACCGGATGTGGCGAAAAAGGTCTGATTGGCCTGTTCCCAGCGACCGCGCTGGGAAACAATGACGGACCCCGCGTCGAGGAAGAAATCGGCGACTGCGACTGCGGCGTTCAGTTCTCCACCCCCGTTGTCCCTCAGGTCCAGAACAAGATACCGCATGTCCGCGTCATTCAGCCTGCCGAGGGCTTCTTCCACTTCCTGGCCGGTGGTCTGCGCAAAATTCGCGATGCGGATGTAACCGGTGCTGTCATCCAGCATGAAAGCGTAGGGAACGCTTTTCAACGGGATCACGCCCCGAACGATTTCTACAGGCAGGGGTGTTTCCCGGCCGTTCCGCCGGATCTCGAGCCGCACTCTGGTGCCAACCGGCCCTTTCAGGTGCTCTTGGACCTCAGCCTCGCGCCAGTTCACTGTTGTCAGACCATCTACGGAAAGAATTCGATCGCCGGAAAGGAGCCCGGCGTGTTCTGCCGGCCCGCCTTCGATCACGGAGGTTACCGTGGGAAGCCCTTCAATGATGGTGTAATAGATGCCGACGCCTCCGAAACTTCCGCGTATACGTTCGCCGAAGCGAGCGGCTTCCTCGGGAGGCAGGTAGTCGCTGTGAGGGTCAAGACGATCGAGAAGGCCGTCTATTGCGCCGTCCATCAGTCGATCTGTGTCCACCTCATCGACATACACGTCACGGGCCAGTCGCACGATCGTACTCAGGATTGTCAACCGTGCGTAGAAACCGCGGGCTGCCGCCATTACGCTCGGCGCGCAGATCGCCAGGAACACAGCAGTCGCGCCAAGGATTACCGTGTTCCTTGTTCTACTGCGGCGAAAACAGGAAAACACGGACTTCATTGAAGGAACCAGGTACGTTTCTGCAGGTTCAGGTCCATGAATCGGTTGTCCGGCGACGTCGTCGGCCCGAAAGGTACTTCGTCGTCCGCAACAATTCGAACTCGTCCGGGATACCGCCCCCCACGTCTCACAAGGTCGAGAAGCTCATGGTAATGATATTTCTCCTTCGCCACAATCAAGTCGTCAACACGAAGGCTGCGCAACAGGATCGGAAGATCCGATGCACTTCCAACGACCGGAAATCCCGCCACCGCGGTACAGTCGATCGGATCATCTTCGCTGCGAACCAGACCCAGGACGTGATAGCGGTCTTCGGAAAACGAAAGCGAACTGAGGAAGCGTTGTGCCTTTTCGCCACAACCCAGCACCAACCACCCGGCACGTGGCGGTTGCGAAACGCGGGATACAAGCCAGCGCCAGAGCAGCATCCCGCCCCCGCCCAGGACCCACGTAACCAGTGTTACGATGCGCGAAAAGTTTATCGTCCGGACGAGAAAAATCATTATGATTGACGCTACGGCCCCGGTGGCAGCAGCGACAGCCGCGCGACCCAGATCGAGACGATTCCGGACGTACAAACCGGTGGCGGCAGCTCCCAGCAAACCGGAGGCAACAAAAACCATCCAAATGGTGAACCACTGCTGGATGCTGAATGGCGGAATGCTCCATCCCGTTTGTGTCCTCGCGAACAGCGCAAGCACGAACCCGGCGGTAAGCACGGTTACGTCAACGATAGGAACGACCGCAGCCAGGAGCACTCTCCACACTGTGATTGCGGCTCCACGGGCAACTATGCCGAACTCGATCAGCCACACCAGAAGAGGAATCCGCGCAGGTGCTATGTGTTTGCGGACGAACACGTGCATCGCCCGGTGGAACAGATAGAGCTGGCGCAAGCGAGCGATCGACCGTGTGCTTTCCCCCCTGAAATGAACTATTTCCGCGGACGGAACGTAGCCGATTGTCCAACCGGCAGATCGGATCCGAAACGACCAATCCAGATCTTCGCCGTACATGAAAAAGTTCTCGTCGAGCAATCCTATCCGTTCAACGACTTCTCTCCGTACCGCCATGAAACAGCCGGAAACGGCGTCCACCTCGCATTCCTGCCCATCGTCGTGGTAGGTCATGTTATAACGGGCGAAGCGGCGGCTCTTTGGAAAAATGAAACTGAGGCCCACCATACGGTAGAACGCTGCCGAGGGTGACGGAAAACCTCTCCGCGCACCGCGATCCGTGGTTCCGTCAGGGTTGACGACGCGCCCCCCGGCTGCGCCCGCGGAAGGGTGTGCGTCAAGATACGCGACCAGGGCTTCGAATGCGCGTGGATGAACAATGACATCCGGATTGAGCAGGAGGACGTACCGCCCCCTGGCGACCCTGATTCCGAGATTGTTACCACCCGAAAAGCCCAGGTTCCGGTCACTCCGGATCAGCCTGACTTCCGGGAAGTCTGCGGCAACCATGTCGGCGCTGCCGTCCTGGGATGCGTTGTCAACTACGATTATCTCCGCCGCAAGAGAGCGTGTTGCCTGCAACGCAGTTCGGATTGCCAGTGCAAGGTACGCGCGAACGTTGTAGCTCAGAATGACGACGGAGAGGTCAAGGGAAGGCGCGCTTTGCGCGTTTTCTTCGAGAGGGCCGGCGCCATTTCCGCATATTGACTCAACCATGCCCCAGTCTCCCGGCCCAGGCCAGCAGTCGCAGCTTCCACACCATCCATGCTGCCTCGCGGTTGATGCGGAAGTTCATCTTGGAAGTGCCCGCCTGTCTATCACGGAAAACGATGGGGATTTCCTTCACGCGGAACCCCAGGTGGAGGGCGATGAAGTTCATTTCTATCTGAAAGCTGTACCCTTCAGAACTGATTCGATCGAGATTGATACGTTTCAGCGCATCGCGGCGAAAGCACTTGAACCCGCCGGTCGTGTCCCGCAGAGGCATCCGGGTAACGAACCGCGCGTACGCATTCGCGAAATAGCTGAGCAACAGGCGGCCGATCGGCCAGTTAATTACTGTGATTCCGTTGATATAACGTGATCCTATGACAAGGTCCGCTTGTTCAATGGCAGAAATGAAGTCCGGCAACGCATGGGGATCGTGGGAAAAATCCGCGTCCATTTGAAAGACGAGTGGATAGTCCTTTGCAAGTGCCCACCTGAATCCTGCAACATACGCAGAGCCGAGCCCAAGCTTGCCCTCGCGGTGGATGACATGGGCTACTTTGCCTTCGGAAAGAAGGCGTTCCGCGAGGCTTCCTGTTCCGTCTGGCGAGTTGTCATCCACTACCAGAACGTCGAGATTCAGGTTCAGAGACCTGATCTCGTCCACGAGGCGCTCAAGATTTTCCCGTTCGTTGTACGTCGGAATCACGACGACGCCAGCCGGCCCTGCGGTCATGCGCTCTCCGTGTGCTACATGTGGTCCGTTGGGGAAAGAAACGGTGTCGTCACAGGAAAAATGGCATCCAGCAACGCCCCTGTCGCAGCGGTGGGACACGCGCCCGCGTCCTCGACTATATCTGCCGCCGGGCGGAAGCCCAGAACCAGTTCCGTCATCGCCTCGCCCGGTAACGGGACCACTTCTCCCACGACCGCTCCGGGTTTGATCATCAAATCGTTTTCCGTGGGCACGATTGCCACGCTGCCCATCGGACACTGAAGGGTGAACGCAATGGGCTGAAGACCCCTGGGGACCCGTTGCCATCGGATCTGAAGGGTGGAGGCGATCTTCCTGAACAGGTCCTCTACGTTGAACAGGCGCAGCATCGGGCCGCCCTGGTAATCGGTCCAACGAGCCCACGTGGAACGCTTTTTATAAAGGCAATACCGGGCGAAACCATTTTCACCGGGTGTGTAGATCGCGACCTGGGTGGAAAACGCTTGCTTCGCCTTCTCCTGAAGGAAGGCCAGCACCGTCTCGTACACCTCAGTTGTGTCCTCAAGTCCGATTTCGTCGACTCTTCCCGCTCCCCTGCACACGAGGTAACCGACAATATTCTTCTCGCTGTTCAGCACGACGTGGGCATCTGAAAACCGCCCGAAGTCAAAGTACCACAGCCAGTCCTTCTTCTCGCGAACCACGGAAAGGTTGCACTGCGCTCCGTTCTTTTCGTACAGGGCGGCCATTCCCGGAATGTCAGACTTGCGGGCCCGTCGAACGCGGAGACGGGGTGCGGGCTTCGCCGAATACACGTTGGGAGATATCCGGCACTCAAACCACACGATCGCCGTTCGATAGCCATACCGATAGTAGTAATCCCGAATTCCCAGAAGAAACGAAAGATCGTACCCGTTCTGCGCCATGTACGCGACGGCGTCTTCCATGTTTGCGCGGCCGTATCCGCGTTTCTGGGATTCCGGGTCTGTCGCGACGCAGCTGATGCCGCCGAGTTTCAGAACGGTATCCCCGTAACGAACTGGAAGTTCGACTATCGCCAACCCGCCGACGACAGCATCATTGTCCACCACGATTCTGGTGTGGGCGTGGGAGTATCGGGGCCGTTTCATCCACTTGAGAATGTGGTCTCGCATTTCGCCCGGGCGTTTGAACGCGCGACCGGCAACTTCCGCGTAACCACGCTCCAGCTCCGGTGTGGTGGCCGCCATACATTGCATTGATTGTTGTCCCCTCGGTTCAGGTTACTCGGAAAAGAAGTGAACGACTCACCGGGTCAAGTGCATTGACGTCGAAGACCTCATAACGGTTTCCGTCAACGTCCTGAATGAGCAGCCGTTCGGAATTGACATAATGGACATTATCGCGCACTCCTTTGCCAACAAAAGAGCGCTCCCCGAAATCCGTTTCTACCACCCAGTACGTGGCGCCGAATTCTTCGCGGATTGACTTTATCCTCCGGATGCGCGGCAGGTAATAACGCCGGTCCAGTTCCTCGGAGGCGACCCGCCGGCTCTCTTCATCCAGGTCGGCGAGGTTTTCAATCACGCCGACTTCACCAAGGCGGCCTGTAAGAACGCAGATGTAACGGTCGCTGGCCTGCAATGGAAATGCGCGCGTGATCGTCACGTCGAGATAGGTGCGGTCGCCAATTGTTGCACGCAGGTACCCGTGCGGGTCGCGGAAAATTCGTACCTGCGAGGGGTCGAGAGGTGGAGCATCGGGGCTACAAAGATCCGGAGAGAATATCGCCTCGTTGTACGCGTTGCCTTCCATTCAGACACCTCTGCGCCGTGGGGAGAACGAACATGAACAAAATGTACGGCTCCGAACGCCTATCCCCAACGGCGGGGCATCACCCCGTGCTCCCACCAGGCTCCTATGCGGAATGTCCCCTCCCTCAGTTCCCCGTATGATCGGAGGTTGATCCAATCCCCAAGGACGGCGAGAATGTTACCGTCAACCAACTCCAGACGGACGGTGTGCACATGCCCAAAAACGGCGATGCTGGCTCCTCGCGCAAAAACCTCGGCAACGACGGGACGAAACACAGGGGTGATCTGCGCCTGAACCGTATCAGAGTATTCACGGTTGCTGCGAGTTCTGGACGCGAGATTTGCCAGAGCGGCACCGCATGACGGATGCAGAACACGAAACGTTGCCTCAGAGAGCCGGTTGTGCAGCACCATTCGGACAAGGCGGTAATACCGGTCTGGGCCAGACAAACCATCGCCGTGCGCTACGAAAAGTGTTTCTCCCTGTGCGCGCAACCACAATGGACGCCTGTGAACGCGCACCCCGTACTCTTCTTCGAGTGCCTTTCCCAACCACCAGTCGTGATTTCCACCGAGGCAGGTGACGGGAACGCCGGCATCCACCAGTTCAGCAAGCGCAACCATTACTCGCGTTCCGTGACGGGGCACGACCGCTCCATATTCGAACCAGAAATCGAAAAGGTCACCCACGACGAACACGCCGCCTGCTTGGGCCTTGATCGCATGCAGGAACGCGACGAGAGCGTCCTGTTTCTCCGCCTCCTTCTGGTTCGTTCGCGTGTGGATATGGGCGTCTGAAAAGAAGAAAAGGGGTTTTTCAGTGGATACCGCAACGGGGGAATCATCGACCTGCACGTCTCGCTGACCTCGGCTGGGGGTTGACACGGATTCGACAAAACCAGAATTTCGATATTCGCCCTCACCTATGGTGAGTCCGAATTTGCCTGCAGTCAAGGCAGGTGTCTGGGGCGGCGAACGGAGTGAAATGAGTGCCGAAAACTCCAGTTTGGGCCGATTCTTTACGTGAAGTGGCGCCTCTGCTGAGCCTCGGAATTCAGCTCGCGTTGATTGTAGTGGCGAGCGTGATCATCGGCCGGTGGGTGGATCAACGCTACGGAACCGGCCCCTGGGGTGTCCTTATTGGAGCGGTGTTCGGTACGGGATCCGGGTTGTACCATTTCATTCGCACTGCTCTCGGCATGAAGGACAGGCACGGAAATCGTCCGAAGAATGACCTTTGAAAAAGAAACGGGGACCCCCCTGAGAACCTGGGCGCTGTGGTTTTTTGGCTTGACCATTCTCTCGGCTCTGTTGTCTGCCTACCCGTTGTCCGTGACTTCTTCACTCCACCGCACGAGTGCGGCGGTCGGCTGGGGCATCAGTTTCGTCGTGTGTGTGGTGAGCGGGTATCTTGCGTTCTGGTCCCTCGGCCGCTCGCATAACACGTTTTTGCTCGTAGCCCTCGGCGGAATAGTGCTGCGCCTTGCGCTGATTTCCGGGGCGGTGTTTGTCGGGATCTCTCTTCTGCACCTGCACACCGTGATCTTTCTCGGCAGCCTGCTGGGTTCTTACACGATGTATCACGGGTTGGAAATAATCGTGCTTAACCAATCCAAAGCGCTGGTCAGAATGCCAGGCGGCTCAGGTGCGGTTGCGCGAAGTGATGAGGCGCGCTGATGGTGTTTCCGCGGGTTCGCTTGGTCGCGAGTACCTTTGTTCTGGTCGCAATTCTTGTCTGTCCGGCCTTTGCGGTCGACTCGCACGCATCGGGGGCGGACACGGCTGTCGCTGGTGCACACAATCGGGGCGACGTGGCCGCGGCAGCTCAGGGCGAAGAGCACAGCAACCAGGTTGACGCGATTCATCACGTGGTGGATTCCCGTGAGATCGAAATTCCGTGGCCCAATCGCCATCTGACAAAGGTTATCCATCTGCCCAGCGTGGGCACGTTCCACGTAGGCTCCATTTCTGTGGACATGGCGATCACGAAGCACGTCGTATTCCTCTGGGTGGCGGCGATATTGCTGTTTGTTGTTGTGTCGGTGGCAGCGGCGAAGAGATCGCGTGGAACAGACCCACCCCGGGGAATTACGAACCTCATCGAAATCTTCGTCGCATTCATTCGCGACGAGATCACGGTTCCGTCCCTTGGCCCGCATTACGGGCGAGTTCTGCTCCCGTATTTTCTCACTGCGTTTTTCTTCATTCTGTTTTGCAATTTGCTGGGACTCGTCCCATACGGTTCGACCGCAACGGGCAACATCAGCGTTACGGCGGCGCTCGCCACGCTGAGTTTCTTCGTGATTCAGGGCGTGGCGATCAGCGGTATGGGGTTCGGAGGCTGGATCAAGCATCTGACCGGCGGAGTACACTGGGCGTTGTGGCCCATCATGATTCCGGTAGAGATCATGGGGTTGTTCACGAAGCCTTTCGCGTTGTGCGTTCGTCTGTTTGCCAATATGACTGCCGGGCATGTGGTAATCCTGTCCATTCTCGGACTGATTTTCATTTTTCGAAGCGTCGCAGTGGCGGGCCTTGCGGTTCCGTTCAGCGTGTTTATCTACCTGCTTGAGCTTCTGGTGGCGTTCATACAGGCGTACGTGTTCACAATGTTGAGTGCCGTCTTCGCGGGTCTCGGCGTGCACAGCAGCCATGATTCAGAAGAAGCGGAGGCGCATTGATTTGTCGGCGGCATCCGATCTGCCGATGCGTTGATTACCCATAGCCAACGCCGCACTGCGGCGTGATCTGGTTCAGGAGGAGTTTTGATGGAAGCTCTCAGTCTGACTCACTTTGCCGCCGGTATCGGTGCTGGAATCGTCACGTTCGGAGCCGCGTTCGGAATAGGAAAAATCGCTCAGGCAGCGATGGACGGTACCGCGCGGCAACCGGAAGCGGGCGGACAGATCCGCATCTCCATGTTGATAGCCGCCGCCCTCATTGAAGGTATCGCCATGTTCGGGCAGGTTATTTGCGTTCTGCTGGCGATCAAGTGATTTCAAACCCCGACGTCACATCAACCACCGGAGACAGAGCGAGGGAGAACACGTTTCCGAGCCGTTCTGCTTTCAGTGATGTGAGCGTGCGTAGGGTGCCGGCATCACTTTTTTACGGGGATTCCCATGCTGGTAAGTGTTAATCCTGGGCTCATCGTCTGGACGATCATCACGTTCCTGGTGCTCGTTTTTCTCCTAAGCAAATTCGGATGGAAACCCATCGTCGGCGCTCTGGAAAACCGGGAACAGGCGATTCGCCAGGCGATTGCCGAAGCTCATCAGGCACGCGATGAGGCGCAGAAGATCCTGGAGGCTCAGAACAAGCTGATCGCCAGCGCTGAGGCTGAGGCCCGGGAGATCGTTCAGGCAGCGCGTGAGACGTCAGAGCAGATTCGGCGGGAAGCTGACGTGACCGCTCGAACCGAATCCCAGCGATTGCTGGACCAGGCTCGTCGCGAGATCGAAAACGCGAAGGAACTGGCCCTGCGCGACATACGAGACGTAGTCGCTGACCTTGCAGTGGCCGGCGCCAGCAAGATCTTGAAGGAAACGCTTGACCCGGAACGTCACCGTCGGATGGTTGATGATCTGGTAACAAGCCTCGAAAAATCGAGCGCGTGAACGTCGCTGCTTTTGTTCCGCCGGTAACCAGAGAAACTGATGGCAATTCATTCTCGCGTGAGCATTCGTTACGCCCGGGCGCTGGTTCTCGCAGCGCAGGAAGCCGATAACATTGCCTCCCTGCGTCAGGAGACTGAAGGGCTGACGGAGTTGATGCAGCGGACGCCGTTGCTGGTGAAATTCCTCGACGATCCGTCCATCAACAAACACGACAAGTCGCGGATACTGAACGCGGTGTTCGGAGATCACCTCTCGCCACTCATGCGTCGCTTCATTGCGATGCTGGTGGGTGGCTACCGAGAACGGTTGTTGCCCGACATCCTGGGAGCGGTCCTGACGCTGCTGGACGCGCGCGAAGGAAGGGTTCACGCGGAAGTAGCTTCTGCGACGCCTTTCACGGAGACACAACCTGAACGCCTGCGTCACGCACTGGAAGGCCTCACTGGCAAGAAGGTGACGATGGTGACACGGGAGGAGCCGGACCTCGGCGCCGGATTCGTGGTTCGCGTCGGGGATACGGTGTTTGACGCGTCGTTGAGAGCGCAGCTCGCCCAGATGCGCTCCCAGCTTTTGCAGAGTAATCTGCGTCCGGCGGTTCGCACTTCCTGAACGTCGGGAGTGGAGACTGAGACAAGGCAGAGAGAGCTATTTCGGTTGCAGCAGGGAAAAGAAAAGGAAACACGATGGCGGTAACCTTCGACGTGCGTCCGGATGAAGTGTCCCAGATACTGGCGCAGCAACTTGCCGGATTTGAACGCGGTGTTGATGTGTACGAGGCGGGAACGGTGCTTCAGGTTGGGGACGGGATCGCCCGCGTGCACGGGCTTTCCAACGTGATGGCCGGAGAACTGGTGGAGTTCCCTCACGGAATTATGGGTCTGGCGTTCAACCTGGAGGAAGACAACGTCGGGTGCATCCTTTTCGGTGAAACCACTGAAATCAAGGAAGGCGACACGGCAAAGCGGACGAAGCGTATTCTGCAGGTTCCGGTGGGCGAAGCGCTTCTGGGGCGGACCGTTGATGCGCTGGGAAACCCGCTCGACGGCAAAGGCGACGTCGTTACCGACCGGTATGATATCGTCGAACGCAAGGCTCCCGGTGTTATTCAGCGTCAGCCTGTCAAAACGCCGCTCCAGACCGGGCTCAAGGCGATTGATGCGATGACGCCGATCGGCCGGGGACAGCGGGAACTCATCATCGGTGACCGGCAGACAGGGAAAACGGCCCTTGCGGTTGACACGATCATCAATCAAAAAGGGCAGAACGTTTTCTGCATCTACGTGGCCATTGGCCAAAAGGCGTCAACGGTGGCCAACGTAGTTGGAATCCTCGAATCTCACGGCGCGATGGATTACACGACGGTAGTTTCGGCCCCCGCAAGCACTCCGGCTCCACTGCAGTACCTCGCTCCGTATTCCGGCTGCACCATGGGAGAGTTTTTCCGTGATTCAGGGCGGGACGCGCTGATCATATATGACGATCTGACCAAGCACGCGTGGGCATACCGTCAGGTGTCCCTGTTGATGCGCCGCCCACCGGGCCGCGAAGCCTATCCGGGTGATGTGTTCTATCTCCATTCCCGATTGCTTGAACGAGCGGCGAAGCTTTCCGACGATCTGGGTGGCGGATCGCTCACCGCACTGCCGATCATCGAGACCCAGGAAGGCGACATCTCCACCTATATCCCGACAAACGTGATTTCCATCACCGACGGGCAGATTTTCCTCGAAAGCGATCTTTTCTACGCGGGGCAACGGCCCGCGATCAACCCGGGAATTTCGGTGTCGCGGGTCGGTAGCAAGGCCCAGATTCGCGCCATGGCAGATAGAGACGTGGCAGGGCGTCTTCGCACGGATCTGGCGCGGTACAACGAGGTCGCGGCGTTCGCTCAATTCGGGTCCGATCTCGACGCCATCACGCAACAGACGCTGAGACGCGGCGAGCGGCTGCAGGAGATTCTGAAACAGGGTCAGTACGTACCGATGCCTGTGGAAGAGCAGGTCCTTTCGCTTTTCGCTGCCAATACGGGAGCGCTGGACGAACTGCCTGTGCATTCGGTGAGACAGTGGGAGCGGGAATACCTGGAAAACATGCGAGCCGCGCATGCGGACGTTTTGAAAGAAATAAGGGAGAAGCGAACAATCCCGGCGCCTTTGAAGGAGAAAATCCGGGAAATCACGAAGCAGTTTACGAAGACGTTCAAACCGGCGGGAGCCGCGTGAACGGCAAGCGAGCCCGCGATAAGTATCGGATAGAGAGGTCCCCATGCCCAATCTGCGGATGATACGGCGTCGAATTAACGCCGTGAACAACATCCAGCAGGTCACCCGCGCGATGAAAATGATTGCGGCCTCCCGGATGCGGAAGGCGCAGGAGAACATTCTCGTGGCGCGCCCTTACGTCCGCCGCCTGGAGACTCTACTGCGCCACATAGCCTCCCGTATCCCTCAGGGATCGCACCCGCTTCTGGACGTGAGGCCGGTCAAGAAGGTGCTGCTTATAGTCGTTGCAGGCGATCGAGGCCTGTGCCGCGGGTTCAACGCAAACGCGATTCGGCGCACGGTCGAGCGCTACACCGAGCTGAAAGCGCAGGGTGTGGAGTGTTCGTTGATCGCCGTCGGACGGAAGTCCTATGAATTCTTCGGGAAACGCGGTTTTCCGATAGCCGCCTCACACACAGGAATCTTCCAGCATCTGAACTTCCTTGACGCGCAGGAAATCGCGTCTGAAGCGACAAAACTCTTCCTGGCCGGCGACGTGGACCTCGTGGAGATTGTGTACAACGAGTTCAAATCAGTGATCCAGCAGGTGGTGGTTCTTGAGCGCTTTTTGCCGGTAGAGCCCATCCCCCCGGAGGACGGGGATATGCCATGCCACTACCTGTACGAGCCGTCACTGGAAGCAATCTGGAGCTCCGTCGTAGGCAAATTCGTCAATCTGGAGATCTGGCGTGTGCTGCTTGAATCCAATGCGGCGGAGCAGTCAGCCCGGATGACGGCAATGGAAGAGGCAACGAAAAGCGCGGAAGAGATGACCAAACGACTGATCGGTATCAGAAATCAGGTCCGACAAACAAACATTACGACCGAGTTGACGGAAATCGTCGGTGCGGCCAATGCACTCGATTAAAGAGTTTGAGAGTGTTGTGCCAAGCATCCGGCGAGGAAACGTTTACACAAGCTACGGGAAACCCTCTGATGAACTCAGGCAAAGTAGTTCAAGTCATGGGCGCGGTCATAGACGTTGACTTCACAGGCGGCGAATTGCCGGCGATCCTGAATGCGCTCGAAATAGATCGGGAAAACGGCGAGCGCCTGGTTCTGGAGGTTGCGCAGCACCTGGGGGAGAACAAGGTCAGGACTATTGCCATGGACGCCACCGAGGGACTGGTGCGGGATATGCCGGTGCGGGATACCGGCGTCCCGATTTCCGTTCCGGTCGGCAAGAGAACGCTGGGAAGGATGCTGAACGTTATCGGCGAACCCATCGACGGCAAAGGCGACCTTGGAACAGGGAAACGGCTGCCGATTCACCGGCCCGCGCCGCCCCTTGCGAGCCTCACCGTCAAAGCCGAAATGTTCGAGACCGGTATCAAGGTGATAGACCTTGTGCAACCGATCATGCGCGGAGGCAAGGTCGGGTTGTTCGGTGGCGCAGGCGTTGGCAAGACGGTTCTTATTACAGAGCTCATCCACAACATCGCCAAGGAGCACGGCGGATATTCGGTTTTCGCCGGAGTTGGCGAACGGACCCGGGAAGGTAACGACCTGTTCCTTGAGATGGGAGAATCCGGGGTCCTGGAACGCACCGCTCTGGTCTTCGGCCAGATGAACGAACCACCCGGGGCTCGTGCCCGCGTCGCATTAACCGGACTCACGCTTGCGGAAGACCTGCGGGACGAATCCGGTGTGGACGTTTTGTTGTTCATTGACAATATCTTCCGGTTTGTACAGGCGAATTCGGAAGTGTCGGCTCTACTGGGAAGAATGCCCTCCGCGGTGGGGTACCAACCGACTCTGGGGACGGACATCGGAGAGCTTCAGGAACGCATCACGTCAACGAAACAGGGGTCCATCACGTCAATGCAGGCGATCTACGTTCCCGCCGACGACTATACGGACCCGGCACCGGTGGCCACCTTTGCGCATCTGGACGCGGTAACCTACCTCGACCGCGCGATCGTGGAACAAGGGCGCTATCCAGCCGTTCATCCGCTCCGGTCAACGTCGCGGATTCTGGACCCGCTCGTTGTCGGTGAGGACCATTACAACGTTGCTCGCCAGGTGCAACAGGTTCTTCAGCGCTACGAAGATCTCCGCGACATCATCGCTATTCTGGGCATGGATGAGCTGGGCGACGACGACAAAATGGCCGTGCTCCGCGCGCGGAAAATCCAGATGTTTCTTACGCAGCCGATGTTTGTAGCGGAAGCGTTCACGGGTACGCCGGGAAAATACGTTCCAGTGGTGGAAACAGTGCGGGGGTGCCGTGAGATCCTTGAGGGCAGACACGATGATCTTCCCGAAGAGGCCTTCCGCATGGTAGGAACGATAGATGAGGCCGTGGAACGAGCTGAACGGCTCAGGAGTGGTTCATAGTGCCGGGAACGTTTCCCCTCGAAATCGTCACGCCCACGCGGATTCTCTTCCAGGGCGAAGTGGAAATGCTTCGGGCGCCGGGAACTCTGGGGTCGTTCCAGGTTTTTCCGGGACATGCTCCCCTGATTTCCACTCTCGAGGTCGGGGAGATTGACATCCGTCTGCCCGGTGGCAAAGAACGAGCCATTGCTACTTCCGGCGGATTTGTCGAAGTTCTTCGGAAGGGCGTAACTGTTCTGGCTGAGACCGCGGAATTCGCCGAGGAGATAGACAGAGTGCGCGCAGAACAGGCTGTTGCCCGAGCGAAACAGCAGCTGGAGCATCTGCGCACGACCGCGCGCGTGAAGGCTGAGTCGGCGACGCGCCAGGTGAGCGATGCGGAAGTGGAAATGGCGCTCATCAGGGCATTGAACCGGTTGCGTGTAGCCCAACGGGAGCACTGATTCGAAGGGCGCTCTGGAGAGGAGAACAGAGTGCATCATCCCCGCGTTCGAAATTCCCGCGCCCGGACCAGTTTTGCGGTGACAGCACTCGACACGGACCCGACACACGGCGGGCGAAGGCCGCACCCACATGGCGCCTGACCAAAACGAGACCGCCGACGAGCGAACGGGCGCGCGCATTGTGCGTCTCACCCCGCCAGCAGGCCTCCACTATCACCAGTACTGCTATGGCCAGTGGATTGCTCCCGACTGCCGCACCCTTCTTGTATTCCGCTACCGGGAGCTTCGCCGGGACTCCCCGATAGACCTGTACCGCGTCAATACAGACGGCACGGGGTACGAGCTTGTGGCGGAGAACGCCGGTTGGTCCACCATCTCAGTTGACGGCAAGTTCGTTTTTGCAGGTACCGCAGGGGGCATTCTGCGCATTCCTCTGTCCGGCGGCAGATCCGACACAGTTTTTCGCTCAGATTCCTACCGTGGCATGTCGGCCAACGCACAAACGCGGGACGGACAATTCCTGTTTTGCCACGCTTTCGGTGAACGAGGGCACGAACTGGTTCGTGTGCAACTCGATACGGGGAACGCGAATGTTCTTTTCCAGACAGATTACCTCATGCACCTCCACCTGCATGACGAAGGTCGGGGTCGTCTTCTCGCCACCGTCCGACCTCCCGGTTTGGAATGGGGAATATACACGTTTGATTTGGACGGTAAGGATTTCAGAAAGCTTCCGTTCACGCGGAGCACAAACCATTTCGCATCGCTTGGTTGCACGGGGAAAGTGATAACTACGGTTCACAGCGGGGGCAACGCAATCGAGATCGGCACCCCCGGGGACGCTTTCGCCGAGGTGCTGGTGGAGGGCGAGGGGTTCTGGCATCCGACCGCTGACTCAACCGGTGAATGGGTTGCGTGCGACACAAACTGGCCGGATACGGGCTTGATGCTGGTGCACGTCCCGACTCGACGCTTTCGCGTTCTCTGCTTCACCGGGACCAGCGGCGGCCACCCGCAATGGGCACATGCACACCCACGAATGTCACCGGACGCGAGTTACGTCGTGTTCGACAGCGACAAATCCGGGATCACTCAGACGTACGCAGTCTTCGTTCCTCCCGAATTCAAAGCAGAACTCCGCGGTTGACCGAGCACGATCGCAGCGTTTCTTCCGCATTGCAACGGGGTATTTCCCATGGGTTGTGAGCGCGTGGCCCGAACTGACCCCGAAACCGGCGTCAAGATTCTCCAGTTGACGAGCTTCCCCATCACTCACTGGCACCTTGGCCTTGGAGATTTCATCACCCCGGATGGTGAGAGGCTCCTGATTGCGGCAAACAGGTTCGCGGGAAGGAACTCGCCGCGCGACCTGTACAGCATTCGAGCGAACGGCGATGACTTTCACTTCCTGCTGCACGACTTCTCCGGGGGCGTCATCTGTCCTCGGGGGCAATGGGTTCACACCGGTTGTGCGGGCGCCGTTGTGAGGATTCCGATTGAAGGCGGAAACGCGGAAGTTCTCTGGAACCCCGGGTGCTACACGCATATTATGGTCTCCGCGCGGAGCAGCGATGGGTTGTGGCTGTTCGGTCAGGGCCGGCGCAAAGCCGATGGCTGCTTCGACATTGTAAGGATTTCGACGGAAACGGGGGAATCATCTGTCATAATCCGGGCAAGTTACGTTATGCCGGTTTTGCGCGGCAGTGCCAACGGGGAACGCCTGGTTGCTTCAATCGCACCTGTCGGAGACGACGGCAAGCCCCTGATGCCATGGGGCGTGTGGGATTTCTCATCGGAAGGAGAAGGAAGCGATTTTCGCCTCGTTCCGTTTTCGCGGAGCACGAACCATTACTGCCCGATGGGGAGTAGCGGCCTGGTCGTAACGACCGCCACGCATCCGGGCAACGCCCTTGATGTTGCAGCCCCCGGCGGGAGCGAACGTGTGCTCGCCCACGGTGCGGGGTTCTGGCATGTCAGTTCTGACGAAACCGGCACGTGGCTCGCCAGTGACACAAACTGGCCTGATGTCGGTCTGCAGATAGTGAACTCGAAAACGGGGAACTACGCCACACTCTGCATGACGGGCGCCAGCGGTGGACATCCTCAATGGACACACGCGCACCCGGTAATCTCACCGGATGCGCGCTGGGTGCTGTTCACAAGTGACCGAACGGGTTTCCAGCACGTGTATCTCGCCGACATTCCTCCCGAGTTCAAAAAAGTACTGAGCGCCCCATGAAAAGAGATTTCCAGGGGCGCGCGAGGAGCGTATAAGACCACGGTTCAACGGGGTAAGTGGCTCACCTGTGGACAGAGTCCGCGCAACAAGCGCCTGTGAAGGTTTTTCCCGGCCCCGATTGACGAGAGTCTGCAAAACTCGCTACATTGTACTGTCCAATGCTGCATATTTGTGCAGAATTCGCCGATCACACGAACGAGTAATGGGTCAAAATAACCGGTCGGCGCCATTCGACCACGCAGAATCGCACAAATCCCATCGCAGATGGGACAAATACTTCGCGTTCCTGTAAAGCCGGGGTCGTGTTCATGCCTTCAAACCTGCGTCTGCTCCTCGCGGACGGAGATCGCAGTTCCCTGACGATCATGCAGGAGATCACGGCCCAGTGGGGGCACCAGGTTCTTGCCTGCCGGAGTGTGGCGGAAGCTGTTTCCGCCATGGATGCCCACAAGGTTGATGTGGTGGTTACCGACCTGGTCCTCCCGGATGGCAGCGGGCTGGACCTTGTCAGGCACGCGCACGAAATCGACGTTCCGGTCGCCTCCATCGTGATTTCCGCACACGGAACGATTGCGGGAGCAGTGGACGCCGTACGTCTGGGTGCATACGACTTCCTGACGCGCCCGGTGGATCTCGCCAAGCTGAAAGTGATTATTCCGGCGGCGTTCGACAAGGAACGCCTCCGGTTTGAAAATCGTCAGCTCCGTTCAAAGATCAGCGAGGAAACACGGCCGGAGGGTCTGGTAGGCCAGAGTCTGGCGATCAGACAGGTTGTTGAGAAAATCCGGATGGCAGCAAATGCCCGCGCTACTGTTCTGATTACTGGTGAAAGTGGCACGGGAAAAGAGGTTATCGCCACCGCGATTCACAAATTAAGCCCCCGGAGCGCGGAGCCACTGGTGAAGGTTGCCACGGGCGCTCTGGCGCCCCAGCTGCTGGAAAGCGAACTATTCGGCCATGAACGCGGCGCCTTCACGGGTGCGGTCGCGCAGCGTCGCGGCCGGTTCGAGCTTGCACACACGGGAACCCTGTTCCTTGACGAAATAGATGGCCTAGAAATCGGCTTGCAGGGGAAACTGCTCAGAGTACTCCAGGAACGGCAGTTCGAGCGGGTCGGCGGGGAGCAGACGATTACCGTAGACGTCCGCCTTATCGCCGCGACAAACGCCAATCTGGAAAAAATGGTAGAACAGGGGCTGTTCCGAAAGGATCTCTATTACCGGCTGAATGTTGTCCGAATCGAAGCACCGGCTCTGCGGGACCGACGAGAGGATATCCCTCTGCTGGCCTACCATTTCGTGGCGCTCTACGCGCAGGAGAATGGAAAAACAATCCGCGGAATTGACCCGGCCGCCATGGCACTGCTCCAGAGCTACGAGTGGCAGGGGAATGTCCGGGAACTGGAAAATGCGATCGAAAGTGCGGTGGTGATGTGTCCGGGCGATTGGATTACTGCGGATCTCCTGCCGCAGAACGTGCGGAGTGGACCGCCGGAGGAGATGCAGTTCCGTGTAGGTATGACCCTTGAGGAAATGGAACGTCGAGCGATTGAAGCGACCTTGAGGGCGACTCGCGGCAACAAGACGGCTGCAGCGAAAATGCTGGGTATCGGGGTCAGAACGATCCATGACAAAATCAAAAAGCTTCGCCCCGCCGGAGCGTCGGAACCAACAGAGTGAACCTGCGACGGTACGGAGATTGCATCACGTGACTTCGTCCGGACACTCGGAATCGCGAGCATGAGGAGCAACTGGATGGGACCCGCGAGCGCATCGGAAGCTTCCGGCCACACTACGCAACCGGAATGGTTCCCCGCTGTCGTAGAGCTTCTGCGCGTCCGAGGCTACCTTACGCTTTCCGTGAAAATCGGCTATGAACTGGTGCTGATTGTGAGCGGATCGGCCGGCGAAGCAGCGGTCATTGATCTCTCACAGGAACCGACGTCGCTGTGGACAGATGCCTGGACAGGCATGCGGCAGGTGCTGCCCAGGGTTCCAGTGATTGCAATTCTGCCGGCGGGGAATGCAGACGAAACCATCATGCCGGAGCACGGTGCCGTTGCGCGCGTCGTGTCACCTGTAGACGCCGAAAGCCTTGTGGGTATCGTAGAGCACGTTTTGCAGAACCCCTCGTATTCGCGTTGACCACTTCTTCGCTCCTGCCGGTGTGTCCCACTCCACCAACCTGACCATTTGTCACGCGTCTGCGGGCTTCAGCTCCGTGAGCGACCGCCGAATGTTGCGGATCGCCTGCCTCAGGCGATGTTCGTTTTCAACGAGTGCGATGCGAACATAGTCGTCGCCTAGGTCGCCGAACCCGATGCCGGGAGCCACCGCGACCTCCGCTTTTTCCATAAGCATGAGGCTGAAATCCATGCTTCCCATATGCCGGTACGGTTCCGGAATGGGCGCCCAGACAAACATTGATGCCTTCGGCTTTTTCACCGGCCATCCGATGCGGTTCAGCCCTTCACAAAGTACGTCCCGCCGGGCCTGGTACACGGCGGCGGCTTCACGGACGCAGTCCTGCGGTCCGTCCAGTGCCGCAATTCCAGCCACCTGAACCGGGGTGAAGATGCCGTAGTCGTAGTAGCTCTTGATTTTCGCAAGCGCGCCAACCACGTCAGCATTCCCCACACACGCTCCTATCCTCCAGCCCGCCATGTTATAGGATTTGGAAAGGGTGAAAAACTCCACCCCCACGTCCTTCGCCCCCTTCGCCTGAAGGAAAGAGGGGCTCTCGTACCCATCGAACGTGATTTCGGAATATGCCATATCGTGGATGACGATGATATCGTTTTTCTTCGCGTAGTCGACGACTTCCTGGAAGAAATCGAGGCTTACGGTAGCAGTCGTAGGATTGTTCGGGAAGTTCAACGTAATGATGCGCGGTTTCGGCCAGATCTCGCGCGTGATTTCGGCCATGCTGGGGACGAAATCCTGTTCCTCATGAAGGGGAACGGTGACGACATTTCCCCCCGCGAGCGCGACGCTGTAGATGTGGATCGGGTACGCCGGGTTCGGGACAAGCGCGAGGTCCCCCGGGTCTATCAGGGCGAGAACAAGGTGTCCTATTCCTTCTTTCGAACCGATGGTGGCGACGACCTCCTTTTCCCAGTCCAGGCTCACGCCGTACTTTCGATCGTAGTACCGGGCGATTGCTTTGAGAAGTGCGGGAATTCCGCGCGAGGCGGAATAGCGGTGGGCCTTGCCATCCTGAGAGACTTCGATGAGCTTGTCCACAATGTGTTTCGGTGTGGGACGGTCAGGATTGCCCATCGCAAGGTCTATGATATCCATGCCCTGCTGACGGAGTTGGAGCCGCATCCCGTTGATGCGTGCGAAAAGGTACGGTGGCAGGCGCTGCAGGCGACTGGAAAGGACTTTGGGCATCTGCTTCCTCCAGATGGTGAACGTGAACGGAACGATTTTCAAAGATACCAAACCGACGACGAAGAATACAGCGCATCACCCGAAAAAGCGCGGTTGGAGCGATGGTCTGCACATCCGCCTTTTGCCCGTCTTGAAGGACGAATGAATGAAACGCCTCAACACCATGGTGGTGGAACTTGCTCGCGGCGTTCCGAACGCCAGTGACGAGTCCTTTGAATGTGAATTCGAGTCTCCGCGGTCCGGCTGGCATTATGTCGCGTGCGTGTGTGACGGAGAAAGTGAACGCGTGGAATTCTTCATCGATGGGCGTGCGGTGGGCACGCGCCCCGCGTTTGGGTCGCTCGCGGAGGCGATGTTCCAATTGCCGGCAGGGTCGCACACACTGGTGGCAAGGACAACGGGTGGCCGACTGGGCCAGGTGTGCGTCCGCGCGGTGCCTGAGCTGGCATACTGCAAGCACCAGTACAACCCTCACATACCTGAATACGGCCCGTACGACTGGGAGTTCATTGCGCGAACTATTCTTCCCCATGTGAACACAGTAGTGGGGAACGGTGACCCGACCCATGAAGAGCATCTGAAATGGTGGAAAGCCAGGGGAGGGAAATGGATAGTAGAAACGAGCCTTCACGGGATGAACGAGGAAACCGTTACAGCGGACGAAGTGTGGCAGAGTTGGACATCCAACCCCGGAATGGTTCACCCGCTGACGGACGGGATCATGGTGGACGAGTTCTTCTCCGGGCGGCGCCCTCAATACAAGGCGTGGACAGAGGCGATCTCCCGAATTGCTTCCGACAAGCGGTTCGAGGGCAGGAAAGTGTACCCGTACCTCGGATCACATTATCCGGACATGGATGACTGGAAGCGCAACGCGTCGGACGGTGTGGACTCGAGTTACCGGTTCCTCGCAACCGCGATGCAGGCTGGTTACCCCATTGCCTGGGAACGTTACCTTCAGGAACGGCATTCGAAGGAGTGCGCGGAGGAACACATACAGGATCGTCTGGGAAGCACGATCGCCCACTGGCGACGCCGGTTCCCGGATTGCGCCCGTTCGCTGCTCGTGTGCCTCGGATACATGACGATAACGGAGACGCTGAACATTCATCCGGGAGCCGATTACAAGGTCTTCATGGATATGCAGTTCCAATTTCTGGCCAATCATCCTGATTTTGAAGGGCTGTTCGGCATTCTCGAATACACCAGCGGATACGCGGACGAAGAAACTCTTCGCTGGGCAGCCCGGCTCTACCGCCATTACGGGGTCGAAGGGGAAACTGGCCTGTTGTCAGACCGCCTGGGGTACTCCTATGTGCCGGGTCATCTCCGCAATCCCGATTTTGCGTTCGGATGGGAAGGCTGGCACGTGCCGGTGGATATCGAGGAAAACGTGCACGTTCGGCACTGCGAAGGCTTCGGCCACCTGCAGGGACGCTGGCCTCGAACCTCTGTCGGGGACAGCTTCTTGACCATGAAACGCGACGCAAAAACCCCCAATGTCGTGAGTCAGCGGTTAAAGAACCTGCAACCCGGCCGAACGTACAGTGCGAAGATGATTTCGGGGAGCTATGATCAGCTTCTCGCCGGGAAATCAGAACCGGAGAAACTCGGTATCACTCTTTCGGTCGCAGGAGTTGACACGATTCCGGGCAAAACGTTCCAGAGCGTAGTCGGAAACAACTACTCGCACGAACTCGGCGCATTTGAAGGACGGAACCGCTACTGGTTCAACTACCATCAGGTCGTGTTTCGCGCAACTTCACCGTCGGCGGATCTTTCCATTTCCGATTGGGAGGGTTCGTCCCCCAATAGAAGGCCTGCCGGGCCATCGGGCGAGACTCTCCTGTGCAATTTCGTCGAAGTGCAGCCGTATTTCGAGGAGGGAGTATGAGGGAGGCGTTCTGCGTGTTGCGCTAAACGGCGCGGTCCGGTTTCTGATACGAGGCCCACATTTCGCGTTCGTGCTCAGTGAAAAGAGTCAGTACTCTGGGGGCCGAAGCGGTCACCGCGATTGTGTGTTCGAACTGCGCCGAGAGACTGCCGTCCCGTGTGATCACCGTCCACCCGTCCCTCAGGATGCGTACTTCCCACGTTCCCGCGTTTATCATTGGCTCCACGGTGAAAACCATTCCCGGCCGAAGCTTGCGTCCCGTGTTGCGTTGCCCGTAGTTGAGAACCTGCGGGTCTTCGTGGAACATCCTGCCTATCCCGTGGCCGCAGAAGTCCCGAACGACGCTGAACCCCGCGGCTTC
>Ga0208939_1000311_pt1 | contig 41742 bp, 32 predicted proteins | sample AD_STIC12_MetaG_FD_184437 | JGI IMG/M metagenome (GOLD analysis project Ga0208939, IMG submission 184437) | Active sludge microbial communities of municipal wastewater-treating anaerobic digesters from USA - AD_STIC12_MetaG (SPAdes) (version 2) | ecosystem: Engineered > Bioreactor > Anaerobic >...
TGAGCCATCGCGTGTGCCTATGCATTTCGCAGTCTGTGCCTATCCTTGGCAAAATGACATCCCGCCAATTCAACAACTTGCGTATTCAACCCCTGCCCAAAACCCTCCACAACTGTCGAACGCGGGTTCGAGTGTGGGTCTCGACAAGCCTCGCTCGCGTGACGGTCATCACGCCGGGGCGTGGGGAAGCGCCCGGCTGCCCGGCGAGCAAAGGCGTTGGCTACTCCGAGATCGTGTTCCACGAAGCTCTTCATCACTGTCTCTTCGCGAGCCCTCAACAGATCAGCCTCACCGCGCTGGCCTCCGAGCTGCCTGGTTCCGGTACGCGGAAAAGGCTAGCTTCAGCTGGCGATCACCGTTCGCTCCGCCTATTGGCCCCCTATTGCAAGGAGGACAACAATGAGCAGTTCACAGCTTTACCGAGTTTTGACAATCTCCCTAGCACTGGCTGCCACCTCGGCCTTACCCTCGCTCCCCTGCCAATGCGGGGCGATGCCGACCGCTGTTGAAGCCTATGCCATCGCCAGCCGAGTCCTCGTTGGCGTCGTTGCTTCCATAGAGGCGACCCGATTCAGTTGAAGGGCCGGATGGGCTTACCCTGGTCCATGTGCAGTATGTGAGGATCGCAGTCGGAAGGGTTCTGAAGGGACCTGATTGCATCCATACCGTCGCTTTGATAGCCGGTGCATCGAACTGCGACTACGTCTTCCGGGTGGGGGAGTCCTACCTTCTCTTCGTCCAACCCTCTGACTATCTGGCGGGAGCTCATACCGCGTCGATGTGTCTGCCGACCAAGCCCCTTCGGACTGCGGGCAGCGACCTCGAGGCGCTCAGAAAGCTCAACGACGCCCGGCCAGTCGAATCCCCGAGGAGATAGGCGAGCCTCGCTGGCCGTTTCGGCTGGAGGGCATGCAATCCCCGAACCTCTCCATCGGTCTTCCTCGGTGCCACCTGGGGCTTCGTCGCGCCGTCGGTGGACCCGACGCTGCGGCGGATCATGCACTACGATGAGGACATGCACCTCGTCGCCGAGACCGAGCTGACGAGCGGGTGGCAGCGAGCGATCGCGTACGCGTACGTGGACCTCGGCGACCAGCCGGTCGCCCAACGCGACCTCGGCGGCACGCCGACGACGACCTGGCTCGTTGGCGACCACCTCGGGACGCCGTTCATGCAGACGGCCAGTACCGGCGCCGTGCTGTGGCGAGTCGAGGCCGAGCCGTACGGGAGGGTTTGGGCCCTGCGCACGGGGTCCGACCGCCACCAGCCGCTCCGCTTCCCCGGCCAGGAGGCCGAGCAGCTCAACCTCGGCCTCAACGGTGCCACCGAGCGCAGCTACAACATCTTCCGATGGTACCGACCGAAGTGGGGAAGGTACAGCCAGGCGGATCCGATCGAGCGGCACTTCCGAGTGAAGTCCAACCAGCCAGGGATCAAAGGGTTGAGGAGCGAGGGGTCGCTGTGGAAGGCCGACTGGGGTGGTTTCGCGTACGCTGAGGGCAGTCCGACGCGCATGACTGATCCAACTGGCCTCGCTGTGTGGGTCTGTACCCGGGTGACCGACTGGGGCGTTGGTCGTCATGCGTACTTCTGGGACGACCGACAGTATCTACCGCCTGGCCGTCCACGATTCTGCGGCACGACGGCGTCTTCTGGGAGAGGAAGGGGTACCGACCACCCGGAGCGTGGACCCGGCAAAAGCAAGGACCCATGCTTCAGGATCGACGGCAGCGAAGGCAAGGAGGACGCCCTCATGGGCTGTTGCATGGCGACCGCGAATACCGGACCCTATATTCCTTTCACCCCGTTGGATTGCCACGGTCATCTGCAGGGTTGCACCGAAGCGTTTGGCCTACATTTCCCTGGAGGACCTGGTGGGCGGCTCTAGCCCCTGCAAACAAGCTATGCCCGCGCACTCGGTAATCAAGGGGCGTTGCCTCAGCAATACGTCGGGCTAGGGGAGGTGGTGCAATGGACGGTTTCTCAGGCTGGCGGAATCGCTCCGTGATCCGTCTACTCAGGTGTCTGGTTGCGAGGAGGACCCAGCCCCGTCGCTGGGCAGTGTCCGCCACGGCCATCGCCTTTGTGGCGCTGGGGATCGCAGGGGGCGAACCAGCGGGCATCTGCCTCCTCGCCCCTCCTGCATTGCTCGCAGCAGTCCAGGCGCTCTACCCGACCCTCCTGGTCTGGCTCATCCTGTGCGGCACCACTGCCGTTGCCTCAGCAGCGTTTCTTGCGACTCTCGGCCTTGACGTCTTTCGGGCTCTCACCGACCAGACGCCGTACGTCCTCACGAATCCGACGGACTCCGCGTTCCTGGTTGGGCTTGCCGCGCTCTTCCTCTTCCTCGCGTGCGGCCTTATGTTCTCTGCCCCAACTGAGCAGACCGGTCTCCAGTAGGCCGAAAGGCTAGGAGCCCGACCCCGATGTGCTGTCGCAAGACAGGCTGCTTTGGCGACGACCTGGCCCAGACTGCGGCGGGGGAGGCATGGAACATCGTCTGTCAGTCGTCGAGCCGCGCTGGTGCCAACCCGGCTGAACAGAACAGGTCAAGGGAGCTGAGCAGTTCGCGGAATCAAGCCGTTCTCACTGTCGAGCGAGCCTGGACCTCCTGCCTTTCGCCGATGGTCAGACCGATTCGACGCTGGCTGCCGGCATCGGGAGCAGCCGCGGGATGGCGGAGAACCAGGCCCGCTCAGTACTGCCAGGACAACCCGGTGACCCGCGCCGAAATAGCGGTCTTCCTCGGCTCCACCTGGGGCTTCGTCGCGCCGTCAGTGAACCCGACGCGGCGGCGGATCATGCACTACGATGAGGACATGCACCTCGTCGCCGAGACCGAGCTGACGAGCGGGTGGCAGCGAGCGATCGCGTACGAGTACGTGGTCCTCGGCGACCAGCCGGTCGCCCAGCGCGACCTCGGCGGCACGCCGACGACGACCTGGCTCGTCGGCGACCACCTCGGGACGCCGTTTTTGCAGACGGCCAGTACCGGTGCCGTGCTGTGGCGAGTCGAGGCCGAGCCGTACGGGAGGGTCTGGGCCCTGCGCACGGGGTCCGACCGCCACCAGCCGCTCCGCTTCCCCGGCCAGGAGGCCGAGCAGCTCAACGTCGGCCTTGACGGCGCCACCGAGCGCAGCTACAACATCTTCCGTTGGTACCGACCGAAGTGGGGAAGGTACAGCCAGCCGGATCCTGTCGGCCTGAGGATCGGCGTGAATCTCTTCGCATACGTCTCTGGTAGCCCATCGCGGCGCGTTGATCGCGTTGGTCTTGCTCAGAGCCTGCCGGTGCCCGGACCGGATTCCGGCTCGGGCCGGTGGGGGACTCGCCCCAACCCGAGGTGCTGTGACCCCGACCTTGTTGCGGACGCAGTGCGAGCAACCGAGGCGCGCCTGGGGCGGCTCGAGGGGGGCTACCTCCCGCAGGCTACGCCTGGAGCTCGCCCAGGCGGCAGCTATGCCTCTCGGGTTGACTGCGACCCGTCAACTGGACGGTGTGTCCCCGTGATGCCACCTGACGTGGACTTTGCCCCCTATCTTGGGAGCGTGAAGGACCCCTGTGTTCGATTCTGTACCAGAGTGCACGAGTGGACTCACTACAGCGACCCGAGGCCATACAACCTTCACTGGGACTACGTGGTGCTGACCAGCTTTCTCGAGACCCCTGCCTATCGAAAGGGACTGGCATGCCTCCTATCATTCGGGCTCTAGCGATCCTCGTAGCTCTCGGTGTCTGTGCATGTCGCCCCGCCCCTGAGGCGCCCGAGCGAGCCGCCGGCTCGACTGCTTCGGGCACACCCCCTTGCGGTGAGGCTGGATGGTCCGAGGTCCTTCGTGCAGTCGCGGAGCACTCAGACAAGGCCAGAGACGCCCTCTCGCCGCTGGCGATGGACTCGCGTGATCAGAGCTGCTCCAGGGCCGTTGGCGCCATCATCGCGTCGTGGGACCGAGAAACCGCGGGGCCAATGCAGGTGTTCTGTCCGGCGGTCCGGCCTGACGCGACCCGCCGAGCCATTGCGACCGGCGTGACCGTGGTGGAAGTCGCGGTCCGCCAGGACGGGTCTGTCAGCCGCGTCACGCCGCTCCGCTTTCCCGACACGAACACGGCTCGGACGGTCTGCGACGGCCTCTTGCGGTGCTGGTTCCTGCCGAAACGCGAGGGCGGCAAGCTCGTCGCTTCGACCACCACCCTGACCGTGTTTCCGCCGCCCTGATCAGCTCCACGAAGATACAACGAGCAGAGTATGCCGATCGAACCGCCGGCCGCACCGCGGACCACTTGTTGACAACGTCCGTGAGAAGTTCCATCGTGTCGATTCTGATGGATGACCACGGCAAGAGCTGGCCGGGGCAGTGCTGTTCCCCGCCGCCTGGGAGGGAGGCTCGACTCCCGACATGATCCATGTCGTCCACGACCTCCGCAGCGGCTCATGGGAAGCGCAGCTCTTCGACGTGCACGGGCACACTCGCAGAGCCCGGACCAAGCCTCTTCGGACTGCGGGCAGCGACCTCGAGGCGCTCAGAAAGCTCAACGACGCCCGGCCAGTCGAGTCCCCGAGGAGATAGGCGAGCCTCGCTGGCCGTCTCGGCTGGACGACATGCAATCCCCGAACCTCTCCAGCGGTTGCGAGTGGGAGAGTTCCCGGCTCTCGGCTCGCTCGTGCCCTTGGCCTTCGACCTTGTGCTATCGCCTCACGGCCGGAGGGGCACGAGGCGTCAGGCGGCTTCCCAGCGGCGGGCGAGCAGCCGAGCGGCGAGCATGAAGCCGGCGGCGAGCGCCGAAAGCACCAGCACCTGCGGCCACAGATCGAGAGTCGGCGCGTTGCGCCAGAACACCTTGAGGTAGCCGTCGAGCGCCCACCCGTTGAACGTCAGAAGCCCCGCCTTCTGCATCGTCTCGGACATCAAAAAGCGCGGGAACATCGAGCCGCCCACGGCCGACATGATGAGGATGACGATGGTCGACAACCCACCGAGCTGCTGCCGGCTGCGGCAGAGTGTGGCCAGCACCAGCCCGAACCCCGACGCCGCAGCGGCCGTGACCGCGGTCATGACCACGAACCCGCCGAGGTGGCCCCACAGGTCGAGCCCGAACACGAGCGCACCCCAGACGAACATCACCGTCACCTGAGCGAAGCCGAGCAACGTCAGGAACACCCACTTGGCGAGCAGCAGCCGGCCCATCCCGAGGCGCGAGGTGAGTAGCCGCTCGAGCGTGCCGGCCTCGGCCTCCTCGAGCAGCGCGCCACCCGCCCCCGAAGCCATGAACAGCAGGAACATGACCCCCACACCGGCAGCGTAGAAGGCGATGATCCCGGTCCGCGGTGCGCGCTCGCGAATGACGTCCACGACCTTCGTGCGCACGAGCCCGGAGCCCATCGGCTCTGGCTGGGCATCGCCTCGCGGTGCCGCCACCGCCCCTGCTTGCAGGTGCTGCAGCCACTGGTCCACGGCGGCCCGCTGCCCGGGCGTGAGCACGCCGGCGTAGCGCTCGAACGCCTCCATGCCGCGGCGTGCCAACAGGTCCGGCAGCGCCGTCATCCCGACCTTCTGCAGGAGGCCAACGACCATCTGTGCGGCGATCGGGTTGGAGGGATCGGCAAGGATCTCGACCTCGGGCGCCCCCGGGAAAAAGCCCGGGAAAGCGGCGCCGAACCCCTTCGGCGCCACCACCGCGATGTCGAGCCGCCCGGCCTGCACCAGTGCGCGGGCGCGCTCGCGGTCGAGCGGCTCCTGCGCCTCCCGGACCTTCACCGTCCGGCTGACCTCGAGGCCCTTCTCCTTCTCGAGCGCCGCGAGCAAGCGCGTCGAGACCGCCGAGCCGTCCTCGTCCACCACCCCGACGTCCACCCGGACCTCGGAGCCGCTTGTTCCCCGGCCCCCGAACACCAGCGCGAAGATCGAAAAAAACGCGATCGGCAACAGGAACGTGAGCGCCTGGACCACGCGGTCGCGCCGCAGGTGCAACAGGCTCGTCTTCATGATCGTGCCGATCACTCGCGCAGCTCCCTTCCGGTCAGCGCCAAGAACACCGCGCCGAGCCCGGGACGGTGCAGCGCCAGGTCCTCCACCTCGAAGCCCGCCGCGCGCACCCGGCCGAGCAGCGCCGGCAGCTCGTCCACCGCGTCGCCCAGCATGGCACGGGCGGTGCGCTCGCCGGGCTCCAGCTCGAGCCCGGGGAGCGGCATCTCGGGCGCACGGTCGAGCGTGAGCACCACCGTGCGCCGGCCGCCGAACAGCCGGCCGACCAGCTCGGCGAGCGTGCCTGCGCCCACCACCGTGCCGTGGTCGATGATGACGACGCGGTCACACCGTGATTCGGCCTCGTCGAGCTGGTGGGTGGTGAGCAGCAGCGACGCACCCTCGCGCCGCAGCTCGGTGAGCATCTCGTAGATACGCTCCCGGCTCTGCGGGTCAACGCCCACGGTGGGCTCGTCGAGCAGCACGATGCGCGGGCGGTGCAGCACTCCCGCGGCGATGTTGAGCCGGCGCTTCATGCCCCCTGAGAACGTCTTGACCAGCTCGCGAGAGCGGTCCTCGAGCCCCGTCCACCCGAGCGCCCAACCCACGGCGTCGCTCAGCGCCGTCCCACCCAGGCCGTGCAGCCGGCCGAACAGCTCGAGGTTCTCGCGGGGCGTGAGCATCCCGTACAGGGCGATATCCTGCGGCACCACGCCGAGCACGTCACGCGCTCCGCGCTCCTCGGCCAGACGCCCACCCAGCTCGATGCGCCCCGCGTCCAAGCGCACGCGTCCGGCGATCGCCCGCACCAGCGTCGTCTTGCCGGCTCCGTTTGGCCCCAGCAGCGCCAGCAGCTCGCCCGCCTCGAGCTCGAGCGAGACGCCAGCGAGCGCTGTGGTGTCTCCGAACCTCTTCTCCGCCAAGCTCACACGAAGTGGCTTCATTGACGCGAGCTTACGAACCGACGGGAGGTTTGTTGCATCTCCCCGGCCAGCGGTATGCGCCGTCCGCTGACCTATCGGAGGTTGCCCCAGGGGGCCAGCGCGGTGCGGGCGTAGTTTTCGGTCGGGGGTTTTGGGGGGTCAGGCGGCCGGAGGTGATCCGTACCGACCACGGCAAGCCACTCGTCTCACCGAACGCTGTCCAGCGACGGAGCCAGCTGCGCATCGCTTTCGGTCAGCTCCGTTGCCGATGTCCCCACTCGTGGCAGACGGACAACCGGCAGGTATTACCCACCGGCGGCATCGGCGGGAGGGCGGTAGCGCAACACCAAAAGCGTTACGTCGTCCGAGGCCTCGCGGCCTCCACGGTGCCGACTGGCCGCCTCGAGCAGCGCCTGGCCAACTCTCACGGGAGAACGATCGTCCTGCGCTTCCAGCACACCCTGAACGCCCTCGAGCCCGAACTCCTCGCCCAAGGCCGAGAACGACTCCGTCAGCCCATCGCTGACCATCACGACGACGTCGTCAGGCTCCAGCCAGACCTCCTCCCACTCCCAGCTCACACCATCCAGCAGCCCCAGCATCGGCCCGTGAGGGTTGAGGGTCTCGATCCGACCGTCGCGGCGCAGGATCGACACCGGGGCATGACCGGCGTTGGCCAGCTCCAGCCGCCCGTTGGCGTACAGCACACCGGCCACCAGGGTGATGAAGCGGTTGCCGACGCTGTAACGGCTGAGGTTGCGGTTCACCACGTCCGGCACCTCGCGCACTGCCAACCCCAGCTCGTGAAGGATGCCGAGAAACCCCTGTACCATCGCCATGATCAGCGCCGCTGAGACCCCTTTGCCGGACACGTCACCTACCGCAACCGCAAACCCACCATCGCCGCGCACCATGGTGTGCACCAGATCGCCGCCCACCGCCCGGGCCGACTGCGAAAACGCATAGGTCTCGGCGAAATCCACGACCTCCGGTTTGCGGAGCAACGCCGCCTGGATACTGCGAGCCAGCCCCATTTCGTGATCGATCTTGGCCTTCTCGCGTGCTTCCCGGTAGAGCTTGGCGCTGTCGATGGCGCTCGCGGTGTCGGCCGCGACGCTCTCGAGCACCGCGAGATCGTTACGGGAAAACGCCTGGCCGCGCTCACTACGCTCCACGAGCACCCCACCGAGCACCTCGAGGCCGGCCACGAACGAGGCGTCCTCCGGCGCGCCGATCGGTCGGCGGGCGACCATGAGTGGGGTCGCTACGGCCATCGCGGCGCCACGCAGGATCATGGATTGGGAGGGCGACAGCTCCTCGCCCGTGCACACCGTCTTGCGCTCGCGGACCGCCCGCTCCAGCAGTGAGCTGTGCTCGGCCCAACCACCGTCGGACAGGTCGGGAGGAAACACGGCAGCCGTGCGCAGCTGGCCGAGGGCGTCGAAGAGCACCACCGAGCCGCGATCGGCCTTCATGATGCGCACCGCGGCTTGGAGGACGATCTCCTGCACCTCGTCGAGCACCGTGGCGGCGTTGAGCGCCCGCGCCACGTCGAGCAAGACCTGGAGGTGCTTGACCTCCTCCTCAGCGGTCTCGCGTTTGGCAGCGAGAGCCAGCGGCGTGCTGGCGCTACCGACCCCGACCGCGTACTCGATACTGGGGCCCAACCGCAGCACATCGCCGGGCGCCAGCCGCTCGCGCCGGACCCTCACCCCGTTGATGAACGTCCCGCCCGAGGAGCCGAGATCCTCGACCGTGAGCTGCCCGCTGTTCCACTCCAGCTTCGCATGTCGGCGAGAGACGGTAGGGTGGCTGATCACGATGTCCGACGCAGGATCGCGCCCTATCAGCAGCACGGGGCTGTCGACCCGCAGTCGGCCCCTCGCGAGGGACGGGTCCCTGGGCAGCAGAAACGGCTGCGAGGACCACGTGGCGTCGCGGTTCTTGCGGACCATCCGCATTAGTGTAGCGCGTCCCACCGCGGCGGCTTTGCAGTGCACCGAGGCGCGTGCGCTCCGTGCTAGACTCCCCCGGGGGAGCGTCAGAGACCGCCGCGCATGCGTGCCGTCAGCTACTTCACACACCACCGTCCGTTCCGCCGGGCGCTACCGGCGTTCGGGCACGCTTGGCTCGATCGCGCGGCCTGGTCCGATGCCGTGGAGCTTCCCTCGGTCCGTTCCGTCGGCCTCGTCCATCCCGAGCTGCCCCCTGCCTTCGACGGGTTGCGAATCGCCCAGGTCTCCGATCTCCACGCCGGGGCGTTCATGCCCCCCACGCGTATCGCCCGGGTACACACCCTGGTTGCGGGGCTTTCCCCCGACCTCGTGGTGTTCACTGGAGACCAGCTCGACCGGCGTGAGTACGACGCCGACCACTTCGTCCAGGGCATGGCCGGCCTCGACGCCCCGCTCGGGGTCTTCGGTATCCTCGGCAACCACGACCACATCGCCGGTCCGGAGCTGGCGATCCAGGCGATGGAGGCGGTGGGTATCGCCCCTCTCGTCAACAGCGCCGCGATCCTCCAAAGGGGAACGGCTCGGCTGGCGCTCGTGGGTGTCGACGACCTCCTGCCCTCACCGGGCTGGGGCGCGGACTTCCGGGTGCTCGAAGGGCTACCGGGCTTTCGTCTCCTGCTTTGCCACCAGCCGAGTGGATGGCGGGTGGCGCGTCGACACGGCGCCCACATCACCCTCGCCGGGCACACCCACGGCGGCCAGATCACCGTCCCGACGCGCGGGCTCAACGTCGCCCGCCTCGGCACCCGCTACGTTGCCGGGCCGTACCGCAAGCAAGGCACGCTGTTGTACGTCTCCCGGGGCGTCGGGGTCGGCGCCGTGCCCATTCGGCTCGGGTGCCTGCCCGAGATCGACCTCATCACCCTCCGGCGCGGCCCGCTCGGCGCCTTCTGAAGCTCCCCCACTCATCCGCTAGGCAACCGAAGGTGGGCAGTCTTCACCCACCCAACCGATCATGAGCCTCTACCCACGCCGAGCCCGTGGCTTCCGGCTTCCGGCCAGGCGGGCGGAGGAAACTTTCGACCCCCAGCCCTTGGCCGGGCGGGCAAAGCGGGTGCGGTAGACTTCTCGCACCCGTGGCATCCAGCGGAAAAGGCAGGGATGCCTCACCACCAGGGAGGTTGGCAGATGAAAGGTATCGTTCTCGCTGGCGGCTCAGGTACCCGCCTGCATCCGCTCACCAAGGGCGTTTCCAAGCAGCTCATGCCGATCTTCGACAAGCCGCTGGTGTACTACCCACTGTCGACGCTGATGCTGGCCGGGATCCGCGAGATCCTGGTGATCACCACACCGCACGAGCAGGAAGCGTTCCGCCGGCTCCTGGGCGACGGCTCGCAGCTCGGGATCGGCATCTCGTACGCAGCGCAGCCTAGCCCCGATGGTCTGGCGCAGGCGTTCATCATCGGCCGCGACTTCGTGGGCGGTGACAGCGTCGCCCTGGCGCTCGGCGACAACGTGTTCTACGGCCATGGTTTCCCCGAGCTGCTCGGGAAGGCCGGGCGGCGGCAGGCGGGCGCGACGGTCTTCGCGTACCGCGTCAAGGATCCCCAGCGCTACGGGGTGGTGGAGTTCGGGCCCGACGGGCGCGCGCTCGGTCTCGAAGAAAAGCCCGAGAAGCCACGCTCATCCTGGGCTGTCGTGGGCTTGTACTTCTACGACAACCGAGTGCTCGACATCGCCCGCAATCTCGAGCCCTCGCCGCGCGGCGAGCTGGAGATCACCGACGTCAACCGTCGCTACCTCGAGCTCGGCGAGCTGTACGTCGAAAAGCTCGGGCGCGGTGTGGCCTGGCTCGACACCGGGACCCACACCGCCCTGCTGCAGGCCGCCACGTTCGTCCAGGCGATCGAAGAACGGCAAGGGCTCAAGGTGGCGTGCATCGAGGAGGTGGCATACCGGATGGGCTTTGTCGGCCCCGACCAGGTGCGCGCCGTCGCCGCATCGATGAGAAACAACGAGTACGGCCAGTACCTACTGAGGATGCTGGAGGAGGAGTGAGACCCGCCGGCCACCCCACCAGAGGACCGGAAACAGGAGGTAAGGGACGCCAGTGACGACGCTCACGCGGTTGACGGCCACCGACCGGAAGGCGGTCGAGGCCCGGGGGATGGATGCGGCGGCCGTCGAGGAACAGCTCGCCTTGCTCGCTGAGCCGCCAGGCTTCGCCCGCCTCGAACGGCCCTGCACCGTGGGGGACGGGATCGAACAGATCCCTGAGGAACGCGAAGCGGTGCTGGTAGCGTTGGCTGAGCAGGCCGCCGCCAGCGGCCGCCTCTCCCGTTTCGTGCCGGCCTCGGGGGCTGCGACGCGGATGTTCGACGCCGTCTCCAGGGTGCTAGCAGGCCCTGCCGAGCCCACCCCCGAAGCCGCCCGGCTACTGCTCGATTCGCTGCCCCGCTTCGCCTTCTGGAGCGACCTCGAGAAGGCGGCCGCGATGGCTGGGATCGACGTGGCGCATCCGCGGGTCGGCGCGTGGCGGGAGGTGATCCGGCTGCTGCTCGGGGAACCCGGGCTCGCCTACGCCTCCACCCCCAAGGGGCTGTTGCTCTTCCACGCCTACCCGGGCCGGTCCCGCACGCCGTTCGAGGAGCACCTCCGCGAAGGTGCGGCACACGTCACGGCTGGCGATGGCACCTGCCGGCTCTTCTTCACCGTGTCGCCCGAGCACCTCGAACGCTTCTCACGCGTGCTCGATGCGCTCCGGCCCTCGCTCGAGGCCGAGCTCGGCTGCCGCTTGGAGGTCGGTTTCTCCACCCAGGATCCGGCAACCGACACGATCGCCGGTAGCCTGGAAGGGGAACCGTTCCGGACCGCCGAGGGTGAGCTGCTGTTCCGGCCCGGTGGGCACGGCGCGTTGCTCCGCAACCTCCAAGGCCTCGCCGGCGACCTCGTCGTCATCAAGAACATCGACAACATCCTCCCCGAGCACCTGCGGTGGGTGTCGGTACGCTGGAAGAAGCTGCTTACGGGTTTGCTGGTCGAGGTCCAGCAGCAGATTCAGCGCCTGACTGCCGCGTTGCGCGCGCGGCCGGACGACGTCGCCGTGCTCGCCGAGGCGGGTGCGCTCGCCCGCCGGCTCGGCCACACCATCGCCGAGCCGCAACCGGCCGTGCTGGCCGCCCTGCTCGATCGGCCGCTGCGCGTGTGCGGGATGGTGCGCAACCAGGGTGAGCCCGGCGGCGGCCCGTTCTGGACGCGCGACGAGCACGGGATCGCGCGCCCCCAGATCGTCGAGGGCTCGCAGATCGACCCCGATGACCCTGGCCAGCGGGCGATCCTGCGCCGCGCCACCCACTTCAACCCCGTGGATCTGGTGTGTGCGTTGCGGGATCCCCACGGGCGGCCGTACGACCTGACGCGGTTCGTCGATCCCCGGGCCGTCTTCGTCTCCCGAAAATCGCACCAGGGCCGCCCCTTGCTCGCGCTCGAGCGCCCGGGGCTGTGGAACGGCGCGATGGCCCGCTGGAGCACCCTCTTCGTCGAGGTTCCCGTCGCCACTTTCGCGCCCGTCAAGACCCTGTTCGACCTGCTGCGCCCCGAGCACCAACCGCTCGACGGTTGATGGCTGGTGGTCGGTGGTTCTCCCCCGGCCTACGAGCCTTTCCTCGGAACCAACGACTACCGACCAGCGACCGACAACTCACCCAGCCGGATCGCCCCCTCTTTCACGGCCGGCTGGTGCTCGACCCGCCGCGGCTAGACGTTCTCGGCGGCGGCGATGGCGCGGCGGAGCGCTTCCTCCAAAAGCTCGGTCGGCGGCTCCGGAATGAACCCGGTCTCCATCAGGTGGCGGTGAAGCCGCTGCGCCTCCTGGATGTCGCGCGCGGCGTGGTCGTACACCTCCTGACGGGTCATCACGCGGCGTGCCACCCCATCGGCCACAGCCTGCATCGCAACGGCGGCTGCCTCCTCGGGGAAGACCTCGCTCTCGTCCATCTTCGGGATGATGTACTCGGGCGAGAGCCCCTTCTTCTCGGCCGACCCAGCGAGCGACATCGCGGCTGCGACCGCCATGTTGTCGGTGATCTTGCGGGCCCGAACCAGCAGCGCGCCCTTGAGGATGCCAGGGAAGCCGAGCGAGTTGTTGACTTGGTTCGGGAAGTCGCCGCGGCCGGTGGCGACGATGTAGGCACCCGCCTCCTTGGCCTCGTGGGGGTAGATCTCGGGCACCGGGTTGGCGCAGGCGAAGACGATCGGCTTGGTGCCCATCAGCCGCACCCACTCCGGATTGACCGAGCAGGGGGACGAGAGCGCGATCATGACGTCAGCGTCCTTGCAGGCGTCCTCGGGGGTGCGCCAACGCCCACCCGGATTGGTTCGCTCACACAGCTCCCACTTGCGGTAGAAGCGGGGGTCGCGTTTGATGTCGTCGCGCCCGGTATGGAGCGCACCCTTGGTGTCGAACAGCACCATCTTGTGGGGATCGGCGCCGACATGGATACACAGCCTCGCGATCGTGGTGTTGGAGGCGCCGGCGCCGATCATGACGATCCGCACCTTGTCGATATCCTTACCCACGACCTTGAGGGCGTTGATCAGCGCCGTCACGGTCACGCAGCCGGTGCCCTGGGCGTCGTCGTGCCAGACCGGAATGTTGCACTCCTCGCGCAGCGTGTCGAGGACCTTGTAGCAGTCGGGCTGCTGGATGTCCTCGAGGTTGATGGCCCCGAACGACGGTTGGAGCCGGCGCACGAACTCGATGATCTTGTCCGGGTTGGGCCTGCCGTCCGCGTCGTGGCTATCGATGCAAAGCGCGACTGCGTCGATTCCACCAAGGTATTTCATGAGAAATGCCTTGCCCTCCATGACCCCGAGCCCACCGGGAGGGGTCACGTCGCCATCACCGAGCACACGTGTCGAGTCGGAGACGACCCCCACCAGGTTGCCACGGTTGGAGAGCGCGAACGAAGCGTCGGCGAACCCAGGATCATCCTCGGGCTTCACCCGGTCGGTGACGCCGGGTACCGGCCACTCCTTGCAGCCGCGGATCGCCGTGGAGACGCGGGAGACACCGGGGGTGTACCAGACGTTGAACCAGTTGAAACCGTACAGCCCGGCTTTCGGCACCGTCATGATCTTGCCGGAGTAGAACCGATGCAGTAGCAACGACGCTTCCTTGAGAAACGTCGTCTTGCCGACTGCCACCTGTTTCTTCGAGAAATGAGCCGGAAACAGGCTATCGAGATTGGAGAGCGACAGGTCGATCTTGGCCATGCGGTCCTCCCGAATTCCTGCCCGGAATTGTGAACGAACTCACGATGCGAGTCCAGCCCGCGATGACGGTCGTTCGTTGGCAGTCGTTGGTTGGCTCCCCGCCTACCCGCCCACGCAGGAGAGGATGGAGGGGGCGAGGCCACCGCTCCGCACCCTCGGAACCGCCAACCGCCAACAGCCTCTCAGCGGATCTCGATCGGCGGTAACCAAAGCGGACCGGGGACCAAGACCCGGCCGGTTGCGAACGCCTCGGCCGTGGCGCGCAGGCGAGCTGCCTCGTCGTCCTTGTCGAGCATGCGTTTCCACAATGGCTTCAGGCGTGGGTAGTACACGAGGTCCACATCGGCGTCCGGCGCCAGCTTGGCGAGGGCGCGGGCCTCGGCGACGGCGACGCTCATGTCGCCCAGCGCATCGATGAGCCCACGCTCGAACGCCTGCTCACCCGTGAATACCCTCCCACGGCCGACCGCGTCCACCTGCGCCCGGGTCATCTTCCGCGCCTCGCTCACCCGGTCCAAGAACTGGTCGTAGATCCTGCCGATCCACTTCAGGGTGAGGGCGCGTTGCTCGGCCGTCCACGGACCCACGTCGCCGAACGCCATGGCGTTGGGTGTCATGTCCACCTTGCCGTAGGTCACGCCGAGCTTGTTCTTCCAGAACTCCTCGGTCGCCAGGTGGCCCGAGAGGACACCGATCGAGGCGGTGATCGTGCCCCGGTCCGCAATCACCCTTTGGGCCCCACACGTGATCCAGTAGCCGCCCGAGGCTGCGACGTTGGCCATCGACACCACGACCGGGATCTCCTTGCTGGTGCGAAGCATCTCCTGACGGATGATCTCCGAGGCGGTGGCGCTGCCGCCGCCGGAATCGATGCGGAAGATCACGGCCTTGGGCTTGTCGCGCTGCACCTGGCGGAACGCCCGGGCGATCGTGTCCGAGCCCATCACGTCGCCACCCAGCAGCGGCACCGGCGAGTAGCCGCTCTCTCCACGGACGATGCTACCCTCGGCCAGGATCACCGCGATCGCCGGACCGCTGGCGTACGCCTTTCTGGCGCGTAGATAGCGCCGCAGCGGCACCTCGGACAGCTCGACGCCGTCCTGCCTGGCGGTGCTTTCGGCGAAGGTGTGCCAGTCCGCGATGCGGTCCACGAGCTTGGCGGCCAGCGCCTCATCGCCGCTGAAGGGACCCCGGGCTACGAGCGCTGCGACCTGCTCGACCTCGAGCTTGCGGGCGGCGGCGAGGTCGGTGGCCATCTGCGACGAGAGCGACCGCAGCAGCCAGGTGGTCATCTCCCGGGAGGCTGGCGTGTGATCCTTCTCGGTAAACAGGAAGCGCGCGGTCTTGAAGTCGCCGATCCCCTCGAACTCCGGCACGATCTCGAGCTTGTCGAGCATGCCCCGGATGAACGGGGTGCGCGACCCCAGGCCGACGAGGTTGAGGTCGCCGAGCGGACCGAGCGTGATCGTGTCGCAAGCGCTCGCCAAGTAGTACTGGAGGTTGCCGGGTGCACCCTCGCCGGCGGTCTCGAGGAAAGCACTCGTCGGTTTCCCGGCCGCAGACACGGCGAGCAGCAGCGCGCGGACCTCCTGGATCGACGCGAAACCTGCTCCCAGCTCTCCCACCCTGACGCGCACGCCACGAACGCCCTGGTCGGTCCTAGCGCGGACCAGCGCGCCCCGGAGCTCGGACATCGACACTGCCCGCGGTCCGAACAGCTCGCCGAACACCGACTCATCCACCCGCTCGGGCAGGGAGCCGGCAACCTCGACCGTGAGCAGAGCCCGCCCCGGCACCCATCGGGCCGCGAGCCAGATGCCGCCGATCATGACGACGGTGGAGCCCAGGACGACGGCGACCAAGATGCCGATCACGAGCAGAGCCTTCGATCGGGTGCGCATGCGAGCCTCCGAACCACTCACGTGGCGGTGCAGGATAACCACCTACCCGCCCGGTTGAACATCGAGAGCCTCTTCCGGCGCCCCCGCCCATCGCGGCCACGCGCCGACCGGCAGCAAAGCCCGGTACCAGCCGTTGGCAACGGGCGGCTACTTCCCGCGGCGGGCGAGGATCGCCTCGATCTCGTCCATCGCCCAGCTCATTCGTGCCTCGAGCGCCTTGTACGGCGCTGGCGTGGCCAGGTCCACGCCGGCATCCTTGAGCAGCTCGTAGGGGTACTTGGAGCCGCCGGCCTTGAGCAGCCCGAGGTAGCGCTCCCTCGCCCCCGGCTTCGCTTCGAGGACGTCTTTTGCGAGCAGGCTCGAGGCCGCCAGCGACGTGGCGTACTGGTAGACGTAGAAGTTGTAGTAGAAGTGCGGGATGTACGCCCACTCGACGGCGTACGCGTCGTCGATACGCATGACGCCCTGGTCGTGGCCGTGGTAGCGCCGCAGGAGCGCTCCGTACATCTCGGTGAGCTTCTTGCCCGACAACGCCTCACCGCGCTCCGCGGCTTGGTGGATCATCAGCTCGAACTCGGCGAACATGGTCTGCCGGAAGAACGTGCCGCGCAAACCTTCGAGGTACGAGCCGAGCAGTGAGAGCCGCTCGTCGTCGGTCTTCGCCTGCTTGAGCATGCGGTCCAGCAGCAGCGCCTCGTTGAAGGTCGAGGCCACCTCGGCGACGAAGATCGAGTAGTCGGCGGTCTGGATCGGCTGCGCCGCGTTGGCCAGGTACGAGTGCATCGCGTGCCCCCACTCGTGGGCCAGCGTCGAGAGGCTCTCGTAGTCGTCGTTGTAGTTCATCAGCACATACGGGTGCACATCGTACGTCGAGCCGTTGGAGTAGGCGCCGGAGCGTTTGCCCGGCCGCGGGTAGACGTCCATCCAGCGAGACTCGAACCCCTTCTTCACGACCCCGGCGTACTCCGGCCCCAGCGGCGCCACCGCCTCGACCACGAGGGCGCGCGCCTGGTCGATCGGGAACCTCATCTCGAGGCTGGGCACCAACGGCGGGTAGATATCGTGGTAGCCCAAGTCGGAGATCCCGAGGAGCCGGGCGCGCAGCTTGAAGGCGCGGTGAAGCGTCGGCAGCGCCCGGTTCGCCTCGGCCAAAAGCGTGTGATAGACGGACTCGGGCACGTTGCTGTCGTCGAGCGCGGCGGTGAGGCAACTCGGGTACTTCCTCGCCCTGGCGTTGAAGAGGTCGCGCTTGACCTGCCCGTCGAGGAGCACCCCGAGCGTGCGCTCGAACTCGGAGTAGGTCTTCCAGAACTCGGCGAACACCTTGATCCGGTCCTCGCGGGAGGTGGCGGCGCGGTACCGCGTGTAGGCGGCCTTGTCGAGGCGCACCTCGGTGCCGTCGCCGAGCTTCACCGTCGGGTACGGCATGTCGGCGTCGGTGAGAATGCCGTAGGCGGTCTGCGCCGTGGGCGTCACCAGCCCGGTGCGGGCCAACAGCATCTCCTCCGCCGGGGACAGCGTGTGGGCGCGCTGGCGCTCGAGATCTTCGAGGAAGAACCGGTATGGTGCGAGCTTCGGCTCGACCGTCAGATAGTGCATCACGGTGCCTTCGGGCAGAGCCAGGATTTCGGGCGCGAGCCAGGCGCCCTTGGTGCGCGCCTCGGTGGCGAGCTGCATGACCTCCTGCCGGGCCACGAGGTTCTCGGGCACGCGGGTGTCCTCGTCCGCGCGCATCGAGGCGTAGCTCGCGAGCCGCGTCAGGTCCTTACGGATCGCCGTTCCGGCTTCGAGCGCCGCCAACAGGGCGGCAGGACCGCTGCCCAACGTCCCCTTGCCTTTCTCGAGCTCGGACAAGCGCTTGGCCAGATCGGCACGGGCCGCGACGAAGGCCTCTGGTGTGGGATACAGGTCCTCGAGCTGCCACGTATTCTTGTCCACCCTGCTTTCTCCCGCCACCGAGGTCATCACGACTCCTGCAATCAACACCAGGACGAGCACGCCATTCCTGAGCATCGAACCCTCCTCCGCCGCCGTGCGGCCGGAGGCCAAGTCTACATCAGGCTCGCCCCACGACCCAGCCCGCGGCTTGGGGCGATCGGTGATCAGAGGACGAGCATGGCGTCACCGAAAGAGTAGAAACGAAAGCGCTGGGCAGTGGCGACGGCGTACGCGCCGAGAGCGCGCGAGCGGCCGGCCAGAGCGCTCACCAGCATGAGCAACGTCGAGCGCGGCAAATGGAAGTTCGTCAGCAGGCCGTCGACCACCCGAAACCGAAAGCCCGGCACGATGAAGAGGTCGGCGTTGCCAGCCCCTGGCCGCACCAGCCCCCGACCGGCGGTCGCCGCGTGCTCGAGGGCGCGGCACGAGGTCGTACCCACGGCCACGATCCGACGACCGGCGGCGCGCGCACGGTTCACGGCCGCTGCCGCCTCGGGCGAGAGCACGTAGTCTTCGGTATCGAGCCGGTGGTCGCGCGGGTCCTCCGTCTGCACCGGTCGGAACGTCCCCGGCCCCACGTGCAGCGTCAGGCGGCACAGCTCGACGCCACGCGCCGCCACCGCCATCAGCAGCTCGGGGGTGAAGTGCAAGCCCGCCGTGGGCGCTGCCACCGCCCTCCCCTGCTGCGCGTAGACCGTCTGATAGCGGCGTCGGTCGTCGGCGGAGGGCCCGGCCTCGCGGTGGATGTAAGGCGGCAGCGGTACCTCGCCGGCCACCTCCATCTGTGCCGCCCCGAGCGGCGGCTCGAACGCCACCTGCCAGCGCCCCTCGTTCATCCGGCGCAGCGGGACGGCGGCTCCCGACCGCAACCGCAGCCACACGCCGGGCTGCAGGCGCTTGGCGGGGCGCGCCATGACCTCCCAGCTTCCGTCGCCGAGCGGGCGCACCAGCAGCAGCTCGGTCTTTCCGCCTCCCGGCCGCTCGGCGCGCAGGCGGGCGGGTATCACCTTGACGTCATTGAGAACCAACAGGTCGCCCGGGCGCAGCAGAGCGGGCAGTGCCGTCACCCGTTCCAGCCGCACATCGCCGGTGGCTCGCTCCAGCACCAGCAATCTGGACGTCCCGCGGCAGCGCGCGTGCTGGGCAACCAGCGCCTCCGGTAGGTGGTAATCGAAGTCCGCCGTCCGCACGCCGGGATGGTAGCAACCCCATCTGGCCGGCAAGCGGTGATCGCCAGCCAGTGAAGCGGCCGACGGCGGGCTGCGGAAGAAGACGCCAGTGCCCGGTGCTAGCATCCCTGGAGCCGGGCGGGAGGCGCGTGACGACGAGCGAAGACGAGCAGCACGCAGGCCGGTGGTGGTACCGGAGCTGGCGACGCCTACGGAGACTGGTCGCGGTGGCCCGAGGGCTGTTCCCACTCACAGCGGCCGGCTTGCTCCTGCTCCTCCTCGCGCTCGCGTCGCTGCTCAGGCTGGGCATCGGAACCCTCGACCTCGTGGTCTTCGCGGCCGCCGGTCTCGGACTCGGCTTCGTCGCCCTCGTCCTGCTACTCGTCGCCGGGACGGCGCTGGTACTCCACCTGCGTCTGGGGCGGCGACCCGCCCTCGCCGCCCTGCGGCTGGAAAGCGGCCAACCGCAGACAACCGGCTGGACGCTCCCCGTCCCGCGCTGGCTGCCGCTCGTGGAGGTCGGCTGGTGGTGGGAGCATCCTCCCGAGGTGTCCACCCGGTCTCGGCCCCATCGTGACGGGCCTTCCGAAGAGGTGCTCCCGGCGCGGCGGGGTGAATGGCGGCAGGTACGTCGGCGTCTCGAGGTACGCGACGTGATGGGCCTGGCGGCGCTTACCTGGACGGTCGCAACCGAGACGCACGTACGGGTGGAGCCGCACCGCGGCGGGCTCGACCACCTGCCGCTTTTGGACACCCTGGCCGGCGGCGAGGAGCTCTCGGAGCCGCGCGGCCAGCCGGTCGGCGACCGCGTGGACATGCGGCAGTACACCCACGGTGATTCGCCCCGTCTCATCCTGTGGAAGGTCTACGCCCGTACCCGCAAATTGCTCGTCCGCATCCCGGAGCGCGCGGTGACCGCGCGGCCGCGCGCCTGCGCCTACCTGGTGGCGGGGGATGGCGACGAGGCGACCGCCGGCTTCGCCCGCGTCGTGGTCGAGCGCGGTCTCCTCGGCGACAACTGGTGGTTCGGAGCCGATGGCACGGAGCGGGTCGCGAGCGACGCCCGAGGCGCACTCGACGTGCTCGTGGCCTCGGGGCTGGCGGGAGGCGGTCGCGCGGGTCGCGGTGACACGTCCTGGAACGACGAAAACGATGCCGGCACCCGCCTCGGCGAGTTCCTGACGCGGGCCGAGAAGGCCGGATTCGGCGTCTGCCTCGTCTTCCTGCCGGCCCGCACGGGCGCCTGGACGCCGGCAGTGGCCTCCGTCCTCGCCTCGCACCGGCTGCGGGTACAGCTCTACACCGCGCTCGACGACGCCGACACCCGGCTCGCACCTCGCTCCCGGCTGGCGGGTTGGCTGCTGCGCCCGAGCCCGGCGAGCGCCCCGCGATGGCCCGACGTCACCGCAATGTCGGAGGCGTTCCTCCGGCTCGGCGCGCCGATGCTCGCGGTGGACCGCCGGCACGGGCGGCTGCTCGGGGACCCGCGCGTCGCGGCCGCCCGGGCGAGGAGGACAGCGTGAGGCGCGCCGTGTGGGCGGCGGCGGGCATGTTCATCTGGGCGGTGACGGTCGCCCTCGCGGCGGCGCCCCGCACCGTCCCCGCGGGTACCGTGGCCGCCGTGCTCGGGAGCGTGCTCGGGGCGGTGATCGCGTGGCGCCTGGCCGCCTCGCGCCTTCGCCTGCCCGTGATCTGGGCCGGCGGCCTCCTCGTGCTGCTGGCGACGCGGCTCGCCTCCTCGCTGCTGGTCGGCACTCGGGCGCTCCCCGGCCTGCTCGGCACCGGCGCCGCGTTCACGCTCTCCGAGATGCTCCTCTGGCTGGGCGGCGCGCTCGCCGTCGTGGCGGTGCTGCAGGCCTCGAGCCGCCGCCGCCCGGCGTTCATCGCGCTCGAGGTCCTCGCGGTGGGAGCGGTGCTCGGCGGCGTGCTCGCCGCCCACCGCGAGGGGCTCATCAGCCGCCCCCACACCCTCGTCGATCTGCTGTGGGGACGGGGCTACGACCCATTGCCGTTCTTTTTGGGGTTCGGCGCCCTCGCTGCCGCGCTGCTGGCGCTGCTCGCCGCCCATCGCGGCTCCCGGCGGCGCTCGCTCCTCGATGGCCTGCTGATCGTGGCCCTCGTACTTCTCGCCTTCCTCCTCATCCCCGTGGGCGTGGTCAAGGTCCTGGAGCCGCCCGGCGGCGGGGGTAGCGGGAAGGCCCAAGACCAGGGAGGTCAGGGCGAGCAGGGCGGCGCGGACTCCCCCACCTCCAGCTTCGCCGACCAAAAGGACCCTTCCGGAGGAACCCCGGTGGCCGTGGTCCTGCTCCACGACGACTACGACCCACCGTCGGGCTACTACTACCTTCGCCAGACCGCGTTCTCGCAGTTCAACGGTCAGCGCCTGGTACAGGCCACCCTCGAGGGCGCCGATGCCGACATCGTGGCGTCGTTCCCGAGCGGCAGGACCGAGGTCGAGCTCGAAATCGGCCGCCGCGACCTCTTCCGCTCGCTCGACACCACCGTGGCGCTACTGCAGCCCCACCCCCGGCCGTTTGCCCTCGTCAACCCCGAGACGCTCGAGCCCGCCCCCAACCCCGACCCGGTGCGGTTCGTGCGGGCGTACAAGGTGGCCTCGCAGGTCCAGGTCAAGGAGCTGCCCGAGCTCGCCGAGCTGCACGTCGGCCACCCGCGGTGGAGCCGCAAGCTCGAGCGACACTACACCGACGGCCCCTCGGACCGGCGCTACTCCGACCTCGCCGCGAGCTGCGTCGAGCTGCTGCGGCGGGATCTCAGACAGGACCCGTTCGCCCAGGCGGTGGCGATCCAGTACTGGCTCAGCAAGAACAGCACCTACAGCCGGCGCTCCAACCACGAGGCCGCGGCCGACCCCCTCGCCGACTTCCTGTTCGGCGACCGGATCGGCCACTGCGTGTACCTCTCGCACGCCGCCTGCCTGCTGTTCCGGGCCCGCGGGATCCCGGCCCGCGTCGGCGCCGGCTACGCCGTGGGCGGCCGCACACGGGGCAACGGCGGGGCGCTTCTCGTCCGTGACCTCGACGCCCACGCCTGGCCGGAGATCTACCTGTACGGGATCGGCTGGCTGCCGATGGACATCGTCCCGGAGAAGACCCTCGATCCGCCCGACGAGGGACCCGATCAAGGGCTGCAGCAGATGCTCGGCGAGATGGCCCGTCGCGGCCGGCAGCCACTGCCGGCAGACCACGAGCCGGTGGGCGGCGGCAACCTCCAGGAGGCGCTGCGGGCCGCCGCGCGGGCGCTCGCTCTCGGCCTCGCTGCGCTCGCGCTGCTGGCGCTGGCGGCGCTGGTCGCGGGCAAGGTCTGGCGCCGAATCGCACCCCGGTTCTGCCGGGTGGACCGGCTGCCGGTCGTCGCCTATCGCACGGCGCTCGACAGGCTCGCCGACGGTGGTGTGCGGCGCCGTTTCGGGCAGACGCGCGAGGCGTTCGCCACCGGTGAGGCAGCGTTCTCCCCCGCCTTCGGCGAGCTGACGCGGCTCCATCTCGAGGCTGCGCTCGGGCGGACGCGGCCGGCGCTCGGCCGCCGCGAGGCGCTGGCGCTCGGCCGCCGAGTCGCCGCCGAGCTCGCGAGGAGGGTGCGATGGTGGCGGCGCTGGCTCGGCCTCGTCGATCCGCTTTCGTGGCTGTGGGTGAGGTAACGATGGGAGGTGCGCAGTGAACGGACCAGAGACGACATCGAACGCACGGACGCAGCGGGCGCAGGACGTGTTCCGCCGCCTCGAGGGCCGGCTCCGCCACGCCGTGAAGGGGCGTGACGACGTCATCGAGCTGGTGCTCATCGCCCTGTTCGCCGACGGCCACGTGCTGCTGGAGGACTATCCCGGGTCGGGCAAGACGACGCTCGCCAAAACGCTGGGCGACTCGATCATCGACGACATCCCCGACGACCAGATCGCCGCCTTCCGGCGCATCCAGTTCACGCCCGACCTCCTGCCGTCCGACATCACGGGCGTGTCGGTGTTCGACGCCGACACCTCCACCTTTTCGTTCCGGCGGGGGCCGATCTTCGCCTACGTGGTGCTGGGCGACGAGATCAACCGCACCTCCCCCAAGGTGCAGTCGGCGATGCTCGAGGCGATGGCCGAAAAGCAAGTGACCGTCGACAACGTCTCGTACCAGCTCGACGACTTCTTCTTCGTCATGGCGACCCAGAACCCGCAGGACCTGGCCGGCACGTACCCGCTGCCGGTGGCGCAGCTCGACCGCTTCTTGTTCAAGATCCGCATGGAGTACATCGACCGCGAGTCGGAGATCGAGGTGCTGCGCACCCGCCTTGAGCGCCTGCAGCCCCCGGGCGAGGACCTGCCGCGCATCCACCGCGCCGAGGTCATCGAGGCCCGCCACCTCATCGAGCAGGAGGTCCACGCCAGCCCCGCCGTGCTCGCCTGCCTGGTCGACATCGCCCGCGAGATCCGCGCCAACCCACACGTCGCCCAGGGGATCTCCACGCGCTCGCTGGTGATGGCGGTGCCGGCTCTCAAGGCGCGGGCCCTCGCCCGCGGCCGCGGCTTCATCTCCGGCGAGGACGTCGAGGCGCTGGCACCGTACATCTTCTCCCACCGCGTCTCGCTCGCGGTTCCCACGGCCAACACCGTCGCGATCGTCAAGGAGGCGCTGGCGCGCCCGCTCGAGGCGCTCTCCCGCGCCACCCTGCACGCCTGAGGACCCGTGCGGCACGCTCTCCTCCTCTCGCTCGCCGTCTTGCTGGCGTTCCCCACAGCCGCCCAGGACGAGGCCGAGTACGCCATCACCGCCGAGGAGGAGGCTGCCTACGTGCTGATCCAGTACCCGGTGCAGTTCGTCAAGGCCCGCGAGGCCGCCGAAGCGATCCTCGACAGGCACCCCGACAGCTTCGTCGCCTTGCACGTCCTGGCGTACGTCGAGGAGCGGGGCGAGGCGAACCTCCCCCGCGCCTACTTCCTGGCCTCGAAAGCACGCTCGCTGCTGGAGCGACGGTGGGGCCTCGACATCAGCTCGGACGGCCCGTGGCGCTGGCACGCCCGCGTGTTGCGCCAGCTCATCTCGATTACCCGCCAGATGGACCGCGAGCGGGAGGCGCTCGAGCTGCTGGCGCTGCGCGACCGCTACTACGACCCCGACCTCACCGTCGAGTACGGCTGGCCGCTCATGAAGCTCGGCCGCATGAACGAAGCCCGGGCCAAGATGGCCGCAGCGCTGCAATCGGAGGATCCCGAGACCAGGCTCACGGCGCTCAACACCTGGGGCGCGATCGAGGACGAGGCCGGTAACGCCGAGGAGTCGTACCGCATCTTCGAGCGCCTCGTCGAGGAAGCACGGGCCTTCCCGCAACTGATGGATGCGACGTTCCTGCGCAACCTCGGCGAGGCGGCCGAGAAGCTGGGGCGGTTCGACGAGGCGGAGCGCCACTATCGCGAGGCGGTTGCCTACTTCGAGGGCGGGTCTTTCTCCAACCCCTGGGAGGATCTGTCGATCCTCTACTGGCGCCAGTGCCGCTTCCCGGAGGCCCTCGCCGCGGTGCGCGAGATGCATGCCTGGGCCCACGCCAACCCGCCACACCTCGACCAGCAGTCGTGGGCCGACCGCCAATCGATCACCGCCGCCCTCCTCGCCGAGGCGGGGTTCGTGACGGAAGGGCTCGATCTCGCGCGGCGCATCGCCCGGCGGCCCGACCGCCGCGCTGGCACCAGCGTCCACCGCGACCAGTCCGAGGCTGGGCAGCTCCTGCTGCTCTGGAGCCTCGCGCGGCTCGAGCAGGAGCGCCTGGCCGAGGAGGCGAGCTGGACCCCGCTGTGGCAGCGGCTCCCCATCGCCGGACGCCGGCTGTCATTGGCACGGGAGAGCTGGGCGGTGGGCCGTCGCGCCGCAGCGCTGACCGTCGGCAAGGGCCGGCTGGCGCCGTCACTCCGCTTTTTTGCCTCCAACGGCATCGACGCGTTGCCGTGGCTGACGCCGGATCTCGTGACGCTCGTCGGCCCGGGCCTCGTCGAGGCCGAAGCGGTGCGGCTGCTCGCCCGCACCGACCCAGCCGGGCTGCGGGAGCGGCCCTACCTGCTCTTGGTGGCGGGTGAGAGCCAGCGGGCGCGCGGCTCGCTCCGGGAGGCCCGGCTCGCGCTCGAGGAGGCGCTCGCGACCCTGCCGCGCTCGGAACTCCTGCTCCAAGCCCGTGCGTCGGCGCTGCTGGGCGACATTGCCTGGCGCGAGGGACGGCTCTCCACCGCACTCGCGGATTACCAGCAGGCGCTCGCCCACCGCCCCGGCATTCTCCGCACCCTCGGTCTGGCACTGCCCATCCACATCACCGCCGCGGGCGACGCTGCCAGCCGCAAAGCGGCTAGCTGGCTCGCCTCCTCCCGCCGCTTCGAACGCCACCCTGGTGGGTTCACCCTCGAGATCGGCCCTGCCGCCAGTCGCCACCGGGCGACGCTCGTGGCCCCGGACGGGACGGTCCTCGCCGAGGCGCTGGTCGCCACCCAGGCCGACCGCGAGGCGACCGCCCGCGCTCTCTGCGAGGAGCTGCACCACCGCGCCTTCGCCCTACCGCTCGACCTTTCGCAGACCGACGTCAACTCGCTCCAGGGCGGCACGCTTTCGGGCAACACCTTGCGACGCCAGCTCTCGGACATCCTGCGTCGCCCATAGCCTGGCAGCGGCACCACCGACGGCGGACCCGACCTCGCGCTCCCCACGCGCCCGGAGCCGACTCACAGCGCCCGCGACAGGTCCGGCATCGGCGCCCTGGCGGTGGCGGCCACCAACGCCGATACTGGACAACGTAGGCACGGCCTGCTGGAGGTGAGCGATGAGCAGACGACCCACATTCGAAGCACGCTGGCTGTGGGCGGTGGCGGTGGTGGCCGGCGCGGTTGCGCTGGGCACGACGGTCGCGGCGGCCGACACCGAGCCCGCAGCACCCTGCTGCTTCGCCAACGACCGGATCCAGGGGGTTTGCAAAGTGGTGCCTCGCGACGACGAGACCTGCCGCACCATCCTGGACTACCTCAACAACCCCATGAGCTCGGGCAAGTCGTACTGCGAGAACACCTCGGTCCGCGGCGGCTGGGTGGAGGTGAGCTGCACGACCGGCAAGCCCGTCGAGCCGCCAGATACGGAGCCACCCGCACCGGAACCGGAGAGCGCCTCCCGGTAGCCAGGACGTTGCTGAGCTCACTCCCCCACGAGAAGGGAACTACCCGGTTGCGGCTGTGCTTCCAGCAGAGGATGTGTCTGCACAGCCAGGCCACCCGTCGGAAGCACTGCCGTGGCGATCACGTTGGCATCGACAACGATGATCGCCGACCCTGTCGCCGCGCCCGGTCCAGCTCCACCACCCTCCGCATTTTTTCGGCCAACGCCTCGACCGGACGCCGCAACCGATCGAGCAGCTCCGGTGCCCGGACCCGCCCTGCCCTCGAGAGGCCGGGAGCAACCATCTCGGAGCTGCGCCACGGCGGGGCGCTCGGTGCCCCCGGTCACCGCGGAAGGTGTTGACAGGCACAGCCATGGAACTGACAATTCGAAAGATGAGCGACGAGCGGGCACTGTTGATTCGCGGCGGCACGGTCGTGCCGATGACCGGGCGAGGATGGTTCACCGGCGACGTGCTGGTGGCCGGCAACCGGATCGCGGCGGTGGCGGAGACGGTGCAGGCACCGGCCGGATGCGCGACGCTCGACGCCGCGGACGCGCTGGTGCTGCCGGGGTTCGTGCAGACACACGTGCACGTGGTACAAAGCCTCGCTCGTCACCGCGCCGAGGAGCGGCCGTTGCTGCGCTGGCTGCGCGAGCGCATCTGGCCGTACGAGGCGGCGCTTGTGGCCGACGAGGTCGACGCCGCGGCGCGGCTGGGAATCGGCGAGCTGCTGTGCGGTGGCACCACGAGCGTGCTCGACATGGGCACGACGCACGGTCAAGACGTTGTCTTCGAGGCCGCTGAGGCGATGGGGCTCCGCTTCACCTCGGGCAAGGCGATGATGGACCTCGGCGACGGTGTGCCGCCGGGGCTCACCGAGGACACCGATGCCTCGCTCGCGGAGTCGGAGCGGCTCGGCCGGCGCTGGCACGGCGCCGCGGGCGGCCGGCTGCGCTACGCGCTGGCGCCGCGCTTCGTGCTCTCGTGCTCGGAGCGGCTCATGCGCGAGACGGTCGGGCTCGCCCGCCGGCACGGGTACATGCTCCACACGCACGCCTCGGAGAACCCGGACGAGACCCGCTACGTGCGCGAGCTGACCGGGCGCGGCAACGTCGCCTACCTGGCCGACCTGGGGATGGCCGGCACCGACACGGTGCTCGCCCACTGCGTGCATCTCGACGACGACGAGGTCGCTGGGCTCGCTCGGCTCGGCACCGGGATCGCCCACTGTCCGGGCTCCAACCTCAAGCTGGCGTCGGGGATCGCCGACGTTCCCCGGCTGCTCGCCGCGGGGTGCCGGATCGGGCTTGGCGCCGACGGCCCGCCGTGCAACAACCGGCTGTCGATCTTCCACGAGATGGCACTCGCGGGCACGCTCCACAACCTGCGGCACGGCGCCGGCGCGGTGGACGCGTGGACCGTCCTCGAGCTGGCCACGTGGCGCGGCGCTCAGACTCTCGGGCTCGGGAGCCAAGTCGGCCGTCTGCTGCCCGGGCATCTTGCGGACATCGTGGTGCTGGGCCTCGACGCCTGGTCGGCGGAGCCGGTGGCTGAGCCGGCCGACGTGATAGTGTTCGGCATGGGCGTGGAGAACGTGCGGCACGTGGTGGTGGACGGGAGAGTCGTGGTGGAGGGCGGTCGGCTGCTGAGCGAGGATGCCGCGCGAGTCAGGGGGCGCGCTCGCGCCGCCGGTACGGCGATCGCCGCCCGATTGGGGTGGTCATGATCTTCAAGGGCAAGCCGAAGTTCGAGCACCTGGACCAGTATCTGGCGCAGCGCGATTACAAGGCGGCGATCGAGGCGATCGCCGAGGAGATCAAGCGCAAGCCGGAGAGCTTCAACCTGCTGCTGCGGCAGGCGGAGATCCTCGGGCTGGCCGGTGACCGCGACACCGCCATCGGCATCTACCGCAAGCTCGCCCGCCAGTTCGCCGAGGACGGGTTTTACGCCCGCGCTATCGCGGTCACCAACAAGCTGTTGCGGCTGGACCCCGAGCACCCGGAGGTGACCCGCGAGCTGGCCGAGTTCATCAGCGCCAAGCAGGAGGCCGAGGAGGCGTCCCGCGCCCGCTTCAAGCCGGTCAAGCCCGGCCGGGCAGCCGGCAAACGCGGGCCCGAACCAGAGCCGGCCACACCCTCCACCGTGGCACCGGAGCCCGTGACGACGCCGTCGGAGCCGCCGACGGGCGAGGAGGTCCCGCTCACGGTCGTCGTCGTCGAAGAGGAGCCGGCAGAGGCGGTCCTCGCCGAGTCGGAAACGGCAGCGCAGCAAGAGGAGCGCGAGCGCGAGGCGTCGCGCTTTTTCGCCCAGTTCCCGGCCCAAGCGCTCATGGAGCTGCTGGACTCGACCTCGGTGCGTTCGTTCCAGACCGACGAGACGATCGTGCGCGAGGGCGATCCCGGCCTCTCGCTGTTCCTGATCGAGGAGGGCACGGTCGAGGTGGTTACCAAGGACCAGGCAGGTCGACCGCTGGTGCTGGGGCAGATGGGCGCCGGCGAGTTCTTCGGCGAGGTCGCCGTGCTCACCGGCAGGCCGCGTACCGCGACGATCGTCGCCAGAAGCCAGGTGACCGCAATCGAGATCTTCCGCGACACGCTCGACCGCATCGCTGAGCGCTTCCCCGACGTTCGCGACACGCTGCAGCGCTTTTACGAGCAGCGCGCCCACGCCACCGTCGAGGCGATGCTCCAGCGCTTGCGGGGGCAGCGTGACTGACGGGCGGTGCCCACTCCTCCAGCGCTTCTTGCAGGCAGCCAGGCGCGACCCCGAGCAGCCGGCGTTGCTCGGGCCGCGGGGCGCGGTGCTCGCCAAGCGCCGCGAGCTGGCCGCCGCCATCGCTGCCATACGAGAGTCGATGGCGCCTCTGCTGCCGCCTGGGAGACCGGTGGCGCTGTCGTTGCCCAACGGGCTCGAGCTGGTGGCGGCGTTCGGCGCCTTGCGCGCGCTCGGGCTGCCGGTCGCCCTGGTCGACGCCGGGTCGCCGCCCGCCGAGCTCGCCGACGCCGCGCGGGCCGTGGGGGCCGTCGCCACGGTCACGACCGCGGCTCGCCTGGGGTCCGCCCGACCGGTGTGGGAACACGGGCTCATGATGCTCGGCCTGAACGAGGACTCGCCTCCGGCCGAGCTGCCACCCGGCACCGCATTGCTCAAGCTCACCTCGGGCTCGACCGGCACCCCTCGGGCCGTTGCCGTGGGCCTCCGCGAGCTCGCGACCGACACCGTCAACATCATGCACACGATGGGGCTGCGCACCGACGACGTGACCCTCGCGGCGGTCCCGCTCACCCACTCGTACGGCATCGGCTCGTGCCTGGTGCCGCTGTTTCTGGTCGGGATGCCGCTCGCGATCCCGTCGTCGAACCTCCCTCCGGCGCTCGCGGAGACGCTCGAGCGGGCGGCCGTGGCGCATTTCCCCGCGGTTCCGGCCCACATCCGGGCGCTGGCGAGCCTCGAGGCGCACCTGCCTGCCTTGCCCGCCCTGCGGGTCTGCCTCACCGCTGGCGCGCCGCTGCTGCCCGCCGACGGCGAGGCATTCGAGACGCTCACCGGGATCAGGGTGAACGTCTTCTACGGCTCGTCGGAATGCGGCGCCATCGCCTACGAGACCGGCACCCCGATCGGGCGGCCGGCGGGGATGGTCGGCCGACCGATGCGGGCGGTGCGGGTCGAGGTCGTCGATGAGCTGCTGCGCCCGCGTCCCGCCGGACAGGAGGGCCGGGTGCTGATCCGCTCGGGCGCAGTGGCCCGAGGCACGGTGCCGGCCACCGACGCCGGCGGCCTCCTCGGCGACCATCGGTTCCTGGCCGGCGACACCGCGGTGCTGGACGGAGAGGGCCGCCTGATGCTGACCGGCCGGGTCGCCGAGCACCTCAACATCGCAGGCAAGAAAGTCCACCCCGACGAGATCCGGCGTGTGCTCGAGGCGATACCTGGCGTGCGCGCTGCGTTCGTCATGGGGCTCCCCGACGCCAACCGCGGCCAGCTCGTGGCTGCCGTGGCGGCGGTCGACCGCGCCGCCGGCCACACCGTTATGTCCCTGCTCGCCGCCTGCCGGCGCGCCCTCGCTCCGCACAAGCTTCCCCGCCGTCTGGTGTTGGTCGACGAGCTGCCGGTCTCCGATCGCGGCAAGGTTCGCCGCGACGCCGTCGCCGCCCTCCTGAACCGCCCACCCGCAGAGCCCACGTAGCCGGCTCCCGGAAAACCGGGGCGAGATTCAGGCGCGAGCTCGTCCGGTCGGACTTCTTGCGTTTCGTCGCTCACCGCTCCTCCCACCCCCGCATGTTGTACCCTTTGCTCATGACCTCTGCTTCCGGCGAGGGCGGAATTCGGTGCCTGTTGGTGCGGGCCGGCGAGTACCTGTGTGCCCTGCCGCTCAATCAAGTGCGACGGGTCGTCGCGACCCTGACGACCCACCCGCTGCCGGGGGCCGCCCCGGAGCTGCTCGGGCTGGCCGAGTTCGCCGGCGAGGCGCTGCCCGTGCTCGATCTCGCGTGCCTGGTCAACGCCCCGGCCGGCGCCGCCTCCGGCCAGCCCGTGACGGTGGTCGTCTGGGCCGGACCGCCGGCCGAGCGCGAGCTGGTCGGGCTGGCGGCCGACGAGGCGCTGGCGATCGTCGAGCTGCCTTTGCACGCGCTGACGGAGACCCGGCTCGGCTTGGTGAGCGGCGAGGCGCTGCAGGCTGGGAGGCCGGTCCGCGTCCTCAACCTCGAGCACCTGGGTGCGACGTGAGAGGGACAGAGCTACTGGTCTTTGTCCGGGGCGAGACGAGCTGGGGCGTCGAGCGCGCGGAGGTGCGCCGTTTCGGCGTGACCGGTGGCGGGATCACCATCTCGCTGAGGCACGACCGACTCCGCGCTGACCGCGTGGTGGCGATGCTTTCGACGCCAACGGTCCGCAAGCCCGGGCGCATCCTGCGCCGTTTCTGGCCGGTCTCTTCCCGAGGACTCGCTGTCGTCGAGGGCCAGGTCGTCGTCGTCATCGACCCGTTGGCACCGCCACCCGAGCTGGCGCTGCAGACCGAAGGAGCATCCGATGAGTGAGGAGCACGTCAGGGAACGAACCAGCCCCGCGTGGGGCTTCGCGATCCTCGCTGTCACGGTGGTGGTCGGGTTCGTCACCGTCCTCGCCGCCAGCGCTGGCACGGCGCGCCAGTGGCTCGCCACCGCTTTTCTGGCGGCTGGCGCGGTGGCGGTGCTGGCCTATCTCGCCTTCGCCTACCTGCCCGAGCGCCGGGCGCGCCAGCGTGCCGAGCGCGTGAGCCAGCAGGTTGCAGGGTGGGAGCGCGAGCTGGTGGCCGGGCTCGTTGAGCTGCAGGCCGGCGACCTGGTAAAAGCACCCGAGCAGGTCCGCCACCTGCCCGAGCGTCTGGCCGGCGCGTTCTCGGCGGCGACGCGGGCGTTGGGAGGGCTCATCCAGCAGATCCAGTCGAGCTCGACCGATGTGGCCGCCGCCGGCAACGCGGTGCACGCGACCGCTTCCGAGCTGGCCTCGGGTTCCTCGGAGCAGGCCGCCGCCGTGGTCCAGATCACGGCGACCATGGAGGAGCTGGCCCGCACCGCGGCACAGATCGCCGGCAACGCCGCTTCCCAGGCCGATCTCGCCGCCCACGCCGAGCAGACCGGTGAAACCGGGGTGGCGGCCGTGGAGGAGGCGCTCGGAGGCCTGGAGGAGGTGCAAAAGCGCATCAGTGCCATCGCCGCCCGGGCCGACACGCTGGGCACGCGCTCCAAGGAGATCTACCGCGTGCTCGACCTCATCACCGAGATCGCCCAGGAGACCCACATCCTCTCGCTCAACGCCGCCATCGAGGCGGCTGCCGCCGGCGAGCACGGACGCCGTTTCGGTGTCGTGGCCGATGAGGTCCGCCGCCTGGCGCAGCGCTCACAGGAGTCGGTCGACTCGGTACGCAACCTGCTGGAGGAGTTCTCTTCCTCGATCCGCGCCACGGTGGTGGCGACCGAGGAGGGCGGCAAAGAGGCCTCACGTGGGCTCGAACGCGCCCGCGCCGCCGCCAACGCCATCGATGCGCTACGCAGCGCCCTCGCCGATACCGCGCGCACCGCCAAGGAGACCTCGCTCGCCACCGAGCAGCAGCGCACGGCCTCCGACCAGGTGGTGCTCACCGCCAAGGAAGTGAGCCAGGTCATTCAGCGCATGGCGGAGGGGCTCAAGCACTTTTCCGGCACCGCCGAGCGGCTCAACCAGCTCGCGCTGTCGATCCAGCTCCTCACCCAGTCATTCCGGATCGACGCCGCCCGCTCGCTCAAGCACCTGTGCGAGCACTGGGCAACCGAGCTGGGCGGTCGCGGCGGACAGTGGGAGATGGCCGAGAGCCAGCTTGCCGAGCTGGTGGCCCGCCACCCGTTCGTCGAGATGGCTTTCCTCGCCGACGCCCACGGCGTGATGGCTGCCTTCTCGGTCAACCGCGAGTGGACCGGCGGGCGGTCCGCCGGCTCGGTGACCGTCGGCATGAACATGCACGACCGCCCCTGGTACCAGACCGTGATGCGGGAGGGACGGCCGATCCTCACCCCGCTGTACGACTCGCTTCTCACCGGCGACCGCTGCTTCTCGGTCGCGGCGCCGATCCGCGACCCCAGCGGCGCCCATCTCGGGGTGCTGGGCTTCGACGTCAACGCCAGAAGCTGGACGAAGATCTAGACCGCCGTGTCTCGTCATTCCCGGCCCATGGCCCCACGCGGCCCGTCGTTCCTTCGCTCCTCGAGGCCTGTCCATGGCCCACGGGCCGCGAGACACGGGTCACCTCTTCGGATGGGCGAGCGATGATCGATGCCGACCTAGCCGATCTCGTGCCGCTGTTCGTGGCCGAAGCGCACGGACGGCTCGAGAAGCTCGCGTCGCTGGCCCCGCGGCTGGACGAGGACGCGGCTGCCGCCGCCGAAGTGCGGCGCGAGCTGCACACGCTCAAAGGCGCCGGGCGCATGCTGCGTCTGGTCGCGCTGGCCGAGCTTTGCCACGCTGCCGAGACGGCGCTGCAGCCGCCGCGCGCCGGCGTTGCCCAGCTCGCGATCCGGGTCGTGGACTCCCTGTCGGGCATGGTCGAGGAGCTCGCGCAGGGGCAGACGCCCGCCGCCGACCCAGCGCTCCTGGGGGCGCTCCGGGACGGCCTCGAGGAGCCACGTGTACCCGACCAGCTCGCCGCCACCCCGCAGGTGCCAGCCCCGGCCGCGGCGACCACCACCCACTCCACGCTGAGCGAGCTGCGGCTCGACCCCACGACCGTCGACGAGCTGGCGGACCGCGCCACCCGCATGCGCCTCCAGACGCTGGCGGCTGGCCACCAGGTCGGCGCCCTGCACGAGTTGGCGCGCCTGGCCGAGCAGGGCGTGCACGAGCCGCAGCCCCGACAGGTGTTGGCGGTGATGGCTGCCACCTTGCGCCGGATGACGATGGAGCTCGAGAGCGCCACTTCGCGCCAGCTCCACGACGCCGAGGCGCAGGTCGAGACGCTGCTCGGGCTGCAGGTCCAGCCGCTCCGGCCGGTTCTGCAGGCGCTGGCTCGGCACGCCCGCGAGCTCGCCCGCTCCCTCGGCCGCGAGGTCGAGATCACGCTCGCGGGCGAGGAGACGCAGCTCGACCGCCGGATCACGCGCGAGCTCGAGGAGGCGTTGCTCCACCTGGTGCGCAACGCCGTCGACCACGGGATCGAAGCCCCCGACGCCCGCGAGCGCGCCGGCAAGCCGCGCGTGGGGAAGGTGCGCATCGAGGCGCGGCCGGCTGGCCGTCACGTCCGTTTGGCGATAACCGACGACGGGTCCGGCATCGACCCGGTCAAGATCGGCGAGGCAGCCGTCGCGGCTGGCGTCGTCGCCGCCTCCAACCTGGCCACGATGAGCCGCGACGCGGTGCTGCAGCTCGTGTTCCTGCCCGGGCTGTCGACCCGCCGCGAGGTATCCGAGGTCTCCGGCCGCGGCGTCGGTCTGGATACCGTGGCGGCGGTCGCTGAGCGGGTGGGCGGCGGCGCCACCATCGCGGCGGGACCGGGTGGCGGCACCACCGTCACCCTCGAGGTGCCGATCTCCCGTCGCGGTGAGGAGGTACTGCTGGTGCGGGCAGGCCGCCTCCGTTTGGCGCTGCCGGCCGCGGCGGTGTGGCGGGTGGACCGCCTCGAGCGATCGGCGGTCGTGGAGCGCGACGGACAGAGCTTTGCCACCGTTGGCGGCACCCTGGTGCCGTTCCTGCCGCTGGCCCAGCTCCTGGGCGAGGTCCCGGCCGCCACGCAGCTCCTCTTGCAAGGCGAGATGCTCGGCCAGCCGGTGCGGCTCAGCGTCGACGCGGTCGAAGGCAGCGAGGAAGTGTTGGTGCGCCCGATCGCCCGCGCGGCCGGAGTGGGGCCGCTGCTCGAAGGCGTGGCGCTGCTCGCCTCGGGTCAGCCCATCGGCGTGCTGTCTACCAAAGCGATGGGGCCGCGCGAGCGCCCCCTCCAGCCCACCGTCGCACCCGTGCGCGTTTCGCCGCGGCGTCTTTCCGTGCTGCTCGTCGACGACTCGCTGGTCACACGAGAGATGGAGCGCCGCTTGCTCGAGGACGCCGGCTTCGAGGTCGCGGCTGCCGGCGATGCTGCCGAGGCGCTGGCTCAGCTCGGGGAGCGTGCTTTCGACTGCCTCGTGACCGATATCGAGATGCCGGGCATGGATGGCTTCGAGCTGACGAGGCACATCCGCGCCATGCCCAACCTCGCGCAGACCCCGATCGTCATCGTCTCGACGCATGATCGTCCCGAGGACCGACTCCGCGGCCTCGAGGCCGGTGCGGACGCCTACATCACCAAGCAAGGGCTCGACGCCACCGAGCTCTCGAACACCGTGCGCCGGCTCGTGGGGCGGCCATGAGCGAGCCGAGGCCGCTGCGGGTGCTGCTCGTCGACGACTCGGCGACGGTACGGGCGGTGCTCCGCCGCATCCTCGGCCGTACGGTCGACATCACCGTCGCCGGCGAGGCCAGCGACGGCGCCCAGGCGGTGGAGCAGACACTGGCGCTGCACCCCGACGTCGTGCTCATGGACGTCGAGATGCCGGTCGTGGACGGCTTCGCCGCCACCGAGCGGATCATGGCGGTGCGGCCGACGCCGATCGTCGTGATCAGCTCGCGGGCCAACCGCAGCGAGCTCCATACTGCCTTCGAGGCGATCCGGCGCGGCGCCGTCGAGGTATTCGCCAAGCCGGAAGCACCGGCCGGGTGGGACCACCTTTCGGAGGCGCTGCCGCGGACCATCCGCAACGTGGCGGGCGCTCGGGCGCGGGTATCTGCCCCGCCCACCACGAGCTCGGGAGCACTTCCGAGCCCCAAGCTACACCGGGAGCTGCGGTACGTGGCGATCGGCGCCTCGACCGGGGGACCCCAGGCCGTTCACGAGCTGCTCTCCGTGCTCCCAGCCGAACCGCCAGCGGCGATCCTCGTCGTCCAGCACATCGCCTCGGGGTTCGACGAGGGGTTTGCGGACTGGCTCGCCAAGGACCTGCGGCGCGATGTCAGGCTGGCTGCCGATGGCGAGTCGGCCACTCCCGGCACGGTGCGCATCTCACCCTCGGGCGTCCACCTGCGCCTCGATGACGGCGGGGCGCTCCGCCTCGATGCTGTCACTCCGGCCCGTGCCGGACACCGGCCTTCGGCCGACGAGCTGTTCCTCTCGTGTGCGTCGACCAAGCCGCGTCAGGTGGCCGGCGTGCTACTGTCAGGCATGGGACGCGACGGAGCCGAGGGTCTCGCCGCCCTGCGCCGGGCCGGTGGTCTGACCATGGTCCAGGACGAGGCCAGCTCGGTGGTGTTCGGCATGCCAAAGGCCGCCCTCGACCTGGAAGCCGCCACCATCACCCGCCCGCCACGCGAGCTGGGGTTGCTGCTGGCGAAGTGCTGGCAGGGAGAGTGCCCGTGACACCCCGCGTTCTCGTCGTCGACGACTCCGACTTCACCCGCACGCTCATCGTGCGCACGCTCGAGCGGGCGGGATTCGAGGTCCTCACCGCCCGTGACGGGGCTGAAGGCGCGGTCATGGCGCTGCACGAGCGCCCCGCGGCGGTGGTGACCGACCTCGAGATGCCGGTCATGGATGGCTACCAGCTCCTGCGTCTGCTCAAGAGCGACCCTTCCTCCAGCCACCTACCGGTGGTGATCCTGACCTCCCACGGCGAAGCGCCGTCGCGGTTCTGGGGGTTGCACACCGGCGCCGATGCGTACCTGACCAAAGACTACGAGGCGAGCGAGCTGGTCGACACGGTACGCCGCCTCGTCGCCGAGACCACCCTCGCGGCCCAGCCAGCGGTCGAGCCGCCCCAGGGACCGCTCGAGGTACTGGCTCGCGTCGCCCGCCAGCTCGACTCCAACCTGCTCTCCGCCACCCTCGTCAACACCCTGCTCGAGCACGGGATGGGGGTCGACGACCTGCATGAAGCGTGCGAGCGGTGCCTGGCCACGATCGCCGAGGTGGTGGACGCGCCGCTGCTGGTGGTCGGGCTCTCCGAACCCGAGGCGGTCTATCTCCACCTCCGCCTCAGCCAGGCGCTGCCGCTCAAGGGCGTCGAGCGCGCCGCCAACGCCGTCCTCAGCGCGATCCCGGTCAACCCCGGAGCCGTCGTCGATGCGCAGGTCACCGGCCCACGCGAGGCCGAGGGCGATGTCGAGCTGCCCGACCTCGAGTTCCTGCCGCTACCGCTCACCTCGACTTCGGGGATGCTGGCAGTGCTGCCACGCAACCCGCAGCAGTTCGAGACGGTATCCCGACACCTCGTGCAAGGGCTCCTGCCCCACCTTGCAGTGGTCCTCGACAACGCCCGGCTCAGTCAGCGGCTGCGAGAGCTCTCGAGCCACGACGGCCTGACGCGGCTGCTCAACCACCGCGCCGTCCACGAGCGGCTGGGCGAGGAGCTCGCGCGCTCGATCCGCTTCGACCGGCCGCTGTCGGTGATCCTCTGCGACCTCGACCTCTTCAAGCGCGTCAACGACACCTACGGGCACCTCGCCGGTGACGCCGTGCTGCGCGCGGTTGCGGCCTCGTTCCGCACCACGCTGCGAACCTCGGACGTCATCGGCCGGTACGGCGGCGAGGAGTTTCTCGTCGTCCTCACCGAGAGCGAGTTGGAGGCGGCACGCCAGGTCGCCGAGCGGCTGCGCGCCGGTCTCGCCCACCGCGAGGTTCCGCTCCCGGCCGGCGGTTCGTTGGCGGTCACCGCGTCGTTCGGTGTCGCCGCGCGCAACGAGGTGCCGGCTCCCGGCTCGGCCGAGGCGCTGGTCTCGCTGGCCGACACCCGGCTCTATCAGGCCAAGGCAGCAGGCCGCAACTGCGTTCGCCCATGACCGACCGGCTGGCGGCGCTCAGCGAGCTGGCGCGGCTGATCGAGACCGCGAGTGGGATCGTCGTCCCGGCCGGGCACCTCTCGTTCCTCGGCGACGCCGCGGGCCAGCGAGCGGCCGCCACTGGCTGTAGCGATCTCGTCGCCTACGTCCAGGCGCTGGCGGCCGGCCGGCTGCCCGGCGAGTGGGCGGCGTTGCTGCCCCACGTGACGATCAAGGAGTCGTACTGCTTCCGCACCCCGCAGCACTTCGTTCGCCTCGCCGAGGTGGTGCTCCCACGGCTGCTCGGACGGACCGGTGCGAGCCGCAGGCTGCGGGTGTGGTCGGCTGGTTGCGCGCGCGGCGAGGAGCCGGCGACGCTGGCGATCACGCTCGCCGAAGCTCCAGCGCTGGCTGCCTGGGACTGGCTCGTGATCGGCACCGACATCGATCAGCACGCCCTCGGAGTGGCCCGATCGGGGCTGTTCTCCGGGCGGGCCGTGGCGCAGGTTCCCCCTCCTCTCCTCGAACGCTACTTCGCCCGACGAGGGTCCGCTTTCGAGCTGACACCTTCTCTTCGCCGCCGCCTCGAGCACCACGCGGTCAACCTCGTCGCCGAGCCCCTGTACGTACCTCACCAGCCGTTCGACGTGATTTTCCTGCGCAACGTGCTGATCTACTTTCGGGCCGAGTTGCAGCGGCGCGTCGTTGCCGGGGTCACTCGCGCCCTGGCGCCGGACGGCGTCCTTTTCGTCGGTCCCTCGGAGACCCTCTGGCAGCTCTCGGAGGAGCTCGAGCCGGAGGACCTGGGGGATTGCTTCTGCTACCGAAAGAGAAAGCCGACCGCCCACGGTTACGCACCATCCTCGACACGAACCCTGCCAGCGGTGCGGGGAGCCCAGGCAGGGACGATACGACACGCCACCCCCTCACCCGAACGGCGTGAGGCGTCCGAGAGGAGGCGACCGCTGCCGGACGCGCCGGCCCCAGCACCGAGCCAGCCTCCGCTGGGAACCCGGGAGCGGGTCGAGGTGGCGGCGAGGCTGCTGGCTGCCAACCAGGTCGAGGCGGCGGGAGCCACGCTCGACGAGGTGCTGCGAGACGACCCCACAAACGCCCCGGCACACGTGCTCGAGGGGCTCCTTCACGACCTCGGCCGGCGCCCCGAGCGCGCCATCGCCTCGTACCGCGCCGCGCTGTACCTGGCGCCCGAGCTGTTCCAAGCGCGCTTGCTGCTCGCCCAAGCACTCCGGCGATCGGGCAACGCCCAGCGTGCCACGGGGGAGTACCGGCAGGTGCTTTCCTCGCTCGCCGATGGGCGCGCCCGCGAGGTCGAGGAGCTCGCGGCCATACCGCTGCCCGATCGCGACGCAGCGGCCGAGCAGGCGCGCCGAGGCCTGCAGAGCCATCACTGATCCTCACCGTATCCACCTCGGGATCGGTACAATCATCGAGGCGAATGGAGCACCGAAAGATCGGTCGATATCGGCTCGTGCGGCTCCTCGGCAGCGGGGGGATGGGGAAGGTCTACGAGGCGTTCGACGAGTCGCTGGGGCGGCGGGTGGCGCTGAAGGGCCTGCTCGCCCACCAGAGCACCGAGGTCGGGCGCGAGCGATTGCGCCTCGAGGCGCTCGCCATCGCGCAGCTCTCCCACCCCGGCATCGCTCAGGTCTACGAGCTCGTGCAGGCCGACGGCGAGGACTGGCTGGCGATGGAAATGATCGACGGCCGGTCGGTGGCTGCGATCATCGGTGACGGACCGCTCGCACCGACGGAGGTGGCCCGCATCGGGGCGGCGGTGGCGGAGGCGCTGGCGGCCGCCCACCGCAAGGGGATCATCCACCGCGACGTCAAGGCCGAGAACGTCATGCTCACCCCCGACGGCCACGTCAAGGTCCTCGACTTCGGCCTCGTCAAGTGGAAGGCTCCTACCGGTCCGCAGAACCGCTCGCTCACCGGCGACGGGCTCGTGGTCGGGACCTCGCGCGCGATGTCCCCGGAGCAGACGATGGGCAAGCGCATCGACGCTCGCTCGGATATTTTCTCGCTCGGCTCGCTGCTGTGGGAGATGGCGGTCGGGACGCCCGCCTTCGACGGCGAGACGCCGATGGAGGTCATGCTCAAGGTGGCGCGGGGAGAGCGCCGCCCCATCGCCGAGGTGGCGCCCGGGCTCCCGGCCGACCTCGCCGCGATCATCGAGCGCTGCCTCGAGGTCGACCCGGATCGCCGTTTCCAACACGCCGCCGAGCTCGCCGTGCACCTGGCAGGCTTGACCTCCCGAGTGACTCGAACCACCACGCACCTCAAGCCGCCGACGGGGTTTTATCGCCAGCCGCACGTCCGCCGTTGGCTGGTGCGCGGAGGGCTTGCGGTCGCGGCATTGGCGACAGCGCTTGTCGTCTCCCTGGTCGCTGGCTGGCTGGGGGCGCAGCGGCTTCCGGCGGTGGTTGTCCTGCCCACCCCCACCACCGGCGCCGGGTCCGCCGAGAGACTGCCACAAACCGCGCTCTCCGAGGCGCTGCTCACCACCCTCGCCGGCGAGCCCGGCATCAGCTTGGTCGAGCCCGCAGAGCTGGAGGGCATCGCCAGCGGGGCGCTGCGGGTCACCGAGATCGCCCACCTGCTGGGCGCCGCGTGGGTGGTCGACGGCCGCCTGGCGCCGGGCGCCCGCCCGCTTCCCGATCGGCTCCAGGTCTCGCTCGTCGAGGGCGCCTCCGGCCGCGTCAGAGCGAGCGTGCAGGCGGACGTCGACCGCGAGGATGTCGCTGCCGTGTACGCGCAGGCCGCGGCGGCGATGCAGACGTGCTTGCAGCGGGCCGGTCTGGCGTCCCGAGCGGCCGCTCCGCCGCCGCCCCCGCAGGTGCTCCTGCCCTACCTCCGAGCGCGCTCGAGCCTGCTCGCGGGAGGGACCTTCACCCTCGACCCCGAGGCCGCCGAGCTCGCGGCTGCGGTCGCCGCTGCGCCGTGGCCGCCGGCACTCGCTGAGCTGGCAGCGGTAGCTGCCAAGCAGTACCACCTCGACCGTGTGGAGGGCGCCGACGAACGGGCTCGGGCGCTGCTGCGTCAGCCAGCCCTGGCCGGGCCTTCGGCAACGACGCCGCAGCTACCGACGGTGAAGGCGCTGCTCGACCTCGGAGATGCCGAGGAAGCCGTGCGGATCGCCCGCCAGGCATCGCGGGCGAGACCGGGCGATGCAGCCTGTTGGCGCGACCTCGGCCGCGCCCTGCTGGCCGCTGGCCAGCGCGACGAGGCGCAGCGCGCCCTCTCTCGCAGCCTGTCGCTCCGCCCGTCCTGGTTGGTCCAGATCGCACTCGCCGAGCTCGACCCCCGAGCACCTGCCACCCAGGCAGCCGAAGCCGCGGAGGCGATGGTTGCGCTTCGCCTGCTCCGGGCCGAGCGGGCGCTCGCCGGCGGCAAGCTCGCCGAGGGGTGTCGCGAGACCGAGACAGTGAGGGCGCAGGGCTGGGCCGGCGCCGACCTCCCGAGCGGCCACTGCCAGCTCCTGCTCGGGACGCCGGACCGTGCCGTCACGACCTTCGCCGGCCTGGCCACGGCGCGGCCCGACAATCCGGAGCCCCTGCTCTGGCTGGGCACAGCCAGGCTCTGGTCCGCGCAGCCCGCGGCCGCGGCTGAGGTCTTCGCCGATGCACTCGCGCTGTGCGAACGGCACCTCGTCGGCCGACCGCACAGCCCCCGCCTGCGCCGCCTGCGCGCCCTCGCCCTCGCCTACCTCGGGCGTGCCTCCGACGCCATCCTCGACCTTCACGAGGCGCTGCAGGCGCTGCCCGAGAGTGCGGCGCTGCAGATCGACGCCGCCCGCATCTACGCCCTGGCCGGGGACCGCGCGGCCGGGCTGGCCTGGTCCCACCGGGCGGTCGAGCTCGACGCCCCGCGCGAGTGGCTCACCGGTCCGGAGTTCGCCGGGCTCCGTCAGGACCCCGACTTCCGCGCTCTCCTGCCCCGCTGAGCGATCCGCGTCGACCGAGTTGAGTGTCGAACCGAACGAGGACCACGTGCTGCGCCGCGAGAACCAACTCAACTCCCTGCTGACCAGCACCTTCCGGCTCTCGGGCTGATCTTCCCCGGCGGGTGAGGCGTGGTTTATTGCGCAAGTGGTTGTTGTAGAAGGGGACGGGGCTAGTTCTTTGGGCGCTGCGTTCTGCCTACATTCTTGCGCGGGTTCGTCCTGGGAGGTGTGA
>Ga0208939_1000312_pt1 | contig 41592 bp, 37 predicted proteins | sample AD_STIC12_MetaG_FD_184437 | JGI IMG/M metagenome (GOLD analysis project Ga0208939, IMG submission 184437) | Active sludge microbial communities of municipal wastewater-treating anaerobic digesters from USA - AD_STIC12_MetaG (SPAdes) (version 2) | ecosystem: Engineered > Bioreactor > Anaerobic >...
ATTATCGGGGCCGATTATTATGATTATCACGTTTTTTTCGATAGAGATATTTATAGTTTTTATATTAATAACCAAAGAACCGAACCTAACTCTGATTATTGGAGTTTAGTGACCAGAGAAATTACTGGTAAAAAAATTGGTGATTTCGATAAAGATTTTGTTGTGCCAGAAATATTAGGTTGCAATGGCGGCGGGTTATTGAGATTAGCTAAAATTAATAATGCAACTTATTTATTATTAGTATCACCTGTTGAAAATGACAATAAGTCCGATATGAATGTACAGGTGGAGATATATAAATTAATTTTATCTGGAAATTTAAGAGGTTCTGACTATATATTCTCTTATGTTGATACTTTTATTAGTAAAAATGCGGACTGTGGGATAGAAAGTATTTATGAGGCAGAAACTCCTAATATTGTTAAATTTGTGAAATCAAAAAGTGAAGGAGATAATAAAAACCTAACGTATAATCAGCTCATGTCTTATAATTTAGAACAATCTAACACTCCTGACTACTTTAACACCGAGAAAAAAGGAAAGGAAATAGAATGGCAAGCCAAGATAAGTAATAACTATTCTCAAATTACTGGTATTAAGTTCTGTGTTGTTGATGATGAACATCAGAATGTTGATATAAATCAGCCGTGTGATATGTTTTGGGCTTTTGCCGATGAATTAATGGATGCCGATAATATAGTGATTAATTCTGATTGGGATGGGAATTGGGTTAAATATATATTAAATTATTATAACGTTCCTTTTGATGAAAATTCTGATTACTTTGATGATATCTATACTGTAAAAGGCTTTGTTAACGGTATTGATTGTGCGCCAAGCGATAAATGTTCTCCTGATATAGAAATAATTAGTATTAATAAATAAATATATGAGTAATGTCAATTTTACTAGACAACTAGTTAAGGGCAAAATTGCCGAAACAATATTTTCACAGATGTTTAGGGAGTCTGGTAATTTTACTGTCTTGGAATTTGGTTATGAAAAAGTAATCCCCGAAATGATTCAGCAGGGGTTTAATGAAAGTAACCCGATGATTGAAACATTAAGAACGGCTCCTGATTTTGCGGTTATTGATAGGGACACTAGACAGGTAAAATTAATAGAGGTTAAATATCAGCGTTCTTTAAGCTCTGAATATACACTTAAAGCGGCTAACAGAATGAGCCAATCTTGGAATCCATCTTATTTATTTATTGCTACACTTGATGGTTTTTATATGGATGAAATAGCTAATATCGTTAAGAATAATGGTAAGATAGCCTCATTAAATCACCCTAAGATTAGCAGTGATTTACAAGATGATTATTTACAGATATTAAAGAGATTTGAGCAGGATAATTAATTTTTAAGAATATAATTTTATGCCAGGCTTATTAAAAAGAATTCTCCATTTTAAAATCTGTAAAGCAGAAATTAACTATAAAAAATTTAACCCTAGAAACTGGAAAAGACCTTCATTTAAAAAGATAATTAAAGGTCTAGCTTTTTTAATAATTTTTCTTGGTGCTTTTATAATTGTTAAAGATGAAATAAACTATCAATTTGGCCTAGGTTATTATGGCGAGGATTATGCGGATGAGGAATATCTGGATGATGAATCTAATGATAGTTTGTGTAATGTGCAAGGCATTGAGCTAAGAGGTGATTTAGTTACCTATATTTCCGCTAGTAGTATAGCGGAGGACGGTAGCCAGTTATATGACGAAACTGCATCTGATTATATTTTAGCCATGATTGAGGAAGCGGAATCTGATGAAGAAATAAAAGCAATAATTTTAGAAATTGATTCCTATGGTGGATCTGCTGTAGCCGCTGAAGAGGTTGTCAAAGCTTTAAAAAGATCCAATAAACCAACTATTGTTTTTGTTCGTAGCGCCGCTACTTCAGCAGCTTATTGGGCCGCTAGTGGCGCTGATATTATTTTTGCCTCAGCTTTGTCAGATATAGGTAGTATTGGTGTCACCATGTCCTATCTTGATAACACTCAAAAAAATAAAAAAGATGGTTTAACTTATAATTCTCTAAGTACTGGTAAATTTAAGGACTATGGTAGTCCAGATAAGCCTTTAACCGAAGAAGAGAAAAAGTTGATTATGAGGGATTTGGAAATAACTCACAATATTTTTATTAAAGCAGTCTCAGAAAATCGCAATTTACCGATTGAAAAGGTGAAATTATTGGCCGATGGTTCGTCTATGCCAGGAGAAATGGCATTAGAAAATGGCTTAATAGACAGAATTGGTAATTATTATGATGCTCAGATTTATTTAAATGAATTAATTGGTGAAAAGGCTGAGATTTGTTGGTAAAACGATTGTTAAAGTTTTTGGGGAAACAAATATGAGAAAACACAAAAAATATAAACGAAGGAATATACCGCGTTCACAAAAGACAACAAAAGAGGATAAATTACATTTAATGATTGTTGTCGTTGTTTTTGTCGTTTGTTTTGTTTTTTATCTGATGTCTAGTTTTGTATCAAACTGTATTTTTGAATGGCCATTAAGATGGGACATTGGAACTTGTTGGAATGAACAAGTAGGTCCAGCGAAGGAAAAGGCAGTTGAAAAAGCTATACAATTTGTGCCATAAAGTTACACCTATTTGTAATTTTTATATCAATACTTGTGTCACTTTTGTCACTTTTTAAGAAAAACTATAGCGCACGAGGATCTTATTTATTGAATATTTTAAATATCACCGAAAAGCCTTACTGGGCTTGCCGAAAACACGGTTCCAGCCCGAGGTAGCCCGCCAAGACAATTTAGTATCGGATAGACCCACGAAGCCTAGCTTATGCTAGGTTTTTTGATATTATTTAGTAATTTTAACTTTAGCCTGAATAATTTTAAAAAAAGAGGTATAATTATATATATGAAGAAAGTAGGAAGAAATGATCCATGTCCATGTGGAAGTGGAAATAAATATAAAAAGTGCTGTATAGACAAAGAAAGACAAAACCCTGTGGTTAATAAAAAAGTAATATGTCCTATTCATGACACGCACTCAAGATTAAATCAAGCATTTTCTCTTTTTGATGATGTTTTAAGAAATTATCAGAATGAATTAAAGTTCACATCAACTTTAAATAATCTTATTCAAAATCTTCGCAATATCACGTTTATATTACAAAAAGAATTAGCGCACGAAGATGGGTTCAAGGAATGGTATGCGAATGAACAAGATATCATGAAAGAAAATAAAGAATTAAGATGGTTAATTAATACGCGTAATCATATTGTTAAAATTGGAGATTTGCAGAAAAGAAGTTATGCTAAAATAAGCTTGAAAGATCATTATAATCACGAAGTAGCTAATCTTGAAATTAATCCAACCTTTTCAAATAAAAAAATAATAGATATTTTTAGAAATAAGATAAAGCTAAAAATTCAGAAAAATTTACGCTCTTTAACAATAATAGAAATAGAACGTATTTGGATTACAGATGATTATCCAAATATAGAAATAATAGATATTTTAATTTATTGTTTTGGAGTTTTGACCGATCTTGTATATAGGGCTCATGAAAAATTTAGTAAAATAAGTGCTTTGATGTGTGAAAAGAATATATTTGTAAACTCTAAAGAAGATTTTATGTCCGTAATACATAATAAAATAAAAAAAGGACGTATTATAAGAATGAATTATGAAACAGGGGCAATATATACAGAAACATGTGAAGCTTTTAATCTAGATGAGCGTTCTGTGGAAAAAATAAGTCAACGTTATGGTGGAGATAAATTTATTTCTTCAATAAAAAATAAAATTAATCAATCTGATTTTAATTTACCATTTAATAACGTTCCTTTTCACATAGAAATGGCCAAAAATTTGTTTAAGCATGATGGTTTTTTAGCGCCGATTGCTTTTTTGTATTTACCAAAAGAACCACCAATTCATTTAGCCTTAGGATGTACCACCCCAGAGACTAGATATATAATGTCAGAATATTTGGCTGAGAAAGTTGAGGAAATTAATTGTAAGGCAATTATTATTGTTTCGGAGGCATGGGGTGGCAATATGCCCAAAAAGGGGGAAGAATATATACCTCCACATATTCAAAAGAAAAAAGAGTTTATTTGGGTTATTGCTGCTAATCCAAAAGAAACAAGGAGTTATCAAATAGAAATATTTCGTGACTCAAGTGGCATGGTAACTCTTGGTGAAGAAAAAGAGTTAGAAAATGCGTCATTTCCCATGCTCGATAGAATTTATAAAATCTGGAAAATAAAAAAATAATTATTTTATTGATTTATATTTAACTTTTTATCTCTTAATACAATTTTACTCCTTAAATTAACTAGTAACTCGCGTTTCTCAATAGAACTTCCTTCTTTTAGTACATATTTAGCATAAACCCGCATATCAACTGCGGGTTTTGTTTTTCTTTTAGGGTTTTTATCTTGTAGAATCATGTTTTGGAATTTATTAAATCTATTTACTTCAGCTTCTAATTTAACTCTCATTCCTAATTCATTAATATCTACTTTATCCATTATTTTCAAAAGTTCCAATATCAATTCTTCTTCTCTTATATATTTATTTTTACAGAACCTGTCTCTTGCTCTTGAGCAACCATAATAAACGTAATGAGCAGTTGTTCCATCCTTTAGTTTTTTATACTTATCTTCTGCTGATATTCCTGATCCACAATAACCGCAAGTTATTAATTTAGTAAAAGCAAACTCTTTACTTTCTCTTTGAATATTGTCTCTTTTAAGTTGAGCTTTAGTTTTTTCAAACAAGTCTTGGGAGATAAGTGGCTTGTGTTTGCCTTGATACCAATTACCACTGCCTTTTGGTCGTTCAAAGACTCCGTAATAAAAAGGATTATCTAATATTCTATATATTCCACTTAGTGTTAAAGGTTTATTACCTCTAGTATAGAAGTTGAGTTCATGTTTTAGCCAGTGATAGAGTTTTCGACCACTATATTTTTCATAAGCAACTTTTTCAAACATTTTCTTAATAGCAGGGGCTCTTAACGGATCGATAATAACTTGGCATTTTCTATCCATTCTATTTTGGTTTAGATATCCCAGTGGAGCAGGACCAACCCATAATCCCATTTCACATCTAGTTCTTAATCCTCTTTTAACATTAATACTTCTGTTGTCATTTTCTAGCTTTGCTTGTGATCCTAAAATCATTAAGAGAAATTTCTCATTAGGATTGTTAGTAAATTTTTGGCTATGTGTTCTTATCTCTTTTAATGTTCCTTGGTCTATTAAGTCAACTACTTTTCCTAGGTCTCCTGCATTTCTAGATATTCTATCAGGAGCCCAAGTTAGGATACTATTAAATTTATTTTGCTTAATATCCTCAATTAATTCATTGAATATTGGCCTTTGGCCTGTATCTTTGGCGCTGTGAGACTCTCGCTTTATCTCTACAACATTTATATTTTCCTTAGCAGCTAAATCTAGCATTTCTTTTATTTGGCTATCTATTGATAATACCTGTCTTTCCTCTGATTCCGTTGATTTTCTTGCATAAAGGCAATACTTTAGTTGAATTTCGCTAACACTTGAATTTGCCCCATTGGGGCTTGAAATTAACCCAGTTTGGCTCCTAGTTGTCATTAATTGCTTATAATCTTGTATCATATAGTCTTGTTAATTGCTATCTACTAGATTAATGACGTATAAGGGGATATAAGTCTAGAGCCACTGAGTTGATAAAATGTAGATAAATAGGCTATTTATTTCTCTAAGATTCAATAAAATTTTAATTGATTTTTTAGTAAATTTATGATAAATTAAATATAAAGAATTAATAAATAAATTCTGATTATTTTTTGTTAAATTGATTTATATGGCTTTTAATGAAAACACTCGGGTAAAAATTCCAGCAATACTTCATTTATGTAGATTGGGGTATAAATATATATCCTTAAAAGACTCAAAATGGGATATAGAAACAAATATTTTTGTGGATATTTTTAAGGAGAGCATAAAAAATATAAATACTGATGTTGACGATAAAGATATACAAAAATTATATGATAAAATAAGCTTATCTTTAGGTAATGAAGATTTAGGGAAGCAGTTCTACGAAATGTTGCTTTCAAACAAAATAAAGCTTATTGATTTTGATAATTTTGAAAATAATTCTTTTCATGTTGTAACTGAGTTAACATATAAAAATGATGAGGATGAATTTAGACCTGATATTACCCTGTTAATTAACGGGATGCCACTAGCATTTATAGAGGTTAAGAAGCCAAATAATAAAGAAGGAATAATAGCTGAAAGAAATAGAATAAATGTAAGATTTCAAAATAAAAAATTTAGAAAGTTTATTAATATAACTCAATTATTAGTTTTCTCTAATAACATGGGTTATGATGATGATTCAATTGATCAAATAGAAGGAGCTTATTATTCCAGTACTTCAACTAAAAAAGCAATTTTCAATGCTTTCAAAGAAGATAAAAGCGTTGAGGTCTTAGATTTAGATAAGATTTTGCAAGAATCAGATGAAAATGTGGAAAATTTTGTTTTAGCAGATAACAATTTAAACGTTATTAAACATAGTCCAGAGTTTATAATTAATAAAGACCCTCAATCTCCGACTAATAAAATTATAACTTCACTATTTAGCAAAGACCGATTAACAACATTGTTAAAATATGGGATAGCATATGTAAAAGAATTTGATGGCATTCAAAAACATGTAATGAGGTATCCTCAGTTTTTTGCTACAAAAGCGATTGAGCAAAAAATTGATAGTGGCGAGAAAAAAGGCATTATATGGCACACTCAAGGCAGTGGTAAAACTGCTTTAGCTTTTTATAATGTTAGATATTTAACAGATTATTTTCAAAAAAAGGATATTATTCCTAAATTTTATTTTATAGTTGATAGGTTAGATTTATTGGTGCAGGCTAGACAAGAATTTTCTAGTCGTGGTTTAGTTGTTCATACAGTTAATTCTAAAGATGAATTAATAAAAGATTTTAAAACCAATAGGACTGTTCATAACCTAAAAGGCCAACTGGAAATTACAGTAGTAAATATTCAAAAGTTTAAAGAAGATACAGAGGCCCTAGATAACAATCTTTACAACACAAATATTCAAAGAGTTTACTTTTTAGATGAAGTTCATCGTAGTTATGATCCAAGCGGAAGCTTTCTAGCTAATTTATTTTCATCTGATAGAGAAGCTATAATGATTGGTCTTACAGGTACTCCACTTATTGGTGAAAATAGAAACTCTAGAGGGATATTTGGAGATTATATACATAAATACTATTACAATTCATCAATTGCCGATGGCTATACTTTAAAATTAATAAGAGAAGGAATTGAAACAGGATATAAAATGCAGTTGCAGGAAGCATTGCAAGAAATCAAAGTATTAAAAGGCGATGTAGATAGAAGGGTTATTTATTCTCATAAAAAATTTGTTGAACCGATGCTAGATTATATTGTAAATGATTTTGAAACAAGTCGAGTTATGTTTGGAGATTCAAGTATTGGTGGCATGGTTGTTTGTGATAGCTCAGATCAGGCAAAAAAAATGTTTGATATTTTTAATGATAAATATAAAAATCTTAAAGCTAGCTTAATTCTTCATGACGTTGGCAGTAAAGAAGAAAGAAAAGAAGAAATAGATAGATTTAAAGAAGGTAAAATTCATTTGTTATTTGTTTATAATATGCTTCTTACTGGCTTCGATTGTCCAAGATTAAAGAAACTTTATTTAGGAAGGGTTATTAAGAAACATAATTTACTTCAAACACTAACTAGAGTTAATAGACCATATCAAGATTTTCGATATGGTTATGTAGTTGATTTTGCAGATATTCGAAAAGAGTTTGACGCTACAAATAAAGCATATTTCGAAGAGTTGCAAGATGAGTTAGGAGATGAAATGAGCACTTATTCAAATCTATTTTTATCTAAGGATGAAGTAGAAAGTGAGATTGAAAAGATAAAGGACAAGTTATTTGAATTTGATTTACAAAATGCTGAAATTTTTTCTCAGCAGATTAGCGAGATTAAAAATAGAGATAAAGTTTTAGAAATAAAGAAAGCTTTAGAGTCCGCTAAAAACCTGTATAACATGATTCGCTTGCTTGGTTATTATGATGTTTTGGATAAATTAGATTTTAAAAAAATAAATACTTTATACAACGAAGCAGATAATCATTTAAGTCTAATCAATCTAAAAGATTCATTAGAAAATAATGCTGAAACTAACAATTTATTAAATGTTGCCCTTGAAGATGTTCTATTTACTTTTAGAAAAGTGTCTGAGGAAGAAATGGTTATTGCGGATAAACTAAAAAATACTTTGAAAAAGACAAGAGAAGAAATGGCTAAAAATTTTGATAAAAATGATAAAGAATTTATAGCTTTGTATGAAGAATTAAGGAGATTATTTGAAAAGAAGAACTTAGATGAAATTACTCAAGAAGAAATGAATAAAAATATTCATTCTCTTGAAAAAATCTATGAAGCTATTAAAGAATTGAACAGAAAGAATAATTTACTTAAATCAAAATATAGTAAGGACGAAAAATTTGCCAGACTTCATAAAAGAATAAGGGAGGAAAAAAATGTAGACACAAGAGAAACATTGATTTTTGAAGCTTTAAATGATGTAAAAAAACAAGCTGATCAGAAAGTTCTAGATAATTCACAAATGGTACAGAATGAAGAATATTTTATTAAATTTATGAGCCCGATAGTTATTTCTAATTTTGAAAATCATGGCGTTAAGCTAGATAATCTTTCAGCAGAGAGAATTAATAAATATGCGACCGCTGAATATCTATATGAATATAATAATACAACCTTATGACAGAGCAAATCTTTATTTCTAAAACTAAAAGTCTAATTGACAATCTTAAAGGTACTTGTAGCGACTATGGTTTAGGTAATAGCGGTGATGAATTTAAAATTATCACTCAAGTTTTTTTGTATAAATTCATGAATGATAAGTTTGGTTATGAGTTGAAACTATTAGACAAGAAGTTAAAAAATTCTGATAACTGGGAAGAAGATATAAAAAAATATAGTAAAGATGAGTATGAATTCTTGTTGAAAAAAATGAGTCCAGATAGTGCCAGGCTTTATCCTGATCATTTTATTTCTACTTTATATAATAAATCTAACTCTGAACAATTCGCTAAATTATTCAGTGATACTTTAAGGGACATTTCAAAGATTAATAATGATGTTTTTTCGGTTAAGACTGAAGAAGGAAATAAAATTCAGTTGTTTTATGGAGTTGATGAGTATTTGAGAAATTTTTCAGAAAAACAAAAAGATAATTTTTCTAAAGCTCTTATTAATCAGCTTGTTGATATAAACTTTGAAGATATTTTTGAACAAAAATTTGATTTCTTTTCCCATATTTTTGAATATCTAATTAAAGATTATAACAGAGACGGAGGTGGGGTTTATGCTGAGTATTATACTCCTCATGCCATTGCCAAAATAATGGCAAATATTTTAGTAGATAAGCCAGTGAGCAATGTTAGTGTATACGATCCTTCTGCTGGTTCAGGCACTCTTCTTATGAGCGTAGCGCATGCTATTGGAGAAGATAAATGTACTATTTATTCTCAAGATATATCAGATAAATCATCCAACCTTTTACGTTTAAATTTGATTTTGAATAATTTAGTTCATTCTATTCATAACATTATTCAGGGTAATACTATTAAAGATCCTTATCACAAAGATGGGGGAGAATTAAAAAAGTTTGATTTTATAGTTTCTAATCCTCCATTTAAGTTGGATTTTAGTAAGTGGCGAGATGATTTAGACACGAAAGAAAATAGTAAAAGATTTTTTGCCGGAATTCCAAAAGTAGCTAAGGCCAAGAAACAATCAATGGCAATATATTTATTATTTATTCAACATATTATCCACTCTCTTTCAAATAAAGGTAGAGCGGCAGTAGTTGTTCCAACTGGGTTTATTACAGCCCAAAGCGGAATAGAAAAAAAGATTAGAGAAAAATTAATTGATGAAAAAATGTTAAAAGGAGTTGTTAGTATGCCCCCTAATATATTTGCTACTACAGGAACTAATGTTTCTGTTGTTTTTATTGATAAAACAAATAGTGATGATAAAGTTGTTTTAATGGATGCCTCAAAGTTAGGAAAAAAGATTAGACTAGATGGAAAGAATGAAAAGACAGTTTTGTCAACAGAAGAAGAGGAATTAATTATTAAAACTTTCAATAAAAAGGAGCAAACAGATGATTTATCTGTTATAGCAACTTATGATGAAATAAAAGAAAAGAATTATAGTTTCAGTGCTGGACAGTATTTTGATATAAAGATTGAATATGTTGACATAACAAAGGAGGAATTCGATAAAAAGATCTCTGAATATCAAAATAATTTATCAGAATATTTTAAAGAGTCTAAAGAATTGGAGAATCAGATTTTTGAACAATTAAAAGGTTTAAAGTATGAATAAATTTATACAAGCGCAAAAATATTGTGTAAAAGTTTTTGATGGAACTCATGATACTCCGAAACCTGTTTTAAAAGGTTTTCCTTTAATAACGTCAAAAAATATACTTGGAGGAAAATTGAATCTTAAAAATATATATAATATTTCAAAAGATGATTATTTTGCTGTTCAAAAAAGAAGCGCTGTTTCGAAGTGGGATGTTTTATTTAGCATGATTGGATCAATAGGGGAAACATATTTAGAGAAAAATGATGACATACCTTATGCGATAAAAAATATTGGAGTATTCTCGACTAATGATGAGTATAAGGCAAAATGGCTATATTACTATCTTATAAGTCCATATGCAAAAGCATTTATAAAAAATTATTTATCTGGCGCAGTTCAAAAATTTCTACCACTAGGAGTTTTAAGGGAGTTTCCAATCATTCCATATGATTATTCAAGGAAAAAAGCCGTTGATTTACTTTATACAATTGATTCTAAAATAGAATTAAATAATAAAATAAATAACGAGTTAGAAAAAATAGCAAAGACTCTTTATAATTATTGGTTTATTCAGTTTGATTTTCCTGATAAGAATGGTAAACCTTATAGATCAAGCGGAGGGAAAATGGTTTGGAGTGAAGACTTAAAAAGAGAAATTCCAATCGGGTGGCGTAGTGATTTATTAAAAAATAGATTAAAATCCTATTTAGGAGGAACGCCAAGACGTAATAATGAAGAATATTGGAACAATGGTAGTATACCTTGGTTAAGTTCAGGTGAGGTTGCGGAATTTCCAATACTTTCTTCGGCTGAAAAAATTACGGATAGTGGTTTAAAAAATTCTGCAGCTAAGCTTTTAAGAGTTGGTTCATTAATGATTTCAATTACGGGAAATATTAGAGTTTCGATTCTTGGTATGGATGCAAGCGCTAATCAATCAGTTGTCGGAATAGAGGAAAACGAAGAGTTGAAAAAATCTTATTTATATTTATTTATATTAAATCATATATCACAATATGAAGCTTTAATGACTGGCGCTGTTCAAAAACATATCAATAAAGAAGTGATTGATAAAACATTATTATTGATACCATCTAAAGAAGTATTGAATATGTATTATAAGTTAGCTGACTCATTGTTTGAAAAAATAATAAAGATTTCTAAGGAAAATAAAGAACTTTCCGAGTTACGTGATTTTCTTTTGCCAATGTTGATGAATGGGCAGGTTATTATTATGTAAAAAAAATTAACATGAATTCAATTACTTTAGAAAATCTATTATCAATTATACCAATAGCAGTAATTATTTCTATTATTGTATTTTTGGTTAAGTTTTTTGGTAAAGCTATTTCAGATCAAGTTCCGTTTGCTGACGATAGAAAATGGCACGAGGAATTATCGGGCATTATGTTTTTTGTTGGACACTTGCTGTCGCCACTTTTATTTGTGGGGATATTATATTTGCGAGGTTTTAGATTTTGGTTATTTCCTAAAGAAGATTTATTGATTCTTTTTATAGGACTAGTTGTTTTACTATCATTAAGAATAGTCAATAAAAAATCAATCGCATTTTTTAAGGATAATAAGTTTACAGAGGGTAACATCCTTGAATCCTTAAAAAAATCTTTTAAAGATGATAGTAAAATAGACTCGAGCGATACAATCGTTTATTGTAGATTTTTATTTTTTCCCATTGCATCTTTAACAATAATTTATTTATCAATTTTATTTTATCAATGGGGGCTTTATTATCATTTATTAATATCTCTAATATATTTATTTTTTCATCTAACCTCCTTTGCACTTTTTACTTCATTGCTTAAGAGGAATATTTACATTACAAATATTAAATTTGCGGATAAAATTATAAAGCCAATTAATAGTTGTAGAGTTTTAAAGGTTAATGAAAACAATATTCGAGTTTTATGTGGCGATAAAGTGTTAATAATTAATAGAGATAAAATTTTACATATTGAAATTAAAATTAAGGATAAAAATAAAATTAGTTTATATGGATCTAGAAAATATAAAAAATAATTTTTCAAACCATTTTCAAGCAATAACCAATTTTGATGATATTAAACAATTTTCCACTACCGAAGCTATAGGTTTTAGTTTAAAAAAATATTATTCCCAGAATAACAAGATTACCATGATGTCTTGTTATTTTTATTTAAAAGATAATGGTGACAATAGAGATCTTATAATAAAGGCATATTACGGTGATGAATCAGAAGACAAGGATGGTGTAAGAATAAGGGATTATTTCAAAATTAATGAGCCAATTGATCTTTCAGTTGATGATTATTGTTATGATATTGTTAAAAATGAATTCTTCAAGAAAAATAAAATGGAGCAGATTGCCCTAGCTGACATTATATCCATTGTTTATCAAAAACATACAATTACGACTAAAAAAATTCAAGGATTTTTTGTCCGTGCTAAATTATTTTTTTGGAGAGTAGCGATGGTTGAGCTTTTTAAATTTTTTACCTCTATTTTAAGCAGTTTACTATTTTTAATTACTGGAGACAGATATTCTTTTGATCCTTTTTGGGAAACAAGAAAGTTAAATGGAAAAATTATATCTTCACGATTAATGAAAGATCCTGTCGAAATAAAAAAGAGTGAGGAATTAAAATTTTTTGATTATACTTGTAGATATTGGACTATTATTTTTTACTCTTTTTTTCATTTATTAATATCTATTATCTTTTTTTATTCCAACACGCCTCCGATATTTATATATATTTCTAAAAGCACTTTTTTAGGTCTTTGTTATATAATGTTTTCTTTATGGATCGTTGACCGTGTCTTGCCGTGGCTTTTTAAGAAAGGAATTGAAGAAACTTCGAGAATGGTTACCAAATTTTTAACAAGGGTTATCAAAGTATAATAAAATAAATTTAAAAAGATGATAAGTTTAGAAGAGTTTAAGAAAAAACTAGGAGATGAGGCAAAAAAATATAGCGAAAAAGAGTTGATAAAATTAATGGAAGATATGGACGGACTAGCTAACTTTTTGCTCGATGCGTATGTTGATAAATTAAAAGAGAATAATAAGTCCTAATTTGCCTTGTATTTGCACAATGCTGACTATATCTTGTTTTGTCAAACAAGACATAAAATAAGATTTATTATAGTGTCTCATTTGTCTCATTTTGAAAACAGGACAGCGACCCGAGTGCCTAAAATCCAGTATTGAAAAATCATCAAAAAACCCTTATAATATTGCTATGTGGTGGTACTTAACTCGAGTAGCCCGCTTTTGTTGTTTAACAATTTTAATTTAAATCAAAAAATGGAAAAAATCTCTATTCTTATCGTGGAAGATGATTTTACCCAAGCCAGCATGATAGCCGATATATTTATTCGTTTTTTTTCTAAAGGGAAAAGCGAAATTTTTACTAAGGATAATTTATATGATGCTGTCAGAAATCATGCTTCTAAATTGGACAATTCCTTGTTGTTAGGTATAGCTCCTGATGTTGAAAATGCTCTTAAGAAAATGTCTAAAAATGATTATTTTCTGATAACTCTAGATGGTAGTTTATTGGGAGGTGGTCATGGTAGACAAATTTTTTCAAATATGAGCGAATTACAAAAAAAATCAACTATTGTTGTTTCTGGAGATGAGGATTTTGTGACTGAGGTAAAAAATAAAGGGTTTTGTGCTTTACTTAAACCAGTAGGATTTGATGATTTGGAAAGAATTCTTTCTTTAAAATTTACCGAAAATTAATGTTTTTAGGTCGCGTTGCAACGCGACCTTTTCTATTATATTGACATATTATAATAATTATATTATAATTACCTGATGTACTTTAACTAAAAATCATAAAAATGGAACAAACTTTAAAAGAAACCCAGAACTTGTCATTAGTTTTGGATGATAAAAATCTATTTATTAGTGAACTTACCGGCAAAGAGCTAATTGTTAATCGAAGGGATGTTTTTTTTGCCTACATTGATCCTAAATTTAGTGATTTTGGATTAAATTCTCCTTGTTGGCCAACGGATGCAATTAATTTCCGGGTTTATGAGCTTGAAAATGATTTAACTTTTTTAGATATTTTTAAAAGTTTGTCACTTAATTTAAATAAGCTCGTTTTTACTCAATCTCAAATTGTTGATTTTTGTGAAAATCATCGCAGTCGCCTACGAGATGGAGGTTATGCTTTGTTATTTTTAACAAAACACAATGATGAATTTTTTGTAATCGAATCTGATATATTCAGCAATGGTTACGGAGCAGAAATTTATCGGTTAACTGATCCCGAAGTGCGTATGGCCGATTCTTACTATGTTGTTGTTCCAATGGCATAATTTTTTTTATCCCTGATAAAAAGGTTAATAAACTTTTTCAGGGATTTTTTATTTTATGATTTTTATGATATATTATTTATATGTCTAACAAAGAAAAACTTTTAGATAATCTGAAAAATAAGATTATTAACGATAAAAAATTACCACTTCAGGAATCAAATTTGGTTTTTGGTGAAGGATCTCCTGAGGCTGATTTTTTTTATTGGGGAAGCCCCAGGATTAAAAGAAGATCAGTTGGTTAGACCCTTTGTTGGTCGCTCAGGACAACTTTTAACGAAAACAATCGAAAGTTTTGGCCTAAAAAGAGAAGATGTTTACATTAGCAATATTGTTAAAAGGAGACCGCCAGAAAATCGCGATCCATTACCATCCGAAATTGAAGCTTATAAACCGTATTTAAAAGAACAAATTGAAATTATTAATCCAAAAATAATTGTAACTTTGGGTAGATTTTCAATGAATTATTTTATTCCAACTGCTAAAATATCCAGAGATCAAGGAAAAATTTTTAAAGTAGATAATTATTTAATTATTCCCATGTTTCATCCAGCCGCCGCTTTGAGGGGCACAACAACTTTAAATCAGTTTCAAAAAAGTTTTAAGAAATTGCCGACAGTTTTAAAGAAATTTGACGAATTAATGAGTAAACATTTTTAATATTGACTATTTTAAAATAAAGTTGTATTATTACTCTTGGATAATTTGGATATAAAATTTAAAAATAATCCTTTATATCATAATTACGCCTGCGCGTAATTTTTTGCTTTTATATAAATTAATATAAAGTTATGGAAATTAGAAATATAGCCATTATTGCTCACGTTGATCATGGTAAAACAACTTTAACTGATTCTTTAATGCGCCAAACCGGAATGTCTTCCGATGATGTCAGTATGGACAGCAATGACTTGGAAAAAGAAAGAGGTATTACTATCTATTCTAAAAATACTTCTGTTTTTTACAAAGACACCAAAATCAATATCGTTGACACCCCTGGTCACGCTGATTTTAGTTCCGAGGTGGAACGCATACTTAGATCGATTGATTGTGTTTTGCTTTTAGTTGATGCTCAAGAAGGTCCAATGCCTCAAACTAAATTTGTTTTAAAAAAATCTTTAGAGTTAGGTCTTAAACCAATAGTAGTAATTAATAAAATAGATAAGCCAGCAGCTAGACCAGAAGAAGTGGTTGAAATGGTTTATGAATTGTTTTTAGATTTAGGTGCTAGCGATGAACAACTTGATTTTACAGTAGTTTACGCTGCCTCTAAACAGGGCATAGCTAAAATGAATTTAAATGATGAGGCTATTAATTTAGATCCTTTATTGAATGTTATTATCGAAAAAGTTAAACCGGCTTCTAGTGTGGAGGCGGAAAATTCTTTATTAACAGCCCAACCTTTTAACTTAGCTTATGATAATTTTTTAGGTAGGTTGGCTATTTGTCGCGTTTACAGTGGAGTAATTAAATCGGCTCAAGAAATAATTGTTAAAAATCAGACTGGTGAAAATAGAACTAGAAAAATATCTAAACTTTTTACTTTCCAAGGTTTAGAAAGAAAAGAAGTGAAAGAGGCTAAAGCCGGAGACATTGTGATGGTGGCCGGATTGCCAGATATTTATATTGGAGAAACTATTTGTCAAAATATTGATCAAGAAATTTTGCCAGCTATTAAAATTGATGAACCGACCATCTCTCTTAATTTTTTGGTAAATAATTCTCCTTTTGCTGGTCGTGAAGGTAGGTTTGTTACTAATCGTCAATTAAAAGAAAGATTAGAAAAAGAATTAGAAATTAACGTTGGTTTGAGAATTGATTTTTCCGATGCTAGTTATTATAAGGTTTTTGGTCGAGGAGAATTACATATCGCTATTTTATTAGAGAATCTTAGAAGAGAAGGATATGAACTACAAGTATCTCAACCTCAGGTTATTATTAAAAACATTGATGGTGTTGATTATGAACCGTTTGAAGAGGTAACAGTTGATGTTCCAGAAGAAATGGCTGGTACGGTTATTGAAAAACTTTCTAGAAGAAAAGGACAAATAATGAATATTAAAAATCAAAATGGTCAAACTAGATTAATTTTTGAAATACCAACCAGAGGTCTTTTGGGTTATCGCAATGAATTTGTGGTAGATACTAAAGGAGAGGGAATACTTTGTACTCACTTTTTAGATTTTAAACCACACGTTGGTAATATTGAAAAAAGTGAATTGGGCTCAATGATTTCCATGATTTCAGGAAAAGCTTTGGCTTATGCCCTGTGGAACTTACAGGAAAGAGGTGTTTTATATATTGGTCCTAATATTGATGTTTACGAAGGAATGGTTATCGGCAACGTTGCTAAAGGAAATGATTTATGTGTTAATCCGATCAAGGGGAAACAACTAACCAATGTTCGTGCTTCTGGTTCAGATGAGGCTATTAAATTAACTCCACCGATAGAATTAAGTTTAGAAACCGGTCTTAGTATTATGAATGATGATGAATATTTAGAAGTTACCCCTAAAAACATAAGACTTCGTAAAAAATATTTAACTGAAAACGAAAGAAATAGAGCTAAAAGACAATAGTTTTTGTATTTTATCATAAGTTTTGCTATAATTATATTATATTAGTAAAACCTATGATTGATTATTCATTGAATTACTATACCTTGATTTATGCTATTTCTGTATTGATAACAGGTTTTTTAATTTTGATATCTTGGAAAAGAAGATCTAATAAAATTGGAGCTTCTTTTTTTTATTTGAATTTATTTTTTTTCTATTGGTCTTTTATTGCGATGATAGAAACCTCTATTATTAATGTTGATTTAAAAATAATCCTTTCAAAATTTGACTATATTGGATCGGTTGGTGTTCCAGTTTTATTTTTTGTATTTTCTCTTTACTACAACAAATTAGATCATTGGTTAAAACCAAGAAATGTTTTTCTTTTGTTATTTTTTCCAATTATTACTTTGTTTTTAGTTTTTACCAACGAATATCATGGCCTAGTTTGGAGCTCTTATTATGTTTCTGAATTTACTGTTGGTTTGGTTCACCCAATAATTTATGAATATGGTTGCTGGTTTTGGTTTTTTCATTTAGGTTATTCCTATATTCTTCTTCTGGTTGGTTTTGTTTTATTTTTTGATAAATTTTTAAAGCTTAAAAAGCCACAAAGTTATCAAGTAGGTGTAATTTTAATTGGAGTTTTATTACCATTCCTTTCTAATATAATATATGTTCTTGGTCTTCATGGTTTACCCGGCCTAGACATAACTAGGGTAGCCACCTCTTTAACGGGAATCTTGTTTGTTGTTTCTATTTTTTATTGGAAGTTTTTGGATATAATTCCGATAGCCAGAAGCTTGCTAATTGAAAAAATGTCCGATGGTTTAGTCGTTATTGATAAAGATGACAGGATAGTTGATATTAATCCTTCGGCCACCAATCTTTTGTCTTTTAAAAAAAGAGAGAACCTTTTGGGTGTTGAGATAACTAAAATATTAAGAAGAAATAAAGATTTCGAAGAAGCCCTAATAATGTCTAGAGAGTCTAAATCTAATTTAAAACAACACATTGATATAGGGGCGGTAGAAATTGATCTATCAATTGAACAATTATTTGATAATAGGGGTTGTTATTATGGAAGATTGTTGGTTTTTAGAGATGTTACTGAAATAAGATTAGTTGAAAATAAATTAAAAAAAGAAAAAGAAATGGCTAGAAATTATCTAGATGTAGCTAAAGTTATCTTGCTGGCCCTGGACAAAGATGGAAATGTTTTAATGATTAACAAAAAAGGTTTAGAAATATCCGGCTTTGAAAGAAATGAAATTTTGGGAAAAAATTGGTTTAGAGTTTGCTTACCCAAAGATGTTCAAGAAAAGGTTTTGGTCTTTTTTAAAAAATTAGTAGCTGGAAAAATAAAAAATATGGAAGAATCTTTTGAAAATGAGATAATATCCAGGGACGGCAAAAAACTGTTAATTGCCTGGCACAGCACTTTGATTAAGGATGATGATGGTAAAATAATCGGAACACTTAGTTCTGGTGAGGACATAACTCAAAGAAGATTGGATGAAGAAATTATTAAAAAAAATTCAGAAAAACTAAGTCGTTTGTTGCACCATTTAAGATTGGCTACCGAAGCTGCTCAAATTGGTATCTGAGATTTAAATTTAAAAAATAATAGTTTAATCTGGGATGATCAGATGTATAGTCTTTATGACGTTGATCCAAAAAAATTTGATAATACTTATGATTTTTGGAGAAAATCTTGTCATCCAGAGGATTTGGCTAGAGTTGAAGAAGAAATTCATTCGGCAGTTTTAAACAAAACCAACTTTAATTCTACTTTTAGAATAATATTACCAGATAAATCAATTAGATATTTAAGATCTTTTGCTAACGTAATTTATGATAAAAAGAACAATCCCCACAGAATTGTTGGCGTTAATTTTGATATTACCGAAGAAAAAGAAGTTGACCGGGCTAAATCGGAATTTGTTTCTTTGGCCTCTCATCAGTTAAGAACCCCCCTTACTACTATCAATTGGTATACTGAAATGTTGTTAAATGAAGATGGTGGCAAGATAAGTGAAGAGCAAAGATCGTATTTGGAAGAAATTCATGTAAGCAACAGGCATATGGTTGAACTAGTTTCTTCATTGCTCAATGTTTCTCGTATTGAATTAGGAAGCTTAATGGTTAATCCTACAAATATTAATCTTTTGAATTTAATAGAAGAAATAATTAAGTTTCATAAGGTTATAATTAGTAGTAAAAAAATAAAATTTTCTTACAAGGTTTCTAAAAAAGTTCCAACTAAGTTTTTAGCTGATAAAAAACTTTTAGGAATAGTTTTTCAAAATATTTTATCTAATTCTATAAATTATACCCCAGACAGAGGGTCAATTAGCTTATCTCTAAATCTCGATAAAAGCGAAAAAAATATTATTTTCAAAGTTTCTGATAGTGGCTATGGAATACCAAAAAGTCAACAATCAAAAATATTTACTAAGCTATTTAGAGCTGATAATGCTCAAAAAATTGATACCAACGGAACCGGCCTAGGTTTATATATTGTTAAATCTATAATAGATAAATCCGGTGGCAAGGTCTGGTTTGAGTCAATGGAAGGAAAAGGGACAACTTTTTACATTTCTTTGCCGATTGAAGGCATGAAAAAGATTGAAGGAACTAAAAGTTTACTTTAATTAAAAGGCCTATTTTTCAGATTTTTCTTTAAAATAGGTCTTTTAATTTTTATTCTTTTATGCTATAATAAGAGTATATTAAGTGTTTTTTATGAAATACATTTGGCCAAGTATTGGTAATCAAAAAGTAATAGATTTTTTGGAAAAAAATATAAACAAGAAGAAATTGGCTAATGTCTATATTTTTTGTGGAGTTAGGGATTTGGGTAAGTTTTCTTTGGCAAAAAGCTTTGCTCACAATATCTTTGTTAGCGATAGACCAGAGTTAAATGATAGGCAAAATTTATTAGAAATAAATAATGACTTTTTGATAATTGAGCGTTTTGAGGATAAAAAAAACATTTCAATTGACCAAATTAGAGATTTAATATCGTTTTTATCTTCCAGCTCTTTTTTAGATTCCTATAGAGTGGTTATAATAAAAGATGCAGAAAATTTAAATCAAAACTCGGCCAATGCTTTGCTCAAAATTTTAGAAGATTTTAAAGATAGGCTAGTTGTGATTTTAACTGTAAATAATTTATCCAATTTGCCAGAAACAGTTGCTTCTCGTAGTCAAATAATTAATCTATATCCTTTAAATTTCGATGACATGTATTCAATGCTCAAAAATGAATATAGTTTATCACCCTCAGAAGCTAAAAATATTGCCAAAATTTCTCTAGGCAGACCAATGTTAGCTAAAAAATTTATTGATAATAATGATTTTTATAATGACTACAAGAAACTAGGGGAACATTTAATTGATTTTTTAGATTATAATTTGATTGATAGAATGGGCTTGGTTGATAATTTGTGTCACTTAGATTCTGTGTTGGGCGATAATTTAAATATAGTTGATGTTTGGCGTGGGTTATTTAGAGATTTTAGCTTTATGTATTATAACAGGCCAGACTTAATCCAGAATGATTTTATTATTGAAAAAATTAGAAATAAAAAAATAGAAGATAGTAGTTTCTTACTGAAAGCCGATAGTGTTTTTAAAAAATCAACCGAGTATTTAAATAGCAACATGTCTCTAAAATCAGTTTTAGAATATATTGCTGTAAATATTTAAGTTAGTAATATTTATTGTTAATAAATAAAACATATTAATTTATGAAAAAAATAAAACTTTTATCAGTGTTGGTATCAATTTTAATCTTAAGTGCTTGTTCTTTAAATGTTAAAACCAAAGGAACTGGTGTTATGGATGGTGGAGTTTTTGTTAGTGGAAATAAAGGTGAAACCTGGAAGCATATGCCTTATATACCAACCATATCTGGAGCTCCTGGAAGTATTGCTAGTTTGGATGTCAATAAAATGATAGTTGATCCTAGTGACAGCGCAGCGGTTTATTTAGCTACAATTGAAGATGGTTTGTATTATACTTATAACGTTGGTCGTGGTTGGAATAAAGTTTTGTCTTTACCGGGCAATGTTACTATCAACGACGTTGCTATCGATTATAAAGATAAATGTACTATTTTTGCTGCTTTAGAAAATAAACTTTATCGCAGTGAAGATTGTAGTAGAAGCTTCGATCAAGTTTATTTTGATAATAATGAAGGCGTTTCTGTGATGGCAGTCGCTCTGGATCACTACAATCCTAAAATAGTTTATATTGGAACTTCTCGTGGAGATATTTTAAGAAGTATGGATGGTGGTATTTCTTGGAGAGCGATACAAAGATTAAAGGATGGAGTTAAAAAAATACTTATTAATCCTAAAGATAGTCGCTCAGTGTTTGTGGCAACTGTTAAAAATGGTGTTTATCGTTTTAACTCAGCTGGTGGTGCTAGTTTGGAAGAGTTGGAACAATATAGAAATCAATTTGATAATACCAATTGGACTGATTACGGAAAAGAATTAAAGGAATTTTCTTTGGGTGTTAATTTTAAGGATTTAATTTATTCGTATAGTGATGGTTCATTATTTTTAGCTACTGACAAAGTTATTGTTAGGTCGTTTGATGAGGGACAAAGCTGGACCAAATTAAGTCTTTTAACACCGGAAAGTGATTCGTCAATTAATGCTATTGCTGTTAATCCACAAAATTCCGATGAGATTTTCTATGTTACCAATACCAGTTTTTACCGTTCTTTTGATGGAGGGAATACTTGGAATGTTAAAAAATTACCAACTACCAGACCAGGCAATAGTTTGTTAATTGATTTTAATAATTCTTCTATAATATATATGGGGATTAAGAAACTTAAAAAGTAGTAAATTTATATTTTGATGAATTTTTTCGTCAAGGACTGCGATACTCATTCGCTGTATCAAAATACAGCTCATTCCGTTTCTCATCCTTTCCTAAAACTTCATTCAAAATATAAAATTTAGAACTTTGCACAAAATTTAAATTTTAAAAGTATAAAAGAGTGAATTTTTTCGTCAAGGACTGCGATACTCATTCGCTGTATCAAAATACAGCTCATTCCGTTTCTCATCCTTTTCTAAAACTTCATTCAAAATATAAAATTTATATATAAAAAAATTTAAATAATTAATAATTAATAATTGATATTATGAATATCTACATTCAAAACAAAAAAGAAGATTTTAATGGTGTGGTTGATTTCTTTAAAAAAGATTTATCAACTGTAAAAGTTGGTAGAGCCAATCCAGCGATGCTTGATGGTGTTTTAGTTGAAGCTTATGGAGTTAAGAACCCTTTAAATTCTGTTTGCAATATTTCAGTTAGTGATGCTCGTAGTATGACTCTTACTCCTTGGGATAAAAATTCTTTAAAAGCTATTGAAAAAGCAATAATTGAAGCTAATCTTGGTTTGGGCGTAGTAAATGAGGGAGATAAAATAAGATTGAATATTCCGCAAATGACTGAAGAAAATAGAAAAGAGGCGGTTAAAAAAGCTAACGAAAAACAAGAAAAAGCCAGAGTTTCTCTTAGACAAGTTAGAGATGAAGTTAAATCTAGTATTGAGGAAGCTTTTGAATCAAAGGAAATTGGTGAAGATGATAAATTTCGTTTTATTAAAGAATTAGACGAAGAAGTTGAAAAAGTGAACAATGAAATTAAGCAGATGAGAGATAAAAAAGAAGCAGAAATAATGGAAATATAAAAATATTATGTTTATAACAATTATAGTTTTTTTATTAGTTTTATCAATTTTAGTTTTATTCCATGAATTTGGCCATTTTTATTCAGCTAGAAAATTAGGAATAAAAGTTGATGAATTTGGGCTTGGTTTTCCGCCAAGAATTTTTGGTTTTTATAAAAATAACTCGGGTAAATGGAAAATAAAATGGGGCAGAGGAAAGGTTAAAGATTGTTCCGATGTTGTTTATTCTTTTAATGCCATACCAATCGGTGGATTTGTAAAAATCAAAGGAGAAGATGGTGAAAATCGCCAAGACAAAGATAGTTTTTCTGCTCAAAAAGTTTGGAAGAGATTGATAGTTGTTTCAGCTGGTGTTTTAATGAATATTTTTTTAGCTTGGATCCTAATTTCAATCGGTTTTATTGTTGGATTTCCTCAAGCAGTAGACGAAGAATATCTTAAATCTAGCAAAATAAAGGTATCTGATGAAAAAGTTCAAATTATTGAAATTCTTCCAGAATCACCAGCCGAAAAGGCCGGCCTTCAACCTTTGGATGTTGTTCTTAGTGTTGATTCTAGAGAAATTAAATCTGGTGATGATGTTCAAAATTTTTTAAATACCTCACAAGAAGTACAGGTCAACATAGAAAGAGCTGGTAAAATTCAGGAAGTTACAATTTTACCAGAATTTAATGAAGAATTAAAAAGAAACGTAATTGGAATTTCAATTGCTGACACTGCCACAATTAAATATCCTTGGTATTTAGCTCTTTGGGAGGGTTTAAAGGCTACTGGTATTTTCTTGTGGACAATTATTTATACTTTTTATGTGGTTCTTAGAGATTTAATAATTGGACAACCAGTTGGCGTAGAAGTGGCCGGTCCGGTTGGTATAGCCAATTTAACTGGTCAAATGGCCAGAATGGGGTTTACTTACTTAATTCAGTTTACCGCACTTCTTTCTTTAAATTTAGCGATTATTAATTTTTTCCCATTCCCAGCTTTAGATGGCGGAAGATTTATTTTTTTATTAATTGAAAAAATAAAAGGCAAACCAGTCAAACAAGAAATAGAAGCAATTATTCACAATTCTGGCTTTGCGCTACTAATGTTACTTTTTGTTTGGATAACCTTGAAAGATATAATTGGATTGTTTAATTAATTTATTTATTATTAATTTAAATGTTTTGTTTAAAAGCAAAACATATAAAAAATATGGATATCAGAATAAAAACTACCAAATTGAGCTTGTCAGCTGATCTAAAAGAATATATAGAGAAAAAAATGAATATGTTGGATAAATATTTGGGTGGAGTTAGTGTTAGTAATTGTGACGTTGAGATAGAATATGCCTTAAACAAACAAACTTCTGGCGACGTCTATCGAGCCGAAGTAAACTTGTCATTGCCTGGTACTGTTTTAAGAGTTGAAAAAATGGAGCCAACCGTTAATAAGGCCATTGATAAGGTCAAAGATCATCTAATTTTGTCTATTAAAAAATACAAAGAAAAAAAATTAGACAAAAAAAGAGGCAAGTAATTGAATTATTGTTTATAAAGTGATATAATCGACAGTTATTTGTCTTTATAGTTCTTTTTCTAACCAAAAATCGGAGGATTGCTTATGTTAGTTTACTACAAAGGCGAAGCTTGGTATGCTCCTGGCATTCGTTATTCTTTTTTTGATGATTACAAAAGATGTAATCCGGATTTACAAGTAACTATTAATCGAGACAGGGAAACCAAGTTAGTCAAAATTTCCGAATTAACGGATGGTTAAAATCCGCAAGTGGTTAGTAAAAACAAGGGGGAGCCTAAAAACTCCCCCATAAAAAATTAAAATTAAAATTATGGGTTTTTGGGATAAAATTTTTGGCGATCCAAATGAAAAAATTATCAAATCTTTGCAACCGATTATTGATAAAATAAATTCCTTAGAGGATGGTTTTAAGAAAAAAACGGATGAAGAGTTAAAAAATTTCAGTTTAGAAATGAAAGAACGTTTAGGTGTTTTAGATACTAATAAAGATTTTGATTTTAAAAAACAGCAAGAAAAACTTAATGAAATATTACCCGAGGCTTTTGCAGCAGTTAGAGAGGCCTCTTCTCGCATATTAGGTCAAAGACATTACGATGTTCAGTTGGTTGGTGGTATTGTTTTGCATCGTGGTCAAATCGCTGAAATGAAAACTGGTGAAGGAAAAACTTTGGTAGCAACTTTACCTCTGTACTTGAACGCTTTATTGGGAAAGGGAGTGCATCTAGTTACTGTTAATGATTATTTGTCTAGAGTTGGTGCTGGTTGGATGGCTCCGGTTTATCATGCTTTGGGACTAACTACTGGTGTTATTGTTCATGACACTGCTTTTGTTTATGATCCAAGTGTTAGCGATGAAAATGAATTTGATTCTCGATTAAAACCATTTAGAAAAGTTAGTCGCAAAGAAGCTTATAATTGCGATATAACTTACGGCACTAACAATGAATTCGGTTTTGATTATTTGAAAGACAACATGGTTTCTGATTTGAGTCGGATGGTTCAAAGAGATTTTTATTACGCTATCGTTGATGAAATCGATTCTATCTTAATTGATGAGGCCAGAACTCCTTTGATTATTAGTGCTCCCGCCGAGGATTCTAATGATAAATATGCTCGTTTTGCCGAATTAGTTAGAAATTTAAAAGAAAACGAAGATTATAATGTTGATGAAAAAATGAGAGCAGCCACTTTGACTGAGGAAGGTATCTCTAAAATGGAAAAATGGTTGGGAGTTGAAAATATTTATGTCGCTGGAGGAGTTAAAGATGTTCATCACATTGAGCAAGCCTTGAAAGCTCAAGTTTTGTTTAAAAGAGATAAAGACTACGTAGTAAAAGACGGCGAAATATTAATAGTTGATGAATTCACTGGACGTTTAATGCCCGGTCGTCGTTATAGCGAAGGTTTACATCAAGCTATTGAAGCTAAAGAGGGTGTAATAGTCCAAAGAGAATCACAAACCTTAGCAACAGTAACTTTTCAAAATTATTTTAGAATGTATCCCAAGCTTTCTGGTATGACTGGAACAGCGGTTACCGAAGCTGAAGAGTTTTATAAAATTTATAATTTAGAAACCATAATCATCCCTACAAACAAACCAAACATCAGGCAAGATGCCAATGATTTAATTTATAGAACTAAAGAAGGAAAATTCACGGCTGTAATTAGGGAGGTGAAAGAAAGAAATGAAAAAGGACAACCAGTTTTAATAGGTACTGTTTCTATTGAAGATAATGAACTTTTAGGAACAATGATGGAAAGAGAGGGCTTGCACCCTAATATTTTAAATGCCAAGAATCACTTTAGAGAGGCTGAAATCATTTCACAGGCCGGTAAGCCAGGAGCAATAACTATTGCTACTAATATGGCCGGTCGTGGTGTTGATATTATTTTAGGCGGAAATCCTCCAGTGAAAGAAGATCAATCAAAGGTTAGAGAATTGGGTGGATTACATGTTATTGGTACTGAAAGACACGAATCTCGTCGTATTGATAACCAGCTTCGTGGTCGTGCCGGTCGTCAAGGCGATCCTGGATCTAGTCAATTTTACATCTCAGCTGATGATGATTTGATGAGAATATTTGGTGGCGACAGATTGAAGGCAATTATGAATACTTTAAAATTGCCAGAAGACATGCCAATTCAAAACAAGTTGGTTTCTAGTTCAATTGAATCAGCTCAAAAAAGAGTTGAAGGAAATAATTTTGATTTACGTAAACACGTAGTTGAATATGATGATGTTATTAATAAACATCGTGAGGCTATCTATAAAAAACGCCGCGAAATATTAAATTCTTATAATACTCAAAAAGAAAAATTAGAAAACACTGGTAGAGTTTTATCAGAAATTATTTTGGAAATGGTTGAAGACGAGATTGGGCAAACTGTTAGCTTTCACACTGCTTCCGAAGATATTAAAGAATGGAATTTAAAAGAAATTTCCGAAACCATCAATACTATTTTTTCTTTAAGCGGTGAACAGAAAAATAAAATATTATCATTTGAAAGTGACGGAAATCTTGAAAATTCTAGAAAAAATTTAAATGATTATTTAGTTTCTTTAGCTAGAGAAAATTATCAAAAAATGGCCGAAGGATTTAAAGATTTGGAAATAAATTTTATTGAAATTGAAAAAGGAATACTTCTTCGTTCAATTGACAATCTTTGGATTGAACATCTAGAAACGGTTGATTATTTAAGAAAGGGCATAGGACTTCGTGGCTATGGACAAAGAGATCCGTTAGTTGAGTATAAAAAAGAAGCCTATAGAATGTATCATGAATTGTTAGCTTTAATTCAGAAACAAGTAGCTTATTCCATCTATAAAACTGGTGATGTTAGCAATTTTATAGCTCCTAGTATCATGGAAAGGGCTAGTAATTTTTCAGCCCCAGCCAAAGAAATGGCCAAAAGAACCGGAAACAGTACCGGAACTATAGATTTGGTAAAAGACAAAGTAAAAGACAGTGAGGGAAATAAGGTTGGCAGGAACGACCTTTGTCCTTGTGGTAGTGGTAAAAAATACAAGAAGTGTTGTGGAAAATAAAAAAATGGAATAAAAGGGTGGGTTTAAAAAAATGATTATTCTTGATGAGCCGTAATTTTTTAAATATATTTTCTTAAAAATTTTTTTTCAAGAATTATATAATTTCTAAGCAATATAATTAATTTTTTATAAAACTAAAATCATTTTTATGATTTGCATTAAAAGGAAGAGGGCCTTCACCCTCATCGAACTCCTAGTAGTAATAGCCATAATAGGCATACTAGCAACACTTGCAGTAGTAGCCCTACAACAAGCAAGATCTAGAGCTAGAGACTCTAAAAGAATGGCTGACATGAAACAAGTTCAAACTGCTCTAGAACTGTTTTTTAATGAAAATGGCAGATACCCTACTACTGATGAATGGAGTAGTGGCACCATTATATCTTCTTCTAGCGGTGAAACATTTATGTATTCCATTCCTTCTGCCCCTTCTCCTGCCGATGGTGATTGTCTAGAAGCCTCTAATACTTATGTCTACACCCCTCAAAACAATGGAGCCAGTTATACTATTGATTTTTGTACCGGCAAACAAGTATCAGATTTACCCGAAGGAGCCAAACAGATGACACCAGGAGGAATAATTTTAGCTAGTGGTGGTTCAGGTGGAGGTGGTGGAACAACTACTTGTGAGCCTGCTTGTGGCGATGGTTACAATTGTGTAGATGGTTCTTGTGTTTTAGCTGGTAGTGATATTTATCACGTTGCAACAATTGCTGACAACTCAGTACCGTATTTAAAAAATTCTTATAATATTGCTATGAGCGGAAATTATATCTTTATTACTGATTTTAGCAATCATTTGGAAGTTTTAGATATATCTAATCAAGGTAATCCAACACATAGCAATATGTTGAGTAATTTATATTCTCCCAGAACTATTTTTATTTCTGGTAATTTCGCTTATGTTGGTGGTGGGGAGGGTTTAATAATTATTGATATTTCTGATCCATCAAATCCGATTCAGCGAGGAACCGCCAACTTTGGCAATCTTAGTAATTCAAATTCTAGATTCTATGTTTCCGGTAATTATGTCTATAGCGTTGTTGATCAGTATTTTACAATTGTTGATGTTTCTGACCCTAATAATCCTTCTTTTGTAGCCGAGTTTAATAGATTTGATGACTTTAATCCAATTCCAGTTCTCGCTCAACCACAAGGAATAGTTATTAACGGGAATTATGCTTATGTTATAAATAATGGTTATAATCCAGGGGCGGGTATTTATAATGCGTTAGAAGTTTTTGATATTTAAAATCCTTTAGCCATTTCTCTTGTAACCAGAATTGTTAATGGTGGTGCTGGTGGAATGGTGATTGATGTTCCTACTAACCTAACCATTTCTGGTAATTATTTGTATTTCGTTAACACTAATTATTATGCCAATAGTGGTAGCATGGATTTGTCTCTGGAAATTATGAATATTTCTAATCCAGGGTCACCTGTGCATGTTAATAATTTTAATTTAAATAATACGGAGTTTCCGGTTGGAATGAAAATAACAAACAATAAAGCTTATATTGCCTCGGTTGATTATGCTCTACAAGATTCAGGAACAGTTACAACCATTGATTTAAGCAATGTTAGCAATCCTGTTAAGTTGGATGAGATAAGAAATGGTGAAGATGGAGCAGAGATTTTTCCCACCAGTGGACTGGAAGTTTCTGGTAATTATGTTTATATTAGCAATTCCAATTATTCGGTTGAGGTTTTAGACGTCTCTAATCCTTCACAAATACAACATCATGATATTATAAGACACGGAGAAGAAGGAGTGTTGTTGGAGTATCCTGCCACGGTTTTTTATTCTAATGATTATGTTTATGTTGGAAGTGATGTTGGTTTACAAATATTCAATGTTTCCAATAAAAGCAATCCGATTAAGGCTGGAAATATAGTTGATAAAAATAATAATGCCAAGTTAGACTCTCCTTACGGCATAGATGTTGTTGGTAATTACGCTTATATAGCATCTTATCAGAGTGATGCTCTGGAAATAGTTGATATTAGCAATAAGGCCAATCCAGTGCATAAAGGATTTTTATCCAACTTGTCTGGCGGAGCAAAGCTTAACGGTCCATATTCCGTAAAAGTAAAAGATAATTACGCTTATCTTGTTAGCTATTATGATAGTGCCATGGAAGTTGTTAATGTTTCTGATCCAGCCAATCCTGTCCATGCAGCAAATATTGTTAATAATTATTCAACTGTTAATCTTTATCATCCTTATTCAATTTTTATTTCCGGCAATTATGCTTATGTGGCTGGGGTTAGGGGTTTGCAAATAATAGATATATCCAACCCATCTTCACCAATTGCTAAAGATAGTTTTTTGGATGGCGATGATGATATTTATTTTGAGCCTTGGTCAGTTTTTGTGAGCGGAGATTATGCCTATTTAGCTAGTTATTGGCCAGGCAAATTGGTTATTTTAAATATATCAGATCCAAATAATATTGTTTTTGCTGGCGAACTAAATCATGGAACAGATAATGCTAATTTAGAATGCGCTAACAGTATTTATGTTTCTAATAATTATGCCTATATAACCAACGATTGTGATTATGCTTTGGAGGTTGTTAATGTGTCTAATCCATCAACGCCAACACACGTTACTAAAATAGATAATTCTACTGGTGCCGAATTTGAAGGGCCAATATCTGTTTCGGTTAACAATGGCTACGCTTTTATAGCCTCTAATTATAATAATATTTTTGAAGTAATAAAAGTTCCTAATTAATTTTTATAAAACTATGCAACAAACAAAAAAAATTTATCGATCACGCGATGATCGTATAATATTTGGTGTTTGCGGAGGTATCGCCAAATATTTTGAGGTTGATGTCTTGATAGTTCGTTTAATTTTTCTGGCCCTAGTTTTTGGTGGTGGCTCGGGGCTTATAATTTATTTAATTTGTGCTCTTTTAATACCATCAGAGGATAAAAAAAATAATAATGGCTTTGTTAATGAAGAAAAAGCCGAAGAATTCGTTGAAAAAATAGGGGAAAAAATAAAAGATTTAAGCTCGGAAACAAAAAAAGGCGATTGGAGATTTTTATTCGGAATGCTTTTGGTTTTGGCTGGTTTTATTTTTTTAATTGATAATATTTTTGATTTAAGAAATTTTTGGTCTAATTTTTGGCCAATATTTTTAGTTTTAGTTGGTTTGATTATTCTTTTTAAAAGAAAATAAATCTTTATAATTAATTTATAAAAATATGGAAGACAAATATGAACAAAAAGAAGAATTAAAAAATCAAGAAAATAAAGAAAACAAAGTAGAAGAAGCAAAAATAGAGATTAAAAAAGAAAATAAAAAAGAAGAAAAAAAAGATAATTTTAAAGACTATAATGAGAAGATGGGTCTTAAATCTTTTTTTGGTTTATTAATTATTTTACTCGGACTATTTTATTTAGGCAGAAATATGGGTTGGTGGAATTTTCATTTTAATCAAGCTGTTTTTTGGCCATTAGTTTTAATGATGGTTGGTCTTTTAATTATCGGAAATCGCTTTATTCTAAGATGGCTACTTATTATGATTTCTCTTTTTGTGGCTGTCGTTTTGATATCCTCTCTATTTTTTTATGCTAAAGATAATAAAAAAATAGAAAAAGGACCAGAAAATCAAGTGAAAACCAGTGTTTATCAAACCAGTGCTTACCAAAACAATCGTGGTGATTATAATATCTATTTTTTTGGTAATTTAGAGAGGGGTGAGGTTGAGGCTAAAATTGAATCAATTTTAGATTCAATTTATGGATCAAATCGAGATGACAAGCCTTATGTTGAAGTAAGAATAGATAAAAAATAAAGAAATTATGAAAATATTATATCTGATAACCAAAGCTGAAATTGGTGGTGCTCAGGTCTTTGTAGCTAATTTAAGTCGGAAATTTTATGCCTTAAGTCATCAGGTAATAGTGGCTTCTGGTCAAACAGGTTATTTATCTAATTTTGCTAAAAAAAATAATATAGATTTTAAATTAATAAAAGGATTGGAGAAGAGTTCCAATCCTTTTAATATTATTAAGTTTCTGTTTAATTTTTATCTTTTAATCAGGGAGGTTAAGCCGGAAATTGTCCATTTAAACAGTTCTAATGCTCTTTTAGGTGCTTTTATAGCTAAAATGACCAATATGAGCATTAAAACAGTTTTTACCGTTCATGGTCTTTCTGTTTTAGATCAAAATTATAAGAGTAATAGTTTAAAATCTTTAATCTTCAAAGTATTTTTTAAATTTGGTTTCTTCTTTGTTGATGAGCTGGTGTTTGTTAGTCAGAATAATTTCAAATCAGCTATAGACAGAAAGATGGTAATGTCAGGAAAAGTGGTGTATAATGGGGTTGAAACCAATTTTTTAAACAGAGAAGAGGCGAGGAAATATCTTTTTTCTAAAGCGGGAATTGAAAATCAGGATGTTTTTATTATTGGATCCATTGGTAGATTAGCTTATCCCAAAAATTATGAGTTTTTAATAGCTAATTTTGATAAAATATTAGAAGTTAAGCCCAATTCTAGACTAATTTTGATAGGTGATGGTCCAGAAGAAGTAAAATACAGGGAAATAGCTGAAAAATTTGCAGGAAAAATTAATTTTTTAGGCAAAATAGATAACGCCAGCAAATATTTAAAAGCTTTTGACTTATTTATTTTACCTTCTATTTATGAGGGGCTATCACTTTCTTTAATAGAGGCTTATATGTCTGGTATAAAAATTGTGGCCAGTGATGTTGGCGGTAATAGCGAGGTAATAGGCAGTGAAAACTGCTATAAGCTGGATAAAATAGATGATTTTATTAATGTTTTTAAGAAAAATATAAGTACTGAACAAAAAAGTTGTACAGACATAAATAAAAACAATTTAAATAGAGCTAAGTTTTCTTTAGATAAAATGTTTGAGAAATATCTGGAGATTTATAAAAAATAGATTAATTTATTTAAAATATTATGAGAATTTTAGTTAGTGGTGGCTCGGGCTTTATCGGTTCTTTTTTATGTGAAAAACTGTTGTCTGAAGGGCATCAGGTTGTTTGTTTGGATAATCTTTTTACTGGAAATAAGGAAAATATTGAACATTTGAAAGATAATCCTAATTTTAGCTTTGTTTCGCATGATATTATAGAGCCTTTTTATATTGAAGACAAAATTGATCAGATATACAATCTAGCTTGTCCAGCTTCTCCTATCCATTATCAAAAAAATCCAGTTAGGACAATTAAGGCCAATACAATTGGTGTGATAAACATGTTGGGCTTGGCTAGGGCTCATCAGGCTAGTATTTTGCAAGCCTCAACCAGTGAGGTTTATGGAGATCCAGAAGTTAGCCCTCAAAGCGAGAATTATCGTGGGGCGGTCAACACTATTGGCCCCAGAGCTTGTTATGACGAGGGCAAAAGATGTGCGGAAACCTTATTTTTTGATTATAGAAGAATGCACGGCATGGATATTAAGGTTATTAGAATATTTAATACCTACGGACCAAAAATGGCTCTAAATGATGGTCGAGTGATGTCAAATTTTATTGTTCAGGCTTTAAAAGGGGAGGATATAACAATTTATGGAGATGGTAGTCAGACCAGGAGTTTTTGTTATGTTGGTGATTTGGTGGATGGCATGATTAAAATGATGAATTCTGATTTAACAGGGCCAGTTAACTTGGGAAACCCTAATGAGATAACTATTAAGACTCTAGCTCAAAGAATAATTGAAAAATTAAACAGTAAAAGCAAGTTAATATTTATGAACTTGCCAGAAGATGATCCTAAACAACGTTGTCCGGACATTTCTTTGGCTAAGAGTAAGCTAAACTGGGAACCTAAAGTTTCTCTGGATGAGGGATTGAATTATATATCTGATTTTTTTAGGCAAAAACTGGAGAACGAGAAATAAAATTTTTAACATGAAAGAAAATAAAAAAATATTAATATTTTCCACTGCTTATTTTCCTTTTGTGGGAGGAGCTGAGGTAGCCGTTAAAGAAATCACTAATCGTCTTGGCGATGATTTTTCTTTTGATTTAATAACTGCCAAAATGAAAAAAGATTTGCCCAGATTGGAACGAATTGGGCAAGTTAATGTTTATAGATTGGGTATTGGTCATCCTTTATTTGATAAGCTTTTTTTGGCTTTTTTTGGCTGGATTAAAGCTAAAAAACTACATAAACAAAATAACTATTTATTTTCTTGGGCGATTATGGCTAGCTTTGGAGGGTTGTCGGCCTTATTTTTTAAAAAAAGATGCAAGGTTCCTTTGTTTTTGACTTTGCAGGAAGGCGATGATCTAGAATATATTAAGAAAAAAAGTTCTTATATCAGAAAAAGTTTCTTAGAAATTTTTTCTCAAGCTGATTTTATACAAGTAATTAGTAGTTTTTTAAAACATTGGGCAGTCAGAAATGGGGCGGAATCAGAAATTAGAATAATTCCTAATGGAGTTGATTTTTTAAAATTTAAAAGGGATGAAAATTTTAAAAGAGATGAATTTAGAAAACAGCTAGGCTTTGGTGAAAATGATAAGTTGATAATAACCACATCTAGGTTGGTTAAAAAAAATGGAGTCAAAGATTTACTCAAAAGTTTGTCTTATTTAGAAAATGAATTTAAGTTTTTGATATTAGGAGAAGGTGAAGAAAAAGATGATTTACTTAAGTTGGCTGAAGAATTAAATTTAAAAAACAGGGTCTATTTTTTGGGAACGATTAGCCATCAAGAATTACCAAAATATCTTTGGGTTAGTGATGTTTTTTGTCGTCCATCATTATCAGAAGGTTTGGGTAATTCTTTTTTAGAGGCCATGGCCGCTGGAATTCCAGTTGTAGCCACTGAAGTTGGCGGTATTCCTGATTTTTTGTGCCATGGAGAAAATGGTTTATTTTGTGAGACAGAAAATCCTAAAAGCATTGCTGATCAAATCAAACAAATTTTTAAGGATGAAGATTTGAGAGTAAAAATAATTAAAAACGGAATAAAGACAATCCAAGAAATTTATACTTGGGATTTGGTGGCTAGTCGGATGTCTAAGGCTTTTTCCGATTTGAGAGAAAAAAATAGAGAAAGAAAAATAAGCATTTTAATTGCTACCGGAATTTTTCCACCCGACATTGGTGGGCCAGCAACTTATAGTAAATTGCTTTTAAAAGAACTACCTAAAAGAAATTTCAATGTTTCACTTTTAAGTTTCTCCCATTTTAGGGATAAATATCCTAAAATAATTAGTCATTTTTTATATTTTTTAAATATTTTAAAATTAGGCAGAAAAGTAGAAATAATTTATGTTCAAGATCCGGTCAGTGTTGGTTTGCCAGTAGCGTTAGCTAATATTTTTTTGAATAAAAAAATGATACTTAAGGTTGTTGGTGATTATGCTTGGGAGCAGGGATCTCAAAGATTCGGAGTTAAGGATTTTTTAGATGATTTCTCTGTAAAATATAACGATTATTCTTGGCCGGTTAAAATTTTAAAAAAGATTCAACTTTTTTCAGCTAGAAGGGCTAAAAACATAGTTGTTCCTAGTAATTATTTAAAAAAAATAGTTTCTAATTGGGGAGTTAATCCTGATAAAATAAAAGTTATTTATAATGCTTTCGATGGTATTAATTGTGATTTTAGCAAAGAGGAAGCAAGAAGAGAACTGAAACTTGATTTTGATGATAAAATTATAATTAGTTCCGGTCGTTTGGTTCCTTGGAAGGGCTTTGATGTTTTAATTAAGGCTTTCAAAAACTTTAATGATAAATGTTCAAAATCAAAATTATTAATAGCTGGTGAGGGAGGAGAAAGAGAAAATTTACTCAATTTAATTAAAGATTTAAAATTAGAAAATAAAGTAATTTTGCTAGGCAGATTAGATAGGAATTTGCTGATGAAATATTTGAAAACCAGCGATTTGTTTGTTTTAAACACGTCTTATGAGGGATTTTCTCACCAATTGCTGGAAGTAATGGCCTTAGGTTTACCACTTTTAACAACCAGAGTGGGTGGTAATGTTGAACTAGTAACTGACAGAGAAAATGGATTATTTTTTGATTTTAATGATTTAAATAAAATAAATGAATTAATGTTTGAATTCTTTGCTGATTCGGTTTTGCGTTATAAACTTTCAGAAAATTCTAAAAAGAGAATTGAGGACTTTACGGAGTATAAAATGTTAGATAGTTTAAATAATTTTTTAAGAAATATATAAGTTATGAATATTTTGAGTTTAAGTAGTGATAAAACTTTTTTTGATAAAAATTCGGATACCTTTAATAGGATAAAAGAATATTCTAAACTAGTAAATCAGGTTGTGGTGGTTGTTTTTAATCAAAAAAAAGAATATTTAGAGATTGATAATAAAATTTTTATTTATTCCATTAAAAGTAAAAATATTTTTTGTGGTTTTATTAAATCAATTTTTTTTGCTTTTTTTATTAAAAGAAAACATAAAATAGATGTTGTTACTTCTCAAGATCCATTTTTAAATGGATTCGCTTCTTTAATTTTTAGTAAAATAATTGGAGCTAAACTGCTTTGTTCTGTTTATGGAACAAATATCTTTGATTCCTATTGGAGTAGTAAAAAATCCTTGTTTTTTAAAAGGTTGCTAGCCAAATTTGTTTTTAAAAACAGCCACGCTATTCAGGCTGATGGTCTGGAGGCTATTGATGATTTAAAAAAGAAATATGGCGACAAGGTTTTTTGGAAACCAATGATACCTTACAATATTAAAGATTTTTTTAAAGACAAAATAAGTCATTCTGAAATTAATATTATTTATGTTGGTAGAATGGTTGAACAAAAAAATATTCCATTATTAATTGATATCTTGGAAAAAGTAGTGGGCGATAATCGGGGAATTAATTTTAGATTTAAGATAGTCGGTCAGGGACCATTTTTAAATTATTTTCAAGAACAAATAAAATTAAGAAAGATCGATGGTTTTATTGATTTTCACAAATCTTTAAATAGGGATGAAATAGTAGATCTTTTTTTGAGGGGTGATTTTTTTATTTTATGTTCAAGATTTGAAGGATTTCCCCGTGTTTTTATGGAATCAGCTGCTTCAGCCTTGCCGGTTGTAACCACCAGAGTCGGAGGAATTAAGGGTATTTTGAAGGATGGAGAAAATTCTTTTATTATTGAACAGGGTGATTTTTCTGGTTTTGTTGATAGGGTTAATTTATTAATAAGAGATAATGATTTAAGGAAAAAAATGTCAGAGGCTATTAAAAATAATTTTAGAAATAATTATAGTTTTGAATTGACCATCGATAGTCAAAAAAAGATATTCGATTATTTAGAGGCTTTATGAATTTATTAATACTAACTCAAAAAGTAGATAAAAACGATAGCAATCTCGGTTTTTTTCATCGATGGTTGGAGGAATTTTCAAAAAAATGTGAAAAAATCACAGTTATTTGTCTTTATAAAGGAGAATGTGGCTTGCCTGAGAATGTTAAAGTTTTATCTTTGGGCAAAGAAAAGGGGATTTGTCGTCTAAAATATTTATTTAATTTTTATAAATACATTTTTAAATATAGAAAAGAATACGACAGTGTTTTTGTGCATATGAATCAGATTTATATTATTTTAGGGGGTTTTTGGTGGAAAATGATGAATAAGAAAATTGCTTTGTGGTATGCTCATGGTGGTATCAGCAATTCCCTAAAGATAGCCAAAAAAATAACTGACATCATTTTTACTTCAACTTCTTCTGGTTTTAGATTAAAAAGTGACAAAATAAAAATAGTAGGGCAGGGAATAGATACAAATATTTTCAAATCTAACAAGGAGAGAAGAGATAAAAATATTTTTAAAATTATTACTGTTGGCAGAATATCACCAGTCAAAGATTATGAAACTTTGATTTCTGCCGTTGAAATAACTAAAAATAAGATAGACAATTTAAAAGTAGATATTGTTGGCGATGCTTGCACCGAAAATGACAAAAAATATTTATTAAAATTAAAAGAGATGGTTAAGATTAAAAATTTAGAAAATATTATTAATTTCGTTGGTCCGCTTATTAATGAAAAAGTAGTTTCTTATTTACAATCTTCTAATTTGTTTGTTAATATGAGTTATACTGGTAGCCTAGATAAAGCCATACTTGAGGCTATGTCCTGTGGTTGTTTGGTTCTTACTTGTAATGAAGCTTTTTTAGCCCTAGATCTGGAAGATAAAGGAAACTTAATGTTTACAAAAAGTGATTTTCAAGAGTTGGCCGATAAAATATTAAAACATTATTCTATGTCAGAAATAGATAGAAATAATTTAGAATCTTATCTTTCTGCAAATATAAAAGAAAATTTTTCTCTTTATTTATTAATTAATAAAATAATTAAAAATTATGCTCTCAATAATCAGGGATCTTGAATATAAAAAAATATCCGATCTAGAGTTGTTTGGTAAAATTTTAGACTTAGGGGGGAGTAAAAAATCCGGCTACCATAATTTAATTAAAGGTAATCATGAAATTACAACGGTGAATATAAATACTGATTATGGCTGTGATCTTGTTTTTGATATAGAAAAAAAATTTCCTATTGGCGATAGTAGTTTTGATAATATTTTTCTTATAAATGTTTTGGAACATATTTATAACTTTGAAAATGTTTTTTTAGAATCTAATCGAATTTTAAAAAAGGGTGGTTGTATTTATGCAGCAACCCCATTTATGCATCAAATTCATGGATCGCCAAACGATTTTTTTAGATACTCAAAATCTGCAATAGAAAAAATTGCAAAAAATTACGGCTTTGAGGTTATAAAACTGGAAGAATTAGGTTTTGGTTTTTTATCTCTTGGTTATCAAACGTTTTTTATTGGTTTTATCCCAACTATTTTATTAAAAAGATTGTTCAAAAGTTTTTTTATTTTTATAGATAAAATAATTTTAAAATATTCATCAAAATATCGTCGTTGGAGCAGAAACAATCCTCTTGGTTATTGGTTTATAATTAAAAAAATATAAGTTTACATGAGAATGATTTATTGTACATCTATAACTTTTCCTTCCACTTTGGCTAATAGAATCCAAATTATTAATATGTCCGCCGAATTTCAAAAGATTTTAGGAAAAAATTTTTATTTAGGATGTAATAATTTTGATTTAAGTAAAAATAAGTATAATATCAATATTGTTAATTTTTATAGCAAAAAAGCATTATTTTTATCCTTAAAGTATTTGTTTTTTTGTAAAAAAAATAAAATTAATCATATCTATTGTCGAGAAAACAGACTTTTGTTCTTTTTAATTATTTTTAATAAGATTTTTTTTCGTTTAAATATTAAATATGTTTATGGTGTTCACTGGCTTGGCGCTAATAAAGTTGATTTTTATATTGATAGATTTTTAATAAATTATATTAATCATTTTGTTTTTATAACGAATTGTTTAAAAAATTCTTTTTTTAAAGCTCACATTAAAAAAGAAAATTCATTTTCTTTTATCATTAGTCCGGATGGTGTTAATGTCAATAATTTTTCTTTCAACTTAAATAAAAATGATATAAAAAGTTTACTGTGTTTACCAATTGACAAAAAAATAATTTTATACTCAGGTAGTTTAAAAGTATATGATTGGAAGGGCGTTGATATTTTTTTGGAGTCAATAAAATTTTTTAGTGAAAATTATTATTTTGTCATGGTTGGAGGAAGAGAAAGCAGTGTTGAGTCAATAAAAAGCAAGTATGATTATAAAAATTTATTTTTAACTGGATATATTAGCCACGAAAAGGTTCCGTTGTATTTAAAATCGGCTGACGTTTTGATTTTGCCCAATAAAAGAGGTAATATAATATCAGAATGTTACACATCGCCTTTAAAGCTTTTTGAATATATGGCATCTGGTGTGCCAATAATAGCCTCTGATTTACCGTCCATTAGGGAGATATTAAATAAAGATAATAGTTTTTTATTTGAAGCTAATAATGTTAATAATTTGTCAGAAAAAATAAATTTTGTTTTAGAAAATGAAGATGAAGCAGAAAAAAGAGCAAAAAAAGCACTCGAAGATGTGAAAAAATATACATGGAAAAAGAGAGCTGAAAATATAATAAATTTTATAAAAAATAATTGAAATATAAGTTATGATTTTATTTACAAAAATCAAGAGATTGTTGAAAGTAATAAATTATTCTTTTGTTTTATCCGGAGATTTTGTTTCTTTTTTTCTTTTTTTGTTTTTATTTTTTTCTTTTAAATTTTTTAATAAATTTAAGGGAATTAAAGTAAAAATGAAGTTTAAAGGTAAGAAATTTAATTTTTATATAACCGATAGATCGGATTTAAGCATAATAGAAGAAATGTTTGTTATGGAGGAATATAAAATAGAAAATATAAATCCATCAATTATTTTTGACATAGGTTCAAACGTCGGATTGTCAGCTATTTATTTTTCTTTAAAATATCCAGGCTCCAAAATATATGCTTTTGAGCCAAATAAAAAAACATTTTTGAAAATGAAGAGAAATGTTGGCAGTTTTAATAATATTGAGATTTTTAATTGGGCTGTAGCTGATCATGATGGACAAGTTGAGTTTTTTGAAAATGAAAGAAGTATGTCGTCTTCCATAATTAAAAGAAGTGAAAAACAAGAAGCTGTTTTAGTTGATTGTTATAAATTAGATTCTATTCTTGAAAAACTAAATATAGAAAAGATTGATTTATTGAAATTTGATGTTGAAGGATTTGAATATAATGTTTTTAGTACGTTTACTAAGTGGAATAAAGTTGACTATTTTATTGGCGAGGTTCATTTAGATTTAATGAAAGAAAATTTAAACCAATTTACTGATTTGTTTGTTAATTATAAAATTGATTTACATAAAAACTCCGAAAAAAGATTCGTTTTAAGAGCTAAAAAATAATATTTATTATGTTTTTAAGTATTTATAAAAAATTTTTTTATTTAAAAATTAAGCTGAGAACTTTTTATTGGAAAAGGCTTTTTAGCTCTTTTGGTTTGGGTTCTAAAGTCTTTGGTAAAATAATTGTTTATAATCCGGAAAACGTTAGCATTGGATTTTGCTCTACTTTAAATTACGGCGTTTTTTTAAATGCCAGAGACAAGATAATTATAGGGGATCATGTTCACATATCCCCCTATGTAATTATAAATACCGGTTATTTGAACTATAAAATGATTGGACTTGAAAGAGTCCATTTAAAAGGAGTTGTCGTTATAAAAAATGGAGCTTGGATAGGTTCAAATGTTATAATAAATCCAGGAGTTATTATAGGTGAAAATTTTGTAATAGGTGCTGGGGCTGTGGTTACAAAAGATGTTCCTGATAATTCCATCTCTGTTGGTGTTCCGGCGGAAGTTAAGAAAAAAATAAATGATTAATTTTTATTCATTATTTTTAGAACCAATAAGTTAAAGCAGTAATTTATTATTTTAGCTATTACAGCACCCATAATATTAAACTTATATATTAACAATGAGTTTGTTATTATACTAAAAATTGGAGTTATAATATTAAATTTATATAACATTTTTGTTTTTTTATCAGCCTGAAGTATAGATGTTAATACAAATATTGGTCCAGCCAGCACTAAAGACAATGAGAATACTTGAGAAAAAAATATTGATTCTCTGTATTCCGGAAAGAGGATATTAAAAGCTATAGGAGCCACTAATATATATACCAAAAATAATATGATCAAAATTAAGATCATTTTTATTATTTTTGGCCATATTTGTTTTTTTGTTTGTTCTAGATTAATTGAGCTAAACTTCGGCAACATTAAAGAATTTGTTACTTTTATCAATCCTTTCATTTGTTCAATTGGGGCAATTGCTATAGAATATATTGCTAATTCATGAGCGCCAAAGAAATGAAATAATAATAATTTATCTATGTAAAAAGAAAAAGTATTCAAAACCCCCATCAAACTCAAATGTTTCCCATAAGAAATAGTTTCTGGATCGTTTTCTGTATTAAGCTTATTTTTTAAAAAAGTTATTTTAAAAAAAATTATTCTAAGCAAAGTATTGATAGT
>Ga0208939_1000320_pt1 | contig 41268 bp, 28 predicted proteins | sample AD_STIC12_MetaG_FD_184437 | JGI IMG/M metagenome (GOLD analysis project Ga0208939, IMG submission 184437) | Active sludge microbial communities of municipal wastewater-treating anaerobic digesters from USA - AD_STIC12_MetaG (SPAdes) (version 2) | ecosystem: Engineered > Bioreactor > Anaerobic >...
CGAGATGGCGTTTCGGGACGAGCTGCTGGCGGAGAACGCCTCGGGTGGTGGGGGCGACATCACGGCGGTGTACGCCGGCTCGGGGCTGACCGGTGGGGGAACGAGCGGGACCGTGACGCTGGCGATTGCCGACAACGGCGTGACCACCGCCAAGCTTGCCAACGGGGCAGTGACCGCGGCGAAGGTCGGCACGAGCGGCGGGAGCGCCGGGCAGGTGCTGACGGTGACGGCGGGTGGGGCGGCGTGGCAGACGCCGTCGGGCGGCGGGGGCGGAGGCATCACGGGTGTGGCCGCAGGGACTGGCCTGACTGGTGGCGGGACGAGCGGTGACGTGACGCTCGGGATCGCCAACGGCGGGGTCGGAACCACGCAGCTCGCGAGCGGCGCGGTCACCCAGGCCAAGCTCTCGGCAGGAGGCGCTGCCAGCGGCAAGGTGCTCGGCACCGATGGCACCAACTTCGTGTGGCAGTCCGCGGTGTTCAGCCACACCCACTGGGGCGAGACATGGTCGGGAAGCGGCACCGGGCTGACGCTCTCCAGCAGCACAATTGGCATTTTCGGCAAGGGCAGCGACAAGGGCGTGTACGGCCAGACCAGCACGATCAGCGGCGTCGGGGTATACGGCGAAGCCACGGCAACCAACGGCGAAGGCGTCCATGGACGAGCCAATCGCTATGGCGTGAACGGCCTTGCCCTGACTACCAGCGGACCCGCCCACGGTGTTGGGGGCAAGTCCAGCTCGAACGCCGGGACCGGCGTCTGGGGCTATAACGACTCGCCCTCCGGTTCCACCCAGGGCGTGTCCGGCCAGGCTGACTCGACGGCCGGCAGCGGGGTGTACGGCAACGCCGCTGCCACGAGTGGCACCACCTATGGCGTCTACGGCGTGTCCGCGTCCACTGGCGGTCGAGGCGTCGCCGGTCACGCCACCTCGACCACTGGCGTCAACTTCGGCGTCCTCGGCCGCACCAGCTCGGCCTCCGGTTACGGCGTCTACTCCGCCGGGAACTTTGCCGCGACAGGCAGCAAGGCCGCCGTCGTCGAGACGCACGGCTTCGGATGGCGCCACCTCTACTCCATGGAGAGCCCGGAGGTTCTCTTCGAGGACGTGGGGACAGCCCGGCTGGTCGACGGCCTGGCGGTTGTGGCCATTGAGCCGGTCTTTGCCCAGACGGTGAACCTGGAGCAGCCCTACCAGGTCTTTCTGACCGCCCAGGGCGAGGGGCCGGTGCTGCTCTGGGTCGCAGCCAAGACGGCGGTCAGCTTCACCGTTCGCGGCGTGACCCTGGATGGCCAGGCAGCCAAAGGCGCTTTCGACTACCGCATCATTGCCAGGCGCCTGGGCTACGAGGACACCCGTATGGCTCTCGCCGCCGACCCCTCGGCGGTCGGCGATGGCCCTGCGTCTCCGGAGACGCCTCGCTGAGCGGCCTGGGCGGGCACCGCGATGACGGGGGGAGGTGCTGGTGCGGCGTGTGGCCGGGATGCGTCTCCGCTCCGTCGCGCCACGAAGCAGGGCGAGGCGTTTCTGTGCGGCTATCATGGCGCCGGTGAACCCGTGAGCGCGTGGAGCGGCCCCTTGGCTTCCCTGGTCTCGGCCGCGGTGGAGAACGTGTGCCGAGCCGGGGTGCGACGGTGAGCGAGGCGAGATGTGAGGTCGGACCCGAGCTCGTGCGCGGGCTGGGCGCCTGGGACGCGGCCTCGCTCACCATTGGGGCCATGGTCGGTACCGGGATTTTTATCACGACCGGGGACATCGCCCGGGTGCTCCCGCACGCCGGGCTGATCACACTGGTCTGGCTGGCCGGGGGCCTGTTGACGCTTGCCGGCGCTCTGACCTACGCGGAGCTCGGGGTGATGTTCCCGCGCGCGGGCGGCATGTAGCACTACCTCAGGGAGGGGTACGGCCCACTCTGCGGCTTTCTCTATGGCTGGGCGTGCCTCCTGGTGATCATGTCGGGCGGCGCTGTGGACCGGCGACGGCTGGTACGGGGCGACGTTCTCCGTCGGCGAGATGCGCCGGCCGGAGCGCTCGTTGCCGGCCGGGCTCATCGCCGGGACGGGCGCCGTCCTGGTGATGTACACGCTGCTCAACCTCGTGTACCTGCGGGCGCTGCCCGTGTCGGCGATGACGGCGACGCCGCGCGTCGGCGAGGCCGCCGCCGAGGCGCTGTTCGGCGCCGGCGGGGCCAGGCTCGTGAGCCTGGCGGTACTGGTGTCGACGTTCGGGTGCCTGGCCGCGACGATCCTCTGCGCCGCCAGGATCTATCTGCCGGTGGCGCAGGACGGCCTGCTTTTCCGCAGTCTCGCCCATGTCCACCCGCGCCACCGCACCCCGCGCGATGCCTCGTGGCGCAGGGCGTCTGGGCGGGCCTGCCGACGATCTCGGGGACCTACAGCCAGCTCTACTCCTACGTGGTGTTCGCCGTGACGCTCTTCCACGTTGCAACGGGTGCCGCCGTCTTCGTCCTCCGGCGTCGCCGCCCCCAGCAGCCACGCCCATACCGCGTGCGGGGCTATCCGCTCGTCCCGGGGCTGTTCATCGTCTCGTGTGCGCTCTTGGTGGTCGGCTCGGTGATCGAGAAACCCGTCGAGTCGCTGTGGGGCCTGGGCCTCGTCGCCCTGGGGCTGCCATCGTTCATGATCTGGTACCGTGGCAGCGCTACCGCGGCGGCGCCTCGGGAGGGGGCGGAGTCGAGCTGACCTCGCCGCCGGGCTCGGCACCCTCGACCTGGCCAGCCATGGTCTTCGCCCATTCGTCGGCAAGGTGCTGCAGACCCGAGAGATGGAGCACGAGCGTGACGTCGCGCCGGTCGACCGCAAGCTCGTGCGCGAGATCGAGGCCGCTGGCCGCTAGGCGCTCCCGCAGACCGTCGAGGTACTCGGTGAGAGCGGTGCGCCACGCCTCGGCGGCGCCCTCGTCACGGGTGAGACCGGTCAAGGTGACGTCGGCGCGGTCGGCCGAGGGGACAGCGACGGCAAGGGTCGCGGCCTGCAGGCGCTCCGCCAGCGCTGCAAAAGGATGGGGCGAGCGCTCGGCCGTCGACGCATGCTCGTCGCCTACAGCGCCGTAGCGCGGCGCCTCCATCGCTTCCATGAGCGCCGCTGTGAGGAAGCTGCCGCGGTTGTGGGCTGCGGCCACCAGCACGTGGCCTGCCTTCAGCCGCTCGTAGGCGCCTTCCGGCAAGAACCCTGGTTGTCCTGCCGCGGTGCCGCTCTGCGCGCGATCGAGGGCGGCCTCGACGAGCTCTGCGCTGTCCGACCAGAGCAGGGTACCGCCCGCGAAGCTGAGAGCGCTTCCGTTGGGGAAGACCGCGACGTCCCGGCCGGCGTGCGTGTGCACGGTGGCGTCGGAGCCCTTGCCCTTCATGGCAGAGGTGAGGAAGGCGCGGATCGGCCGCACGAACCCCCGGAAGTTGGCAGCGAGGGCGATGTGCCTCCGCTCGTTCGCGGCCAGCAGCACTGCGAGCGTCGCCTCGTTGGGGAGCCACATGCCGACGGCGTCGCCTGACCGCGCATCCTGCATGGTGTCGAAGCGCTCGAGCCAGCGCAGGGAGTCGGGAAGCTGCCGGGCCGCCGCCTGCCTCTGGCGACGGTTGTGCTCGGCCATCGCTGCGCCGAGCAGACGCGTCAGGCCGTGCGCGCGCTCGTCCCCAGCGAGGTGCACGACCGCGACTGCCGCGGGCGTCACCACGACTTCGGTGGGTACCTGGGGGCCCGGGGAGATCACCCACCAGGCCCCCCAGATGAGGAACGCGGCCACGGCCAGTCCCACCACTCCGCAGCCGATCGCACAGCCGGTGAGCACCTTCCACCAGGGCGACGAGGGCTTCGAGAGCGTGCCGAGCGTGGGCGGCGCCAGTACACGCCCCGGCCCGATCGGACGGGGCGCCGAGGGTAGGGGGCTATCGGAGTACTCCGCGTGCATGGCTCGCGCTCGAGTGTAGCCTTTCCGGTCCCGGGCTACACTTCCTTCGTGCGTATCATCACGACCCATCTGGGAGCCGACTTCGACGCGCTGGGTTCGGCGATGGGGATGCGTCTGCTCGTGCCCGACGCCAGGCTGGTGTTTCCGGGCTCGCAGGAGGTGGCAGTGCGGCGCTTCCTGGAGGCCGAGCGCATCGCGCTGCCCGAGGTGCGGGTGCGCGAGCTGCGGCGCAGCACGATCGAGCTGGCGGTGGTCGTGGACTGCTCGTCTTTCCGGCGCCTGGGCGAGGTGGGTGAGCTCATCGCCGCCTCGGGCTGCCCGGTCGAGGTGGTCGACCACCACCAGGACCCCGTCGACCTCATTCCTTCCGCCTCGGTGCTCACCGCCGACGTGGCCGCCACCTGCACGGTGGTGACACGCGAGCTGCAGCGCCACCGAGTCGAGCCCGACGTTCTCACCGCCTCACTGTTGCTGCTCGGGGTGTACGAGGATACTGGCGGGCTCACCTATGTCGACACGACGGCGGCCGATCTCGAGGCCAGCGCGTGGTTGCTCACCCACGGGGCGCGGTTGGAGTGGGTACGGCGCTACGTACTGCGTCCGCTCGAGCCGGAGCAGCTCGAGCTCCTCAACCAGCTCGTGGAGGGCGCGGTCGAGCATCAGGTTGCGGGATGCCGGGTGGTGATCTCGGTGGCCCGCCCGAGCGAACGGCTCGAGGAGGCCGCCTACGTGGTGCACCGCTACGCCGAGATCTTCGACCTGCCGGTGGTGGTGGTGCTGCTCGAGGTGCCGCCTCAGCTCGTGGTGATCGCCCGCTCGACCGTGCCGGAGGTGGATGCCGGCCGCCTCATGGCGGCGATCGGCGGCGGTGGGCACGCCACGGCGGCCGCGGCACGGCTGCGTGGGCGCAGCGCCGTCGAGGTGTCCGAGAAGCTGCTGGGCGTCATCGCCCAGGCGCTCTCGGCCCGCTGGACCGCGGCCAGCCTGGCGACCCCGTTTCTTCATACCTGCGATGCCGGCTCCACCGTCCAGGAGGCCAAGGAGCGGCTTACCCGCTTGCGCATCAACGCCATGCCGGTACAGCAAGGGGAAGCGTTGATCGGCGTCGTGACCCGTCAGATCCTCGACCAGACGCTGGCAGCGGGGATGGGCGACCGACCGGTGACGCTGGTCATGCGCCCGGGGATCCCCGAGGCGCCGCCCGAGGCCTCGCCGGAGGAGCTGCAGCGGCTGTTCATGGAGTCGCACAACCGTTTCGTTCTGGTGCGGCTGGCGTCCGGGTGGGGCGTGCTGACTCGAATGGACCTCTTTCGTCGGCTGTACGAGCGCCAGCTCGCCGAGGGCGCGCGCCTGGACCGACGAGTCGCCTCGGCGCGGTTGGTGGTCCAGGATCTGGGCAAGCAGCTTGCCCGCGCCCTGCCACCGCGGCTGCTCGAGGTTCTCACCGCCACCGGGGAGCTGGCGGCAACGGACGGAATGCGTGCGTTCCTCGTCGGCGGCGCGGTTCGCGACGTGCTGCTGGGCAGGCCGATAGAGGATGTCGACGTGGTCGTCGAGGGAGACGGCATGCGCCTGGCCGGGCGCCTGGCGCAGGCGTTCGGCGGGCGCAGCCACCCTCACGAGCCCTTCTTGACCGCAGCGGTTCACCTTCCCGAGGACGTACGGGTGGACGTGGCGACGGCCCGCACCGAGTTCTACCGCCGGCCGGCGGCGTTGCCCGAGGTCGAGACCTCGGCGATCCGTCAGGACCTCTACCGCCGCGACTTCACGATCAATGCCATGGCGATGAGCCTGGCCCCCGGCCATCTCGGGGAGTTACTCGATTTCTTCGGTGGGCGGCGCGATATCGAGCGCCGGCTCGTACGGGTGCTGCACTCCCTCTCGTTTCTCGACGACCCCACCCGAGTTCTGCGCGCGGTGCGGTTTTCGACCCGGCTGGGGTTCGGGATCGCCGCCGAGACCCGGCACCTCATCGGCGTGGCGGTGAGCGAGGGCGTTTTCGCGCGCCTGTCGGGCGAGCGGTTGCGCGATGAGCTGGCCGAGCTGCTCGAGGAGGACCACCCGGCCGAGGCGCTCGGAGAGCTCGCGAACTTGGGCGTGTTCGAGGCGGTGTTCCCGGGCGTGGTGTGGTCGGTGTCGCTGCGCCGATTCATCGGCCAGCTTCACGAGGTGCTGGCTTGGGCGGCGCTCGAGGAGGTCGGAGAGAAGGCTCGCTGGCCAGCTCACCTGGTGGCGTTGGCGACGCGATCGGGCGAGCGGGGAGGCGAGATTCTGGCCCGTCGGTTATCGCTGTCCGGTCGTCTCGGACAGGTGGTGGCGCAGGCGCGACCACGGATCGAGAAGGCGCTATCGGTTCTCGCCCAGGACCACATCCGTCCCAGCGAGGTCGTGCGTTTGCTCGAGCACACGGAGCGCACCGTCATCCTCGTCACCATGGCGATGGCAGGCGAGGAGACGCGGCGACTGCTCCGCCAGGGGCTCTCGGTTTGGCAGCGCACGCCGGCCCCGGTCACCGGGGCGTGTCTTCGCGCCGCCGGCGTGCCGCCCGGCAAACCGCTCGGCGAGGCGCTGCAGCGCACGCGCGACGCGGTGATCGACGGGGAGATCTCGGCTCATCGGGCACTCGAGCACGCCGTTGCTCTGGCTCGCGGAGAGAAAGGAGGGCGGCGATGACGCTACTGCTCGCTCTGGTCCTCGCCACGGTGCCAGCGCCCGAGCCCAGCTACCTGGTGGAGCGGGTGGTGGCAATAGGCGGCGAGCAACGGAGGGTCACTCTTTTTCGAGACGGCACGGGCGTGGTCAAGAGGACCCCGGTGAGCGGCGAGGCGAGCCTTTTCGTCAAACCGGTCGGCGACCTCGCGCTGGCCCAGATCGAGCAGGTGGTGCGCGAGGTCTACGCCGAGATCGGCGAGTTCTCCTCGGTGGGCCAGGGGCTCGAGGGCGGGAGCATCGAGCTCCGGCTCGCGCCGCCGGGTCTGGTTCCCCTCACGGTTCGGATCTCGACCACGGCAGTACCCTCCGTCTCGGCTGCCCGCCTTGCTGCCGTCCTCGATGGGCTCGAGGAGCGCGTCCTGACCGGCAAGCCACCGGCTGAGGACCTGCGGGGCTGGGAGCCTCGAATCGGGGAGAGGATCGAGCTCGACGACGGCTCGGTCGTGACCATCGTAGCCGTGCTCGATACCCCGGCCGGGGAGCAAACGGTGCAGGTGCGGCAGGGATCCTCGCCGCTCAGCACCTTCCTGAGCCTCGCTGAGCTACGGCGGCGGGCAGTGCGGCGGATCGGCCAGGAGCCGGAGTGAGAATCACCGGTGGGGTATGGCGCTCGCGGCTCGTGGCCGGTCCGCCCCGGGGGACGCGGTTGCGCCCCACTCCCGACGCGCTTCGCGAGCAGGCGTTTCAGGTGCTGTCGCCGCACCTCGAGGGTGCGGTGCTCGTCGATCTGTTCGCCGGGACCGGCGTGGTCTCGCTCGAGGCGCTGTCGCGCGGGGCGGCGCTGGCGGTGATGTGCGAGCCGGCGCGGGCGGTCCAGAAGTTGATCCGGCGCAACTTCGCTTCGCTCGGCGCGCCACCTGGGGCGTGGGAGCTGCACCCCGGGCCAGCCGAGCAAGTGTTGCCCCGGCTCGCGGCGAGGGGGCTGCGCGCCACGCTCGCCTGGTGTGACCCGCCGTTCGGCGCTTGGGATCAAGGGCCCGAGGTGCTCGCTCTCGCCGTCGCGACGGGCGTACTCGCTGCCGGTGCGTTGGTCGTCGTGGAGCTGCCGCCGAGGCGCGCGTTCGCTCTGCCCGGCTTCGAGCCCATCCGACCTCTGCGTGGCGCCGTGCTTTTCCGCCCACAGTAGAAGCTTGCAGCGTGGTGCAGTGGTCCGCGAGCGAACCAAGGGGGGGCGGCGCCCCGACCAACGAAGGCTGCTGCTCCGAGCTGGAACGCGCGAGCTGGCTTTCTACAGCAGCCAGGCGTACCCGAGCTTCGCGAACACCGTGCGGCTGCGCAGCATGAGGGCGATCCGGTCGGTATCGCCGCGGTTGTCCGAGTAGCCGAGGAAGAACACGGTCTGTGGGTTCAGCTTGTAGGAGAACATGAGCTGGGAGAACAGCGTGCGGTCTTTGGGGCTGGGTGACTGGTTGATCTGCAGCTTGCGGTTGTAGCGCAGGTCGAGGTGCTGGAGAATGAGCCGCAGGAACGCGCGGGTGTTGAACTGGTAAACGGCCTTCGCCTGCGTGAGGTTGGCCCGGTAGAGCCTCCCTTCATGCACCTCGAGGTTCTCGAGCGTGTGGTCGACGGTGAGGGCGAGGTGTCGCCCCAGGTCGAGCGTGAACCCTGGCGCGAGGTATGTAACGGTGGCTGCGCGCCGATTCTCGTAGTCGATGCTGTCCCCGAACCGGGCGGCGAGCGAGGTGGTGAACGTGCCGTTGACCCTCAGGTTGTAGAAGAGGAAGACCTGATCCTGGTCGTAGGTGACGCCGTCGTAGTACTCCTTGGCACGGGCCAGGCGGAGGTCGACCATGGACTGCAGCGGCCCTTGGTAGTTGGCGAAGACGGCAAACGCCTGGTCCGTGACGCGGCCGGTGTGGTCGGTGGTACGCCGCGGCTCGACGCCGAACGCCAGGCGCGTGTACCAGTCGTCCTTGTCGCCGAGGAGCTTGAGCTGTCCCCCGGCCCCGTAGCTGTTGGCGTCAACGCGTGGCACGAACCCGAGGTCGGCACGAAACCCGGTCGAGTAGCGTTCTTGCCACGCCCAGGCGTCCCACCTCCGTTCGCTGTGCTCGTAGTTGACGAAGAACGCAGAGCCGTCGAGCTTTCGGCCGGACTGGCCGGACGCCTCGGCAAGCTCGTTCGGGTAGCGGGTGGACGAGCTCAGAGCCTGGAGGCGAATCTGGTCGCGGTCCGACAGGCGCACGATCGCGTCCGCTCCCCACACGCGGTTGGAGTAGTCACCGCCTTCGCGGGAGGTGGCGATGACGCCGACGGCCGAGGACTCGCCGATGTCGCGGCGGAACCGGAACACGCCCGCGGTGTTGCCCTCCTCGTAGGTGTCGAGGACGGAGCCGGCGTTGGAGGGAAAGAGCAGGTTGGTGGTGCGGTCGCGAGCAACGAAGACACCGAACGCTTGCGGGCCGGCCTTGCCGGAGAGCTTGGTGCCCCACCGCGGGTCCGCGACGGTGCGGGTGTGGACGGCGGGGAGCGGCGTCGAGAAGATGTCCGCGCCCTCCAGGAAGAACGGCCGCTTCTCGGGAAAGTACAGGGCATAGCGGGTGTTGGTAGCGAGCTGTGCGGAGTCTGCCTCGACCTGGGAGAAGTCGGGGTTGAGGGCGAGGTTGAGCGAGAGGTTGGGGGTGATACCCCAGCGTGCCGATACCCCGGCCTCGGTCTGGAACGGGCCGTCATGCCAGGAACCCTTGCGATCGACGGTTTCTCCGCGCTCGTCGGTGCGTTGCGTAGTGAGCGTAGGAGCAATCTCGAGGTTGCGGCCAGGTGTGATACCGGCGAAGCCGACGAACACCGGCACCTGGCAGAAGAAGCAGTTGTTGCCGCGCTGCAGCGGGACCGTGAAGATCTGGTGACGGACGTTGCGCGGGTAGGCGCGGAACGGGGCGATGCGCCACGACTGCTCGCCAGCCGTCTTCGGGAAGCGTAGCGAGCTGAACGGGATGGCGATCTCGACCACGTAGCCGTCGCCAGTGATCCGTCCGGCTGAGCTCCAGATGGCGTCCCAGGTATCGTCCTCCGACTTGCCGCCTCCAACCTCGTTGCGCGAGGAGTCCATCTGCACCCCGAGGGGGTTGACGAAAAACTCGTAGCCACGCCGTCTGTCGTTGAAGGTGTCGAGCATGATGCCGACCAAGTCGTCGCGATAGGCGCGGTCGCGGTCGGTGACGTGGGCGCGAATGGCCGCAGGCTCGGGGTCGAAGGCGCGGAACGCGAGGTAAAGGTTGTTGGTGTCGTAGGTGATGAGGAACTCGGTGCGGACCGGGGCGGGGATGTTCTCTCCGGGCTCGATCTCGAACGGCAGCTCGATCGGAACCATCTGGTGCCATACCGTCTCGTCGAGCATGGCGTCGATGGTGATCGTCTCGTTCGTAGGGGTCACCACGAAGGTGGGCGGCGATGGCAGCGCCACCTGGCTTTGCCCTCGAGTGAGGGCGGGGACGGAAACGAGCAGGACGAGGAGGCCACCGGTCAAGGCAAGGGGAGGCCGCACAGGATCTCCAGGCCGGAGTTGCCGGCCGCCTCATTAGACGCATATACCCGCCAGGTTGTTTCCGCTTTTCGGGGCGGGTGTGGAGCTGCGGGCGCGAGGAGGCGGGAAAGCGGGGCCCGGGTTCGGGCGGAAGCCGACTTCGATGGGGGCCGAAAAGGCGCAGAACCCACCGACCAGAACCACGTCTCTACCTTCCAGTAGGTTGGCAAGGCGGGTGGAGGACAGCTCGCAGGCCTTGTTTTCCGGGCCGGTCGACCAGCGAGGCCACACACTGGCTGGGAGCGCGGGCTGGCCGTATCATTGGGGCAGACGCGCGAGGAGGTGCGCAATGGCCAACGGTCCCAGGCCCATCGCAGACGTCGCGGCCGCCCTCGGTATCCGGCCGCACCACCTGACCCTATATGGCGGCGACAAAGCCAAGGTTGCGCTCGAGGCTTCAGAAAGCGGGCGCGAGCGCGGCAGGCTCGTGCTCGTATCAGCGATCACTCCGACCGACGCCGGGGAGGGGAAGACCACCACCTGCATCGGCCTCGCCCAGGGACTGGCGCGCATCGGCCAGAGCGTCTGCCTGGCGCTGCGCGAGCCGTCGCTCGGGCCGACGTTCGGGCTCAAGGGCGGCGCGACCGGCGGCGGCAAGGCGATCGTGGTCCCGGCGGAGGATATCAACCTCCACTTCACCGGCGACTTCCACGCCATCTCGACGGCCCACAACCTGCTCGCGGCGATGCTCGACAACCACATCCACCAGGGCAACCCGCTCGGGATCGACCACCGGCGCGTGCTCTGGCGACGCGTCGTCGACATGAACGACCGGGCGCTGCGCAACATCATCATCGGGCTCGGCGGCGTGCTCGAGGGCGTGCCGCGGGAGACCGGTTTCGACATCACCCCCGCATCCGAGGTCATGGCGGCCCTTTGTCTGGCCGAGGACATGGAGGACCTGCGCCGGCGTCTGGGGCGCATCATCGTCGCGTTCACCTTCGGGCGGAAGCCGGTAACCGCGGCCGATCTCAAGGCGGTGGGCGCCATGATGGTGGTGCTCAAGGACGCACTCAAGCCCAACCTCGTGCAGACGCTCGAGGGAGTGCCGGCGTTCGTGCACGGCGGCCCGTTCGCCAACATCGCCCACGGCTGCAACTCGGTGGTTGCCACCAAGATGGCGTTGGCGCACGCCGACTGGGCGATCACCGAGGCGGGGTTCGGCTTCGACCTCGGGGCCGAGAAGTTCTTCGACATCAAGTGCGCCTCGTCCGGGCTCGACACCGCCGCGGTGGTGCTGGTGGCAACGGTGCGGGCGCTCAAGCTGCACGGCGGAGTGGACAGATCGGAGCTCGACACACCGGACCCAGCGGCGGTGGAGCGTGGGCTCGGCAACCTCGAGAAGCACATCGAGAACATTCGAACCTTCTGCGAGCCGCCAGTGGTGGCGCTCAACCGCTTCCCGACCGACAGCGAGGAGGAAATCGAGGTGGTCCGCCGGGCCACCGAGGAGGCGGGCGCGCCGTTCGCGGTGTCCGATGTCTTCGCGCGCGGCGGCGACGGCGGCGTCGAGCTCGCCCAGGAGGTCATCGAGCATGCCGAGCAGAAGGCCAAGCCGTTCTGCCCCCTGTACGACTGGTCCGAGCCGGTGAAGGTCAAGATGCGCAAGATCGCCCGAGCCATGTACGGCGCCCGCGAGGTGGCCTGGACCAAGGAAGCGGAGCGCGACCTGGCGCTGGTCCGCAGGCTCGGCTACGAGGGGTTGCCGCTGTGCGTGGCCAAGACCCAGAAGTCGCTCTCCGACGACCCGCGCCTGGTCGGCCGACCGGAGGAGTTCGACATCACCGTCCGCGAGCTGATCCTTGCCGCTGGCGCCGGCTACATCGTGCCGTTGCTCGGCGACATGATCCGCATGCCGGGGCTGCCAGCCGAGCCGCAGGCCGAGAAGATGGATCTGGTGGGCGGCAAGGTCATCGGTCTGATGGGGGCGTAGGGCACGTTCCGAGGAGATAGAGCCGCTCGCCCCCGGCCAGAAGATGAAGCGGCCGTGGGCAGAGCGCCCGAAGACGCAGCGAAAGCGAGCCCGGGGCCAAACCGTGGCGAGCCTCGAGCTGGGTGCGGAGGGGTGCGGACTCGAGCAGCTCCCCGAGGGCGTAGGTCGGAGGAGCGGTTCCGCTGGCGATGCGGGCGAAGAGCGTGCTCAGCTCTCCCCGGTTGGCCGGGGTGAGCCTGAAGTCGAGGATCACGGGTGTTCGCTGGGCGAAGTACGGCACGTACACCTTGAGCTCTCGCCACGGATCGAGCCCGCTCACCACGACCTGTGATCCGACCGGTGTCGCGGCGCGCAGGCTCTCCGTCAGTTGCAGGAACTGGTTGTTGGCCGGCTCCATATCGTGGCGAATCGTCGGCAGGTTGGCAACGAGCAACGCCCCGGCGATCGCGGTTGCCGGTGCCGCACGCCAGCCGGACGCGAGGCGCCGCAGGCCGGCGTCCGAGACCACGGCCAGCAGCAACGCCCCGGGAAGCATCGCAGTGATCCAGTACTTCTCGTTGCACTCCCAGGCGAAGTAGAACAGGGCGTGAGCCACCAGCCAGGTGATGGCGATGACGGCGGCCCGCCGCTGTCCGTGGCCGTTGCCCCGCGTCGCCGCCACCGCCCCAGCGGCGAGGCCAACGACCAGCGGCGCGATCAGCAGCACGAGCCATTGTGGCGCCGAGGCCGCGAACGCGTGGGCAACGGTCGACAGGCTCGCCGAAAGCTGCCGCCACGGCCAGCCGAAAGCCTGCTCGCGGCTGCCCGCTTGCATGTAGCCAAGCAGGAAGCCGAGGCGTCCTTCGGGACGCCCGCTGCCGGGCGGGCCGAGGACTGCAGCTCCCAGCACGCCGCCGGTCAGAGCGATGTAGGCCGCGGAGAACGCGAGCCCGACTCGCAGCCGGCGGTGCGGTGCCCAGAGCAGGAGCAGCAACCCCGTGACCACGGCGAAAAGGCCATGCGTGAGATGTCCGAGCGTGGCAAGCGCACAGGCGAACCCCGCAGCGGCCGCGTTTGTCGGGGTCGGCTGGTCGGCTGCCCGGAGCGTGGCGGCAAGCGCCACGATGACCGTGAGGGCGGCGACCGAGTACGCCTCGACGTCGGTCGTGTAGCGCCAGAAGGCGTACGTCAGGCCGACGGCGGCGGAGACGGCGGCCGCGACAGGTGCCGCGACGCGTCGCCGCAGCAGCAGCAAGAGCGCGGTGGTTGTCGCCGCGCCGAGGAGCGCCTGCAGCACTTGGAGCCTGACGTGGACCGCCAGATCGGCGCCCAGACCTCCTGTCAGCCGGACCCAGAGCAGGGCCAGCGGCGGGAACAGCAGATGCCCGGTGTGGATCACCTCGCGCAGGCTGCCTTGGGAAAGCGCCAGCACGATCTCACCGCAGTACGCCACCCCGTCGTACGCATAGCGGGACGTGAGCGTCCCGAGGTAGAGAAGCGCCCAACCGAGCCCCCAGGCCGCGACCAAGACGCTGCTGCGTTTCACGGCGGCATCATGCACCTCGCGCCAGCCACGCTCAAGCCGGGACGCGCCTGGGCGCGGCCACCTTCGGAGGCGGGACGAGCTCGGCAGCGTCGCCGCCGCGAGGGTGGGCGCGGACCTCCGGGCCGCGCCGGGCCAGGCCGAAACCAAGCGGCGAGGCCCCCCGTAGGACTAATCGGTCCGCTCCACGGCGATGCCGAATGCGGAGAAGGAGGAACTCGATGAACCGGAGATCCTTTGCGCTCGTTCTCGTCCTGCCGCTGCTCGCGAGCTGCCTGCTGGCCGCGACGCCCGAGCAGCCGGCGCCAAAGGTCAAGCCCGCCCTGCTCGTCATCGACACCCAGAACGCGTTCCTACCGTACATGTCCGAGGAGGACAAGGACAGGGCGTTTGAGGTCATCAACGCGGCGATCGCACTGTTCCGCGACGCCGGCTTCCCAGTCGTCCGCGTCTACCACAGCGAGCCGGGCCGGGGGCCCGAGCCGGGCACCGAGGCGTTCGTGTTCCCGAAGACCATCGCCGTCAAGGACTCCGACCCCAAGGTCGTCAAGCACTACGGCGACGCATTCAACAAGACCGACCTCGACAGGATCCTGAAGGAGTCCGGCAGCAACACGCTGTTCCTCACCGGGCTGTCGGCCGTCGGCTGCGTGTTCGCGACCTACCACGGCGCCGAGAACCACGACTACGACGCCTTCATGGTCAAGGACAGCCTCATCTCCCACGACGCCGCCCTCACCAGGTCGGTCCACGAGATGACGCAGACCATCAGCTTCTCCGCCCTGCGCCTCGTCGTCCGCATGGCGAAGGCGCAGTAGCCGCCGCCTACTGCTTCACGAGCTCGACGCGGCGGTTCTTGGCCTTGCCGTCCTCGCTGTCGTTGGAGGCGACGGGCGCGAACGGGCCGCAGCCGAACGAGCGCAGGCGCGCCGCGGCGATGCCGTGGTCGCGCACCAGCGCCTGCAGCACCGCCTGCGCGCGGTCCTGGGAGAGCTTGAGGTTGTGGTCCACCGAGCCGGTGGCGTCGGTGTGCCCGACGACGAAGATCTTGAGGGCCGGATCGCCCTTCAGCAGCTTGGCGATCTCGCCGATCGCCTGCGCCGACTCCGGTTTGATCGAGGCGCTGTCGGTGTCGAAGGTGATCCCGTACACCGCAGCGTGGCCGGTCGCCCGGATGTCGTTCGAGAACGCGGCGGCGTTGGCGGCGATATCCTGCTGCATGGCGCCCCTCTGGACGATGCGTAGGCCGTGCTTGCCGGTGAACTCCGCCGTCACCTCGATCCAGAACTCGTTGTCGCCCTGGGTCAGGACGAGCGTGGAGAGGCTCTTGCGGCTGAACACGACCTTGCCGCCGAGCTTCTGTACCGCGTTCTCGAAGTTGCGGATGATCTGCAGCTCGGAGGGCTTCTCCCTGAGCGTGGCCTGCGGGTAGTACGAAACCTGCCAGAACTGGCCCTCGACCGCCGTTTTCTTTCCCTGCGCGACCTCGAACGAGATGGAGTCGAACTGGGTCTGCCTGCAGTTGTGGATCCAGTACTCCGGCATCCGCGTGAACAGCGGGTGGTCCTTGCACCCGGTCGCGTCCTTCTGCTCCGCCGCCGCGCCCGCCGCCAGCAGCAGCGCGCCAACCATCACCCTCAGTACCTTCTTCATGACGTTTCTCCCGTCCCGCGCGCCGATTATCGCTCCTTGCGGAACCAGATGAGCTCGATGGGCGCGCCGTGGAACTCGATCATGGCCGCCCGGACGCCCTCGGACGGCGAGCCCGGGGGGTAGATGACGTGCTGGCCCTCGAGCGCCGCGTCGAGGTCGTCCACCTCGAAGGCGACGTGGGGCACGGTGCGGATCAGCTCGTGCAGCGGGCTGTCGGGGTCGAAGCGCATCCACTGGATGCCGTAGGGACAGTCGTAGAACCCGCTGACGTGCATCCCGAACGGCTCGAGGTGCTCTTCGTCAGGACGCACCCGTGTGGTCGGGATGCCAAGGTGGTGGTAGCGCCAGCCGAGCTGCGCCGCGACCGGCGGTGGCTCGTGGTCGAGTCGGCGGGTGAGGTGAAGCCCCTTCGGTACGGGGTCGTGCGGTTCGGTCATGAGTGCCTTTCCGCTCAGGACTTCTTGAAGATCCCGAGCATCCGCAGGATAGCGATGAGCAGCACGGCCCCTCCGACCGCCACCGCGAAGCGGAGCAGCCCGCCTCGCGGCGCGATCCCGAGCAGCCCGGCGACGAAGTAACCCAGCAGCGAGCCGCCGATACCGACCAGCAGGTTAGCGATACAGCCCATCTGGTCGTCGGTCTTCATGACCAGGCTCGCCAGCCAGCCAACGAACGCCCCGATGGCAAGCGAGATGATCCAGTGCATGTCCGCCCACCCTGCCCGTTCGCCGTGCTAGCGCCCGCCGCCGAGCATCCCCAGGATGTCGTCGAGCGGGTTGTCGTCGCCGTCCATGTCGAGCATCGACGCGAGTCCCGGCAGGCCGCCCTTCGCCGGCTGGCTGCCAGCGCCGGAGCCGCCGAGCAACCCTCCCAACATGCCGCCGAGCAGCCCCCCGAGCCCACCCTCGCCGGAGGCTGGTGCAGGCCCGACGCCGCTGCCGTGCCCACGCGACATCAACCCGGTGACCAACATCGCCAGCATCGGCAGCATCTTCTTGAGAGTGCCGAGGTCGAGCCCCGAGCGAGACGCCGCGTTTTGAGCCACGGCGCGGCTCACGTCCTTGGACCCGAAGATCTGGCCGAGCACGTCGTTGCCCCGATTGACACTGGTCGCGTGCGGCGACAACACATCCTCGAGCAAGCTGGCGCCACCGAGCTGGCCGAGTAGGCCGCTGAGCCCCTCGAGCCCAGTCGGCTGTGTCTGCGCTCGCTTCTTGAACCCGCCGAGGATCGCTGGCAGCAGCGCCTCGACGCCGAGCGCCGTCTGCTGCTTGCTGATCCCCAGCTGCCGCGCCATCGAGTCAAGGCCCCCCATTTGGGCGAGTACATCGGTCATCTGCATGGTTTGCTCCTTTCGCTGGCACGCAGTCAATGAGGTCGACCCCCAGGTCGAGAGTCAACGGTGTCTTCAGTGTCGTAGCATACCCTGTCGCCCCCCCCGGCACCCGCTTCCGCCAGCCTCACTTGACGCGACGGGTGCGGCTGCTGCTCGCTGCGTAGTGGCTGACAAGGAGTGAGTGCTGGGGGGATGCCGAGGTGGCGCTCCGCACCCGGTGTAGCTGATTCCCCGGCGAGCCGCGCTCGGGTTTTTGTCCGCGTGCCGCCGGTGTGGCGTCAGCGCGCCGACTCCGGGCGGGCTGGCGGGGAGCGCAGCGAGATCCCGGAGCTGCACCGTGGCTGAAACGAGCTGCTGGCTGTTGTCCGGCTTGGGTCAAGGAGTTGGCGGAGGGGAGGAGATTCGAACTCCTGGTTCCTTGCGGAACGGCGGTTTTCAAGACCGCTGCCTTAAGCCGCTCGGCCACCCCTCCGCGTCGCGGGCAGGATAGCCGGGTCGGGACCGGTCTGCCAGGTAGCGATCGCCGACGAACGCTACGTCTCATCCTCCTCGTCGTCGATCGGCGGCAAGGCGTACAGCCGGAGATCGTCGCCGACGGGTAGGATGACCAGGCGATCGTGGGCCGACAGCATGTCGTCATCGGGCCAGGCACGGCCGTCCTGGCCGTAGGCGCGGAACCCCCACGGCATCTCGACCTCCTCGTCCTGCGGGCCGAGCCACTCCGGGATGATGAGCTGTGGCCGCTGGTCGTCGTCAGCGACTTGCTTGAACTCGACCTCGGAGGCCTTGCGGGTTTCGAGCAATGCGGCCTCGGCAGCCTCGGTGGCTGCCATCTCGATCTGCTCGCCGACGATGTCCTCGAGCGCATCGCGTGCCGCGTCGAGGTATTGCTTGGCACCCGACAGCTCGGCGTAGATCGCGAGGTGGTAGGTGTCGCCCTCCAAAGCCTCAGCGGCCCCGAACCACACCTCGACGGTGTTCTCGGTATCCTCCTCGGGCTCGAGGGTGACGTTTTGCCCGTACAGGCGGTCGCGCGCCGCGAGAGCGGCCAGGAGCTGCTCCGGGGTACCGGCCGGCAGCTCGACTTCCCACTCGTGCTCGATGGTCTTGCTCATCTCGGTCTCCCCTGCGCCCGGCCGCGGTGCCTGGCGCAACCGCGGCAGGGTAGCACATGGGGACTTCCACCCCTACGGTGGCCTAGTGCTCCGGTGAGAGATGCGTCCCTCTGGCGGTGACACAGGCAGCACACTTCCAGAACCAGGTTATTCGAGCTTCTCGATGGGGTCGGGGCCTCGATCAGGTGCTGGCAGCTCCCGGACCGAGGAAGAACCGGTAGCCCAGCAGCTTGTACACGAGCTTGGCGGCCAGGAAGTCGGGCGCCACGTTGCCGGCCTGGGGGGCGAGCTCGACGACGTCGAAGGCGATGATGCGCTTGCGCAAGGCGACGGCGCGCAGCACGGCGAGGGTGCGGTACCAGTCGAGGCCGCCCGGTTCGGGAGTGCCGGTGGCGGGCATGATCGAGGGGTCAAGGACGTCGAGGTCGATGGTGACGTAAACCTCGTCGGGCAGCGCGTCGAGGACCCGGTCGATCCACTCGTCCACCGGGCGGCCTACGGCCTCGGCAGCGAAGACGCACGCCACGCCGCGCTGGCGCTGGAGCTGCCGTTCCTCGGCGGTGAGCGAGCGGACGCCGACCTGGGCGAGCGGGACGCCGGCCTGCACCAGCGGGAACATGGCGCACGCGTGGTTCGCGGGGGTACCCTCGTACTCGGCGCGGAGGTCGGCGTGGGCGTCGAGCTGCAGCACGCCCAGGCCAGGGTGGTGGCGGCGCGCCGCCTCGACCAGTGGTGGGCTGACCGAATGCTCGCCGCCCAGGGCGACGACGAAACGGCCTTGCTCCCACACGGTGGCGGCGACGCGGACGATGCGGGCCTGCATCGCGGCGGGACCCGCCGCCTCGGGGGCGATCGGCGGCAAGGTGACGATACCGAGCTCGCCGACGACGTCGCGGTCCAGCTCGTCGTCGTAGGTCTCGACGTAGGTGGAGGCCTCGAGAATCGCCAGCGGGCCGCGGCGGGCGCCGGCCTGGTAGGAGGTGGTGTGGTCGTACGGGATCGGCAGGATCGCCACGCGGGCGTTCTCCTGCGGGTTGCACTCGGGTGGCAGCCCCAAAAAGCTCAAGTATGCCGGGTAGCAGTCGTCGCTCATGCGGCCTCCGTTCCCGACTTCAGGGTAGCGGCGCGGCAGCGGAAAGACCACTGGCGACGAACGGGCCCGAGCTGGCCGAGGCGGGATGTGGACCGGACGTCGACGTAACCGCAGACGTGGATCGGCTCCTCCGCGAGCTGGCGACCACGACCGCGACGCCACGACGACGAAGCAGGTCACCGAGGAGCCAGCTCACGCGTGCTCGGCAGTGCGAACGAGCGTGAGCGCGCCAGTGGCAACGGCGACTCGTCCGGCACGACCAGCGTCGAGATCCAGGGCGGCAGCCGCGAGGCGCTGCGCCGACGCCTCGCCTCCGCGGGATTGGTGGTGAAGGGTCAGCGCAGCCGAGCCGAACGACGGCCCGATGGCCGCCCCGCTACACACGAGCGAAAAGCGAGCTCACCCTTCGATCTTGGTGATCGCCTCGGTCGGCGACAGCGCGCCGTACATGACCCCCATGATCCCTGGCAAGTACTTGTCGGTCATCAAGACATTGAGGTAGACGAGGCGCTTGATCAACCCGGGGCCGAACTTGTCCTCGTTCTCCTTGACGTCGAGGGAGGTCTTGAAGCGCACCTCGCCGTCGGAGAAGTCCATTTCGAAGTTGCCGGTGATGAGGCCGTAGTTGGCGCGGGTCAGGAACTCGGCCATATTGGGGCGGGCACCCTCAGGGCAGTTGCTGTCGAGAATGGAGTAGAAGAGAAACTGCCGCTGCTCCTCCCGAATCTGTGCGAAGCAGCGCCACGCGCCGTTCTCGCCTTTGAAGCCCATCTTGAGGATGGTCTTGCCCTCAAGGCGCTCGAATCGCCAGTCGTCATCTTTGAAGAACTGCTGCATGGTGTCGAACATCGACTTGTTACCGCCAAACAGGGGGGACATGCTGGATGTCTCCTTTCGTCGGGGCGTATCCTCGCCCGGTCTCGGCTCCACGTCAAGCGCTGCAGGGTTAGACTTGCGGCATGTCAGATTCGACCGGCGAACGAAGGATCCCGATTCGGCGGCGTTCGTGGCTACGGCGTTGGCGGCTCCGGCGACGGATTACACGCAGCCAGACCACCACCGTCACCGGCCCTGAGCTGCCCGTTCGGTTCGAAAAAGGCGAGCCGGGATCGCTGCCCGGGGTCGACGTCCGGGAGCTGCGAACCCAGCCAGGCAAGCCTGGAGAGGTGCGCGTGACCTGTCTCGACTACAGCGCCGAGCAGGTCGAGGCTCAGGAGATCACCGACATCGATGCGTTCGTCGCGGTCCACAGGCCGTCGTGGTCGGCGGTGCGCTGGATCAACGTCGACGGCCTCACCGATCTCCACGTCGTTCGTGCGCTGGCGATCAAGTACGACCTGCATCCTCTTGCGGTCGAGGACGTGCTGCACCTCCCGCAGCGTCCCAAGGTCGAGGCGTACGACGAGTCCTCCGAGCACCAGGCACGGCTGTTCATCATCGTGCGCATGCTGCAGCTCGTCGAAGACCGGCTCGAGAGCGAGCAGGTGTCGATCTTTCTCGGACACAAAACCGTGCTCACCTTTCAGGAGCAGCCCGGTGGCGACGTCTGGGATCCCGTACGCGCGCGGTTGCAGGCCAGAGGCTCACGCTTGCGTCAGAACGACGCCAGCTTTCTCGCCCACTCGCTCGTGGACGCGATCGTCGACCAGTGCTTTCCGATCCTCGAGCACTACGGCGACCGCCTGGAGGAGCTCGAGGACCTCATCCTCGAGCACCCGTCGAGGGCGATGATCAATGCGGTGCACAGCCTCAAGCGCGATCTGCTGCTGCTGCGTCGCGCCCTGTGGCCGATGCGCGAGGTGCTCAACTCGATGTACCGCGAGCCCCACGAGTGCATGTCGGACACCACCCGGACGTACCTCCGCGACGTCTACGACCACACGGTGCAGATCATCGACATCATCGAGACCTACCGCGAGATGGCGACGACGCTCGCCGAGACCTACATGACCGCGGTGAGCACGCGCATGAACGAGATCATGAAGGTCCTGACGATCATCGGCACCATCTTCATCCCGTTGACGTTCCTGGCCGGCGTATGGGGGATGAACTTCGGCGACGCGATGCCGGAGGTTCGCCACGCCGTCAGCCTCTATCCCTGGATCTACCCGATCGGGTTCTGGGGGCTGTGCCTCGCCACCGCGGGGGCGCTGTACTGGTGGTTCCGCCGTCACGGCTGGCTGTAACGGCGGGCGAGGAGGTAACCGGTGTGCGATCGGGGAGAGCGGAGCGGGTGTCGGTGCTGCTCTCGCGAGCGGTTGCGGTGCTGATCGACTGAACGAGGCGGCCGGGGCCGGTCGCGCGAGCACGGGTCGCCGCGGGCCCCAGAAAGCGGCACGGTGCCGGTGGGGACGGTCCTGTGGGCGCGTCGGACCGAAGCCTCGGCGTCGGGGTTCGGAAGCGGTTGGGGTGCGCTTCCACGGCCTACCACCGATCACCGCCCGGGTGGGCGCGCACGCTGCCGGGAAGAACGAATCTGCTCCGTCGGTTGTCTCGGCACAGGATCCAGGTGACGAGCCCCCACGCCCTGGGACCAGGGGGGGACCGATGAGGCGATTGTATGTTTTGGTATTGGCTGCACTTGTGCCCGCAGCGGCGGCCCAGGCGCGGGTGCGGCTGTTCCCGGGCGTGGCGCGGTTGCCTGGCGCCAACGGCACGGTGTGGCGGTCGGACGGGGTGCTACATAACCCCGGGCCGTCCCCACAGAAGGTCACGCTGGAGCTCATCCCGCGCGGCGGCTCGGCCGTCTCGACCTCGACGACGGTGCAGCTACAACCGGGCGAGACGCGCACCATCCCGAGCGTGTACGACCTGCTCGGCGCCCCCGACGGCGCCGGCGTCCTACGCGTCACGGGCGAGGTCGGAGCGTGGTTCCGCGCCTACAACCAGGGCGCCCAGGGCACCTTCGGGCAAGACCTGCCGCCGATCGCACCGACTGGTGGGAGCGCGGCCTCGACGGTGACGACGTTTGCCTTTGCCTCGCCGCAGAGCACGGCCAGCGACTTTCGCTCCAACCTTCTGCTCGTCAACCTCGACTCGAAGCCGGTGACCTTCACGATCAGCGCCGCCGGCAAGACGAAAACGACCAACGTGCCGGCTGGCGCCAACACGCAGATCAACAACCTCGGAGCGTTCCTCGGCACGCCGAAGGGGTTCTTTGCCGCCAGCGTGACAGCGGACGGGCGCTGGTACGCGGTCGTGTCGACCGTCGACCCGATCACCGGCGACCCGACGACGGTGCGTGGGCTCGCCCCGGTACCGCAGGGCCAGCGCTTGTTCCCTGGCGTGGCCAAGCTGGCTGGCGCCAACCAGACGGCGTGGCGTACCGAGGCGACGTTCGCCAACCCCGCCACCACCGCGGCCTCACTCCGCCTGGCACTCATTCCGCGCGGGTCGAGCCACGAGGTCGCGAGCCGCACCGTGACGTTGGCAGGAGGCGAGGCGTTACGGGTGGCCGACCTTTACGCTTTCCTCAACGTGCCCTCCGGCGCTGGGATGCTCAAAGTCACCGGAGCGGCGCTCGCCTGGGTGCGGACGTTCAACCAGGGAGTGAAAGGTACGTTCGGCCAGGATCTGGCAGCGGTGGGGGAGGGAGAGGGCGTCTCGGCCAACACGCCGGTGCTGTTCCCGTTCGAAAGCCCTGCCGACCCAAGGACCGGGTTCCGCTCCAACCTCGCGGTGCTGAACCTCGAGACCCGCGATATCACGGTGACGATGCGGGCTGGCAGCCGTACCGGCAGCAAGCCGGTTCCGGCAGGCTCATATGTGCAGGTGGACAACCTCGGTGGCTTCCTCGGGACCCCGATCGGCACCGAGCCGGTGTGGGTCTCCGCCGACGGTCGCTGGGCGGGAACGATTTCGACCATCGACCCGGTCACCGGCGACCCGATGACGGTGCGCGGGGAGGAGTCATTCGCCCCCCCCTCGAGCTACGATCTCATCGAGAAAGCCCGCGCCAGCCGGGTGCTTACCGACGAGCAAGCGTTGCTGTACTCGGTCTGGGCCGACCACCGCGACCCGCGCCTGCCGGCTGCGTACCGCGGCGATGACCGCTTCCTCGAAGAGACCGACTCGTTGCCCGCGGCGACCTCGCGTTGGGGCACCCTTTCGGTCGCGACGCGCGATGCTATCGGCCCGTTCCTGGCGCCACCGTTCGTGGCGGGGAGCTGGTGGGACCTGCGGCGGGGAGGCGCGGGAAGTGTTTGGACCGCCGCCCCGCCGTGCCGGCCATGGGAGGCCGGCTGTCCGATCCTCGCGGATTGGGAGTACAAGCAGGGGCCGAACGTCCGCGTCTGGTACCTCAAGGCCAACGCGTCCACCGACGCCGCCACCGCGCAGGGCCTGGTCAACGAGGTGGAGCAGAAGATCTGGCAAGACCTCGCCGGAGTACTTCAACGCTGGCCTCTTCAGGACGGGTGGCTGGGTGGCAGCCCCCACCTCGACATCGCCCTCGTGGACGGGTTACCGGTGCCGGCGCGCACCCGTCCCGCCGACTGGAACGCCTGCAAGAAGACCGCCGCTTACATCCTTCTTTCTCGCTCAGAACCCGCCGGACCGAGGCTCAACTCGTTGCTGGCCCACGAGCTCATGCACGCGGCGCAGCTCGGTTACGATATGGCAGCGTGTATCGATGCCTACCACTGGTTGCGCGAGCCGATCGCGGTGTGGTTCGAGGACTACGTCTATCCCGACACCAACCGCGAGCACTCGTACGCCGACAACTACCTCGACGAGCCGCACGTGCCGATGGATGCCTTCGGCAACGATCGAGAGAAGCTCCACGCCTACGGGGCCTACCTGTTCTTCCAGTACCTGACGCGCATCCGGGGCGCCGACCCGTCGGTGATCCGGCACGTGTGGGAGGCGACGCAAAACGGCGACGCCTACCGTGCCCTGGAGGCTGGGCTCAAGAAGGCCGGTGCCCCGCTCGACCAGACGTGGCCGGCGTTCGGGGTATACGCCTGGAATGCCGCGCAGCCATTCGACAAGTTCGCACAGAAGGACAAGATGTCGTTGCGGGCGGCGATCCAGGATAGCTTCCCGATGAGCCTCTCGGGCGGTGACGGGTTTTACGAGGTGGCCAAAGGCGATGACATCGAGCTGCCGCGGCTGTCCACGCGCTACTTCGTGTTCGATTTTCCGGACGATCACGCGGCCGTGGTCGGGTTTTTCAACGCTCTCGAGTTCGCGGTCAAGCTCGAGAAGGTCGAGGAGTACGGCGATGTCTTCTCGCCCAAGTCGCCCGGCACGGCGCCCAAGGGCCTTCACGTGCGGGCGCTCGTCAAGGTCGGGGGGACGTGGAAGGAGGAGGACTGGACCGGCTGGCGGCATCGCAGCCTGTGCCGAATGAAGGCCAGCGAGAAGCTCGAGTCGCTGGTCGTGATCCTCTCCAACTCGAGTGTCGACGTTGACAACAACATCGTGCCGCAGGGCGACTTCTCGCCGCTCGTCTGGGTCTCCAACTTCGGGTGCGGCCCGTGGGAGGGCAGCGCCACCCTCACCTACCGGTGGGGCGACGGGCCGGTCGAGACCATGACCGTCAGCAACTTCCGTATCGAGGGCCTGGGCGACGGGTACACCGACGACGACGGCGGGACCCCGCTTTTCCAGTCGTTCGTCGCGACCGCCGGCAGCTACCAGTGGAACCTCTCGGGGTCGGACGCGAACTGCTCGTACCAGGGGTCGTCGGCCGGGCTGGTATCGCTGTGGCCCGCCCCGGTGTTGTTCACCCACCCGTGGGTCGTCGCCGGCCCCGCCCACCGGGCGTTCGTGTCCGAGCTCTTCCAGCCGTGGACGTTGCCGGTCACGGTGACCGAAACCTGCGGGTCGCCTCCCAAGAGCCGTCAGATTCCGTACGCTCCGGCGAATTTCGTCCTTGGGACGGTGTTCGACAACCCCTGGAAGAAGGTCTCGAACGACGGCAAGACGTGGGTCGTGGACGCCAGCAAGATTGACAAGCACCTGTCCGGGACGTGGCGCCTCGAGGCCAAACGCCAGCCATGAGGGATCGTCGCCCGGGGCTCCGGCGGAGGAGGTAAGGGACTCGAGCGGCCACCTCGGTCGGTGACGCGCCGGTCGTCGGGGCCCCGGGCTCGGAGCTACGCCACTTTCAGCCACCTCCACAGCTCGACCGCGGTTGGGCGCTTGCCGTACGACAGGATCCCGACCCGGAAGATCTTGGCCGTGGCCCACAGCATCGCCACGATGGTGGCGACGGAGAGCCCGACCGAGAGCAACACCTGCCAAAACGGCGGCTCCGAGACGACGATGCGCATGAACATCGTGATCGGCGTGAACACGGGGATGAGTGAGATCGCGGTGGCGAGCGTCGACTCGGGGTTCGAGATGATCGGCATGGCCAAAAACCACGGAATCATCATCACCATGATGAGCGGGCCCATGAACTGCTGGGCTTCCTTCTCGGAGTTCGAGATCGCCCCGCCGACGGCGTAGACGCAGACGTAGATGAGGTAGCCGAGCACGTAGAAGACGAAGAACGCCGGAATGATCCCGACGCTGAGGAATTGCGTGGGGTCGAACCCGCTCATCGCCAAACCCGTGCCCGCGTAGATCACGAGGAGCGAGCCCATCGCCATCCAGATCCCGACCTGCGTGAGCCCGACCGCGGCAAGGCCGAGGATCTTGCCGGAGAGCAGCGACATCGAGGGCATGGAGGAGATGAGGATCTCCATCACCCGCTCGGATTTTTCGGCCACGATGCCGCGCATGACCTCCTGGCCGTAGATGATGTTGGGGATCATCAGCAGCGCCACGAAGACGAAGGCGACCAGAAAACCCAGCTCGCCGCCCCTTTTCTCTTCGCCGGTACGCGTGAGCTTGATCGCCTCGACCTTGAGACGACGGAGGATCTGGTCGGCCTCGTCGGCGGCGATTCCCTTGGCGGCGAGCCGGCCCCGGGAGACGGCGCGGTTGACCATGCCGCCCAGGCGCTCCTGGGTGACGAAGTCGGTAGCGGCGCGGCTGAAGTAGGTGAGCTCTGCATCGGGGTTGGAGAAGGCGTCTCCGCCCACCACCAGCACGCCGTCGAGCTTGACCTTGCCCTGCTTGCCGAGCATGCGGTCGAGGTACGGCTGAGCGGCCGCACGTGGGTCGCCGGAGGCCGCGACATACTCCGTGCGCAGCGCCAGTGCCTTTGCCATCTGGTTTCGCTCGTTCAGCTTCGAAGCGTCTTTGAGGGACAGCTCCTCGGGGGACGCCTCCTTCGCCTCGCCGTTCGCGCCGGAGAACACGGCTGCGAGCTGCCCGGTGCCGTCGACCACCACCACGTGCTTCTCTTCGAGCCCGCGGGTGACCAGGAGCATCGGCAGGAGCATCAGGGCCGCCATCAGGAACGGACCGAGGACGGTCATGATGATGAAGGACTTCTTGCGCACCACCTCGAGGTACTCGCGCTTGAGGACCGCGATCACCTTGTTCATTGCCGCACCTCCTCCGAGCTCGCTGCCGGCTCGCCCAGCGTGTCCCCGCCAACTTTCTCGATGAAGATCTGCTCCAGCGACGGCGCCGCTACCTCGAAACGCAGGATGCGCAGCCTCCCCATCGCTGCAGAGAGCAGCGCCTGCGTGCTGGCGCCGGCCTGCAACTCGAGCTCGGCGGCGTTGGTATCGAGCCGCGCCCGGGTCACGCCCGGCAAGGTGGGCAGGAAGCTCCCATCGCCCTCGAACGCGAGATGGACGGTGTCCGTGCCGTACGCGGCGCGAACCTCGTCCAGCCCCCCCGCCAGCACCGCCCGGCCGAGGTGGATGAGGACGATGTCGTCGACGGTTTTTTCGGCCTCACCCATCATGTGGGTGGAGAGCAGCACGGTCTTGCCGGCGGCGCGCAGCTCCTGGAGGATGCCGCGCACCAGCACAACGTTGACTGGGTCGAGTCCCGACAGCGGCTCGTCGAGGATGATGAGCTCGGGGTCGTGCAGCAAGGCGCCGATGATCTGCACTTTCTGCTGATTGCCTTTGGACAGCTCCTCGACCTTGGCGGCGCGCTTGTCGCCGAGCTCGAAACGCTCGAGCCATTTCTCGGCCTGCTGCCGGGCGCGCACCGGAGGCTGGCCCTTGATCGCGGCCAGGAACAGCAGGTGCTCGAGCACCTTCATCTTCCGGTACAGGCCGCGCTCCTCTGGCAAGTAGCCAACCCGGTCGCGTACCGCCGCGACCTCCCGGGCGCCGAGCAGCTCGATGCTCCCCGTATCGGGCAGGAAGATCCCGTTGATCATCCGCAGCGTCGTGGTCTTGCCAGCCCCGTTGCGCCCCAGCAAGCCGGTGATCGTGCCAGCGCGGACTTCGAACGAGAGGTCGTCTACGGCCCGAACCGGCCCGAACGTCTTGGTGACTTTCTCGACCTTGAGCAGGGCATCGTTCGGCACGCGTTCCTCCTTCTCCCGGGCCGCACGGTCCGAAGGTGGGCTGGCGGCCACCGTCACCCGGGTCGCGGCGGCGCGTACCCGCCTACGCCCTCTCCGCCGCTCCGGGTGTCGAGCCGTGTACGCGTTCCGGGCTCGCCGGGTTGCGTGCCGGCGGGCGGGTGGAGCGTGGACGGCAGACCGCTGAACATGGCCGACACATGGGTGCTGGCGGCGGTCCTACACGTCCTGGATCTAACCCTGAGGGAAGCTGGAACGGGTGCGCGAGCTTCCGCCCACCGACCCTGCGGGCCTCGTGAGGGTGTGCGGGCTGCAGGTGACGGCTGACGGCGACGGGTACTCGTACTTCCGGGTCCTCAGCGAGCCGCTGCTGGGGCGGGGCCTCGAGTCGCGCGCCGGTTCAGCAGGGAGCGATGACGCGTTCCGCCGAGGCGAACAGCTCGACCGTCTGCTGCATCCCGCCCACGGCGCCTACGAAAAGCCTCTCCCTGCGCTGGTAGTGATCGAGGCACGAGCCGCAGGTCGTGACGATGGCGCCCCGCGCCGCAAGCGCCCGCAGGCTCTCGAGCGCCGGCCCCTCCCCGGTGGTCAGGAAGACGCCGCTGTTGAGGCAGGCGACGAAGTCCACCCTCACCTCCGAGGCAACCAGCTTCTCGAGGAAGAGCTGCAGCAGCTTCCGGCCGAGCTCGGGCTCGGCATTACCGATCCGATCGCTGTTCAGATAGAGAAACGTCATGCCGCCTGTGTACCGGGCCGGAGCGCCGCGGTCAAGGGCGGCCGGGGCCGGGAAGGCGTGGTGGGGTCGTCCACGCTTCCTACCGGTCCCTCACCCGGCTCGCTGCGCTCGCCACCCTCACCCCGCTGCACGGGGCGAGGGGATGCTCACGGCAGGGCCGCCGTCCCGATGGTGGTCGCGGGCCTCCGGGCCGCGGTGGGCGGGTGGGCGGGTGAGCAGGTGTGATACTTTCCCCGGCCTGGAGGAAGGATGCACCCCTTCGGTCTCGGCGCCTTGCTGCTGGCGGGCGCGGCAGCGCAAGCCCCGCAGGTCCACGAGTCGGTGATCGTCACCGCCAGCCGTCTGCCCGCCGAGGCCGCGGCGCCGCGCCGCACGGTCGTGCTGGAGCGGGAGGAGATCGCCCGTCTGCCGGTGGAGAGCGTCCAGGAGCTGATCGCGCTGCTTGCCGGCGTCAGCCTGATGCGGCGCGGGCCGCTCGGCGCCCAGGCGGACGTCATGTTGCGCGGCGCGACGTTCGAGCAGGTCGCGGTGCTGGTCGACGGGGTACGCGTGAACGACCCGCAGACCGGGCACTTCAACCTCGACCTCGCGGTGGACCTCGAGGCCGTGGAACGGGTCGAGGTGACGCTCGGACCGGGATCGGCGGTGCACGGCCCCGACGCCTTCGGCGGCACCATCGCCATCACGACCGCCGCGCCGTCGGCGCTCAGGGCGAGACTCGGCGGCGGCCAGCACGGCCTCTGGCAGGCCGGCGCGGCGCTGCCGGTGGGCGGCGGCGCCTGGGTGTCGGCGAGCCGGGTCTCGCACGACGGCTTTCGGCCCCACACCGAGCTCGACGCCACCCGCGCGAGCCTCGGCTGGAGCGGGAAGGCCGCCGGCTGGAGCCTGCGCACCACGTTCGGTGGCGAGGACAAGCAGTTCGGCGCCTGGGCGTACTACTCTGCGCGCTACCCCGACCAATGGGAGGAGACCGACACCGCGCTGTGGACGTTCGCAGCCTCGCGCCCGCTGGGGAGCACGGGTCTGTCGGTGCGGGCCGGGGCGCGCCAGCACCACGACCTGTTCGTGCTGGAGCGAGCCCGCCCCGATTGGTACCGCAACCGCCATCGCTCGCGCTCGGGCTCGCTGCAGGCCACGCTCGACGGCGAGGCAGCGGGGCTCCGCTGGGTCGCGGGGTTGGAGGGCGAGGTACAGGGGCTCGACTCGGCGCGGCTGGGCGACCACCGGCGTGAGCGGGTGGCGGCGTTCGCCGAGGGCTCGCGCCGCCTCGGCCGCGTCCTGCTGAGTGCCCAGCTTCGCGGCGACCGGACCTCGGACTGGGGCTGGGAGCTCGACCCCGGGCTCGGGGTGGAGATCGAGCTCGGCCGCGGCGTGAGCTGTGGGCTGCACCGCGGGCGCTCGTTCAGGCAGCCGTCGTTCACGGACCTCCATTACGTCTCGCCGGCGACCGTGGGCAACCCGGCGCTGCGGCCGGAGCACGCCTGGAGCGACGAGGCGTTGCTGCGGGTGCCGGTGCGCTGGACCCTGCTCGAACTCTCGGTGTTCCGGCGCGACGCCCGGGACCTCATCGATTACCTGCGTGGCGACGACGGCGTCTACCGTGCCGCCAACCACGCACGCGTCGTCACCCGGGGCGGCGAGGTGAGCCTCGCGCTGGCACCGTGGCGGGTGCTCGCCGCCACGCGGGTGTGGGCGAGCTGGCTCGACTCGGAAGTGGACGTCGACCCGTCGCGTTCCCGCTACGCCCTCTCACACCCGCGGGCGGAGGCCGGTGCCAGCACGCGCGCCGCGCTCCCGGCCGGTATCACGGCGGACGTCAGCTGGCGCTGGCGCGACCCGCGCACCGGCCCCTCGTACTCGCTCGTCGACGCCCGCCTCTCTCGCGGGCTCCGCGGTGGGTTCTCACTGGAGGTCGGGGCCAGCAACCTGCTCGGCACCCGCTACGAGGAGCTGGACGGCATCCTGATGCCCGGCCGGTGGGTTACCGCCTCGGTCGCCTGGCACGCGAAGTAGCCGCCCCTGCTCGGTGGTCGACGAACGGTGGTCAGCGATCAGAGGGAGGGCTGGCGACCAGCGTTTCCGCGCACCGATCACCGGCCGCCGATTGCGGCATCAGGCCCGCGTCGGCGAGGACCCTGGAGTGGTCGAAGGCAAGCTCGAGGCCGCGCAGATCGGGAAACCAGCGGGCCTCGGCGGCGTCATCGGCGCCCGCCAGCTCCCCGCCTATGACCCGGCAGATGAAGATCGTCGACACGGTGTGCCCGCGTGGGTCACGGGCCGGGTCCGAGTAAACCCCGAGAAGCTGCACCGGCTCGACCTCGAGGCCGGTCTCTTCGCGGGCCTCGCGGCGGCAGGCTGCCGCCACGGTTTCGCCGACCTCGACGAACCCACCCGGCAGCGCCCACATCCCGCGGAACGGCTCGTGACCGCGTCGGATGAGCACCACCCCACGTGCAGCGTCGAGGATGACGGCGTCGGCCGTGAGCTTCGGAGTCTCAGGTGCGGGCATTCAGACCTCCCATGAGGAGGCCCGGCAGATCCGGGCCAGCTTGACGAGCAGCGACGAGGTGGGCAGACCAGGCCGCAGAGGATCGGCCCAGCGGCGGTCAGGGGTCGCCTCCGAGACGCCCGGCTCGAAGGAGCCCACGAACGGGTGGACGGTGATTGCTCGGTGGCTGATTCCGTGGGAGAGCGTGGGTGCGGTGCGCAACGAGCCAGCGAAACCCAACCCGGCGGCGAGCCCGGCGGCGGCCGAGGCTGGCTGCTCACACGCGTCGAGAATACGCAGCGGCGGCAACCAGAGGCGGTCGAGAAGCGGCCCCTGGACCTCGCGCAGCAGCACCTGGCCGTCGTCGCGCTCGAGCCAGAGCACCACCCAACGATGGGGTTCGGCGGCACGCTGGGGGCGGGGTAGGGGATAGCGGTCCTGGTCGCCGTGGTGGGCCGCCTCGCACCCCGGGCGCAGTGGACAGAGCAGGCAGCGGGGCGGTGCCGGGGCACATAACGTGCCGCCCAACTCCATGAGCGCTTCAAATACCTCGGGGCTCGGAGCCGCGGCGTGCAGCGCCGCGGCCAGCCTTCGCCCGGCAGCGAGGAGCCTCGCCGAGCCGAGTGGCAAAGCCAGCCGTCCGAACCGAGCCGCAACCCGCGCGACGTTCCCGTCCACCGGCGGCTCGGTGCCGCCGAAGCAGAACGCCGCCACCGCCGCCGCGCTGTAGGGGCCGACCCCCGGCAGCGTCCGGAGGCTCTCCGCGGTCCGTGGCCATTCGCCACGTGCCTCGATGGCTTTCGCTGCGGCACGCAGCATCCGCGCGCGGCGGTAGTAGCCGAGTCCCGACCACTGCTCGAGGACGTCGCTCTCGTCTGCGGCTGCGAGCGCCGCCAGCGTGGGGAACCGTGCCAGAAAACGCTCCCAAAACGGCAGCACCCGGTCGATCTGCGTCTGCTGGGCCATCACCTCCGCGACCAACACCCCGTACGGCTCGCGCGGGAACGGCGTCCGCCACGGCATCGGCCGCCGTGCGGCGCGGTGCCAATCGACGAGTGCGGTCGCGAGGGCCGTGTACATTCCGTGGAGTGTATCCCGGTCCGCCCACCGCCCGGTCTCAGCCCGACCCTCGTCCCGAGCCTGCAATTCGACCTGGACCCGACCTTGGACCGAGTGGGTGAGAAATCGACCACGATCACGTCCACCTTGACGACCGTGTGCGGATTTGGGCTGGTCGTTGAGCGGTGATAGACTCCCCCGACTCTGGCATGGAGGTGGAGGTATGGCGCAAGGCGTGCGGCTGGTGAGCTGGGTGTTGGCGATCACCCTGGTCGGGGTGGCGGAGGCGGCAATCCCGACCTCGGAGCGGGACGCACTGGTGGCGTTGTACAGCTCGACCGGCGGCCCGAGCTGGACCGAGCAGCAGGGGTGGCTCGGGGCGGTGGGGACCGAGTGCACGTGGCGCGGCGTCGTCTGCGACCACGCCGGCGAGCACGTCGTGGACCTGCAGCTGTGGGGAAACAACTTGCAGGGCCCGCTGCCGGCCGCCATCTCCGGCCTCACACGGCTGCAAAACGCTTACCTCTGCTGCAACCAGATCTCGGGGCCGATCCCGGAGTCGATCGGGGGCTTGACCCAGCTCGTGCGGCTGTACCTCTACTCGAATGCGCTGACGGGACCGCTGCCTGAGTCGATCGGCCAACTCGCCAACCTCGAGGAGCTGCGACTCGCCTACAACCAGATCTCCGGCGCCCTGCCGGCGACGCTCGGCAACCTCGGGAAGCTGCGTCAGCTCGACCTGACCGACAACGCGGTTTCGGGCCAGCTGCCCTCTCAGCTCGGTTCCCTGGATGCGCTGCAGGAGCTCGACCTCTCCGGCAACGAGATCTCCGGTGCTATTCCACCGGAGCTGGCCGAGATGGCGGCGATCCGGCGGCTCAATCTGGCCGCCAACGCCCTCACCGGAGCGATCCCAGCCGAGCTCGGAGGCGCCACGACGCTGCGCCGGCTGGTCCTGTCCGGCAACCAGCTCTCCGGCATCATTCCGGCAGCGCTCGGCGACTTGCCCAACCTCGAGATGCTCGCTGTCAACTACAACCAGCTCTCCGGCTCCATCCCACCCAGGCTGGCGAACCTCGGGTCACTGGTGAGTCTCGACGTCAGCTCGAACCAGCTAACGGGATCGATACCACCCGAGCTCGGGGCGCTCCCGAAGCTCGAGGAGCTGAACCTGGGGTCGAACCAGCTCACCGGCCCGATCCCGGCCGAGCTCGCCGGGTTGGGGGCAGTGCGATCGCTGGTGCTGCGCAACAACCGACTTTCTGGACCGGTGCCACCCGGGCTCGGGGCGCTCCCGAAGCTCGAGGAGCTGAGCCTGGAGTCGAACCAGCTCACCGGCCCGATCCCGGCCCAGCTCGGCGGGTTGGGGGCATTGCGATCGCTGGCGCTGCAGGACAACCAGCTTTCTGGACCGCTGCCACCCGAGCTCGGCCAGCTCGCGAACCTCGAAAGCCTCTCCCTGTGGTCGAACCGCCTCGACGGGCCGATCCCGGCCTCGCTCGGCAACCTCACCAAGCTTACCTGGCTGGCGGCCTGCTGCAATCGCTTCGTTGGCTCGATCCCGCCGGCCCTCGGGCAGCTCGGAAAGCTGCGCCAGCTCTACCTTCACGCGAACCACCTGACGGGCGCGATCCCGGCCTCGCTCGGCAACCTCGCTGAGCTGCGTCTGCTTTCCCTGGGTGACAACCAGCTCACCGGGCGAATCCCCGATGCCCTGGCCGGCGCCACGTTGCTCGAGGACTTGTCGCTGCAGAACAACCAGCTCACGGGCCCGGTTCCGGCTTGGTTGCAGGAGCTGACCCACCTGAGAACGGTGGATTTCGCCAGCAACCAACTGACCGGCCCGATCCCGCCGGAGCTCGGCAACCTCGTGGCACTGGAGTACCTGCAACTCGACGATAATCAGCTCAGCGGCGTGATCCCGGCTTCTCTCGGCGGGCTTGGCAACTTGATCGGCCTGCGTCTGAGCCACAACCAGCTCACCGGGCCGATTCCAGCTGAACTCGGCGATCTGTCCTCGCTCGTGTTCCTGCATTTGTGGGACAACCACCTAGCGGGCGTGATCCCGCCGACCCTCGGCCAGCTCGCCAACCTCGAGGAACTGTTCCTTTCGCAGAACCGACTCACCGGTGCCATCCCGAAGGAGCTCGGCTCCCTCGCGATGCTGCGGGCGTTCCACGTCGCCGGCAACCAGCTCGTGGGGGAGCTGCCTTCGTCGCTCGCGAGCCTCACGGCGCTCGCCAACGGCTGGGGCCTCGATTTGCGGTGGAACGGGCTGTGGACCACCTCCTCGAGCCTGCGGGACTTCTGTACCTTGAAGGGCGGGAACTGGTCCGGCTCTCAGACCGTGGCACCCACCGGTGTGCAGGCCTCCGCGGCCACCGACCGCACGGTCAAGGTGAGCTGGACGCGGATCGCCTTCACCGACGGCAGCGGCGGGTACCGCGTGCTGTACAGCCTTGCCCCCGGCGGCCCGTTTACCCTCGCTGGCACCACCCAGGGAAAGCTCACCACCGATCTGACCGTTACCGGACTCGTGCCGGGTTCGACCTACCACTTCGTGGTCGAAACCCGTACCGAACCGCATGACTTCAACCAGAACGCCGTCGTGAGCGCCCGTAGCAACGTCGTCAGCCTGGCCACGACCGGCCAGCCTCAGTCCGCCATCCTGCCGGGTATCGCCAGGCAGTGCGGGCAGAACAACACCACGTGGAGATCCGAGGGGGTGATGACCAACCCCCTTGCGACCGCGACCAACGTATTGCTCGAGATCGTGCCGCGCGACGGCAGCACTGCTGTGGCACGGCGGGCGTACGATCTCGCTCCTGGACAGGTGGTGCAGGTCACCGACCTCTACACCGAGCTCGGGCTCGGCGCCGGTGCCGGCGCCCTACGCGTCACCGGTCCGGTCGCGAGCTGGGTACGAACCTACAACCAGGGTGCCTCAGGTACCTTCGGCCAGGATGTGGTGCCAGCCAGTGCCACCGCGTTCGACGCCGGTGAGGCTGCCGTCTTTCCCGTCTACACCCCGGCCAACGTACTGACCGACTTTCGCTCCAACTTCCTGGCGCAGAACCTCGAGAGCACGCCCATCACCCTCACCTTGCGGATCGGCGCCCGAACCCTCGACGTCCCGGTGCCGGCAGGCACGTACATCCAGCGCAACCTCGTTGGCCAGCTCGTCGGCGCACCGCCGGGGCTCGGGATCCTCGAGGTGAGCGGCACCGGCCGCTGGTCTGGGAACGTCTCGTTCGTGGACCCGATCACCGGCGATCCGATGACCGTTCGTGCTCTGCGGTCCGGCGGCGCCAGGGGGACCACGGTGTTCGCAGGCGTCGCTTCGCAGCCCGGGCAGAACAACACCCAGTGGCGCTCCCAGGCCGCGCTGTACAACCCCTGGGCGATGCCCCAAACGGTCGTGCTCGAGATCGTGCCGCGTGGCGCCACGACGCCCTCGGCGTCGCTCGGGCTGACGCTCCAGCCTGGGGAGGTCCGGCAAATCAACGACCTCTTCGCCGCCCTGGGCGCCGGCACCGGTGCCGGGGTGCTGCGTGTCAACGGTGCCGTCCTTACCTGGGTGCGCACCTTCAATCAGGGTGTGTCCGGCACCTTCGGCCAAGACGTGCCGCCTGTGAAAGCGGCGGAGTGGGCCGCCGGCGAGACCGTGCTGTTTCCGTTCGAACGCCCGGCGAGCCTGAGCACCGACTTCCGTTCCAATTTGCTGCTGTTCAACCACGGAGATGCCGTTCTCAACGTCAGCCTAGCCAGCGGCGGAAAGACCAAGCCCACGACCGTAGCCCCGGGGACCTACATCCAGATCAACGACGTTGGACAGTATCTCGGCGCTCCGGCTGGCATGGCGATCGTGGCGATCACTGCCGATGGCCCGTGGTCCGGGTACGTCTCGACCATCGATCCGGCGACCGGCGACCCCACCACCGTTCGCGGGCTCGCGAGACCGTAAGAACGAGGCGTCGGTTCGGTAGGTGGTCGGGACGTGGCTGAATAGCGCGGGTTTTGCGACGACGGCGTGGCGGAAGGAGCCTGCTGCAGCCGTTTGTCAGGGTGCCGTTCCTGCCTTGCCGCAGCGCGCCCGTCGACGGCCTCGGCGGGGCGGTTGGGCGACCACCGCACCGTGGTGACAACGGCCGGGTTGGCGGTACGCCGATCGATGACCGACGCGGAGGCCGGTAGGGCGCCTCACTCGCCGACCTCCTCGCGGTTGCGTACTCGGCCGCCTGTCGCTCTGGCCCGGTCGGCGTTACGGTGCGCCCGCAGCCGCAACGAGGGCACCGTCAGTTCCGGGTCGGGCAGCGGCGCCACGTCCGGCGGCCCGAGCCGCGCCGCCAGCTCCTCGCGGTCGCCGACCTCGAGCACTCGTAGCGGGCAGGCGGCGACGCAGGCGGGCGGCCGCCCCGCGGCGAGCTCTTCCTCGCACAGGTTACATTTGGTCATCACCCCACGGGCAACGTCGAGCTGCGGTGCCCCGTACGGGCACGCCCAGGCACAGTTGCCACACCCCAGGCAGCGCTCGGGGTCGTGGGCGACAATGCCGTTCTCCCGTTTGGTGTAGGCACTTGCGGGGCAGACCTCGAGGCAGATCGGCTCCTCGCAATGGTTGCAGGAAACCGACAGCGAGTAGGCCCACACGTCGTGCCGCCAGGCCTCGCCATCGCGCCGCCACCCGCCCCCCGAGATCTCGTAGACCCGCCGCCAGAGCACGCCCACCGGCAGGTGGTGCCGGTTCTTGCACGCCGTCTGGCACGCCTTGCACCCGGTGCACGAGGAGGTATCGACGCCGAAGCCCAGGCGCCTCACCGGAACGCCCTCTCGACCTGGACCATCGCCGTGTGCTGAGCGGAGCCCTTGGCGAGCGGCGTCCAGCGCTCGGAGGTGAGCACGTTGACCGAGCCGCCCCAGTCACGCCCTCGGTTGTCGGGCGCCCACCACGCCCCCTGCGGCAGGTCCACCACGCCCGGCATGATCCGCTCGGTGAGGCGACAGCGGGCCAGGACCTCGCCGCGCTGGTTGAACACGCGGACGAGCTGCCCGTCCTCGATGCCACGCTCGGCGGCGTCGTGCGGGTTGATGAGCAGCCGCTGGGGGAACGCCTCGGAGAGCCAGTCGTTGTTGGCGTGGGTGGAGTGTACGCGCTGCATGGTGTGGTGGCCGATGAGCTGCAGCGGGTAGTGGCGCGCCTCCTCCCCGAACGGGCTCTCCCACTCCTGGACGTACTTGGGTACGGCTGGGATCTCGTCCGGCCGACCCAGGTCGTAAAGGGCCTTGGAGAAGATCTCGATCTTCCCGGAAGGGGTTTCGAGCGGGTGGGCTTCGGGGTCGCGCCGGAAGTCCTCGAACGCCACCGCCGGCCGCTGGGGCCGACGTCCCCACACACCAAGGTTGGCGGCGATGAGCTCATCGAGCGTCGGCAGATCGGGAAAGCGCGTCCGGCGCCAAACATCCAGGCACCACTCGACCCACCCGCGCTCGTCGCGACCCTCGCTATACGCCTCCTCGATCCCCAACCGCCGCGCGAGGCCCCGCGCGATCGCGTAATCGGACAGGCACTCCCCGGGCGGGTCCACGAGCTTGGGGAGGACGATGACCTCGTCGCCGTACTTCCAGCCGTCCTGCACCCCCCACGTCTCCCACTGCGTGCACGCCGGGAGCACGAGATCAGCGAAGCGCGCGGTGGAGGTCAGGAAGTTGTCCTGTACGACCAGCAGCTCGACGAGCCGCTCGTCGGCCAGGATTGCCGCCGAGCGGTTGACGTTGGCGTGTTGGTTGACGAGGCAGTTGGAGGCCACGGCCCAGATCGCGCGAACCGGGACATCGAGCCGTTCAGCGCCATTGACGCCGTCGTCGGCGGTCAGCTCTGGGCCTCGCAGCACCGCCTCGGGCCACAAGAACACTGGAATCGATGCTTTCACGGGGTTGTCGCCGAGCGGGAACACCGTCCAGTGCGCACCCCCATCCGGCGCCTGCAGGCCGAGGCCCGAGGCCCAGCCGCCGGGGATGCCGACGTTGCCGGTGATCGCCGCCAGCACGCACCCGGCGCGCACCACCTGCTCGCCGTAGGCGCGGCGCTGCATCCCGTAACCCTGGTAGAGCACCGCCGGCTTGCTCGTTGCGTACTCGCGAGCCAGCCGAGCGATGACGTCGCGCGGCACCGCGGTGATCGGCTCGGCCCAGTCCGGTGTTTTGGGCACGCCGTCGCGCCGCCCGAACAGATAGTCGACGTAGCTCTCCTCACCCTCGCACCCGGAAGGCATCTGCGTCGCGTCGAACCCCACGCAGTGGGTGCGGACGAAATCGGCGTCGTGCAGTCCCTCGGCGACGATGACGTGGGCCATCGCGGTCATGAGCGCGGCGTCGGTGCCGGGACGGATCGGGACCCACTCGTCGGCCAGCGCCTGGGCGGTGAAGGTGTGGCGCGGGTCGATGCAAATCGTGCGCGTTCCGCGCTCGCGGGCGAGCTTGACGAAGAAGTCGGTGTTGGTGCCGTCGCGCATCTCCGCCGGATTCCAGCCCCACATCAGGATCAGCTTCGAGTTGAGCCAGTCCTGGCGCTGGTTACCGGTGACGAGTGTGCCGTACACGGTGGGCGTGGCGACGTTGATAGCGCCCCACGAGTAGCTGTTCCAGTGTCCGAGGCAGCCGCCCGACAGGTGCAGCACGCGGCGCGCCGTGGCCGGGCCGTTGATCTGGTTGTAGGCGCCGGTGCCATAAGGGACGAACAGCGCGCCGGAGCCATGACGCTCGCGAACGCGGGTGATCCCGGCCGCCAGAAGATCCCAGGCCTCGTCCCAGCCGATGGTCTGGAAACGACCCTCGCCGCGTTTCCCGACCCGCTTGAGTGGGTGCAGGAGCCGGTCCGGATGGTACTGGCGCCGCAAGTAGGCGTGGCCACGCACGCAGGCGCGAAGCTGTGGCGCCTCCAGGGTGTCGGGTCGATCGTCGGCGTCGAGGCGCACCACCCGTCCCTCCCGCACGTGCGCGAGGAGGAGACACCGCCCGCCACAGTTGTGCGCCGGACACCCGACCCGAACGACACGCTCCTCGCCGGCCGGTGCACCCTGCTCCCGGCTGCCACGCAGCCGAGCCACCAGCAGATCCATGTCCCGGGTCACCTCGGTCTTTTCGCGCCCCCCGACGCGTGCCAACCCTAGCACGAGTTGGCCCAGCGTCGGCTGCCCGAACCGGGCATGTCGACGCCGCCAGCTCAGGAGCTGAGATACCTGCCGAGCCCACGCAAGCCGGGTCGGGCCAGACGGCAGCCGGGGCCATCGCCATCAGAACGTGGCTCTCACCCGACCGGCGGACGCTGGCGAACTTCGAGCCAGACCTCGGCAAAAGCCAGGCCTGTCGCGGTGTCGATCAGGGAAAGCCGGTGGCGACCGCTCGCCAACGGCCGCGTGGTGGCGGAGACCAGCCCGCCAGCTCCCGTTGCACTGGGGATACGCACGCCGTCGAGGTGGACCGCGACCGATGCTGGCGGGTTTTCGAGGCGGAACCAGAATGCCGAGCTGCCGTCGGGCTGCTGGTTGAACGGAACGTCCTCGTCGACGCACGTGGGACCCCATTCGGCCAGGCTGGGCGTGACCGATGAAAGCCCGGTCGCCTCAGCTGTCGGCGGCAATACGGGGTCGACGACCAGCAGCTCGCGCTCGGCGCTGCGCGAGCGGGTGACGGGGTCGACGACGGCCACCGAGTGTCGACCCGCCGAGCGGAGCACACGCGGGGGGATTTTGGCCGTGAGGAGCCCGTCCGGTCCGACCTGGGTCGGAAGCCGCACCCCGTCGAGGACGATTTGCGCCTGCCCCGAGGTGCTCCGCGACCTCACCCACATAGCGGACGATCCGTCCGGCTGCGGCAGGTGCTCCTCGCCGACCGAAAGCGTGCGGGGTGCGAAGTCGGTGATCTCGATTGTCGGCCGGCCGGCCAAGTCGAGCTCGTGGTCAGCGCGGAGCCGGGCGAGCTGGCGCCAGGCTGTTCCGAGCAGGGGGTCGAGCGATGCCAGGTACTGCGACCCGAGCACCAGATCGTGGTGCAGGAGCCACCAGTCGGCCTGCAGTTGTCCAGGGACCGTGGCAGGTGTCGGGGCGACGGTGTCGACGTGGTCTGCGAACGCGAAGGCCAGCGGAAGAGGCAGGCCGGCGGCTCGCAGCAGGTGGGCGCCAAAAGCGCTGGCCCGGCAGTGCAGCCGCTCGGTAGGCAGCGGTCGGTTGGACCATACGAACACCGGCGTGGTGTGCATCCGCTCCTGCTCCTCCGAGGTCGGCGGCTTGGCGCGGAAGCCAGTCTCGCGGTAGACCTTGAAGCCGGGCCCGAGAAGTGGCAAGTGATCGCCGAACACGGCCACCACAATCGGTCTGGGCCAGCGACCGAGTCGATCGATGAGGCGGCCGAGCGCCAGGTCGGCGTGAGCCAGGGCGGTGGCGTACCCCTCGAGCGCGGCCTTCGGCGCCCCGCCTAGCCCCGAGACGACGTTCACCGGCTGGTCTGCGGGCAGTGCGCGGTCATACGGTCCGTGGCTCGCCATGCTGATGGCGAAGACCAAGCACGGCGACGCCGCCTCGCACTCGCTGATCACCCGGTCGACGAGCGCGATGTCCGACACGAAAGCGCCAGCCCTCGGAGGGCGGTCGAAATCGTCGAGGGTGATGAACCGCTCGAAGCCGAGCAGCGGATACACCCGTGCACGGTCCCAGAACCACCCGTGGTTGGTGTGCACCGCCGCCGGATGGTAGCCGAGCTGCCGCAGATACGCAGGCAACGCCGGCACGGGTCGGTGCAAGTAGCGCTGATACACCACCGTCCCCATCGGGAAGTAGTCGGTGGACAGGCCGGTGAGGACCTCGAACTCGGTCTGCGGGGTGAGCCCTCCGAACACCGGTACGCGCATGTCACCCGCCACCGGCCCGGCCAGAAGGCGACGCAGGTTGGGAGCAGGATCGCGGTCGAACCTCACCGGCAGCACGGTAGGGTCCCAGACCGCCTCGGCGAGGTAGAGGACGATATCGGGCAGGGTTTCGGGCCGTCCTGGCTCGGTTCCCAGAGCGAGTCCGGCCCGCCGGAGTGCCGCCTCGACGGATGCCAGGTCGTAAGCCTTGGGGGAGGGGATCCTGAGCGAGAGCTGGAGCAGGCTCGCGAGCACGAAGCCCTTGTGGACGAAGTAGTCACGGCCGCCCCAGAGCTCGGCCCGCAGCGCGGTATCGAGGTTCGAGCCGCGGGGGACGAGGTGGGTCCAGGCTACCAGCGGACCTATGACCAGGGTTGCGAACGCCCCTGCCAGCAGCCGTTGCCTCGAGCGAGCCTTCCATACCGGATGGCGGAAGGCGAGGACAAGACCAAGAACGATGCCCAGTACGAGCACCGCCAGCGCCGCGAAAAGTCCAGGGAACGTTCTGACCAGCACAGGGAGCAAGCTCACGACCTGCGCTGCCGACGTCAGGTCGGTGAGGTAGAGCGGCCGGTTGAGGGTGAGCATCTTGCCGAGGTGGGCGAGCACCAGGATCGTGATGCCCCCGTGTACGAGTACCTGGGCCGGGAGCCAACGGCCGATGAGGGAGTGGCCGAACGCCGACAGCGCGAGAACCACCGCGACGTTCACGGCGAAGTACCCTGGACCGAGCTCGGCGTTCCAGATCGGGAGGCCGTCGAGGACGGCGAAGATGACCGACTGGTAGGCGGCAACTGCGAGGGCACTCACGGCAACCGAGAGGCCCCACAGGGGGAGTGTCGAAGGGCTCGGTCCGCTCCGGGCGGCTAGGTCGCGGTGGTATCC
>Ga0208939_1000341_pt1 | contig 39553 bp, 38 predicted proteins | sample AD_STIC12_MetaG_FD_184437 | JGI IMG/M metagenome (GOLD analysis project Ga0208939, IMG submission 184437) | Active sludge microbial communities of municipal wastewater-treating anaerobic digesters from USA - AD_STIC12_MetaG (SPAdes) (version 2) | ecosystem: Engineered > Bioreactor > Anaerobic >...
TCACCGCCTCAACAATATCCCGCAATAATTCTTGATAAGGAATGGCTTTGTTTAAGATGTCATAACTTTTAAAATACTTTCGCCAAAATTTTGTGTCTAGCATATCTTATGATAATTTTTAATTTTCAAACAGATAAATTCCAAATTTAAAATCTCAAGCTCCAAATAAATCACAATTTTACAAATCCTAAATGATCATTTTTAAAATTTGAAATTTATTTGTTATTTGTAATTTTGAATTTATGATTTCACTATCAGGTTCCGAAGCCAGGCGGGGGCAAGCCCCGCCCCTACAGGCGAGGAGACCTCGCCCCTACACGTACATCCCCTCAATCTCTTTTTGATAATGACCTTCTATCACCTGACGGCGAAGCTTCAGGGTCGGAGTGAGCTCGTCCCGTTCTTGAGAAAATTCATCAGTCAGCAAAACAAATTTTCTTATCCGCTCATAATCGGCCAAATTCTGATTGATTTTTTCCAACCGCTCGCCAAACAGCTCCAAAATATCCGGCCGGTTGACTAATTTGCTCGGCACGCCCAAGGGCAAACCCTTTTCCTTGAGAAACATCCCCACTTCCTGCCAATCCGGCACAATCAACGCCGAAACAAATTTGCGCCGATGAGCGATTGTCATTGACTGAGCCACAAATCGATCGATATTAATTTTTTGTTCTAGTGCTTCCGGCCAAATATTTTTGCCGCCGCTGGTCAGCATCATTTCTTTTTTCCGGCCGATAATTACCAATCGCTTGTCCCAACCAATAAAGCCGAGGTCGCCGGTCTTAAACCAGCCATCATCAGTAAAAGCGTCTTTAGTCGCCTCCGGGTCATTAAAATAATCCTTAAACACGCTGGGGCCTTTGACTAAGATTTCCTTATCACCGGAAATTTTTATTTCCACCCCCTTAACCGCATAACCGACCGTGCCGAATTTAATAGCTTCGGCCCGATTAACCGCCACCACCGGCGCCGTTTCGGTCAAGCCGTAGCCCTCGACAATAATAATGCCCAACTTTTGAAAAAATTTGGCAATCTTCGGATCCAGACTGGCGCCGCCCGACACTGTCAGCCGCAGCCGGCCACCAAGCTGGGCGCGTATTTTTTTAAATACCAATAAGTCACCAAGCTTATAACCCGGACTGCCAGAACGCTGGCGCAAGGCCCAGTGAAATATATTTTTCTTAATCTTTGATCCACTAGAAACTTTGTCCCAAATAATATCATAAAATTTTTCAAATACTCGCGGCACGGCAATCATCACCGTCGGCCGGACTTCTTTCAGGTTTTGGGCCAACTGCTTAAAGCCCTCACCATAAGCAATGGCGGCGCCAAACAGGAGTGGCGTATAATATCCGGCAGTGCGCTCCAAAACATGAGACAAGGGCAGAAAAGACAAAAAAACATCGCCTTTTTTGACCGGCACCATATCATTAATCGCCGCCACATTACTCAAAAAATTACCATGGCTAAGCGCCACTCCTTTGGGTAAGCCGGTCGTGCCGGAAGTATAAATAATGCTGGCAATGTCGTCGGATTTGACTGCCGGCAAAACTAAGCCGTCAACCGCATTTGCGCCACTGGTGATAAATTCATCCCAGCCCAAGCACGCTCCACCACAAGAATCAATCGTTTCCCGGCTAACTTTTTCCATTACGATAATTTTCTCCGGCCCGACCAAACCGTCTTGGCCGAGTAAGACTTTATTCAGCAGGGCTTCATCAGACACAAACAAAATCTTGGCTCGGCAGTGATTCAAAATATAACCAATACCCTTAGCGCTCAAAGTGGTATGAATGGGCACACTAATGGCGCCAAGCGCCATCGTCGCCAAATCCGCCATCGCCCACTCCGGCCGGCCATTAGACAAAATCGCCACCCGATCCCGCCGCTTAACACCCAACATTGTCAAAGCCAATGCCGCCCGTCTGACCTCTTGCGCCAACTCCTTATAACTAAGGGAAAAATAAACTCCGTCTTGCTTGTATTTCAAAACCGGCCGATTAGCTTTTTGTTCAGCTAGAGTGAAAAAATTTGCGGGAATATTTTTTTGTAAATCCATATTTATTAAATTACAAATTCAAAATTACAAATAACAAATAAATCTCAAATAAAAAATATCAAAAATTATTTTTCTCTTGATTTTTCCACGATAGAGGCAAATATTTTTAATAATTCTTCAGTTTCCCTTATTAAAGGTCGCATCCTTAAATCAAGCTCTGGATTTGCTTCAATAATTAAATAAAGCCAATAAATTGTTTCCTTTGCTTCCTTACGGCAAATTCTCATTCTAAACAAAAAATCCTTTTTTGTTTCCGTTTCGTTAGCTTCCCTATAGTTTGCCCCCAAAGATGTTCCCGATCTGACAACCTGATTTATTAAATTATTATTTACAATATCGTATTTGAATGATCGCGCCATCTTAATAATTCTTTTGCCATATTCCAGCGTCCTATCTTCCAAATCATAATGCTTGTTTTTATTTTTATCAACATCCTCCATTGAATCTTATTTGGATTTGTAATTTATTTGGAACTTGAAATTTGGAATTTGTGGTTTTTAAAATCGGCTTCTCGTGAGGGCAAAAAAAGCCGATTTTATTTGCCCAGCTCGTCAATAAACTGGCTAATTTTCAAAAACACTTCCTCTTTCAAATTTTCATCAACAATAGTATGGAGATTACTCTCAAACCAATAAATCAATTTGTAGCTGGAGCCCAGGTTCTCGTGGAGATACTGGGCGCTTTTGGGATTGACCACCGGATCATTGGTGGCGTGCATAATCATCGCCGGCGTCTTCACCTGACCCAAATTGGCGACTGTCTCGTACTTGATAAATTTGAAAAACTGGCGCAATGCCTTTATTGGCACCACCGGATAGGACATTTCGTCGGCCATATCGATATAATCGGTCCGATAAACCCGCCGCGGCTTACTATAATAAGGTTTAAGCCAGCCATAAAGGCAGACGCGCAACTTGATCAGCCGCTGAAACCGCAAGCGAATCGGCGTCCCCAAAGATATTACGCCGGCGGTTGTCTCGGGAAATTTACGCGCTAAATAAAAAGCGACATTGCCCCCGAAAGACACGCCGATAATAAAAATTTTCTCCACCCGGCGCTTCAATTCTTGATAATCAGCTTCAGCTTTGTCTTGCCAATCGGAAACTGTCGTCTGCTGCAAATCGGCCGGCGAGGCGCCATGTCCGGCCAGCGTCGGAGCGTAGACCGTCAGTCCTCGGTCTGACAGTGCCTGACTCAATTCCTTGAATTGGCGCGGCGTGGAAGTAAATCCATGGAACATCAAAACGCCCACTCGCGAATTATTGTCCAACAAAATCGGGTCGGCGCCAGTGATATTCTTTTTGATCATTTCTGTTTTGCCTGTCATATCAGCTGATTATTTTCTGCACCCGAGTGATAATTTCCTGGGGCATTACTTCGGTCTTGGCCCAAAAATCCAACGCCCCCAAATTTTCCGCTTCCACATACAAGCTTTTTTTGTTCAGATTGGTCAGCATCACCGTCGGGATATTTTTAGTGGCCGAGTCGGCTTTGAGTCGCTTCAATACTTCCATGCCATCCATACCATCCATCACCAGATCGCACAAAATCAAATCCGGCTTGTTTTTTTTAGCCGCTGCCAAGCCCTTGCTGCCGTTGGTCGCTTCCAATAATTTAAGACCCGCCAATTTAAAAACAGTCCGATACAGACTAATCTGATCCGGATCATCTTCAATTAATAATACTTTTGGGGTCTTCATATTTTATGATTGAGATTCGTTTATTTTATATCTCAGTAATTTGGTATAATCCTTCTCCGTCTTGATGGTTCTGATTTTTTTATTCAGCGGCAAAAAAATAGTAAAAGTGGTGCCCTGATTTTCTTGGCTGGTAAAGCTGATTTTTCCACCATGGGCATCAATGATCTTTTTGACGATAAACAGCCCCAGGCCCGAGCCGTCGGCATACATATTGACCGCATTTTTGGCGCGGGAAAATTTGTCAAACATCTTGGCCTGGTCGGCCGCCGGAATGCCGATGCCATCATCAGCTACCGTCAGTTTAACGCCTAATACATCTTGCGACAAGCCGATAGCCACCTTGCCCTTTTTGGTATATTTAATGGCATTGTCCACCAGATTAAAAATTGCATGACGCAAAAAATCACCGTCCGCCATTACCGGCTTAACCGGCTTGGCCGGCCGCTTGAATAGCAATTTGATTTTCTTCTCTTTGGCCAAGGGCGACAGGTCTTCCACCACCGAGTCAATAATCGCCTCCACTTGAACTGGTTTGACATTCTCCTTGACTAGTTTGAATTCTTCCGTATCCATCTCCGAGGCTTTTAGAATATCGTTGATAATAGCGCTAAGCTTTTTGGCCTTCTGAAAAATATTATCAATAAAATGGAGCTGTTTATCTCTAGGAAGCTTGTCCATGGCGCCTTCTTTGAACATTGAGGAGGTACCTAAAATGACGGAGACCGGCGTCTTGAGCTGGTGCGAAGCGATATCCAAAAATTCCGAACGCATTTCCAATAGCTTCTTTAAATGCTCGTTGTTTTTCTGAATCGCTTTGTTGGCATTAACCAATTTTTCAGTCGTTTTTTTCAACTCATTGGTCAATTTTTCCATTTGTTCGCGCCGACTAATTTCCCGGCGCACCGACTGAACCAATAAAAGAGCAAAAACCAAAGTAATGAGAAAAATTACCGTACGATAAAAAATCTGAATCGCGGAAGATGACAAAAATATTTCTATAAAAGTCACCAAAATAATAAACACGACGAATATTTGAGTCGCCACCAATTTAACATCTAAAAAATTAAATTTGATAATGTTATAAGCAATTATCGCCACCATCACAAACAAAGCAATCGGACCGGTCCAGGCATAACGAAAATTTCCCAACGCGACAAAAACCATATTAATTATCGCCGAATACATTAGGGGCGGAATAACACTGAACAAAAGCAAAAAAACTCTTTTTCGCTGAATACCGGTTGAAGATAAAAATTTTACCAATAAAGCCAGCACCCCGATTCCCATAAACACAAAAAAGTAAATAAAATAAAAGGGATACCAATTGCCATAAATCAAGTTTCTAACGCCGCCGACAAATTCCAAATCAACAATGATTTGGCGATTGAAAAACAAAAAATAACCGATTACCGCCAGCGGCAAATACAAAGCCGGCCGAAATATTTTTTTTACCGGCATAGTTTCTCCCGGATAGACCAAGGTGAAATAAAAAAAGCTGTGAGCAATGCAAGCGCCGGCAAAATGCAAAACCAAAGACCAGCCATAAACAATTTGCCAATTTTCAGCCACATTTTCATACATCATCATCGCAAAAGACCACGCCGCCAGTGAAGCGGAGAAAATAAAAAACCAGCGATTCACAATATTGCGCTTATTTTGAAGAATAATAGTCACCCCCAAAGCCAGATTCAAAAAAGCAACCGAAACCAAAATTATTATTTTTAATTCAGTCATAAATTATAATTTGAATATATATATTATAACAGTTTTCACGCCAATTAAAAAGCTCCCGCTAAATTACTAACGGGAGCAGAACGATCAAGCTTTCCTGGCAACAATCACCACGCCTTGCTTGGCATAGCATTCGCCAAAGCTGGAGCTGATTATCTCGAATCCGGTTTGCTCGAGGAGCGCCTGCCACTCCTCAACGCAGAGGTAATGAGCATAGCCGGCCCGCTCCACTCTGTTCATAAACGCCGACAATTTTTTCGCCGGCACGCCATAACGAATGGCTTTATACAATTCTGTTAGCCGGCCGGTCTTAATCAACCAACCAACAGAATCTCTCAAAATCGCCCCCCAATCAGGCTCGGGCTTGGGGGCGGAAAAGGCCAAGCAACCATTGGGCCGCAAAACTCGATTGATGTCTTGCAGACAGTTAATGAGGGCGAGCCGCTTTTGGGCGACCAATTTGCCGCCCTCAAACCACCAGCCGGCATACATCAAGCCGCCCAAGCTGGAAACAACCGAATCAACACTACCATCCCAAATGGGCAACCGAGACATCGACGACCCCTGAATCAAGGCGACCTTGCCGCAATAATTGGCTTGCCGCAAAGCCTCGGGCACTTCGACCAGGGCCTTCCAGTCGATATCAATGGCAAAAATCTTTCTGATTGCTTTGCCATCGACTTGCAACAATTGCGAGCAAAAACCGCCGGTACCGCAGCCAAGATCAACCAGCACTTCGCCGATATGGGAATCAGCTTGCCTGGCTAAAGTCTGCTGCATAGAAATGTAGGGATGGGAGGTCGAGTTGACCAGCCAGAGAACTTCTTTGTTCCAGCGATAAAAATCCAAAATAAAATTCTTGATTTCCGGGTGCTTCCTGATTTGCCGAAATTCTTCATCACTGAAGAATTGCGGCGCCTCCGGCAAAAACTCCTCATCAATTTCGTAAAAATTCACTTTGTGGGATCTTTCCCACTTGATTTTCTGCCGTTCCTGCAGCGGCAAATATCGCAATTTCTTGGCAATATGACTGTGCGACATCTTTGCTACCTCCTCTTGTTCCTGTTTGGCGTTTGATTATTAAGGTCCAATTAAATCAACCAAACTGATTAACTTAATTGGAACGGCAAACCGATAAAAATCAGTTTGCCGAAAAAAATTAATACTGGTAAAATCCTTCACCGGTTTTGCGACCGAGTTTGCCGGCTTCGACCAGCTCAACCAGACACTGGGGCGGTTGTTCGTGGTGCTGCTGAAAAACCGACAACACCACATCCAGACCGACCATGTCCATGGTCTGGCATGGTCCGACCGACATATTCATGGCAATCCGCCAGGCCAAGTCGATATCCGCCGGAACAGACACCCCTCGGTCAATCAATTCCAGAGCGGCGCGTTTGATCGCCTGCCAAATAAAATTGAAGACCAGTCCCGGATTTTCCGCTCGGGCGATAATCGGCGTCAATCCCAGCGACCAGACAAAATGTTCAGCCTCGGCCAAAGTCTGCTCGGTAGTGCCAGTGCCACGCATCAATTCAACCAGCGGCCGCTGTTTGATCGGCGGATAGAAATGCATATTGACCAGCCGCGACTTAAACTGCGAATTAGTCAAATAGGCCTCCAGTTCAGAAACACAGATTGCCGAACTGTTACTGGCCAAGATTGTGGCCGTCGGAGAAAAACAGCTACTGAGCTGCTTAAAAACCTCTCCTTTTATTTCCCGGTCTTCGTTGACCGTCTCAATCACGATCAGTTTCCGACCAGCCCACTGGTTGGCCGCCGACTCAATATTAGTAAACAATTGAATCTGATAAGCAGCCAGTTTATCGGCGACCACGGCCAAACGCGATTGGTCCCGATCGACAATGGCAGTCAAATAATTATTTGCTGCCACCCAACTGGCGATGTCACAGCCCATCATGCCGGCGCCGACAATTAAAACTCCGCCTTGGTATTCTTGATTCTTTTCCATTTTAGCCCCTCCTAAGTGGTTGAAAAGAACAAATCTTATTTCAATTTATTTTATCATAATTTATAAATTATGTCAAACCCCATTTGCCAATAAATAAAAAGTGGAGAGACTTTGACCCGATTGATCAAAAATCTCTCCACTATAGTAACGCCATCTCCTCTTTCAAGGGTTTCGTTTTGGTCGCGACTCCAGTCCTATTGATGCTAGTCGAGTCGGCCTCACGACTTTTCTCCTCTCCGATAACTCGGGAGGTCCCCTTCGATCGAGGAAATGGCGAAGAGACCAGAAGAAACCAATAGAGACTAAAGTTCTGTTCACTATCTAAAGTTTATCATAAAATAATCAAATTGTCAAATTTCTGTCTTGACTTAAAAGCCGGTTAGTGGTAAACTTTTAAGTTGAAGCTCTTTAACAAAAACCCTGAACAAAAAGGAGAAACCAGATGAAACAAACTGCTCTTTTTATTATCGGTTTAACAATTGTCGCTTTCCCGGCCGCCGGCGGCGGTCTGAATCGAATCGGCGGAATGGGCCCAAGGCATGGCGCCTTAAGTGGCAGTTATGCGGATGACTCGGCCTTGTTCTGCTACAATCCAGCCGGTCTGGCCAATTTTCAAAGAAGTTATGCTGATTTAAGCGTCGAAGTATTCACGCCTCACTTCCGCCTCAAAAATCGCCTAACCGGCCGAAGCAACGCTTCGGCGCAAAACGTTTATCATCTAATACCACTGGCGGGGGTGATAGAGCCAGTTAATGACCATTGGGTCTGGGGCGTGGGAATAACCACACCTTACGGCTTTGGCGCCAAATTTGATTCAGATTGGCTTAGCGGCATTTACGAAAGCGAGACCTTGCTTGGCTTGGTTAATTTAACGCCGGCTGTGGCCTTCAAATTAACTGACAACTTGTCTTTAGGAGTTGGTCTTAATATCGGCTATGGACAATTCAAATATCGAGCGCCGTTTGACATTCAGGGCTGGGAAACGCCGATTAAAAGCGACAGTGAAGGCGATGGTTGGGGGCTGGGCGCTATTGCCGGCTTAAATTACCGACCAACCCCCAAACTGGAGATAGGAATTTCTTATCTTAGCGAAATGAAAGTCCGCTTGTCGGGTGAAACAAAAATCAACGACCCGACCTCTTTATTCGAACTAACCGACCGCTTTGATAGCGCGTTCACCTTTCCTGACAGACTGAGTGGAACCATCGCCTATCATGGCCGGCGAACACTGGTGGCTTTTAGCGCCAATTGGTATGGCTACAGCCAACAGGTTAATTCCCTGACACTTGATTTTGAGAAATTGCCGCTAACAAAAACCACCATCCTGGATTGGCGCGACAACTATAGCCTTCATCTGGGCGCCAGGCTAAACATCAATCACTGCTGGTCCACTAGTTTTGGCCTCGGCTACCAAACAGCCGCCATCCCCCCTCAAACCATCAGTCAATACACCCCCGACGCTGATGGCTGGGATCTGGCTTGGGGGCTGAATTTTTCCCGAGGAAGTTTCCACTGTCAACTCCACGCTATTTACGGCTGGGGAGAAATGGAAACCAGAACGAGAAAATATTCCGCCCAAACCTGGACAATCGGCGCCGGCATTGGCTGGCTATTCTAATCGCTTTACTTCCCCTCGATTATTAACTAATAACCGAGGGGATTATTTTTTTAACCAACTAATCAATATCAACCTGAGATGGGGGCGATGATTGGCATATTTAGTGGTATGTTCAATGGTATGTTCATTAACAATCTAATTAATCGGCAATAAAGACTCACCGGCCCGACCCTGGCTGGAGCCATAAAAAAATTCCCCCCTTCGCCCAAAAAAATCCGACTTAATTATTCAAGTCGGGGGTTTTAAATTTAAATAAATTAACCTTTGACTTTTTTGTCATTAATCTGCCGCTCCAGACGAATCACTTCGTCAAAATCGTCTTCGGGCGTTATTTTTTTACGCCGCCTTTCTCCGCACTTCTGGCACTCATGAACCACCACCCATTCTCCCGACTGATAAAAAACATCTATAGGCGCCATCAGCCCGCCGCAAGACTGGGCCCGATCGCCAGGCTCAATATCAAAATGTTTGGACCACAAACATTTTGGGCAATGGTTGGTATAGCCGGTGCCCTCGACTTGGTGGCCACAATGCTCACAAACAAAGTTTTCTTTTTTTCTGGTAAAACTCATACTGGTAAAAATTGTTAAATTGTTCCATTGTTTTTACATCCCCAATACCAATCCATCAAGCCGACCCAATAACAATTTGACGATATAATAATGTAACTATTATTACACCTAAAAAAGAAAAATACAAACGCCCATTCTTGCAGAGTTGACTTTTCCCGACTATTTTGCTATGCTAATGAAAGCTAATTAACAACCTGCAACTTGCCCCTGAGGGGCCAAATTAATTCACTAAAAAGCAGGGCTAAGGCGCTAATTGGCGCCACGGCTAAAACAATTATTATGACTACCAAAGAACAGAATTCTCCGAAGGAATCAGAAATGCAAAGACTGCTTGAAGACAAGCAGTATTTTAATTTGCCAAAAGTCGGCGATCTGGTTAAGGGCACCATCATTTCCTCCGACAAAAGCGAGGTCCATATTGATTTGGGCGGTGTGGCCACCGGCATCGTTCGCGGTCGGGAACGATATGGCGAAGCGGAAGAATATCGCAATCTCAAACCGGGCGACGAAGTGGAAGCAACCGTGATGGAACTGGAAAATGAAACCGGTGAATTGGAACTGTCTTTCCGTTATGCCGGCCGACAGAAAGCTTGGCAAAATATCAGCCAATTTGAAAAGGACGGCACCATTATCGAGGCCTTAATTATTGATGCCAATAAAGGCGGCCTAATGATTAGAGTGGAAAACACTCCCGGCTTTTTGCCTGTCTCCCAATTGGCGCCCGAACATTATCCCCGCGTGCCTGGCGGTGATAAAAACCGTATTCTGGAAATATTAAAAAGTTATGTCGGCAATAAATTTGAAGTCAAAATCATTGATGCCAAAGAAGGAGAGGATAAGCTGATTGTCTCGGAAAAAGCCGCTTGGGAAGAAACCCAAAAAGAAACCATCAACAAATACAAGGTCGACAATATTGTTGAGGGCACAGTCACCGCGATTACCGACTTCGGTGTGTTTGTCGAATTCAGCGATAAATTGGAAGGCTTGATCCATATTTCCGAAATCGCCTGGCAAAGAATCGATGACCCCAATGATTTTGTCAAAGTCGGCCAAAAAATCAAAGCGGAAATCATTGATATTCAGAACTCCAAAATCTTCTTGTCAATGAAAAAATTGGCCAAAGACCCTTGGGATGGCCTGGATAAAAAATTTACCATCGGCGACAAGGTGAAAGGCAAAGTCATTAAGGCCAATCCTTTCGGCCTGTTTGTGGAAATTGCCGCTGACATTCAAGGCTTGGCTCACATTTCCCAATTAAGCGACAAAGAGGTGGATAAAGCGGAGGCCATCGCCAAACCCGGCGAAGAAAAAGATTTCTACATCGTCTCCATGGATATCAAAAACCATCGGCTGGGATTAAGCTTGGTCAAACCAAAAAAAGAAGAGGTTAAACCGGCCGCTGAACCAACCGAAGAAAAGAAAACCGCCCCGGCCGCCGACCAAGTTGAAAAAGAAAAAGAAGAAAAGACCGAAAATACAAAAGAAGAACCAAAAGAAAAGAAAGTAAAAAAAGAAAAGAAAGATAAGCCAGAAAAGAAAAACAAAAAAAAGAAAGAAAATTAGGATATAAAAATACTCCCAATAAATCGGGAGTATTTTTTGTATAATTTTTATAGAAATTTCCAATTTTCAATTTAAAAATAAATAATTGCTGCATTGCTAAATTGTTATACTGCTGAATTGTTGTATTGTTATGTTGTTACATTATTTTTGTCACTATTATAGAGATAGCGCCCAACAATTTTACAATTTAACAATATAATAATTCGTCAATTCAACTTTATAGACTTTATAGACTTCTAACTTATTTATAAACCTCCCAAATATAACCCAAAATACTAAAATATCCCAAAAGCGCCGCGGCTGCCAAGAATACGGCGCTAACAACTAATAGCAGCTGGCCGCCGACCAATAGCCAAATCAACACGGCAACAATCGCCGCCACTTCCACTACCATTTTTGCTTTACCCACTATGTTGGCTGAGGGGATGGTCCGGTCCCTAAAAACCACCAAAAAACCCAAGCCCAAAGCGCCGGTCAAAAAATCAAAAAACAACACAAAAAATAGCAACAACGGCCAGGGATAATAATACATTAGGAACATCGCCAACAGAATGATAAGAAATTTATCGGCAATTGGATCCAAAAACGCCCCCCAATCCGAAAGCTGACCGGTCTTTCGGGCCAATGAGCCGTCCAGTGCATCACACAGCGCCGCCAAAATAAAACTAATCAATGCAAAACTAAAATTAGCGACAGCGATAAAATATAAAATCACCGGAATCAAAGCCAGGCGGATAAAAGTAAAAATATTGGGACTAAAGTTTTTTGGTAAAAACCGTAACCCCAGCCCATACCACAAATCGTCCATTTTTTTCTGCCCCCATATTGACATAATAGACAAAAATGTTATATTGTATTATACTTTAATAATACCAAATATTAACCAAAAAGAAAAATATCCTTATGAAAAATTTGACTAAAAATTTTCTTATTGCTTTTGTTGTTTTTCTGGCTTTCGCCAGTCTGCTGAGTTTGTATAATTTGCCCAACGGACAACCCCAAGAAATAGACCTTGCCACCCTAATCAATCAAATTGAAACCGACCAGGTCAAAACTATCACGGTCCAAGACGATAAATTAAATATTACCCTCAATAACGACGAAGAACAAATTGCTTATAAAGAACCAAACGAAAGTTTAAGCGCGCTATTTGACCACTATGGCGTCAATCCGGACAAAACCAAACAAATATCAATCACAATAAAAAAAGAAAGCGAGCTGATTTTTTGGCTGGCTACAATTCTGCCTTTTTTAATTCCTTTATTGTTTGTGGTTGGCTTTTTCTTGTTTATGATGCGCCAAGCCCAAGGCGCCAATAGCAAAGCCATGAGTTTCGGTCAAAGCGGCGTTAAAGAATTTAATCCCAACAAAAAAATAAAGACTACCTTTAATGATGTTGCTGGCGTCAAAGAAGCCAAAAAAGAATTGGAAGAGGTGGTAGAATTTTTGAAAAATCCCAAAAAATTCACTTCGTTGGGAGCGACTATTCCCAAAGGCGTCCTGCTCTTGGGCGCGCCCGGCACTGGCAAAACCCTATTAGCCAAAGCCGTGGCCGGTGAAGCCAATGTGCCCTTTTTTAGTATTTCCGGTTCAGAGTTTGTTGAAATGTTTGTCGGCGTCGGCGCTTCCCGGGTCCGCGACTTGTTCCGCCGGGCCAAAAAAAATGCTCCCTGCATCGTTTTCATTGACGAAATCGACGCTGTGGGCCGACAACGCGGCGCCGGACTGGGCGGCTCCCACGACGAACGAGAGCAAACCCTCAACCAAATTCTAGTCGAAATGGACGGCTTTGAACCGAACACTAATGTGATTGTGATGGCGGCCACCAACCGACCGGATGTCTTGGATTCAGCCCTATTGCGACCGGGCCGCTTTGACCGCCGCGTTACCTTGGATTTGCCGGACATCAATGACCGAGAAATGATTTTGAAAGTCCACAGACGGAAAAAACCGATGGCAGCCGATGTCAATTTGCGCCAAATCGGCGAACGCACTCCGGGTTTTTCCGGCGCTGATTTGTCCAACCTGCTCAATGAAGCGGCGATTTTAGCGGCGCTTAATAATAAAAAGCAAATCAATCAATTAGACATTATTAATAGTATTGATAAAATCTTGCTCGGCCCGGAAAGAAAAAGCCATATTCTCAATAAAGCCGAAAAAGAAATTACTGCCTATCATGAAGCCGGCCACGCTTTGGTCGCCCACTTGCTACCCAATACCGACCCGGTCAGAAAAGTATCCATTATTGCTCGCGGCATGGCCGCCGGCTTTACTCTCAAATTGCCCAGCGAAGATAAAAAACTGCACAGTCGCTCAGAATTTATTGAAGAATTGGCCGTGCTCTTGGCCGGTCGAATCACCGAAAAAAAAGTTTTTGACGAGGTGACTACCGGCGCCCAAAGCGATTTGCGTGAAGCGACCAAGCTGGCCAAACGGTTGATTACCGAATACGGCATGAGTGATAAGCTGGGTCTGCGGACTTTTGGGGAACGGGAAGAACTGGTCTTTTTGGGACGCGAGCTCCACGAACAACGCGACTATTCGGAAAAAACCGCTCAAGATATTGACGAAGAGATTTACCGCTTGACCAGCGACGCGGCCAAAACCGCGGAAAAAATCATTACCGAACATAAAATTGACTTGGATAAAATTGCCCAGGAATTGTTAATCAAAGAAACTATTGAAGCTGAAGAATTTGAAAAACTGTTAGGCAAAAAAAAGACTACCACCGATTAACAACCAAAAAACACAACTAGAACAGCAGCGTCTATTTAGACGCTGCTGTTCTAGTTTTAATTAAATCATTCCCCCTTGTGGACTTAACAGATTAACCTGTGTTATAATATATTTAATCAGTTTAAAAAAATAACCAAACTATATGGAAGGGACTGCTCTTTACCGGCCAATTCTGAAAAAGGCTTGGCTGATGACCAAAAAATTTAAGTATCTATGGTTTTTTGGTTTTTTCGCCACTATTTTAGGCAGCAGCGGCGAATATGAAATGTTAATGAGAATAACGCCCCAAACCGGAAAAAACAACAGCGTCATCGGGGCCACTTGGGCCAGCTTCAAAGCCGGCTTGGAAAACGGCCTTGCGTCTGATGGCGGACTGTTGACCAATCTATTTAGCGCCATCAAAGCCAGCCCTCAATCAATTGTGCTGGTGGTGTTTATTTTTATGCTGGCCCTAACGATTGCTCTTTTTGTCCTCTGGCTGGCCATCATATCGGAAATCGGCTTGATTAGAGGGACGGCCTGGGCCAGTAAAAACAAAAAACTAACCATCACTAACGGAGTTGATTTTGCCGTAACTAAATTTTGGCCGGTCTTAGCGGCCAACGCCCTGATGAAACTGGCGGTTTTTATTTTGTTTATTATTGTCGGCTGGGAAATATTATTTCTCAGCGCCCAGGGACCAACCGGCACAATCATTTATTATGTGTCTTTCGTGATTTTTGCCTTAATTGTTTTTGCCATCTCTTTTGTTTCCCGTTATCAACTTTATTATATTGTCATCGGCAAACAAAAAGTGCTTCCCGCGCTTAAGTCGGGCTGGCAATTATTCAGAAAAAATTGGTTGATTTCCTATGAGATGGCTTTTATTTTGCTGGTCCTTTCTCTGCTTATTACCGCTATTGGCGTCTTTGCCGGTTTGGCTATTTTATCCATTCCCATTAATTTGCCAGTCTTCTTTCCGCTCGAACCGTGGCTGGGCATGATTATCGCCCTAATTTCCATTCTTGCTGTGCTGGCGCTGAATTTCTTTATCGCTGCCGGGTTGACCACTTTTCAGTGGAGTTGCTGGACTCTGTTGTTCGACAATATTGACAAAGGTCAATCAATCAGCAAAATTACCCGAACCGCCCAAGACCTGCCGACTTATATTCTTAACAAAAAATAAACACCCCAATCAATAAAACCATCCTCGCCGTCCGATTTTTGCCGGGGATGGTTTTAAACTTGAAAAAAAATCATAAAAAAAGTATAATAAATAAAAAAATAATTATCCTGCTATGCCTCTCGGACCATCATTGGACGACCTAATAAACAAAAATTCGGCTGACGAAGATTCGACTGAAGAAAAGTTGCAAAAAAAGATTATAGAAATCACCCGGCGAGAAAAAGAGGAAGAAATAAGACAACAGGCCGACAGTCAGGGCTTGCCCTACATCAATTTGTCCGGATTCGCCATTGGTCCCGATGCGATTTCCCTAATTGATTCACAGACGGCAACCACCAATCAGGTGGTGAGCTTCTTTTATAACGGCACGGAAATTCGATTGGCCACCACTAATTATACCGACTCGATAAAAGAGCTGGAACAAACTTTGGCCGAGGAATATCATGCTAATGTCTCTACTTATTTAATCTCCCAACATAGTTTGAACCTGGCGCTCAAAATTTATGATACCTTGCCGAAAATAAAAAAGAGTGTGGCCGGCATTGAAATTAAAGCCGAAGAACTGAAGCAATACGAAACAGAAATCAAAACTTTTAAAGATTTGGATGATAAAATCAAGCAAGTTTCCACGACCGAATTGATTACTCTATTAATGGCCGGCGCGATCAAATCGCGCGCTTCTGATATTCATATTGAAGCGGAAGAAAAGGGAATAAAAATCCGTTACCGAATAGACGGCGTTTTAAATGATGTCGCCACGATTGAAAAAAGAGATTGGCCGAAAATCGCTTCGCGCATTAAACACCTAGCTAAACTCAAAATCAATATCTCCGACCGCCCCCAGGATGGCCGGTTTTCCGTTTTTCTGACCAACGACCGAATCGATTTGCGTGTTTCGGCGCTGCCCACCGCTTTTGGTGAAAGCATTGTCATCCGCCTGTTAATGTCTTCGGCGGTTAATTTAAGTTTTGATGATTTGGGCTTAAGGGGGGGCGCCTTTCAAATTTTGGAAAGAGAAATTCAACGCCCCAATGGCATGATTGTTACGACCGGCCCGACCGGTTCCGGCAAAACCACCACTCTTTACGCTATTTTAAAAAAGCTAAATAAGCCGGAAACCAAAATTATCACCATTGAAGACCCAATTGAATATGAGCTCAAGGGCATCAATCAAAGCCAGGTCAACAAAGATTATACTTTTGCCAAAGGATTACGCTCGATCGTTCGCCAAGATCCGGATATTATTATGGTCGGCGAAATTCGCGATTTAGACACCGCCGAAATTGCCATTCAAGCGGCTTTAACCGGCCATTTAGTCTTGTCCACTATTCATACTAATGACGCTTTTGGCGCCATTCCGCGCTTTTTGTCCATGGGAGCCAAACCGTTCTTGCTGGCGCCGGCCCTAAACGTGGCGATTGGCCAACGGCTAGTGCGGCGAGTTTGCGATAAATGCAAAACCGAAATTGAATTATCCGCTGAGTTCAAAGAGCGGGTAAGCAAATTACTAAGTGAGTTGCCCAACAAGCCGGAATACGAACCTTATAAAAAAGATATCGAGCAATTAAAATTCTATCAGGGCGCCGGTTGTGAAAACTGCCAAGGGCTGGGCTATAAGGGACGCATCGGTATTTATGAAATAATGCCCATCGACGGCGAGATAGAAAACAAAATTACCAAAGGCGATCTGTCGGAATATGAAATAAAAGCCCTGGCCAAAGAAAAGGGCGTGGTCACGATGGCCCAAGATGGCCTCTTAAAGGCGCTTGACGGCATCACTTCGGTAGAGGAAGTGTTTAGAGTGTCAGAATAAATTTCTCTCGCTGACGCCAATAAAATATTAACTATCAACCAATTAAGGTAACACACCAATGAACATACCAAGGTATGTTCATTGATCAAAATAAAAACCGTCCTCAGCCGGGCGGATTTTATTTTTTGCCTCCTTAATAAATCCTCCACCCACCCGTTCGCTTCCCTTGATGATACTCATCATAATTCAAAAAGCGCCCCTCACGGGGTGCTTTTTGAATTACGTGGTACCGCCACGCCTGTCCGCCTGGGGCGGAGGGAATATCGCGCAAATCGCCAACGGAAACTTGGCGATTTACTCTGTCCGGGGTGGTCGCCAATCCTGCGCCAACTCGGATTGGCTTATAGCCTCGCTGTGTCACTCGCCTTCCGGCTCGTTCCTTGCTCAGCTAACCACCCGTCCGATTCCCCGTGACACAAAATTATAGAAAGTAAAAGCCCCCTTAGGAACGGGGGCTTTTACTTTCTATTTATTAGTACCGCCACGGGGAATCGAACCCCGGTTGCCAGGATGAAAACCTGATGTCCTAACCACTAGACGATGGCGGCCTAAATCTAATTAACCAAAACAACAATCACAAAAAATATTGTACACCCTTATCAACCAAAAGTCAATCTCGCCAAAGAAAAAAAAATTTAGTATGATAAGGGAGTATGGGAAAACTACAAGAAATAAAAAAAGCGCTCAAAGAGTCGGCAGATAAAAACCAAGCCAAAATACTGTCGAGCTTCTTCAAAACCGGCCCAGGCCAATACGGCGAGGGCGATATTTTTTGGGGCATTAAAGTGCCCCAACAAAGAAAAATTGCCAAAAAATATTCGACCCTTAGTCTAACGGAAATCACAACGCTCCTTTCCAGCCCCATCCATGAACAGCGCCTGATCGCTCTATTCATTTTAATCGACCAATATAAAAAAGCGACTGACGCTAACAAGAAAAAAATTTTTGATTTATACTTGAAAAACTACCGCCAGATCAATAACTGGGATTTGGTCGATTTGTCAGCGCCGAACATAGTTGGCGAATACCTGACCGACAAGCCGAGGGACATCTTATACCGATTAGCCAAATCAAAAAATCTCTGGCAAAACCGAATCGCTATTTTAGCCACTTATACCTTGATTAGAAATAATGATTTTAAAGACGCTTTGGCAATAATAGAAATGAGTTTGAAACATCAGCACGACCTGATACACAAAGCCGCCGGCTGGATGCTCAGAGAAATTGGCAAACGAAACCAAAAGCTTGAAGAACAATTTTTAAAAAAACACTATCGACAAATGCCTCGAACTATGCTAAGATACGCGATTGAAAAATTCCCCGAAACAAAAAGACAAATTTATCTAAAAAAATGAATATATTAGCGATTGAAACTTCGTGCGATGAAACCGCGGCGGCTATCTTGAGGGCCAAGCGCGGCCGGCTGGAGCTGGCGGCCAACGTTGTTTCCTCGCAAATCAATATCCATAAAAAATACGGCGGCGTCGTGCCGGAAGTGGCGGCTCGTCATCATTTGGAAAATATCATACCGGTTATTGATGAGGCTATTCAGGCGGCCCAAATAAAACCGGCGGCGATAGACTTTATTGCCACGACTGCCGGACCAGGTCTAGTCACCGCCTTGTTAGTCGGCATTGAAACAGCCAAAACCCTAAGCTACGCCTGGAACAAACCGCTAATTCCGGTCAACCATATGTATGCCCACCTGGCGGCCAATTTTTTCAATCAGTCAATACAATTTCCGGCCCTCGCCCTAATCGTCTCCGGCGGACATACCGAAATAGTGCTACTAAAAAATCATCACCACTACAACAAAATCGGCCAAACTGTTGATGACGCCGTTGGCGAAGCTTATGACAAGGCCGCCAAACTGCTCAATCTGGGTTACCCAGGCGGACCAATCATCGCCCGACTGGCCGATAAATTTTCCGGCCCAAGCCCCATTAATCTCCCCCGGCCAATGATTAATTCCCGGGACTTTAATTTTTCCTTTTCCGGACTAAAAACCGCTCTTTTGTATACCGTCCAAAAAATGACTAAGAAAGAAATTAAAACCAGAACGCCGGAAATCTGTCGGGCGTTTCAAGACGCGGCCGTGGAAGTCTTAGTATCCAAAACCATTAAGGCCGCCAAAAAATATCAGGTGCAATCAATTCTATTGGCCGGCGGCGTGGCCGCTAATAAAAAACTGAGGGCAGACTTAAAAGCGACGGCGGAAAAAAATAATTTCCAATTCCGGGTACCGGAATTTAAATTATGCACTGATAATGGCGCCATGATTGCTATTGCCGGATATTATTTATCAAGAAAACACCACCCCCGAAAAGACGGCTGGCAAAAAATATCCGCTGACCCGAATTGGGAATTGTAACCCCGGCCCATCAACCAAAACCCGCAACCTAAAAAACATCTCCCAATAAATTGGCACTGCAATGAAAATTATTACCAACAGCGAAAAAGAAACAATAAAGTTTGCCGAAAAACTTTCCCAATCACTCAAGGGCGGCGAAGTGCTGGCTCTTTTGGGCGACTTGGGTAGTGGCAAAACCGCTTTTACCAAGGGATTGGCTAGAGGACTGGGAGTGAAAAACATTATCACCAGTCCGACTTTTGTGTTGATGAAAAATTATAAAACTTCAGCCCAGGCGCCGATAAAAACCCTGACGCACATCGACGCTTACCGCCTAAAAAGCGGCGAGGATTTAAAAGCGATAGGCGCCAGTGAACAGTTTAACGATCCGAGCGGGATTACCGCCATTGAATGGGCTGATAATGTAAAAAGCATTATCCCCAAAAATGCCATAAAAATTTATTTTCAAATAGGAGAGAATAATAAACGCCAAATAGAAATAAAAAAACCGCCCATCGCGCTTAGATAGTTTAGCGCGCCGGGCGGCAGGATTAATCAACCGACAATAACAATACCGCTAACGCCGGCCAGCTCTTTTTTTAAAGCACAGAAGCACAGACCGGACAAACGCATTCATCCTGGTTTTGAGCATAAAGGACAATCTCGTCCCCAAACCGAGCAATACCCGCCTGATCGTGACCGGCAACTTGCGGAAACGCCAGCTGCAATGAGGCAAAAAACAGATTCTGCAATGCCTCAAATTTGATGCTGGACAGACAAACCGCCATCGCCTGAGACGATGCCATCAACGCTGCTCGCTCTTCTTGATTGGTCCGGTCATATTGCCAATTGAACTTTTCAAACAAATCATTGTAGGCCAAGCCCAACTGCCGAGAGAAAAACAGCAATCGCTTCAAATCCTCTCCCAATGAGCCAATAATGTTTGTTTTTTGCTCGTCGGTAATCTCCGGAATGGTGGCGAGAACAGCGCTATTGTCAGCGTTCAAATCAACTGCCGCCACCCCCTGACAGGCCTCTTGTAAGAACATCTTTTTCTCCCTTCTGTCCTTTTTGGACACAATCAGCTTCAGCTAAACCCTTTAGCTAAAGTACCCAACATTTTAACAATTTATTCGTTTTTTGTCAACTATCCACAAGGCAAGGCCAGGTTTAGTTATTTTCTATTTTTTATGCTATAATATATTCATATGGCCAAAACAAAAATAACCAACTCTGCCAAACTCAACTTTAAAAAAGACACTCGGTCACCGGATTTTTTATTTGATCAGGACAAAACTCAAGATCAGGAAACAAACCTTTGGCAATCCGAGGGCCAATTGTCCTGCGATGTATTGCAGGATGAAAACTTCATTATCATCAAATCGGCTATTGCCGGCGTTGAGCCCAAAAATCTGGACATCTCGGTTAGTAATGATTTACTGACAATCCGCGGCTGGCGCGATATTGATGAAACCATTAAAAATGAAGATTTTTACTGCCGAGAAATTTATTGGGGCTCCTTCAGTCGCTCCATTGTCTTGCCCCAAGAAGTCGACCCCAACCGAACCGAAGCAATCCTAAAAAATGGCATTCTGACCATTAAACTACCCAAAAAATACAAAACCGCTTCTATTGCCGTGAAACATTTTGACGATTAATTTATGGAAAAATTTAAAACTTGGTGGGAACAACCGTTCAAACAAATTCGAGACGGCCGAATTGATAAAAGGTGGCTAATTATCACAATTTTAGTCGCTTTTTTTATCATGCTGACAATAGCCACCGGTATTATTATCGCCTTTGAAATTCAGTACCGACAAAAATTTTTTCCCGGCAGCAAAATAGGCAATATCAGCCTGGGCGGCCTGACCCCGGTCCAAGCTTTGGAAAATCTGGAACAAATCACTGAAAACATTGAAAAGGAAGGAATAAAAATAATTTATCGTAATCACGACGACCTGTATTTAAAAGTGACGCCGATGCTTAGCGCCTTAACTGATCCGGACTTGTCGCGAGCAATAATTGATTTTGACAATCACAGCGCCGTTTATGATGCCTTTGCCTACGGTCGCAGCGGCAATTGGCGGCAAAACATCAAACAACAAATGACTATGTTGTTTACGGACAAAAAGTTCAAAACCAAAGTGGAGATTGACGAACCAACTCTTAAAAAAAATTTACAAGAACAATTTTCCGACCTGGAGCAAACCGTCCAAAATGCCAAACCCCTCATAACTTGGCAAGGTAATAATTATCGCTTAGATATTCTCCCCGAACAATCGGGTAAATCATTTGATTTTGCCGGTGCCATCAATGAGCTTCGCGCCAATTTGGAACAGCTCAAAAATGATCAAATCGAATTAATCAGCGTGGCCGCCGAACCAACCGTGACAAAGAGTCAAGCCGAACAAGCCAAACAACTTATCGAACAAGTCTTGTCAACCACCAGCCCCCAATTCCAAGACGAAAATCGAACTTGGACAATCGGTAAAGCTGACCTGTCAACCATGCTGGAATTCTATCGGGCTGACAATGAAGTAAAATTGGGCATCAATCAAGACGGTTTTTATGAATGGTTAGACAAAAACATCGGCACCACCCTCAATATTGAACCCCAGGATGCCAACATTGAAATGAAAGACGGTAAAGTGACAAAACTAACCCCTCATGTCGTCGGCAAACAAGTCAACCGATTAGCGGCCTACCAACAAATTAACCAAGGCCTGTTGTCCGATAACCTGTCCTTCACTTTAACTGTTGATACCGCTCTACCCAAAATAGTCACTGGCGATATTAATGATTTAGGCATTAACGAGATAGTCGGCACCGGTCAATCAAATTTTGCCGGCAGCTCCCAAAATCGCCGCCACAATATCAAAAACGGCGCCAGTCGGTTGCATGGCATTTTAATCAAACCCGACGAAGAATTTTCCTTGATCACTGCCCTGGGAAATATTGATGCGACGACCGGTTATTTGCCGGAATTAGTCATCAAGGGGAGTAAAACAGTGCCGGAATACGGGGGCGGCTTGTGCCAAATCGGCACCACGATTTTCCGGGCGGCCATGGCTTCGGGCTTACCGATTACCGAAAGAAGAAACCACTCTTACAATGTTTCCTATTACCTGGAAAACGGCCTGCCCGGCACCGATGCCACGATTTACATTCCTCATCCGGATGTTCGCTTCATCAACAATACCGGCCATTATATTCTAATCCAATATCGTCTTGAAGGAGATAATTTGTATTTTGATTTTTGGGGCACGAAAGATGGCCGAACCGCCGAACGCACTACGCCCAAAGTCTGGGGCTGGACTTCGCCACCGCCCACTAAATACATTGAAACCACCAACTTGGCTCCCGGTCAAAAAAGATGCACTGAAAGCTCTCATCAGGGCGTCAGCGCCGCCTTTGATTATATCATCACTTACGCTGACGGCACTACCGATAAAACCACTTTTAGCTCTTATTACCGACCATGGCAGGCGGTTTGCTTAATCGGGGTGGAAAAATTACCCGAAGAGGAAACCACTGATAACCCTGAGGCCGGCGATGTGACCGCTAGCGAACAACCGACTTAAACCGCTTTTAAAATACCAAACTGAAAACCCACCCCGAGTATTCGGGGTGGGTTTTCTTACTATCCAATAACCTGTAGATCCATAAACGACGTGACGAGCTAGTATGGCCAGGCAAGAAAATTTTTTGAAGCAATGTTCGAGCAAAAGCCCGAACAGGGCTGTTAAAAAATTCCCATGCTTGTCGTGCCTAGCCATATCAGCCCGTCGCCGACGTTTGGTGTGAGATAAAAATTTTCTCAAATTTGATTGGAAGGTGACAAATTACGCCTAGGGCGCTAGGGGATCTACAGGTTGCTAGATACTACCAATAATACTGCAGACAAAGAAACTATTTCAAGGTAAAGCCCGAGTTTTTTTGGAACCTGAACGATCCTTAAAAAAATAATTCCCATGCTTGTCGTGCCTGCAGAATGATTGGTACTATCCTGCTTTGCCAGAGTAAAATGAACTGACACCCTATCTTATCATATTAAACTTGAAATGTCAAGTTAATTTAACGATAAATCAATAAAAAATAGCTAAATTTAGGAAAATTTAACTAAAAATAGTCTCTTCCTACCTTAAGCAAAGACATTATAACTCTTTTTTTTATTCGTGGCAACCGTAGGTTAGGAACAATTTATCCATAAATTATCACCACCTTGTTTTTAGCGCTTTTGCCCCGCTTTATTTCGACGCAGCTCTTGGCCACGCCAAAATAATCAGCCAACAATTCAACCAGTTGCTGATTGGCCTGGCCAGCGACCGGACGAGCCGTCAGCCAAACCTTGTAAACTTGCGGCGTGATTTGTTCAATTTTAGTTTGCGAAGCGCCGGGCCGCGCTTCTACTAACAGTTGTCTCATAAATCTTCCAATATTTTTAGAACCAAATTATCATCAGTCGAATCATAAACGGCAAAAGTCGGTTTTTGAAATAAGCCGCCCAAAGTGCCGGGATTAATCAATTGGCAATGATTGGCCAATGTCTCCAGCCAGGGTTTATGGCTGTGGCCGTAAAACACTAGCGCGTATTGGCCGCTGGCCGCCAAAACTCTGGCCGTCTCGGGAAAGTGACAAAAAGCAATTTTAATTTTTCCGGACCGCTCCGAATCAATCATCAATTCGCCCTGATCACCGTGTAGTTTGACCTGAGTCAAACTACGACAGACTTCCGCCAGAGCCGCCCGATCAGAAACATTACCGTGAACTAAATGAATTGGACCAAAAAAATTCGGCACCAACAATTTTGAAACCATAGCTGGCGCGGCAATATCACCACAATGAATAAGCATTTCTATCTGATTGATTTTGGCCCAAGCTAAAAATTTTTCTATATTCGGTATATTGTCATGACTATCAGAAATAATGGCGATTTTCATATAAAAATTTTATATCAAAAATTACTAAATTATCCCCACCACCGGCGGGCCGGCGTCACGGCGAATTATCAAATTGTTTGATGTTTACTTTATAATTGAGGTTTAATAACAATTTGACAATATAACAATGAAACCATTAATTCACTAGGAAATTAAAATTAAGAAGTTTTTCCGTCCCTCATTTTCTTCAATATCTTAATATCCTCAAGCTCTTGTCCGTCTTTGGGTGTCTCAATTATCAAATCAATGGCATGCTTCTGGGCCAAAGCCACTATTTCTTTAAATCCGGCCAACCCGATTTTGCCCTGACCGATATGCTGGTGGCGATCCTTTTTTGAGCCCAATTCGGCCTGGCTGTCATTGGCGTGAATTAAGAGCAAATTTTTTAAGCCCAAAATTTTATCAAACTGACGAAAAGTCCGACCGACTGACCGGCGATCGCGCAAATCATAACCGGAAGCAAAGGCATGGGCGGTGTCAAAACAAAAACCGATCTTGCGCCGCAAAACCATTGGCAACCTAACAACTATCTCGGCCATTTCTTCAAACCGATCGCCAATAATCTGACCGGCGCCGGCGGAAATCTCCAATAACAACTGAGTCCGGCCGGTGTAACCATTTAAAATATCCTTAAGACCGGCAATCACCTTTCGAATTGCCTCTCTTCGATTCAACTCCCGGGCACTGCCCGGATGAAACATCATTGCCCGAGCTGTCAATAATTCCCCCCGCTCCAATTCTTGCCGCAAGACACTGATAGAGCCATGATAAATCCGACTATTGGCCGAGGCCAGATTGATATAATATGGCGCATGAATATAGCAAGCTGTCTGTTTAAACTCCTTGAGCTTGGCTTGAAACTCCGCCGCCAGAGCTGCTTCAATCGGCTTGGCACGGCCGCCTTGCGGCGGTCGAGAAAAAAACTGAAAACACTCCGCGCCCAGTTCCTGCGCGCGCTGCGGCGCCAAAGATAAATCACCCGCCGCTGAAACATGAGCACCAATGCTAATTTTTTTTGTTTTGCTCATAAGCCCTGAAGGTGGTTTTTACTATTGTCGCCATATCACTAAAAACCGGCTGCCAGCCCAATACTGCGCCCGCTTTGTCGGCGCTGGCAAATATTTGAGCCGGATCACCAGGTCGGGGGGGACCGATTTCAACTTTAAAATCAACCCCAGATTCTTGTTTAACAGCTTTAATTATTTCCGCAACGCTAGTCCCTTGACCGGTAGCCAAATTAACCGTCAGACTGTTATTATTTTTATCCAAATATTCCAACGCCTTAAGATGGCCGCTGGCCAAATCCGACACGTGGATATAATCTCTAACGCCGGTACCGTCAGCGGTCGGATAATTATCGCCAAAAATCGTCACCTTATCGCGCCAACCCATCACTGCTTCAAAAATAATAGGCAATAAATTCTGCGGCGCCCGCTCCAACCCCTTAATATCTCCATCCGGATCATAACCAACGGCGTTAAAATAACGAAAAACCACAAACTTAATGCCCGACAGCTGATCATACCAAGCTAACAGCTTTTCCACTTCTAGCTTAGTGTGACCATAAAAACTGAGCGGCTTGGTTGGATGGTCTTCCTTCATCGGCAACTCTATTGGTTCACCATAAACAGCGGCACTGGAAGAAAAAATTATTTTCTTAACACCAGCCTCAATCATTGCATTTAACAAAGTAATACTGCCGACAAGATTATTCCAAGCGTATTTAGCGGGGTGGGTCATAGATTCGCCAACCGCCTTTAATCCCGCCAAATGAATAACCACTTCAATACCCTCAAGGGCGGCTAGCACTTGAGTCGGCGATAGTATATCTCCCTCAATAAACTCAGCCCCAGTAATGACATTGTCCAGCGTTCCGACGCTGAGATTGTCAAATACCACCGGCTGATGACCGGCCCGCAATAGCTGTTTGACAACATGGCTGCCAATATACCCGGCGCCACCGGTTACTAATATTCTCATAACAATTGCCTTGTTATTAATTATCACTGATCATAACGATCACTAATACTTCCCTCTATGCTTAATAGTAATAAATTTAACGGCCAAAATCAAACAAAAACGGGCCCCGTCAACCGGAGCCCGCGATACACTTACTGGCTAAAAAATAAACAGCTTGTTTATTTTGATGAAGCGCCTAACCGTCGCAACTGCCTCTGCTCCATCACTACCTGCCTGTTGCGCCAATCGGCCAATACTGTCCAGTGCCTCCCTTTTGCCCCGCGCCCAATAGGCATAAGCATCAGCCGTCTCCGCAAACAAAAAATCAGTTGACTGAAGGGCAAAAATCAACAGCAGCCAAGTCAAGCAATCGGCTCGCTCTTTTTCATTGACTGCCAGATTAAACCGAGTCGCATCAGGAATATTCGGATCAAAAAATACACTCTGATAGCGTTTGGCCGTCTGCCAATAGCGCTCGACTTCTTCAACTGGAGAAACCGAAGTTTTGTCCGCCAACCGAAACAATTCTGCCAAGGGATAAGCTTGAGTGTCTAAAGGCAAATCGCCGTTGACCACCTGGCCAAAATAATCGTGCTGATAAAGCACTGCCCGAATTTCAGACTGAATCATTTCTTTGCCCATCACCCGACAAGCGGCTACCGCTAAATCAGCGCCATAAGTCTGATGATTGCTGAAATGACAACCGCAAAAACGGCTAAAGTCATGAAAAATCGACGACCACAACAATAAGTCGCGCAAATATTTTTCCGCCTGATTAAAAATCCACCGACGACCCCACAAAAAAGAGGCGCAGAGATTAGGACAATGGTTTATGAGAGTCTGACACCGGCGCCAGACTTTGACCGAATGGGCAAAACCATGGTCTTGGTTGGCAAAAAAATCCTCAACCGCCTGAACCGAACCGGTTGGAAGATTGAGACGCGTCAGCTCCAAAACAACAGACAATAAATCGGGCGTAATCTCGCCAATTTCCTGACAATCCACCCAACCGGCTTTAACGGTGGCCATAATCTACCCTCCTATTAATCATCGCCAAACACTCTCTAGAAAGAACTACTGCCCCAGAGATTAACAATAAAAAACAAAAAAGTCAAGAATAAAAACAGTCCCGAGGACTCGGGACTGCAGTCGTAAATATCTACAAGCCAATCTCTTTTTTTAAAAATTCTATCACCTTCCGATTACCCAGCATATTCCTCAAATATTCCCGATAGGACTCGGCCATAAATTGTTTCTTGGCTTCCGGATTAGCCGGATAGCGTTTGAGCAGTTCATCAATTTCTTGATCAATATCTTTTTCTTCAACCGACAGTTTTTGACTTTGGAAAATCTCTCGGGCAAGAATTGCCGACTTGACTCGTTGCTCGGCCTGTGGTCGAAATTCTTGCTTTATTTGATCTAAGGTTTTATTCAAACTCTTTAAATAGTCCTCCAAAGAAACACCTTGACCGGCAATCGTGTGCTCTATCTCGTGAATCATCCGTTCAGTTTCAGTAACCAGAAGAATCTCCGGCAATTCATCAAATTTGGACAATTGAACCAACTGATCCAACAATTGGACTTCCAGACGTTGCTCCTCTTTATTTTTCTCTTCTTCGCCTAAATTATCTTTGATGCCCGATGTTAATTCAGCAGCCGTCTTGTATTGCCCGCCAGACACTGTCTTGGCAAACTCATCATCAATCTCCGGCAATTCCACTTCATAAACCGCATTGCATTTCACTTGAAAGGTGGCTTTCTGACCGGCTAAATCTTTTTGATAATATTTTTCCGGAAAAACAAGCTCAAACTCCTTGGTGTCCCCGGCCTTCAGGCCAATCAACTGCTCTTCAAAACCGGGAATAAACCGGCCCTCACCAATGGTAATCGGGTATTTTGCCTGTTTGCCATTTTCTATGGCAACATTGTCTCTTAAAACATCAAAATCAATTTCCAAGCGATCGCCCGTCTTAGCCGGCCGCTCGACTATTTTTTCTTTAGAACGCAACTTCTTGATATCAGCAATCACCTTATCCACCTGTTCGGACTTAATCTCAATTTTTTTTCTTGCCAATTTTATTTTTTTCCAATCGCCCAATTCCACTGACGGCAACACCGGCGCTGTCGCTTTGTAAATAAGCGCGTTGCCGGGCGCTAATTTTTCCACCTCTATTTTCGGTTGGCCGATAGTAGTCAACTGATTGTCAACAATCGCCTGATAATAAGTCTTGGACACAATACTGTCTAGCGCTTCTTCCAAAATCGCCGCCTCGCCCACTTTTTTTACCACCATATCATAAGGCGCCTTGCCCGGTCGAAAACCGTCAATCTTTACCTGCTGAGAAATCTGGGCGGCCGCCTTCTCTAAAAACGGTTTTAATTCTTCTGGAGAAAGCTCGACAGTTATTACTACTTCCGACTGGGGCAATTTTTTTATGTCTGTTTTCATAATTAATTTAATATGATTAAAATTCAATAACCTTGCTAAGTCTAACATAAAAAAAGAGCTTAGTCAAAAGCCCATAGAATTTATTTTATAAAAACAAACTTAAAGACGCCTGGGTAGGGCGTCTTTAGAGAACATTATATGACTTAGATTATCAGTAGCGGCGCAATAATAATAGAAACTATGGCCATCAACTTAATCAAAATATTCAAGGCCGGACCGGCAGCATCCTTAAGGGGATCGCCGACCATATCACCAACTATTGACGCCCTGTGAGCAGCGCTGCCCTTTCCGCCATGATTACCCGCTTCAATATATTTCTTGGCGTTGTCCCAGGCACCGCCGGCATTAGCCATAAAAACCGCCAACAAAAATCCGCTAACAATTGAACCGGCCAATAAACCGGCCAAACTAGCCGCCCCCAACCAGCGACCAACTACCACTGGCGCCAAGACCGCCAACAGTCCGGGTAAAATCATCTGACGCAGAGCCGAACTGGTGGAAATAGCAATGCAACGATTGTAATCCGGTTCAACTGTGCCTTCCATTATCCCGACCGTCTCTCGAAATTGCCGTCGCACTTCCTCAACCATTTGGCCAGCCGCCCGGCCAATTGCCTTAATAACTAAGGCGCTAAAAATAAACGGTAACAAGCCACCAATAAATAACCCCGCTATCGTGTTAACATCCAATAAATTGATAAATTGCAAATTAACCGCTTGGCCGAAAGAAATCATTAACACCAGGGCAGTCAAAGCGGCGCTACCAATAGAAAAACCCTTGCCGATAGCAGCCGTAGTATTGCCAACCGCATCTAATTCTTCAGCCCGCAAACGAATCTCCGGTCCCAGCTTGGCCATTTCAGCCAAACCGGCGGCGTTGTCCGCCACCGGACCATAGCTGTCCGTGGCCAAGGTAATGCCTAAAGTTGACAACAGCCCCACAGCGGCAACCGCTACTCCATAAATACCGCCAAATTTATAAGCCAGTATAATCGCCGCCACCACCGTTAAAACCGGCCCAGTCGTACTCATTAAACCTAGAGAAAATCCGGAAATAATATTAGTCGCCGAACCAGTCTTGGACGACTGCGCCACCTCCCGAACCGGCCGCCGGGCATCAGAGGTATAATACTCAGTGGTCAAACCAATTATTAAACCAGCCAGCAAACCAACCAAAAGTGCCCAGAAAATATCAATTTGCTTAACAGTTAGTTTAACCGCTACCCAAGAAAACACGACCATTACCATGGTGGCCGACCAGATGCCATAATTAAGGATTCTCCGGGGCGGCTGATTTTTGATTAAAAATACCACCCCCATGCCGACTAAAGCGGCGATAATACCCAAAGCTGATAATATTAACGGCAAAACAATCGCCTTCGAGCCCAACAGTGGCAAAACAGCCAGGCCTAAAACCATGGCGGCAATTATGCTCTCGGTATAGCTTTCAAATAAATCCGCACCCAGTCCGGCCACATCGCCAACATTATCACCAACATTGTCGGCAATCGTCGCCGGATTTCGCAAATCATCTTCCGGAATGCCCGTTTCCATTTTACCTACCAAATCAGCGCCAATATCCGCTGCCTTGGTATAAATACCACCACCCACCCGAGCAAACAAAGCGACCAGCGAGGCACCAAAGCCAAAGCCGTAAATAATTTCCGGGCTGCCAAAAATCAAATACAACAATGAGATGCCCAACAGGCCCAAGCCGACCACCACCAACCCCATTACCGAACCGGAGGCAAAAGCCACTCTCAAACCGGGAATCAGCTGGTGACGGCAGGCCTCTGCTGTCCGGACATTGGCGCTGGTCGCAATTGTCATCCCGACAAATCCGGCAGCAGCGGAAAAAATTGCTCCGACTAAAAAAGCGATGCCAGTTTTCCAAGATAAGCTCGGCATAATAAAAATAACCAAAGTGACTAGAACCGTAAAAACAGCCAAAATCTTATATTCCCGGATTAAAAAAGTTTTCGCCCCTGAACGGATGTAACCAGAAATAATTTCCGCTCGGGGCTCTTCCACCTTCTCCTGGTTGAGCCGATAAGCCAAAACCCCGGCCCCGCCCAAAGCAACCAGAGAACAGAGGAGACAAAACCAAATTAATAACATAGTCTTAGGCAGTTATTAATAAAATTGCTATTAATAACAATTTTAATAAAAAAACCACAAAAAGACAATCCACGGCTAATAGGTTGTCGGCTATAAACCACCCCAAAAACTAAAGGTAATAATCAAATTAAAAATTATTCCCAATAAAAAACGGGCGGCTTTAGGCCGCCCGGACAAATAAAAATTTATTCTGCTTTTTTCTTGGCTTTCTTAGCAGTTTTCTTTATTGTTGCTTTTTTCGGTTTTTCAATCAGCTCTTCATTATCAGCCGCGTCACCCGCCAATTTAACTTCTTCGTCTGCTACTGGTGATTCTGCTTCGCCCGCTTCAACCGCTGACTCGGCTAATTGATCAGTCTCAACCGATTCATCGGCGTTTTGACTGTTAACCGAAATAATATCCAGCTTCCAACCGGTCAAGCGGGAAGCCAAGCGAACATTCTGGCCGCCCCGACCAATCGCCAGGGATAACTGATCATCCTTAACTGTCACTATTGCCAATTTTTCTTCCTCGCTTTCTTTTAGCGCCACCGAGACCACCTTAGCCGGCGATAAAGCGTTAGTAATAAATTGAATTGGATTTTCGTCCCAAAGAATAATATCAATTTTTTCTCCGTTTAATTCGCTAATAATCGTCTGAATCCGACTGCCGCGCTGACCAACACAAGAACCGACCGGGTCAATGCTCTCATCATTGCTGGCAATGGCTACCTTAGACCGATTGCCCGGTTCGCGGGCGATGGATTTGATTTCAATGGCGCCAGTGGCAATTTCCGGCACTTCCGACTCAAATATTCGCCGAACAATTTCCTCACTTACTCGAGAAACCAATAATTGAGGACCGCGGGTCGTCTGATCAACTATCTTTAAATAAAATTTCATTCGGTTGCCGATATTGTAACGCTCTCGCTCAATCTGCTCCTCAGGGGGCATCACTGCCACGGCCCGACCCAAATCCACCAACACATTCCGACCTTCACGGCGTTGAATTGTGCCATTAACCACTTGGCCTTCCATAGTTTTGAATTCTTCAAAAATATTCTGCCGTTCCTGCTCGCGCAGTTTCTGAATAATCACCTGTTTGGCCGTCTGGGCAGCCATCCGGCCAAATTCCCCCGGCACTTCCAATTCAGTTTTAATAATATCGCCAATTTGATATTTTTTATCCAATTCTTTGGCGTCTTTAAGTTGGATTTCTGTTTTAGGATTGAATTTTCTAAAGCCTTCCTCAACTTCGTCATCCTCACTGACAAAAGCCTGGACATCTTCTTCAACAAGTCCGGCCTCTTCCCGCTTTGCCTTTTCCGCCAACAACTGTTCTTCATAATCTTCGGGCAAATCCTCCACAACGGTTTTCACATCAAACACCTTGACCAGGCCGGCCTTAATATCAAACTCCGTCACAATGTTTTGAAGCTTATTGCCAAAATCTTTACGAAAAGCGGCGGCCAAAGCTAATTCAATGGTCGTCAACACAGACTCTTCGGATAAATTTTTTTCTTGGCAAATCTGCTGAATTGCCGCCTGAATGGCTGATTGAGACATAACTATTTTTTAATTTAATTATTTAAGAAAAAATGACAGCCCAAAGTGCTGTCATCTCTATAAATAATTATAGCATACCAATATAAAATGTCAAGCTGATTATAATAAAAACAAAAAAATAATTACCAGTCAACACCAACAAATAATGACCACCCAGACCTAAATATTACGGCTAATATCCTTAAACCACTTGACTTTGGCCGACCGCTTGGCCAAATCCAATTGGACAGCCAGAGTATCCAACCGCCAGAAGCCGACCCATTGTTTTTCCGCCAAGTAAATCTCCACTGCCTTGGTTAGGTGATCCAGCTTGGATTGATTAACCGCCAATTCCGGAAAACCATATTCCAGAGAACTGCGAGTTTTCACCTCGCAAAACAAAAGCTCATCGCCCAATTGAGCGATGAGATCCAATTCCCCGAATCGAGTATGAAAATTATGATCAATGACTTTTGCTCCTTGTTTCTTCAAAAACTCGGCCGCCAACCGTTCACCTAGTCGGCCGATCGTCAATTTATCCCTATCCGCCGCCATAGTGGCTATGATTTATTCTTCTTGGGCAGATACTTATTAAACATTTTTCGCTCCGCCGCTTGTTTTCTGGCCAACGGCACGGTTTTGGTCTGATATTTCACAATAAAATAAAACCAGACTGCCAAACCGACCAGCCAAACCAAGAACCAAAAACGACCAGCCAGAAAAAAGATTTTTTCGTATCGTATGCCAGTCCAAAGCCAACCCAACAAACCCATCACTAAAAGCATCGACGCGTACTTATTAAGAATTTTCAATTGATATCTTTCTGTCACCTTAGTTTTGGCGATTATCCAAACAATCAGGCTAGCCAAAACAAAAATCCCAAAAAAAGCCAACAGCCAATAAATCGTGGTTAGAGCAATCGCCGGCCGCAAATGAAACAGCCGGTCAAATTCAAAAAATTTAACAAGGTCTAATGGCATAATCTAAATTTGAAAATTACTTAATAAATAAAAGTCCATAATGATATGGCCCGGCCGAAAATTCTTCCAATAATTTAAAACCGGCATCGACGGCAAACTGAGTAATCTGCTTCTGGTCAGTCCGATCGTCCATCGGCGGACCAAATGGCGCGCTAATTTTAAGCCAATCCACCACTACCAATTTACCACCCGGTTTGACCAAACGGTAAGTTTCTTTAAGGACCAGATCATCCTTGTCCGACTGAAATAAAATATTTATCAAAAACGCCACATCCAAACTCTCAGTCGGTATTTTGGTGGCGCCGATAATTTCCAAATTAGACCAAACCGTTTTGAGATTATCCAAACCTTCTTGGCTGGCGCGATGACTAACCGCCTCCAATACTGATTTTAAAATATCAACCGCATAAACCACCCCGCTCCGCCCGACCAATTTGGCTGCCGGAATGGAAAAATATCCCAAATTACCGCAACCCAAATCACCAACACTCATTCCCTCGCTAACGCCGGATTTGCTAAAAATATCAGTATTGATCAATTCATTACCGGTTTGAGGCATATTATTTTTTCGCTAATTAAATATTAAGCCCTGCCCGGGGGCAGTCGCTTCATTCTTATTATAACAAAATTATAACAAAAAATCAGCCGGTCAACAACTCGGCGATCGGCTGATAGCTGCGACGGTGAATCGGACAAATGCCATGAGCGGCAATCATCTGGCGATGCAGGTTGGTGCCATAGCCTTTGTGCTGATTAAAACAATAACAAGAGAATTCTCGATGATACCCAACCATGATTTGATCGCGCCAAACCTTGGCAATAATCGAAGCGGCGGCAATCGACCAAACCAGTCGGTCACCCTTAATAATCGCTTCCTGTTCTAGAGCGATGTCCGCTTTCAAATCCACCGCATCAATTAATAAATAATCAGGTTGGCCGGCTAGTTTGTCAACCGCCAATTTCATGGCCAATCTGGTCGCCTTAATAATTCCGTATTGATCAATAAATTCATTATCCACTACCCCAACACCATAATCAAATTTATCAATCAGCCAAGCAAAAATTTTTTCTCTCTTTAACGGCGAAAGCAATTTTGAATCAGCCACCGCAGCATTCATCTCGGCATCGTCAAGCGCTTTTTTTTCGTCAAAATTTAGGCAAGCCGCCACTACCGGCCCGGCCCAACAGCCACGACCGGCTTCATCAATGCCGGCTATTTGTTTAAAGCCAGCGGCGATTAAGTTTTTTTCTCTGCTTAAATTTAAAGGCGAGAGCATAGTGAGTGTTAGAATTTATAATCCGCGACAGAGAAAAATTTTTAATTTCAAAGGAATAATTGTTAAATTGTCACCACCACAGGCGGGCAGGCGCCGCGGCGGATTGTTATATTGTTGGGTGCTAACTCTAAGTTTGGGAGTCAATAACAATTTGACAATATAGCAATATAACAATGATTCTGATTGCCGAGTTACGGATTACAATGGGCTTTTATATTCTATATTCCGTGTTATGTACTACGTGTCTTCCCCCAATCCGGCAAAATCTTTTTTCCCTGCTTTTGAACAAGATAATTGTACACCTGCAAAGCAGCCACGGCGCCCTGACTGGCGGCAATGACGACCTGCTTATACTGACTATCGGAACAATCGCCGGCAACAAAAACGCCGGGTCTGGAAGTTTTGCCATCTCGACTGGAAATTATTTCTCCCGACTGATTGAGCTCAACAAAATCTTTCAGCCAATCGGTCTTGGCTCGGTAGCCGATTTCGACAAATAAGCCGTCCAGCGCCAATTTCTTTTTCGCCGGTCCGTCATCAATATTTTCCAAATCAACGGATTCCAATTTATTTCGACCGTTAATTTTTTCCACCCGGGCGCAACAGATAAATTCCACATTATCAATTGTCTTGACTCGATCAACTAAGGCGGGAACGGCCGTAAATTTATTTTTAAAATGAATCAGATAGACTTTGCTTGCCAGTTTAGACAGATATTCCACCGACTCCAAAGCGGAATTGCCGCCGCCGACCACGGCTACGGTTTTGCCCTTAAATAACGGCCCATCGCAAGTGGCGCAATAAGTAACGCCCCTGCCTTGAAGTTCTTTTTCACCCGGTACTTCCAAATTGCGAGGAGTCAACCCAAATGCCAAAATCACCGCTCGGGCGGAAAATTCTTGACCCGAACCGGCAGTAATGACAAAAGTATTTTCCTGAGAAATTATTTTTTCCACCTCCCGAAATTCAAATTGAGCGCCCCACTTTTGGGCCTGTTGAAACATCTTCTGAGCCAATTCAAAACCGGTCACAAAATCAAACCCCGGATAATTTTCAATCTGATCACTAATCCCCATCTGTCCACCGATATTTTTGGCCAAGACCAGGGTTTTTAATTGCCGTCGCCCGGCATAAATCGCCGCCGCCAAACCGGCCGGACCGCCGCCAATAATAATTAAATCATAAATATTTTTTTCAGGCATGAAATATTAAATTAATGAATTGAATTTTTCCCATAAAACATCCTTGCTCTGCAACCCGGTCAACCGCTCTACTACTTGGCCGTCCTTAAAAATAATCAATGTGGGAATAGACATTACTTCATATTTTTGGGCAATCGCCGGATTGGCATCAACATCCAGTTTGCCGATTTTGGCCTTATCATCAATCTCTTCAGCTAATTGTTCAATGATCGGCGCTTGCATTTTGCATGGTCCGCACCAATCAGCAAAAAAATCCACCAACACCGGCTGACTGCTGCCGAGCACTTCTTGGTCAAAATTATCATCAGTCAAAATAATCTCGCTCATAAATTAAAATTATTAATTAAAGCTACTTAATTATAGCAAATGGCTCTAAAAATAAAATGGCCGAAAATCATGCCGCCTACTTTAATAATTTATCAATACTGCCGTCAGTAATGGCCTGCGAAAGACAGATCAAGGTATCTAAAGTCGGATTATGATTAGCGCCGCTTTCCAACTTGGCAAGGTTGGACAATTTTAATTGGCACAACTTTGCCAATTGTTCTTGAGACCAACCTCGCTTAATTCGCCCGGCTTTGATATTCGGCCCCAATTTTTTCATCTGCACCATACGAGGAATTAATTAATTAACAATAATTGACTAACATCAATATATTGCTAGCTGTATATTGCTGGCTGTATATTGCTATCAATATATTGCTAGCTGTATATTCACAATAACACAAATAATTTTTTTTCACAAATCTTAAAGCCGGCAAAACTGCCGGCTAAAAAATAAATCAAATTGCTCGGGATAATAATTGGGTTAGGGCTGTAAAATTTCGTCCTGGCGACAATTGCCATTAATACAAATAACCACCTCATCAACATAAGAAAACTGCTTCAGGGTTTGCTCAAGCTGAGCGCGGACAGCGGTAACCGCGCAAGAACCGCCTAAATTAGCAACTTCTCCGGCCAAATAAACTTTTGCTGTTTTATTTTCTAATTTAATTTCCATCAAATAAGTCTCTGCCGGTATAGCTGAGGACCAGCCGGCTTGTTTTTCTTCTTCGCTTAGTGGCCGCAATAAACCAATAACCGCGCTAACTGTATCAGCGCCATATCTATCTTCTATTTTTCTTTCTAGGGGATAAACACTGGAACAATCCAATAAACCCGGATCTTTTTCAAGATTATTATAATATGACATAACATATACATATCCGTCAAGTCTTTTAACCAGCTGCTGATCTGTTTGTTCGCTGTTTTGTTGCTGATTCCATTTTTCTTCACTGATAATATTAACTGTGCCATCTTGAGGAGTGTTATCAACACTAATATTAATATCATTTTCTTCCTGATTTGGTCCTTGCGGTTCTTCCAAATTATCACCATTTAAATACCAAATACCAATAATGGCTAAAATTATCAATAAAAAAATTATTACTGGCGTTTTTTTGGTCTTTGTCTGCTCTAATTCTGAGAAAGAAGGCTGGGAAGAGGAGGGGGTTTCAGTTTTGCCCTTAGACTGACTTTCTAAATTTAAACCATTACCATTATTTTGGCTAAATTTAGATAAATTATTTTGATAATCTGCTTTTTGAGGATCAGTTGGCTCAGTATGAACAATATTATCAAAACCGGGTTGCTGGGCACTCGCTTGCTCCTCCTTGGATTGATGAGGAGAAAAATCTTTGTTCTCCTGATTTTTTTGCTCTTCCATATATAAGAGGTTTAATTACTTAATTGGCTTTATTGTAGGCATTATTAAAAATAAATGCAAATCATAAAAACAAGCGTTAATCTTCTATTCTTTGACTGAATCTTTTCTTAAACTATAAATATGATAAATTTTGCTAAAATTAGATAAAAAATAAAATTATTTTACCTAATATTAAACCAGAATAAGACAATGGGGCGGTGTCTTTGTTCACGTGAAATTAAGAACTGTTTTTAATAATTTAAAATATTCTAGTTTTTATGACTGCAACAAGACTTCGGACTTGGTGACAATCTTTAAATAAATAACTATTCTTTATTAATAAACTTGCTGTTTAATCCTAACCGCTTGTTAAATTATTCCAAAACTTATTTAAGCCTTACTTGTATTGATTTTTGGTTGAAATGGCAACGACAAAATCGTCATTCCATTTTTGATATTCACCAAAAAAAACGAGGTTAAATAATTCCGTATAAAATTTCATTTTTCTGCTAAATTATTGCTTTTTGAATATTTTTCAAAAATAGAAAGAAGGCCTTGATCATTCAATTCAAGATATTTTATAGCTGATTTTTCTCCACGCCACGGAATACCGCAAAAAGAAAATAGGCCGTGATCAGTTCAATGACGCTATAAAGCAGTCTCAATTCCAAGGCTTTGTGATAAATCTCATCTTTTGAATTATAATATCTTAAATTAGCTATAAAATTATAATTCGTTTTAATCCAAAAATCTCTTTTTTCTGACTCCACCGCTTTTTGCGTAGGCGAAATTTCTTCAATTTTAGCTTTTAGACTTTCTAATAGTTTTTCCGAGTCGTACTCTATTTTTCCTTTCTTAAGCCACTCTAAAAACATTCCGCCAAAATTATTTACCGAAACTTCACTTTTATCCTTTAATTAGTTTATAAAATCAATATCAAAAAAATAAATATCAGCAAATCGATTTTCAATTGTTGCAAAAATCGATTTAATTTCTTCGAAATTTTTATCAATAACCACAATTAAATCAATATCACTTGCTGGAGTAAGGGATGTTGCGGTTGTACCTGTAGAAAAAACGCCCTTCACTCTTGATGATATTTTTAATTTATCAAGGAGTTCTTTGAGGGATGGATATTGCATATTTATTTCAAAAAGCTCATTAATAGAAATAATTAAAACTATTTTGCCGAGCTTTTTTAAGACCGCCAGCGACCCCTGGGGCCTTTTTGAGCCCTTGAGACGCTCTTTCCTTCCAGAATGCGGATAAGTAATTAATGGTGGACCTTAAGGGAGTTGAACCCTTGACCTCTTCCATGCCATGGAAGCGCTCTAGCCAACTGAGCTAAAGGCCCAAAACAGTTAACTTATATTATTTTATCTTATCTATAAATAATATTCAAGCGGCTTATTCACAAAATTAATCCAATTTAAATTCCTTTTTTAAACTGACCCCCATTATATAATTATATCATATTTTAATACTTTTGTCAATATAAAATCATATTTTTTGTTTAAATTTAGATAAAAAATAAAAACGATTTTGCTAAAATTAAACAAAAAAACATTAATCAACAGCAGTGCAATAGAGAAATGTCTAGACATGTCTAGACATTTGTCCACATAAATCACAATTTATCCACTAATCAGTATTGACAAAATTAAATAAAAATATCATAAAATATAAAATAATTAATTTAAAATTAAATTGTTTGTTTTGTTGTTTTTCAAATATAGCCAAAGAAATGATAACCAAAACTAGATATTTAACCAACTTATAATTTTTTACTAGTTATGACTAAAAATAGAAGACCCAAAAAGTATAAGAATTGCTATCTTTAACTCAAAAATAAAAAGGCCGGAATCCTCCAAAGAGAATTCCGGCCGGGAAAACTAGATCTGAGTTTTGGCCTCAAACCTTTTTTTCCAATCAGCGACCAATCGCGCAGACCGTCGCTGGAGATGTTCCAAATGATTGAAGATGGACATGGCCTGCTTGGCCGTAACATCGCCATCTTCGAATTTTTCTATCATTTTCTTACAGATGGAGGAATTCCTTTTGCTGCTGGCTCTATACTGATTGCTCAGAGCCAACTTTATTTCGGAAATTCCCCATTTTTTCTTCTTACCCGACAGGGCCTCCT
>Ga0208939_1000361_pt1 | contig 38234 bp, 37 predicted proteins | sample AD_STIC12_MetaG_FD_184437 | JGI IMG/M metagenome (GOLD analysis project Ga0208939, IMG submission 184437) | Active sludge microbial communities of municipal wastewater-treating anaerobic digesters from USA - AD_STIC12_MetaG (SPAdes) (version 2) | ecosystem: Engineered > Bioreactor > Anaerobic >...
ATCAGGCTCGTGCAGCGACTGAACGAGGCCACGCTCCTTCGCCTCGGCCGCATCGAACACCCGGCCCGAATAGACCCAGTCGAGCGCGGTGGGCACGCCAACGAGACGCGGCAGGAACCAGCTCGAACAGGCCTCCGGCGTGATGCCCCGGCGGGCAAACACGAAACCGAACTTCGCCGTGGTCGACGCGATGCGGAAATCCATCGGCAGCTGCATCGTTGCGCCGACGCCGACCGCCGCACCGTTCACGGCGGCGATCACCGGCTTCAGGCTCTTGAAGATGCGCAGCACCACGCGCCCGCCGCCATCGCGACGAATGCCGTTATGGATGATCTCGTCCCCCGCCGCGCGCTTGGCATAGTTGAACGTGTCCCCGCCCGCGACGCCCAGCTCAGCCCCCGCACAGAAGGCCCGGCCCGATCCCGTCACGACCACGGCGCGGATCGCGTCGTCCTTGTCGGTCAGGTCGAACAGCTCGATCATCTCGCGCATCACCACCGGGGTGAACGTGTTCATCTTGTCCGGCCGGTTGAAAGTCGCCACGGCGACGCCATCGGTCACCTTGAAATCGAACATCGTGAAATCGGTCATGTGCGGTCCGTCACAGCTGGAGAAAAAAGGCAAGTCAGAGCAGGCGTTGTCGGCTATGCGTCGATATCCGTCGCCGGAGGCTTCGCGTCGGCAATCTGGAGAGGGATCACGTGCAAGGCAAGCGCGCCGTCGCAACGCTCGAGGACGCAAAGGCCTTCATCCGCGCCAACACGCGGATCGTGAAGGTGCATGATCTTCCCCTGCAGATGTATCAGGCCGACGAACTCACCCCGATCTGGGAAGCAACCGAGAAGGATCTCGCCGCAGCCAATGTCGCCCCGCCCTTCTGGGCCTTTCCGTGGGCAGGCGGCCAGGCGCTGGCGCGCTATCTGATCGATCATCCAGAGGCGGTTCGCGGCAAGCGCGTGCTCGATCTCGCCGCCGGTTCGGGGCTGGTCGGCATCGCGGCGGCGCTGTCTGGCGCCGCTGAAGTCTCGGCAAACGATATCGATCCGATGTGCGAAGCCGCCGTGTCGCTCAACGCTGAGCTGAACAACGTCTCGATCCGCTATATCGCCGGCAACCTGCTCGACGCGGCGCCACCCGACTTCGACGTCATCGTCGCCGCCGATGTGTTCTATGAACAACGCCCCGCGCAGATGTTCCGCGCCTTCCTCGAACGTTGCCACGCCTCCGGCATCACGATCCTCGCGGGCGATCCCGGCCGCACCTATTTTCCGCGCGACGCCTTCCGGCAAGCGGCCGAGTATTCGGTCGAAACCACAACCGAAATCGAGAACCACCCCGTGCAAACCGCCCGCGTGTGGACGCTCTAGGCCAGCACAAACCGCACGCCGACGAGATCGACATAATTCTCGCCGCGATGAACGCCCGCCTTGTCCGCAGCCGCCAGAACGCTCGCCTTGTCTTTGCACCTCAGATGAACCGCCCGCAGGCCTTCGCCACGATCATCATGCAGCGGGCCGAAGCGGACGAAGGTCTGATCGAGCCTTATCTCCAGCGCGTCGCCCTCGCTTGCCTTGCCAACCGGCCGCTCGAGCAATTCGCTCCAGCGCGCGGCAAGCGCTTCCGGGTTAGGCGACTGGATACCAGCGCCGATGATCGCGCCGATCGTGGCTGAGCGATCATGCGCCTGCCAGTGCGGCCCCGCCCATTTGTAGGACCCGGACATCGTCTCGCCATCGGGCGAATGCCGGTCAACCGAAAGCAGACAGCCGCCCGTGTCGCGCGGATGCAGGTGCAGCGCCTCGCCTGTCAGCGCGCCTTCGCTCGACTTCAGATCCTCGACCAGCCGCACGCCGTGCTTGATGAAATGCTCGCGGCGATGCTCAAGGTCATCGCAATCGACAATGTACATATAGCCGCCATCGCCCTTGCGCCGCTCGATATAGCGGCCTGCGGCTGTGTTCGGCTGCGTTGGAGCGACGATCTCGAGGAATGTGCCGCCCATGGCGAACAACGCATTGTGCAGGCCGTACTTGCCGACACCCGGATCGCGGAAGCATATCTCAAGACCCAGCACATCCGCGATCTGCTTCTCGGTCGTGGCAAGGTCGCTTGCGACCAGAGCGATCTGTCTCAGCCGAAGATACCCCATCGCGCGCTCCCTCGTTTTTCTAGGCTCTTCCCTCGATCATATGCCTCAGAGCCGCCGTGCGCGAAGCGATGAAATCGTTGAAGGCCCGCACGTGGGGAAGATTCCGCATTTCCTCGCGCGTGATCAGCGTCAGGTCATAGTCGGCTTCATCGAACAGGAAGCAGAGCTGCAGCTCAGGATCCAGTTCGCCCAGCATGCAGGGAATGCCGCCAACGCCGAGGCCGGAACGGATGGCGCCGGCAATGTTGAGAATGGAAGACGATGCCTGCCGGATGATCGCGCCTGCCGCCTTGGCCTCCTGAAGAAAGGCGGGATCGAACCGCGCGAGCTCACCCGCGCCCGCGATGATTGGATGCTTCGCCAACTCCTGCGCGTTGGACGGAGATCCGTTTTCGGCAGCATATTTCTTGGAAGCATAAACGCCCCACTTGCCGGTCGCGAGACGCCTCACCGTCACGCCCTCGCCAAGTGCAGGACCTTTCGATGTGTTTGCCCGCAACGCGATATCGGCCTCGCCACGCGAAATATCGAGACGGCGATCGGTGATGATCGTCTCGACCTGCACGACGGGAAAGCGCTGGGTGAATTCCCTGAGCCACGGCGTCAGCAGGCAATCGGCCAGCACATCATTGGTAGTGACACGGATCATGCCGAGCAGCTTGCGGCTGCGCTGGGCCACCATACGGGCGAAGGCTTCGGCTTCCGCTTCAACCCGCTCGGCGTTCTGCACCATCGCAGAACCTACCTCGGTCAGACGATAGCCTCCTGCGGTTTTTTCAAAGAGTTTCTCGCCGAGCGCCTCTTCCAGTGCTCCGACCCTGCGAGCCACGGTTGTCTGATTAACGCCCAAAATCTTGGATGCAGACAAGGTGCTACCGCCCCTCGCCACCGCCAGGAAATGCCTGAGGTCGCTCCATTCGAACATTCTGCGTTATGCATAATTGCAGATCGCTCTGCAATACTTCGGATTGTGGGAGGGTGCGACAAGCCGTACCTGAATGTCACGGACGAGATGTCAAAGACACCGCCCACCAAGAAGAATACTCAAGAAGACGACCTCAATCGTACGCGTGATCCCTCCTCATGACTCCCCCGGCCCCTTCCAGGAACATCTCCCCCCCTCCTCCTTGGAAGGCGCCGGGCGGCTCTCTCCGGCTGCATTACGACCCGGCGTCGACGACCTGCCGCCCCATCATCCTGTTCGCATCCGAAAACGGCATTCCGCTGGACTACCAGCTGAACGACCTCTTCTCCGACGAGAACAGGTCTGAGTGGTTCACGCGGCTCACCCCGAACCAGGCCGTGCCTGTGCTCGAGCATGATGATTTCGTCCTCACCGAAAGCTCGGCGATCCTGAAATATCTCGCTGACCTCGGCGACTCGCGCGCCTACCCGAAGGAGCTGAAGGCCCGGGCGCGCGTGAACGAGGTGATGGACTTCTTCAACACCTACCTGATGCGCGACTACGTTTATGGTCTCGTCTACTCGCGCGTTCTTTCGCACTACCGGCTGCCCGGTCCAGCGCAGAAACAATTCATCGCCCTGCACGAGCCGCGTGCCGCGAGACGACTGAAGGCGCTGGACACATGGATCGGCGCGAAGACTTTCATCTGCGGAAACGAGATCACGATCGCTGATTATTTCGGCTCGGGCATCGTCTCAGCCGGAGAGCTGGTCGGTTACGACCTTCGTCCGTTCGCCAACGTCCATCGCTGGATGAACACGATGAAGGCGCTGCCGACCTGGGACGAAGTGCATGCCGGCTTCTACGGCTGGCGCAGCGCGGTCGAAGCACAGAACAAGGCATTAGCCTGACGACATAAGAAGAAGACTGAGGAAACACGAATGAAAACACGAGTTCAGAACCACTGAGCCTACCTGACCGGCCCTCCCAAAAAACAACGGCTGGCAAAGACTGAAACGAGCAAAAGCCAAACCAACAAGAGACCGGCGGTTACGCCGGCAGAGGAAGCAATCATGTCTGCACACACCACCAACATCTACGCTCACACCGCATTCGTCGTGATCGCCGGACTGCTCGCCCTGCAGGGCTGCAGCAAACCCGCAGCCGCGGCGCCGGCTGCCGCCGAAGCAGCGCTCGGCGCCGAACACGTCGCCGCCGCTTCACAGGTCGACGCTGGCCGCTATCTCGTGAAGATCGGCGGCTGCAATGACTGCCACACGCCAGGCTTCGCGATGACCAACGGCGCTTCTCCTGCGGAAGCCGAATGGCTGACGGGCGATAGCGTCGGCTTCTCAGGCCCGTGGGGCGTGAGCTATCCGGCCAACCTGCGCTTGTCGTTCCAGAACATGGATGAAGCGCAGTTCATCGAGATGTCGCGCGCCGGTCAGGGCCGTCCGCCCATGCCGTGGCCGAGCCTCAAGGCGATGAGCGACAAGGATCTGAAGGCGATCTACGCCTATATCAAGTCGCTCGGAGCGAAGGGTGAGATGGCGCCCGCGGCGCTGTCGCCCGGCGTCGCGCCGGATCGTCCGCACATCCCGTTCATCCCGCAAATGCCGACGGCTACCAAAAGCTAAGGCGCAAGAACCTCTAACCTCCCCCGGCGACACGGAAACATCCGGCGCTGAAAAACAAGAGAAGAAAGAATCTTCCGATGAATACCGAAAAGCTTCCCCTGCCTTCGACCCAGGTGGTCAACCGGGCAAACGCGCCGAAAATGCGCTTCCTCTATCCGCTGGCTGCTGTCTGCCTTGCCGCCGTGTTCATGTCGCCGAGCTCTGGCGAAGCGCAGACGGCAGGCGCCATCAAGCTGCGCCCTGATCAGGAACGCGCCATCGAGGCGATGCTCAAGGACGTCGAACCCTCAATGCGTCCGATGGCGCGGCAACAACTCGCGACGAGTTTCGCAAATTTCAGCGAAGCGCAGATCGCGGTCATGATGTCGAAGATGTCCGAGAACACGGCGGCCAAGGCCAAGGCCCCGACACCTGTTGTCGAGGTCGAGCGCGCATCGACGCCAGAAGACATTGCTTTCATGAAGGCGCAGTACGAACCGATCATGCGCAAACACCATGCTGCGCAGGTTGAGTTCGACAACCTCGTCAACGCGAAGGTTGCCGCGTACTGCCCCGCCAGCGGTGTTTATGCGCGTTACGGCTCCGGCTGGCGCTACGAGGTTGGTCAGTTCATGATGGACTCGGCTCTCGGCGCCAACAACATCGAAGCCCGCGTGACCATCGCCGGCGAAGCCTACATGCCGAAGGATGGCCGATACAAATTCGACTTCTCGAGGGTGCGCACCTGGTTTGACAAGAACGCTGTCGATGCGGCGATCAAGTCTGCCTGTGACAAGGTTCACGCCACCGGCAAGGCCTTCCTCGCCAAGATCGATCCGCAGATTGCAGCGAAAGACTGGAACGGCGCCTTCAAGACGGAGGGCTCGGCAAACGCCGCGCTTGAACCGATCCGCAGCGTGCTGCAGGCGGCCTACGACAAGATCGGCCCCGGCGACATCAGCCAGATCCAGCTCGCCATGATGAATGGCGTGAGAGTGAAATAACGCCTGCACGACAAGGGTGGTCGCTCAATCCCCCCCGAGCTCAAAGCCGCACCAAGAAGGCGGCGGACCGCCCCTCCCTGATGGCGCAGGATCGCTTGCCCAGCGACCTGCGCCTTTTCTTTACATGAAGCTGTAGGGCTCGACGTCGAGCGCGACGCGGACATTGGACGGCAGCTTCACACGCTCCTTCCATGCGGCAAGGAAAGCCGAGAGATCGACATTGCGATCCGAGCGCACGAGGAAGCGCCTGCGATGGCGGCCACGCAGGACAGTGATCGGCGCGGGCGCAGGGCCCCAGACCTCTATGCCGGTAGCGTTGGGCTGAGCCGCACCAAAAGCAGCAGCGCTTTCGTTTGCCTGTTCTGCACTGCCCGCTGAAAGGATGACGGCGCCGAGACGGCCGAAGGGCGGAAAGCCGACGAGGCGGCGCTGATCCATCTCGTAAGCAATGAAGGCGTCACGATCTCCGGCGGCCAGCAGCGCGATGGCCGGACTGTCCGGCGCATAGGTCTGGATGATGGCGCGACCTGGCTTGTCTGCACGGCCGGCCCTGCCGGCGACCTGCAGCAACAACTGGAACGTACGCTCGCCCGCGCGAAGATCGCCACCACGCAGGCCAGCGTCGGCGTCGACAACCCCCACCAGCGTCAGCGTCGGGAAGTTGTGACCCTTGGCGACGATCTGCGTGCCGATGAGAATGTCGATCGCGCCGCCTTCCATGCGGGCAATCAGGTCCCGCAGGGCGTCAGGCGACGTGACCGTATCTGACGACAGCACCTCAACGCGCGCACCGCGGAAGCGGGTGTGAACCTCCTCAGCCAACCGCTCGACGCCCGGGCCCACGCCCGTGAGAGAGCCCTTGGCGCCACAGCTGGGGCACAGCAGCGGCTTCTCCATGGTGAAGCCCGTGAGGTGGCAGACAAGCTTGCCGGAATATCTGTGCTCAACCAGCCAGGAATCCGAATCAGGCGCTTTCAACCGCTCGCCGCAGGCGCGGCAGAGAACCAGCGGCGCATAGCCACGGCGGTTGAGAAACAGCAGAGCCTGCTCCTTCGCAGCCAGCGTCTGCTCAATCGCAGCAGCAAGATCGGGACCGATCCAGCGATTGGTTTCGGGCGGTGCATGGCGCATGTCGGCCAACGCAATCGAGGGCAGCACCGCCACACCCGGCCGTCCGCTAAGCTTCAGGCGCGAGTACTTGCCCTGCTGTGCATTTGCCATCGTCTCAAGCGAGGGCGTCGCGGAGGCCAGGACGATGGCGCACTGCTCGATCGACGCACGCAGCACGGCGAGGTCGCGCGCGTGATAGATGACGCCCTCTTCCTGCTTGTAGGACTGGTCATGCTCTTCGTCGACGATGATGAGCTTCAGCTTGCGATACGGCAGGAACAGCGCCGAACGCGCGCCAACCACAATCCTCGCGCGGCCCGCAGCCACTTCTCGCCAGACACGGCGGCGCGCGGCGGAGCCGGCGGCGGAATGCCACTCAGCTGGCGCCACGCCAAAGCGCTCCTCGAAGCGCGACGTGACAGCCTGCGTCAGGGCGATCTCGGGCAGCAGCACAAGGATCTGGGCCTCAGGGTCGCGGCGCAGCGCTTCGGCGATGGCTTCGAAATAGACTTCTGTCTTGCCTGAACCCGTAACGCCATCGAGCAGGGCCGCACGGTACGAGTTGTCGCGCACCATGTTGCGCAGGTAAGCGGCGGCTTCCTTTTGCTCGCCGGTAAGATCACGTGGCGGCCGCTCAGGATCGGGTAACGGAAACGGCGGGTCGAGCGAGCGTTCGACATGCATCAGCGCGCCAGCGTCGAGCAGGCCCTTCACCACGCCTGAAGAAACACCCGCAGCACGCGCAAGATCTGCGCCGGACAACGGCGAGCCTGCTTCCGCGAGCACCTTCTCGCGCGCTGGTGTCATGCGATCCGGCGTCTGGCCCGACGCGACGACCAGCAACTCGACAGGCGGCTCGTCCAACGCCTCACGCGAGCGCATTGCCATTGCGAGAAGATTGCCGGTGGGCGCGCAGACATATTTCGCGGCACGCTCGACGAAGGTGCGCATGTTCTCTGGAAGCAACGGCGCCTGACGGATGACTTCAAGCACGGGCTTGAGCTTGCGGTTGGACGGAACAGTGCGCTCGCGCCAGACAACGCCGATCAACTCGCGTTGCCCAAGCGGCACGACGACGAAACTTCCGGGCGGCGCTTGCACACCTTCGGGCAGTTCGTAGTCGAACGGCTCCGGCAGGGGCTGCGGTAGCAGCACCGAGACGATTCGGGGTGGAAACAGCATCAGCGCATGGTCAGCCCGAGCCCCCGGGTGTCAACCGTGTGGCTACACCACCTGTCGCCGCAGGTGGCTTTCAATGCCTGTTTTCAGGGAGTTACTGAGGTGGACAGCGAACCAGCCGCATGGGCTCGCGCGCGTTCTGCTGGAATTGCACAGCCGTATCGGAGGGTCCGAAGTTCAGCCGGAAGGTGTCTTCGCCTGTCCGGTCCGCCGCCACGCAATCGGCGGTGATCGTGTAGGACATGGCGCGGCCGCTGGGATGTTCCTCGCTGATCGACTTCACCGTGCATTCGCCCTGACCGGGCATGAGCTTGAGCGTCTTGGCGGACAGCGTCGCCGTCTTCGCGGGATCGCCGCAATCGGTTTCGACTGACGCCCAGACCCCCTCGAAGCCCGGCGCAATATTGGCGGGCGGCGGACCAACAACAGTTGAAATTGCTGAAGGAGCCGCGACCGGCTGAGCGGGCTTCGCATACTGGTCGGTCGCAGGTGGGCTGCATCCGGCAAGGCTGGCCAACGCCATCGCGCCAATCGCCCATCGCTGGCCGGATGTTGATTTCATTACGCGCGTCCCTACTGACCAAGGCAATCAACGGGGCAGGCTCGAAAGGGTTCCCGGATCGCCACCCCACGCTTCTTATGTTCAGGGAAACACGGTCTTAACGCAGGCGCCCCATCATCAGTACTATGAGCACACCCCATACAGCGCGGGAAGCCTTGCAGGAGTTCTCCATCTGGCTGGAGACGGAGCGCCGCGCATCTGAAAAAACGATCGAGGCCTATCAGCGCGACATCGGCAATTTCATCGGCTTCCTGGTGGAACATCTCGGTGGCGAACCGCATGTGTCGGACCTCAAGAGACTGTCGCGTCACGATGTTGTCGCCTGGCTGGCGCGCCGGCGGACACAGGACAATCTTGCAGCGTCATCGCGTGCGCGCGCGGCTTCCAGCCTGCGCGCCTTCTATCGTTTTCTTGACCGCCGGCTCGATGCCGCGAACGCCAAGGCCATGATGTTCGAGAGCCCGCGGCGACCGCATCGCCTGCCCCGGCCCCTGCCCGAGAAGCTTGCGGCGGAAGCCATCGAGATCGCCGGCGACGGTGATGGCGAGGACGTCGCTGAATGGGTGCTGGCGCGCGACGCCGCGATCCTCTCGCTACTCTATGGCGCCGGGCTTCGTCTGTCTGAGGCGCTGTCGCTGACCGGCAAGGATGCGCCGGCGCCAGAAGCACTGCGCGTCTACGGCAAAGGCCGCAAGGTGCGGATCGTGCCGCTGATCCGGGTGGTGCGCGAAGCGATCAACGAATACCGCACGCTGTGCCCCTATCCCGCGGCGCCCGACGAGATGCTGTTCCGTGGCACGAAGGGCGGACCGCTCAATCCGCGTCTGGTGCAGCGCCTGATGGAGAAGCTGCGCATCCGCCTCGGCCTGCCCGAGACCGCGACGCCGCACGCGCTGCGCCACTCATTCGCGACGCACCTGCTTGCGAATGGCGGCGACTTGCGATCGATACAGGCGCTGCTGGGCCATGCCAGCCTTTCAACGACGCAGATTTACACCGGCGTCGACGCCGCACGACTGATGAAGGTACACGCCGAGGCGCACCCGCGGGCATGAGCCAAATTTACTGGCCTGTCGCTCCGTTGAATGCATTCATCATGCACTGTTCGATGCCCTTCTGCTCTTCGGGCGTCAGGTTCGACAGCACTTCCAACGGGTTCGGGTTGTTTTCGTGCTTGGCCTGAAACTGCTTGCACCATTCCGGTGAACCAACAGCCGGGCTGCAAGCTGTGGCGATCACTGCGGTTGCTGTGAGAAGCCCGAAAAACGCGATGCGCATGTAAGTTCCCCCTTTGTGAGCTCGTCCCACGTCCGAGCCGAACCCTGACGATGGACCCTTCTCAAGTCAATCTGCGGCGGCCTTGATCGGCGCGGCACACCCGCTGAGCTTCTCGCCCTTCCAGTCAGCGACAACCGACCAGTGATACTCACGCTCACCCAGACCATCTTCGCACTTTTCCTGGCGCAGGGTCATCACGAAGTCGCCGTCAGGCGTTTTCGAGGTGAGGATGGTTGCGTCTTTCTCGCCTTTGGATTTCACAGGCGGTTCGCCAACAATATCGCGCTCGCCGAGGACGGCGATGCTGGTCGTCTTGGCGACGCGCGAGACCTTTACACCCCAGAAGGCGGGCTCCATGCCGTTGGCTTCGATATCGCCGTCGAGCTCGGCATCGGCCGGTGAACAGGCTGCAAGCGACATGGCGAACACGACAGAGGCGCAGACGAGCTTCAGCATGGCAGTCTCCTTCTTGCGACAAACCTAGCGCGCCGCGACGGAAGTCCAAAGCTGGATTTGTTGCGCGTTGCACCACGAAGCCGGTGCGATATGCTGCATTCATGAGTCTGGACGCTGGTTTCTTCCGGATGACCGCCACGCAGCTCGCCGCCGGGCTGAAGAAGAAAGCGTTCAGCGCACAGGAACTGCTGCAGGCTTCGATTGAACGGATCGAGGCGCTCGATCCCAAGATCAATGCGGTTGTGGTCCGCGATTTCGAGCGGGCGCGAACGGAGGCGCGGCTGGCCGATGAGACACTGGCGCGCGGCGATCAGAAGGCGCTCACCGGCATTCCGATGACGGTGAAGGAAAGCTTCGATCTGCGCGGACACGCGACGACTTGGGGTTTCACCTTTCACAGCGAGCATGTCGCGCGTGAGGATGCGCTGGCTGTGCAGCGACTGAAGACGGCGGGTGCGGTCGTGCTCGGCAAGACCAATGTGCCGCCTGCGCTGGGCGACTGGCAGTCGGCCAATCCGATCTATGGGCGGACCAACAATCCGCATGACGTGACGCGCTCTCCGGGCGGATCGTCTGGCGGAAGCGCGGCGGCGATCGCGATGGGTTTTTCTGCGCTGGAGATGGGATCGGATATCGGCGGATCAATCCGCGTGCCGGCAGCGTTCTGTGGCGTCTATGGTCACAAATCGAGCTATGGCTTGCTGCCCATGGGCGGACACACGGCTGGCGGGGCGCGGACGGCGGCCCAGCTGTTGAGCGTGATCGGACCGATCGCGCGGTCGGCGCAGGATCTGGCGATCGCGCTGGATGTTGTCGCCGGGCCGGATGCGGAATCGCCGGCCAACAAGGTCGTGCTGCCCCTTCCGCGTCACGGACGGCTGGGAAGTTTTCGTGTGTTCGTGCTCGATCATCACCCGGTTGCGCGAGCTGACAGTAATATTCTCGGCGCGCTGGAGGATCTGGCGGATCACCTTACGCGGGAAGGCGCAACGGTGGCGCGGCTGTCCAGCCTGCTGCCGGACCTGAACGTACAGTGGAAAACCTATCAGACCATGCTGCATACGATCATCACGCGGGGCGATCCCGCAGTGACGCGGCCACCGATTTCGGCGCATGACTGGCTTGGGCTGCTCGATCAGCAGCTGCGCATTCGCCGGCAGTGGCACGAATTCTTCCGGCATTTCGACATCGTGCTCTGCCCCGCCTTTGGCACGCCTGCCTTTCCGCATTCGGACGAGACCGACTGGCGCAAGCGACCGCTCGACATGGATGGCCAACCGGGAAATTTCGGCTCGCAGCTCGGCTGGGCCGGGATCGCGACCGTGGCGAACCTGCCGTCGACCGCAATCCCGCTGGGCCTCAGCAAATCAGGCCTGCCGGTAGCCGTTCAGGCGATCGGGCCGTTTCTCGAGGACAAAACCACGATCGCGTTCGCAGGCATGGTCGGCCATGAGATCGAGCCGCCTGAGCTCGCAATGTAATCACCAGGTTCGCGCGCCGGCTGTTCGCGTGATCTTCGGCTTCGCCAGCAACCACACACCGGCGATGGTGAGCACCATCGAAGCGACGTGCGGCCACCCGAAGGGCTCGTGCAGGATCATCACCGCAGCCCATGCCGCGACAACCGGACCTATGCCGCCGACTGCGCTCATCGGACCGGGGCCGATGCGGCTGATTGCTTCGGCGATCATGAAGCTGGGGATCACGGTGCAGACCATCGCCAGCGTGAGCGCGAGCCAGTAGCCGTTCGCGGTGACGGGCGGCGGCGAATGAAACGCCATGTCGATGCCGCTTTGCGTGAGAAACACGATCGAGGCGGCTGACATGCCGAAGGCCGTGAAGAGTGTTGAGCCCATGCGCGTGATGATGGGCTTCGAGGCCGTGACATAGACCGCATAGATCAACGCGCCCGCGAAAATCAGGCCACCGCCGAGCCAGGCGTTGGGGCCTTGATGATCGATCTCGGCGCCGAACAGAATCGCGACGCCGGCATAGGCGAGCACCAGCGCAACGATGTGGCGGCGCGTGAGCTTGTCTTTCAGAAAGAAGAACGACAGCGCGGCAACCATGGTCGGGTAGATATAGAGGATCAGGCGTTCGAGCTGGGCGGAGACATATTTCAGGCCCTCGAAATTGAGCCAGGACGACACGCAGTAGCTCATGATGCCAAGGCCGGCAGCGAGCGCGTAGGTGCGCAGCGAGGGCTGTTTCTTCAGGCGCATCCACGCATAGACGCCGACCGCGAGATAGACCGGCAGCGAGAAAGCCATGCGCAGGGTCAGCAATTGTGAGACGCCAATGCCTTCGGCGAAGGCCAGCTTGATGACGACGCCCTTCAGCGAGAAGAGCCCGGCGCCAAGCGCGGCAAGACCAACGCCGATGGCGCGGTTGCGGGCTTCGTGATCGGCTGGGAGCGCTTCGGTGGTCATCTTCGTCTCTCCGCTCGTCCCTTCAGTCTTTGGCAGTTCGGGGCGGAGAGAGCTGGTCGGGACGAGGGTCGCCGGCGCTTCCGCCGCCGGCCCTGTCGCTCTAGTCGCGACGCGCCGGCGCAAGCCGTTTGATGGCCTGCTTGAGTCGAAGGGTTTTGGCGCGGGTGGTCATGAGCCGGGTCGTAGGCCCGTTTTCCATCACGCGCAACGGAGGGGACTGGGAGTTGAGAGAGATTTCCGGATGTTGCGTGGTGTGTAGGCGTGGCGGTGCGTTCTCGCGCGTGAGCGTGAGGTGACGCGGTTCGGGTTTTGGGAAATGAAGGGGGTGGTCCGCGTGTGCGGAGAGAGCCCCCTCCGTCTTGCGCGCAAGAGAGCGCAATCCACCTCCCCCGCCGAAGGCGGTGGAGGACGTCGCGCATGACACTCAAGTCCTCCACCATGAGTAGCATGGGGGAGGTGGATCGATCCGAAGCATCAAGACGGAGGGGGCTTTGCGCCTGCTCGCGCTGCAAGCGTTCGGCGCGCAGATGCGCCAAGCGTTCGCGGTCGTCGAAACGGTGGACGAGACGGCGGAAGCTGCGCCAGCATGTGTCGGGCGTGTGGCGTGAGCGTGTGGTGGTGCGGTTGGGCTCGAAGCCGCGGCTCTGGCAGCGGACGCCGGCGATCTCGCAGGCGCGGAGATAGATCATGAGGTCGAGCTTGGTGTGGGCGTCAGCCAAGGCTGCATGAACACCGGCGCAGTGATCCGGATCGCCTGCCAGTGCCGCGAGCGTCTCGTCGTCTGCGAAGAGCGCGAAGCCTGTGCGAATGATGTCGACGAGGTTCGCCTCCACCGCCATGGCTGGGCGGAGGCTCCAGAGAATCCAAAGGATGATCTGCGACAGCTCGTACATGGGTAAGAGTATCGCTGAGGTTCAGCCGGGTGAGGGTTGGCGGTTACAGATCCAACAGTGGTTTTCGGGTTGGGCTTTGATTTTGTGAGGGAAGATTTTTCAGGTGCGGGTCTGGATTCCGCGGAATTGCCGCGTGACCCACGGACGCATCCCCCGCGAAGGCGGGGGTCCAGTTGGCGGGCTCTCTTTGGTGGGACTGGATCCCCGCCTTCGCGGGGAACGCGTGAACAGAGTTCACGCTTCCGGTGACAACCGCCGCAGCTGTCAGGACGTGCGTCTACTTCGCGATGTGGGCGGCGGACCATTGACCGAGGCGCTGGATGGCCTGCCGAGCCTGGGCGAGCATGGGATAGCGCGCCTGGAAGACGTGGAACATTTCCGGCCAGATTTCGAGCGTGAGCGGCACGCCGGCCGCGCCGAGGCGTTCGGCGAGCGCAGTGGAATCCGACATAAGGATTTCGGCTTCGCCTGTCTGGATGAAGGTAGGCGGCAGGCCGCGCAGGTCTGCGTCGAGGATGGAGAGGTTGGCGCTGGCTTCGCCGCCATACTGCCTGGCGCGCGTGTTCAGCACCGACGTGGTGAGGAAGGGATCGCGCTGCGCCTTGGCGGCGTGGCTCCACCCGCGATTGGCGAGATCGACCCATGGGCTAAGCAGAACCATGCCGGCGGGCATGGCGACGCCCTGCTCTTTCAGCTTGAGCGCTGCAGCAACGGCGAGGCCACCGCCTGCGCTGTCGCCGGCGAGGATGATGCGATCATGCTGCACGCCTTCGCCGAGTACGGCGCGGTAGGCGGTGACGATGTCTTCGAGCGCGGCGGGATGCTGATGTTCAGGCGCGAGGCGATAGTCGGGGACGATGGCAGCGATCTTCGCAGAGGCCGCGACCTGACTGGCGAGGCCCTTGTGGCTGCGGGACGAACCCATGGCGAAACCGCCGCCGTGCGCCCAGAGAATAACGTGGTCGCCGCTGCACCCCTTGGGCAAAAGGCCGAGGCACGAGACGCCGCCGAGATCGATCTCGGACAGGGTCGACATTTCAGGCATCGGATCGTTTTCGGCATAGGCGTCATACGCGCGGCGTTGGGCGGCGATATCCGACGGGTCGACGCCCTGCATGCGCCGTGAAAGCGATTCACGGGCCTGGGCCAATTCGCCTGTCAGGCTTGAAACTGTGCTCAACGCGTCCCTCCACGCAGCTCAGCCCCGGACGAACCAAGCACAAGCGCCGCGCAAACGCCATGCCGTTCTGGCTGCGTTAACTGCCTTTGGAGGCAGTTACATCTGCATCGTCCAGCCTTCGACACCCATGGCTGCCTGACGGACAGCTTCAGTGAGCGTGGGGTGGGCATGGCAGGTGCGGGCGATGTCTTCCGACGCCGCGCCGAACTCCATGGCGACGCAGACTTCGGCGATCATCTCGCCGACGCCGACGCCCATCAGATGGGCGCCGAGTACGCGATCGGTCGTAGCGTCCGCGAGGATCTTAACGAAGCCGTCTGTCTCGTGGTTCGTCTTGGCGCGGGAGTTGGCCGAGAACGGGAATTTGCCGACCTTGTAGGCGACGCCTTCAGCTTTCAGCTCTTCTTCCGTTTTCCCTACCCAGGCGATTTCCGGCTTCGTGTAGACGACGCCCGGAATAATTCCGTAATCGACATGGCCCGCCTTGCCCGCGATGATTTCGGCGCAGGCCGTCGCCTCGTCTTCGGCCTTGTGCGCCAGCATCGGGCCAGTGGTGACGTCGCCGATGACCCAGACGCCTTCAGCTGACGTGCGGTAGTGATCGTTGGCGATCGCGCCGCGCTTGTCGGGCGTGATGCCGACCGTTTCGAGGCCAAGGCCCTGCGTGTAGGGGCGGCGACCGATGGCGAGGAGGACGATATCGGCGTCGAGCGTTTCCACATCACCGCCGGCGGCAGGCTGCATGGAAAGCTTGAGTTTCGACTTCAGCTTTTCGACGCCGGTGACTTTCATGCCGAGTTTGAATTCGACGCCCTGCTTGGTGAAGATACGCTGGGCCTGCTTGGCGATTTCGCCGTCAGCGCCAGGCAGGATGCGGTCGAGGTATTCGACAACCGTGACTTCCGCCCCAAGACGCCGCCAGACGGAGCCGAGTTCAAGACCGATGATACCGGCGCCGATGACGATCATCTTCTTCGGCACGGCCTTGAGCGACAGCGCGCCGGTCGATGAGACGATACGCTCTTCGTCGACCTCGACGCCCGCGAGCGGGGTGACTTCAGAACCGGTGGCTATGACGATGTTCTTGGTCTGCAGGACCTGATCGCCAACTGCAACGCGGCCGGGGCCATCAATTCGGCCGGCGCCGTTGATGACCGTGACCTTGTGTTTCTTCATCAGGAAGGCGACGCCGGCTGTGAGGCCGGACACGGCGTCCGACTTCTGCTTCAGCATGTTCTCGAGATTGAGCTTGAGGCCGGTGACCTCAATGCCGAGGCCGGCGAAATCCTTGCCCGCGGTCTCGTAGAGTTCGGAGGCGTGGAGCATCGCTTTTGAGGGGATGCAGCCGACATTGAGACAGGTGCCGCCGAGCTTTTCGCGCTTTTCGATGATCGCGGTCTTGAGACCAAGCTGGCCGCAGCGGATGGCGCAGTTGTAGCCGCCGGGGCCGGCGCCGATGATGACGACGTCGTAGGTCTCGCTCATGGCAAACATCCGTCTGAGATCGATTTGGCGCGAGCTATACGCGCCTCGCGCGAGGGGTCAACAAAGGGAATATGGGGTGCGTTTCACGAGGCCGTTTGTTCGGAAAACTGATGGGCAGGTTCAGTGCAGCACGCCGCGAAATGCGGCGGCCCAGACGAGGCAGGCGACAATCAAGGAGAACCAGCCTGCATTGACCGTGGATGTGGTGGGGCGGGCGTGGTTCGCGGATTCGACGCTGGGGGCGTGGCGGGCGGTATATTCGCGCCAGAAAAAATAGGCGCCCTGCCCGATCACCAGCAGGGCCACGAGCCAGGCGGCCATCGGATGCAGCAGGATCATGGCCAGTGCGGTGATGCCCAGAACGACGGATTGGGCGGCGATCCAGCCGCGGCGGGCTGCGTCATCGCGATCGGTCCAGCGGTCGATGGCCCGCTCTTCCGTGGTGCGGGGGGCCCGCTTTACGGGGGCGTCGATATTCCCGTAGCCGTCGTCATCGTCTTCAATGCCCTGGGCTTCGAACTCCCGCGTCATCGTCTCGATGCGCGAGGTCATGCGGTCGAGCATCATCTCCATGCGGATCTGGCGATAGAGCATGAAGGCGCCGACGAGCCAGAACAGGCCCGCGATGCGGATGATCCATCCAAGGAGGCCGTCGGAGAAGGCCTCGACCGTCATCGCCGATTAGAGGTCGAGCAGCAGACGCTCGGGATCTTCCAGCGCTTCCTTGACGCGGACGAGGAAGGTGACTGCTTCCTTGCCGTCGACGAGGCGGTGATCGTAGCTGAGCGCGAGGTACATCATCGGACGCGCGATGATCTTGCCATCGACGACAACCGGGCGCTCCTCGATGCGGTGCATGCCGAGCACGCCGGACTGGGGCGGGTTCAGGATCGGCGTCGACATCAGCGAGCCGTAGACGCCGCCGTTCGAGATCGTGAACGTGCCGCCCTGCAGGTCGTCCATGCCAAGCTTGCCATCGCGGGCGAGCGCACCAAGGCGACCGATCTCGGCTTCGATTTCAGCCAGCGTCATCGTGTCGGCATCACGCACGACGGGGACGACGAGGCCCTTGTCGGTGCCGACGGCGACCGAGACGTTGTAGAAATTCTTGTAAATGATGTCTGTGCCGTCGATCTCGGCGTTGACCGAGGGAACTTCTTTCAACGCGCCGACGCAGGCGCGGACGAAGAAGCCCATGAAGCCGAGCTTCACGCCGTGCTTCTTCTCGAAGGCGTCCTTGTGACGTTTGCGGAGCTCCATCACTTCCGACATGTCGACGTCGTTGAACGTCGTGAGCATGGCGGCGGAGTTCTGGGCTTCCTTGAGGCGGCGCGCGATCGTCTGGCGCAGGCGCGTCATCTTCACGCGTTCTTCGCGGGGGCCGAGCTCACGCGGCGCGCGGGCCGGAGCTTCGGCGGCAGGCGCCCTTGCTGATGCAGGAGTGGCGGCGGCGGGAGCCGGGGTGTTGGCGACGTAGGCGAGCGCGTCGCCCTTGGTGGCGCGGCCGCCCTTGCCGGTGCCGGGGATGCCGGCGGGATCGACATTGGCTTCAGCGGCGATGCGGCCAACCGAGGGAGCAACCTTGTCGGTGGCGCGGGCCGTAGTGGCGGCTGGAGCAGCAGCGGCTTTGGCCGGCGGCGTGGCGGAAGCGGCAGGCTTGGCGGCGGCAGGAGCCGCAGCAGCGGAACCGCCCTCGGTCATACGCGCGATAATCTTGCCGATCTGGACGGTCTCGCCTTCCTTGACGAGCTGCTCGGAAATGACGCCAGCGGCGGGGGCCGGGACTTCAACCGCGACCTTGTCGGTCTCGATTTCAGCGATCGGATCGTCCTGCTTCACGACCTGGCCGGGTTTCACGAGCCAGTTGGCGAGCGTTCCTTCGGTCACGCTCTCGCCCATCGCGGGCACCTTGATATCCATGACGTCTCCAGATCGGTTCGAGTCGCCTTCCGGGCGACCGCGCGCGAGAGGGGTTTAGCCCCGCTTGGGCCGCTTGGGGAGGGTAAAATCGCGGGTTTCGAGGGCCCGATTGCCGCGTTTTGCAGGAGGTGGGGTTAGAGGGGCGTTACTGCGAGTCCAGGGAGGCATTTTCCCCCGGCCTGCCGCCGGGGGAGGCAAGACTGAGGTTACTTCTCGAAAGCGGCTTCGAGGAAAGCGGCCAGTTCCTTGTTGTGGAGCGTCATCGTGCCGGCGGCCGTGGAAGCCGAGGCGGGGCGGCCGACATAACGGGCGCGCTTGTGCTTCACATCCAGTTTCTCGAGCGTCTTCTCGATGTTCCAGTCGACGAAGTTCCACGAACCCATGTTGCGCGGCTCTTCCTGGCACCAGACCATGTCGGCGTTCGGGAAACGCGCGAGCTCCTTCATGAGGGACGCGACCGGGAACGGATAGAGCTGCTCGATGCGCAGCAGATAGACGTCGTCGATCTTGCGCTTCTCGCGCTCTTCGAAGAGGTCGTAATAGACCTTGCCCGAGCACATAACGACGCGACGGATGTCCTTGTCGGCCTTCAGCGTCACGTCTGCTTTGCATTCCGGCACTTCCGCGCCGTCGTGCAGGATGCGGTGGAAGGACGTGTTGGGGCCCATGTCCTTGAAGAAGGACACGGCGCGCTTGTGGCGCAGTAGCGACTTCGGCGTCATCACGATCAGCGGCTTGCGGAAGTCGCGGTGAATCTGGCGGCGCAGGGCGTGGTAGTAGTTTGCCGGCGTCGTGCAGTTGACGACCTGCATGTTGTCCTGCGCGCACATCTGGAGGAAGCGCTCGAGGCGGGCGGACGAGTGTTCCGGGCCCTGCCCCTCATAGCCATGCGGCAGAAGGCAGACGAGACCGCACATGCGGAGCCATTTGCGTTCGCCCGAGGAGATGAACTGGTCGAACAGGACCTGGGCGCCGTTGGCGAAGTCGCCGAACTGGGCTTCCCACAGCGTGAGCGTGTTCGGCGCCGTGAGCGCGTAGCCATATTCGTAGCCGAGGACCGCTTCTTCGGAGAGCAGCGAGTCGATGACTTCGTAATTGGCCTGGTTGTCGGACACGTGGTTGAGCGGCGTGTAGCGCTCTTCCGTTACCTGGTCGACGAAGTGCGAATGGCGCTGGGTGAACGTGCCACGGCACGAGTCCTGGCCCGAGAGACGAACGGGGAAGCCCTCGTCCAACAGTGTGGCGAAGGCCATGTGTTCAGCCATGCCCCAGTCGAGATTTTCACCCGTCGTCGCCATCTTGCGACGCGCATCGACCGTGCGGGCGACGGTCTTGTGGATGTTGAAGCCTTCCGGAACGGTCGTGATCTTCTTGCCGAGCTCTTTGAGCTTGGCCATCGACACGCTGGTCTTGCCGCGGCCTTCCTCGTCTTTCGGCAGGCCGAGGCCGGCCCATTTGCCGTCGAGCCAGTCGGCGGCGCCGGGCTTGAACGTCTTGGCTTTCTCAAATTCGCTGTCGAGATGGGCGTCCATCTCCGCGATCATGTTGGCCAGCGCGTCCTCGGAGAGCACGCCTTCGTCGATGAGGCGGCGCGAATAGAGCTCGCGGGTCGACGACTGGTCGCGAATTTTCGCGTACATCAGCGGCTGCGTCATCGTCGGATCGTCGCCCTCGTTGTGACCGAAGCGGCGATAACAGAACATGTCGATGACCACGTCCTTGCGGAACTGCTGGCGATATTCGGTAGCGACCTTGGCCGCGTAGACGACCGCTTCGGGATCGTCGCCGTTCACGTGGAAGACCGGCGCATCAACCATCTTCGCCATGTCCGACGGATACGGAGACGAGCGGGAGAAGGACGGCGCCGTGGTGAAGCCGATCTGGTTGTTGACGATGAAGTGCATCGCCCCGCCCGTGCGGTAGCCGGCAAGGCCCGACAGCGCGAAGCATTCGGCGACGACGCCCTGACCTGCGAACGCGGCATCGCCGTGCAGCAGCAGCGGCATCACCTTGGCGCGGCGCGCATCGCGCTCCTTCGGATCAGTGGCGCGGGCGCCGCCGGCTTCGACCTCGTCGAAGAACTGCTTGGCGCGCGCCTTGCCGAGCACGACCGGGTTCACGATTTCGAGGTGGCTGGGGTTCGCGGTGAGCGAGAGGTGGACGTTGTGGCCGTCGAACTCGCGATCTGACGATGCGCCAAGGTGGTATTTCACATCGCCCGACCCGTAGTCGTCGCCGCCCTGCGTGTTGCCGCCCTGAAACTCGAAGAAGATCTTGTGGTAGGGTTTGCCCATCACCGCGGCGAGCACGTTGAGGCGGCCACGGTGCGGCATGCCGACAATGATCTCGTCGACGCCGAGCGCGCCGCCGCGCTTGATGATCTGCTCGAGCGCCGGGACAGCGGCTTCACCGCCATCGAGACCGAAGCGCTTGGTGCCGGGATAGCGCTTGTGCAGGAAGCGCTCGAAGGCTTCGGCTTCGACCAGCTTCTTCAGGATGGCGCGCTTGCCCTGGGGCGTGAACGAGATTTCCTTGTCCTTGCCTTCGATGCGCTGCTGGAGCCAGGATTTCTCCTCCGGGTCCGAGATGTGCATGAATTCGACAGCGAAGGTGCCGCAATAGGTGCGCTTCAGGATGTCGACCATCTGGCGCGGGGTCGCGTATTCCAGGCCCAGCACGTTGTCGATGTAGATGCGGCGATCCATGTCCTTCGGGCCGAAGCCGTAGGTCTTGGGATCCAGCTCGGGCTGGTCTTCGACCTTGATGAGGTTCAGCGGGTCGAGGTGGGCGGCAAGGTGGCCGCGGATGCGATAGGCGCGGATCATCATCAGCGCGCGGATCGAATCCTGGACCTGTTGGGCAAGATCGGCGGGGGCCAGGACCGGACCAACCTGCGGGGCCTTCTTGACCTCTTTCTTGGTGTCAGCGCCCCAGTTGCCGTCCAGGGCGGAAACGAGTTCGCCGTTCTGGTGCTTGAGGGGCTCTTTCCACTCCGGGCCTTTGGCCGCGTGAGTGGCGTCAGCCGCTGAGTCCGCGACGCCGCGGAAGAAGGTCTGCCAGCTTTCAGGGACCGAGGCGGGGTCTTCCGCGTACTGGGCGTAGAGCTGCTCGATGTAGGCGGCGTTGGCCCCGTAAAGGAAGGCCGTGTCCAGCATGGCTTCGTTGTCCATGCCGCGGGCCTCGCCCGTCTTCGCCTCGATCGTCATGTTTTGCGTCCTGATGCGCCGGAATCAGGGCCCCTGCCCTGGGCGCGGTTGGGTGGCACTCAGATGTCGCTTTTTGCGGCCGGACTCAACCCGTTGGGGTGAGACAAACTGCACATAAGAGCGTGACCGTTAGCGTTTCGTTTCGACGATCTAACGAGCAGCAAAACCTAGCGTTTCAGCACTTCCGTCATGGTCGCGCCGAGGCGGGCGGGGCTGGGGGACACGACGATTCCAGCTGATTCCATGGCCGCGATCTTCGATTCCGCATCGCCCTTGCCGCCCGAAACGATGGCGCCGGCGTGGCCCATCGTGCGTCCCTTGGGCGCCGTGCGGCCGGCGATGAAGCCAACCATAGGCTTCTTGCGGCCGCGTTTTGCCTCGTCTTTGAGGAATTGGGCGGCTTCTTCTTCGCCCGAACCGCCGATTTCGCCGATCATGATGATCGCCTTGGTCTCGTCGTCTGCGAGGAACATTTCGAGCACGTCGATGAAGTCCGTGCCCTTCACAGGGTCACCGCCGATGCCGACAGCCGTGGTCTGGCCGAGGCCTTCGTTCGTGGTCTGGAAAACAGCCTCATAGGTCAGCGTGCCGGAGCGCGAGAGCACGCCAATGTTACCTTTCGAGAAGATCGAGCCCGGCATGATGCCGATCTTGCACTGGCCCGGCGTGAGCACGCCCGGGCAGTTCGGTCCGATCAGGCGCGACTTCGATTTCGAGAGCTTGTCCTTCACACGCACCATGTCGAGCACGGGGACGCCCTCAGTGATCGTGACGATCAGCGGGATCTCGGCATCGATGGCTTCCTCGATGGCGGCGGCGCAGAATTTCGGGGGCACGTAGATGACCGTGGCGTTGGCGCCGGTCCTGTCGCGCGCCTCAGCAACGGTGTTGAACAGCGGGCGCTCAACCTTCGTGCCGTCGGGCAGCGTGCCTTCCCAGTTCGTGCCGCCTTTGCCCGGCGTGATGCCGCCGACAAACTGCGTGCCGTAGGCAATGCCCTGCTCGGTGTGGAACGTGCCGGTCTTGCCGGTCATCCCCTGCGTGAGGACCTTGGTGTTTCTGTCGATCAGGATGGACATTCGGCCCGGCCTTCCAAGAGTTTTTGCTGGCTGCGCCAAAACACCCAAGTTGGGCGCAAGATCAAGCCTTTCCGCGCCGAAAGATTAGCGACCCGAAGCCGCTGCCCGTTGCGATTGAAGGGGTGGCGCGAAAAATCATGCCAAAAAATCAGATCTTGGTGGGATCGGACCGTTTAGGACGCAGCACGCTGCACTTTTGCCGAGCGCCGCCCCCAGCCTCGGGTCAAAGAGAGCGTGGGACGCTCGATCAGAAGATAGGAAATGTAGCCCGTTGCTACGGCCACGCCAAAAGTAAGCACGAACCAGACGGGCCAAGGCGCCAGATTCAGCAGATTAAAGCGCTCGAGCACGAAGAGCGTAGCCCCGATCGAAAAGAAGTGGCTCAGATAAAGGCTGTATGAGCTGTCGCCTATCAAAACGATCCAACGCGGCCACACAAAGCCGGTTGGCTTATGGCCCACGCCGATGGTGGCGGCCGCAACAAGAAGCGCAGACGGGATTCCGTACTTGAGGACGCGACCAATGACGTGCATTTCCGTCTCGCCCCAGATCGCATCGCCTGCGAACCACAGCAGGAACGCAGTCGCGGCCAGCGCCAGACCCATCCAGCGCGGCAGACGCAGGCCGTCGGTAAACAGTGCGCCGAGAATCGCTCCGGCGGCGAACTCGAACACGATTGGGCTGCTCCAGTATTCGATCTCGGTCGGCAGATTTGAAATGAGCAAGAGTCGCACACAGAACAACGCAACGAAGATCAGACATAGAGCTAGGACTGCGCGCCACTTCTGCATCCACACCAGACCAGCGAACACGACGTAGAACATCATCTCGTACAGCAGCGTCCAGCCAACACCGTAGATAGGCCCCAAGGCGCCATCAGGAGACCGATAGGGCCAGAACAGGTAGGAGGCGGCGACATGCACCCAGTCGAGACTGCTGTTCGGTGCGAGGCTCGGCGCGATCAGAATGACCGCCACCATCACGGATGTGTAAAACCAGTAGATTGGAGCGATGCGGGCGATGCGGCGGATCAGGAAATCGCGAGAGTAGCCCGACCTTCCGAACGAGCCGCTCGACACGTAAACCATGACGAAGCCGCTCAGGACAAAGAAAACGTCCACCCCAGAGTGGAAGAAGCCCAGGCGCAGGTCCTTTATTGTGCTGAATCCGAACGTGCTGTCGAATTCGCTTCCAACATGGCCGAGCGCCACAATGCCCGCCGCGAACGCGCGAAGCGCCTGCAGGCCGAGCAGTCTTTGTTTCTCGTCTACCGCCATTTTCGCCCCCCCAAACACATAGCCGACCACATGGGCTTCGTCGGGATCATTAGTGGGACCACGGCGAGACGGGATGCTTGGACGGCCTAACGGACGCCCTGTTGCAAAGGGCGCGCCATCCGCTTCAACAGATGACTGACTGACATTCGGCGGCTTTCTTAATTCAATTGCCCCGTCGGCGCGCCCCTATCAAATCCCACGTCAGCGGACGGCGGCGACGATCTTCTGGGCGGCGTCGTCGAGGTCGTTGGCGGGGACCACGTTGAGGCCTGAGTCCTTGATGATCTTCTTGCCGAGTTCGGCATTGGTGCCTTCCAGACGGACAACCAGCGGAACCGCCAGATTGGTCTCGCGCACAGCAGCCAGCACGCCTTCGGCGATGACATCGCACTTCATGATGCCGCCGAAGATGTTCACGAGGATGCCCTTCACCTTGGGGTCCTTCATGATGATCTTGAAAGCAGCCGCCACCTTCTCCTTGCCGGCGCCGCCGCCGACGTCGCAGAAGTTTGCGGGCTCTTCGCCGTAGAGTTTGATGATATCCATCGTCGCCATGGCGAGGCCGGCGCCGTTGACCATGCAGCCGATCGTGCCGTCGAGCGCGATGTAGGCGAGATCCCAGGCGGAGGCCTCGATCTCTTTTTCGTCTTCTTCGGTCTTGTCGCGCAGGGCGACGATATCCGGATGGCGGAACAAGGCATTGCCGTCGAACGAGACTTTCGCGTCGAGAACGCGGACGCGGCCGTTCTTCATGACGATGAGCGGGTTGATCTCCAGCATCGCCATGTCTTTCTCGACGAAGGCTTTGTAGAGGATGCGGGAGAGGCCGATCATGTCGCTGCGGGCTTCGCCCGAGAGCTTCAGCGCATCGCAGAGCTTGGCGGCGTCAGCGTCTGTCACGCCGGTCGACGGTTCGATCGGGAGCGTCGTGATGCGCTCGGGCGTGTCGTGGGCGACGGCTTCGATGTCCATGCCGCCTTCGGTCGAGACGACGAAGGCGACCTTGCCGGTGCCGCGATCCACAAGCAGCGACAGGTAGAGTTCTTTTTCGATGTCAGCGCCATCTTCGATGTAGATGCGGTTGACCTGTTTGCCGCCGGCGCCGGTCTGGGCCGTCACCAGCGTGTTGCCGAGCATGGCCTTGACGTGCTCGAGCGCCTGCTCTTTCGAGAAGCCAAGGCGGACACCGCCTTTTTCACCAGCTGCCGCCTCGATGAACTTGCCCTTGCCGCGGCCGCCGGCATGGATCTGGGATTTCACCACCCAGAGCGGACCTGGCAGCGCGTCGATCGCGGCCTGGGCCTGATCGACCGATGTTATTGCGACACCCAGAGCGACCGGCGCCCCGAAAGATTTCAGGACTTCCTTGGCCTGATGCTCGTGGATGTTCATGGAATTCGCCCCTCAAGGGAGAGCCACGGCTGGCTCTGCGTGGGTGGCGCTTAGCGCATGGGGCGCCCTTAGGCAATGTGAGCGTTTTGCTGTTTTCGCGGACGGTTTTGGGATGCCCGGAATGGCGGCTTAATCAGCCGTGGCCGGGCGCTCCGCATCGTCGGCGACCTTGCCCTGAACAACGCTTGTCGAGCTGACAGGCTGGAAGGGCTGGCGATGTGCGGCATCGGGGCGATCTTTGACGAAAAGCCGCCAGAGATTGGCTGTCATGAGGGCAAAATAGCCCACCGCGACCGCCGCAAAGACGCCGGGCTGCCCGGCCCTGGTATCGGCGACGACCCCCGTGAGAAGCGGTCCGAGAACCGATCCGCCAGCCCAGATGAACAGCATGCCCGACATGACCTGCGTGATCTGGCCGGCCTCCGTGCGGTCCGTCGCGTGGGAAGCCGAGACGGAATAGAAGGACAGTGCGCCAGCGCCCCACAGGGCGGAGAGCAGAACAGTGATAGAGAACGAGACCTTCCCGGCCGTGAGATAGAGCGCGATGCACGCGCCGAGCGCGATCGCAGCCAGGGTGGCGACGACGAAGCGGCGGTCGATCCTGTCCGAGATGATACCCGCCGGCCATTGCGTGATCGTGCCGCCTATCATGGCGGCGATGTAGAGCGTGGCGGCGGATGCGCCGGCGGCGCCCGGCTGAAGGTCTTTGGCGTAAAGCGGTAGCTGGCTGGTGACGCCGGTGTTGCAGACGCCAGCGACGATCGATCCCATCAGCGCTGCGGGCGGGATCCTGAAAATCCCGGCGAGCGTCAGCGCTTCACGATCGGGCAGCACGGGCTGGGCGCGGCGGGTGGCGCAGAGCGGGATCAGGGCAAGCGTCATCAGAACGCCACCCCAGATGAACGGGCGAATGTCATCCGCCGCGTGTTCGACAATCAGCAACGGACCGCAGGAAAGCGCGACCTTCAGCATCAATTGGTAAAGGCCCATGACGCCACCGCGCTTCGAGCGGGGCGTCGAATCGGCGATCCAGCTTTCCGCAGACGTGAACATCACGGCCGACGCCGCGCCCTGAAACAGCCGGAAGATGCCCCAGGCGACGGGGTCGAAGGCGAGCGCCATCGACAGGATGCCAACGGCGTAGATCGCCGCCGCAGCCGAATAGGCGCGGATATGGCCGATCTGGCGGACGATATCGGGCGCAAACCAAGCACCCACCATGAAGCCCGCCGAGAAAACCGCCGCGACCATGCCGACGCCGAGAGACGACGCGCCCATATAGCTGAGCGCCAGCGGCGTCGACACGCTGAGAATGCCGGATGCGGCCTGCAGCAGCATGACCGCCAGAATAAGCGACGCGACGTTACGGTAGACGGTCATTGCTAGGGCGAGGGGACGTTTCTGGTGTTCTTGTTTGCACCAGTGCTACGCCGCTTTGCGTACGCGTGCGTCTAAATTCTTGGTACAATTGTCGTGATCAGGCCGACTTCATGATCTGGCTGAGGCCTAGTCCTCATAGTCGCTTTCGAAGGTAATATCCGGCAGCGCCGCGCGCAGCAGCGGTAGCAGCTCTCTCACGCGCGTCACGAAGGGCGGGTTTTCTTCATAGCCGAACATCGTCCTGTCAGGCTCGACCACATTTCCGCTACCGGGATCATCCCAGGGGAAAGTGTCGTCATAGTCGGTGACGAGTTGTTCGATCTGCGCACGCAGCTCTGCCGGAATGTCGAGCATCTCTGACTCGACTGGATAACCAAAGCGCGCCTTCGCTTCGGCGTCGTAAGCCCAAAGGCAGATGCCAGATCCAGCATCGAAGAAGAAGCGCAGCAGCATGTCAGATCCGTGCGTGGCGTTCCTGCGCCGATAGCTTGTCGACCAGTTCGGCTACAAACCGGATATGCGCCCGCAGGCGATAGAGGTCGTCGGTATAGCTTACCGGCACTTCGACATTGCCGGTTTCGGCCTGCAGGTCGGCCAGCTTGGCGCGGACTTCTGTGCGATCTTCCGCCGTCTCCGCCGCCCTGCCCGCAGCTTCAAGCTCGCGCAGGTTGTTGTACCAGACATAGATCTTGCGGCGGATGCGCCAGCGATAAAGTGGCGGCGCGGCGCGGATCAGCGGAATGAGCAGCGTGATGAGCGGGATCGCCAGCACCCAGGCGCGCTCGAAGAAATTGGCGACACTGTAGGGGAAGATACGACGCAGAAAGCTGGGGCCGTTCTTGTAGTAGCGCTGGGCTTCTTCGGAGATTGCGATGTCGGATAGTTCCGCCGTTGGAAACCGGCCCGGATCGGCCAGCAGCGAACCGCCTGCATGTTCGCGGAAGGCCGCTTCGATCAGCAGCGACTGGATGGCGGGATGAAGGTCTTCGCGCACGGCGATCTGCGCGGCGGGGGCGATCAGCGTCACGTCGTCCTTCGGCAGGATGGCGGCGAGATCAATGACGCCACGATAGAGCGTCACTTCATCAAGATAAGGATGCCGGCGCGCCAGCGCATGGGCTTCGCGCATCGAGAGCAGCGCGACATTGCGGTCTGCGATCAGGTCGGCGATCCAGTTCGTCGTTGGACCGGATACGACAAGCGCCACATCGACTTCACCGGCCTTGAGTGCGGTTGCGGCGGCCTGGCCCGCGAGCGGACTGGCGGTGTATGTGTCCGGCGTCACGCCCGCTTCGGTCAGCAAAAGCGTAGCGAGCGCGCGGACACCCGAACCTTCCGGCCCGATCGCGACGCGGCGACCCGCGATATCCTGCAGCTCTACCGTGGCGGCATCGGCGCGGTGAAAGACCCAGAGCGGCTCGTAGAAGGCCGCACCCAGCGAGCGCACGCCTTCGCTGCCGAAGTCTGCAGCCAGCCCAGTCTGGATGATGCCGATGTCGGCCTGCTTCGCCTTGATCTTCGCAAGATTGTCGACTGAGCCGGCTGTCGTCAGAATCTCGACTTCAACACCCTGCTCGCGCAACGCCTTGGCATAGCTTTCCGCCGTCGCCGCATAAGCGCCGCCCGCCGCGCCGCCTGCAATGACGACTTTTTTCGGCGGCGGCGGCGCCATGAACAGGAAGGCGACCAGCAGGCCCAACAGCACAATAGCGATCGGCGCGCCATAGAAGCGGAGAAACTGTTTCATGACCGCGGCTGCGTCCCCGACTCGCTACGCTGGAAGCGCGGTACACTAGGCACGGGAATCCGGCGCGTGAAGGGACGCGCCACAGATGCGCGCTACCCTGCCGTATTCAGCGGCTCGAACGGGCGCTCGGGGTCATTCGGGAGGATGTTCTCGACATAATTTCGGACATGGTCCGTCACCGCTTGCGGATCGCCGGCGAGTTGCTCCCACGGGATCTGCCGGCCGAAGGTGAGGTGGAATTTGTCGCCCTGCTTGTTCAGCAGTTCGTGGAACAGCGTGATGTCGCGCAATTCGCGGTTGATGTTGCAGAACCGGTAATAGAGCGCCGAGTTGCGCCCGTTGATGTGCAACGGCGTGAGCGGCGCCTTGTTCTTGCGGGCGAGCGTGACGGCGGTTGGCAGCCACGGTTCGTCGGTGAGCTTGCCATCGCGCATCTGCGCCAGCGCGCCTGATGGAAAGATCATCAGCAGGCGTTCTGCCGCGAAGGTCGCGGCGGCGCGGCGCAGGGTTTCCTTGGTCTTGGCGATGGTGCGCTTGTCCTGCACCCATTCGACCGGGATGATGACATCAGCGAATTTCGGGTTGATCCGGCAGGCGTCGGCATTCGCCATGATCTCGACATCGGTGCGGACAGGCTTGAGCGCGGCGAGTGCGATCGAGCCATCTGCAAGGCCGGTTGGATGGTTCGAGACGATGACGTTGCGGCCGGTGCGGGGCACATGCTCGAGGCCTGTCGACGTCACGCGGAGATCCAGCGCCTTGTCGAGGTAAGCAAAGCAGGCGTCGCCCGACGGCAGCTTCTTGATCTCGTCGGCCCAGCGTATCGCTTTGCGATAACCGAGCATGGAGAACAGGACGGGGCGAACGACCGGCCAGGACCAGTGTTTCACCCAGCTGGGGCACCGTTCTTCGATCATCACATCGACGATGTGCCCATTTTGGGTTTCGTCGTCGATGAAAGCAGCAAGGCCGCGATCGGCGATTTCTGCGCTTTCGGCCATACTGACCCCTTCCCGTCGCTCAGCTTAGCAGACGGGCCAGACTTATTAACCATTCGTAACAGCTATCATGCGAAAATAACTTGAAGAGTTTTTTGCGGTTGCGAAACGTGTATTGGGGAAATCAGTAACGCCACTCGACGCCTTTGGTCGGAAAGCCGGGTGGCAATAATAGGACTTGGGGGAGTGCATGAAGGTCTTGTGGGTGGAGGATCACGCCCGTGCCGGCGAGTTGCTGACGGCGGCTGCAACTGCCGCATCACGCAAGCGCTATGGCATCGACCTGGTTGTCGGAACTTCGCTGATGGACGCCGAGCGCAAGCTGCGGCTGGAGCGGTTTGATCTCGTCGTGATCGACCTGATGCTTCCGGACTCAACCGACGAAGACGCGACCGTCACGCGCATCGCCAGCATGGGCAAGTTCCGCGTGGCTGTGGTGTCTGGCAGCGACAAGCGTGACGACGTGGTGAAGAGCCTGATCAACGCCGGCGTGGATTGCTCGCCCAAGGCGGTTGGCAAGGAAGACCTGCCGCTGGCGGACTTCGTGCGCAGGCCTGAGCTGTTCCGTGACTTCGTGCATTCGCTGATGCCGGACGCCGGCCCTCCCCTGAAAACGGCGACGCGCTAGTCTCTCCCAACTTCCGCCCCGATCTGGAAGCATCCTTCGCACGAGGGGGAATGCTCCATGCGTTTCATTGTACTTACCGCACTCACGCTGATGACAGCAGCCCCGGCATTCTCGCAGACGGCGGAGGACGAGGCCAAGGTCCGCGCCGTGATCGCGGAATGGTATGAGCGCGTGGGACATGCAGAGGCGCGCCAGCCCCGGCTGCTGATGGCGCCGAACGGGATCGACGCAGGGCCAGGCTATGCCGAGATCCCCTATCGAAGCCCGGAGACGCGCAGCGCGGCGGCCTATTCCGGGCCACACATCAATAATGAGCTGGCGGCGCAGGCAATGCAGTTTGCCTACGAGATCGACCGGCTGGTGTTGAATGCAGACCTTGCCAAGGTGGATGTGTGGGAGCGCGGCTATTTCTACGCGTCCGCCGCGCAGACGACTTATGAGCGCGCCGCCGATGCGATGTTCGTGCTTGAAAAGCAGACGACCGGAGAATGGAAAATCCTGGCGCACGAAGCGACATCGCAAGGCATCCCGCCCAACAAGATCACCAGCCCGATGCCCGACCTGCACGATGAATACTATGCGAAATGCGGATCAGCCTGCGATCCAGTCGCCGACGCCAGGAAGGCCAAGGAGTGGTAGCCGCCGCGCAGCCTGATGGCCCGCGACGCGAAACCGCTTTCCTGAAACCGCAAAATCCCGCTATCGCGGTCGGGCATGACCAAGGTCAAACAGCTCTACGCGGCTCGGCTTGCCGCCGGACAGGTCTCGCCTGACCCGGCGCAGGCGGAAGCCGTAGACAGGCTGGACGCTCTGGCGAAGCAGCTGTCGGCGTCGCGCGGCTGGTTTGGCGGTGGCGGCAAGACGCGCGGCCTCTACATCTGGGGCGCAGTCGGCCGCGGCAAGTCCATGCTGATGGACCTGTTCTTCGAGACCGTGACGCTGAAGGACAAGCGGCGGGTTCACTTCCACGACTTCATGCTGGAGGCGCACGCCTTCATCTTTGAATGGCGCAAGCTTTCACAGGCCGAGAAGCGGAAGCATCCCGCCTATGTGCGCGATGCGGGCGACGATCCGATCGCGCCCGCGGCCAAGCATATCGCCGATCAGGCGCGCCTGCTCTGCTTCGACGAATTTCATGTGAACCAGATTGCCGACGCCATGATCCTCGGCCGGCTGTTCGAGCAACTGTTCGACCGGGGTGTGACCGTGGTCGCAACGTCCAACCGCAAGCCTTCCGATCTCTATACCAACGGGATCAATCGCCAACTCTTCCTGCCCTTCATCAAGCGGCTGGAAGAGGAGCTGGATGTGGTCGAACTGAAATCTGCGCGCGATTATCGTCTCGACCGGCTCGTCGCGGCGCCGGTCTATTATTCGCCGCTCGGGCCTGAAGCCGATGCCGCGATGAATGCTGCGTTCGCCCGGTTGACGGGTGGCGCGACGCCCGCGCCGGAAAAGCTGGACGTGCATGGCCGGACGATTCACATCGCCAGGCAGGCCATGGGCGTTGCACGCTTCGAGTTCGACGAGCTGTGCAAGAAGCCGCTTGGCGCTGCAGACTATCTCACACTGGCGCGGCATTACCCCACCATCCTTGTCGACCATGTGCCGAAGATGGGACTGGACGAGCGCAACTGGGCGGCGCGGTTCGTGACGCTGGTTGATGCGCTATATGAGTCGAAGACCAAGCTAGTGATGTCGGCCGATGCGGGGCCTGATGACATCTATGTCGCTGGCGATGGCGCGTTTGAGTTCCAACGCACGGCAAGCCGGCTGCACGAAATGCGCTCCGCCGATTATCTCGCGGCAGAACGCGAACAGGCAGTGGAGCCTGCGAAGTGACGCCGGACCCTGTGCTCGATCAGATTTCCGGGGCGCTTGCCCTGTTCAATGCCGGCCGCCGCGCCGAAGCGCGTGACGCCTTCGCGGAAATCTGGTCAGGCATCGCGGCAGAAGGCGATCCGTTTCATCAGTGTGTGCTGAGCCACTACATGGCGAACGCCCAGGATGCCCCCGAAACCGAGCTGACATGGCATCGCCGCGCGCTTTCGGCGGCGGACAGTATTGTGAGTGAGCGCCCCGATGTAGCGAGCTTAAGCGTACTCAGCCTCTATCCGTCCCTGCATCTCAGTCTCGCGGATGCATTGTTCCGCTCGGGAGATATTCCCACCGCAAGCCGCCACGTGCATCTCGCCCGGCAGGCCAGCGACGCGCTGACCGATGATGACAATGGCCGGCAAGTGCGGGATGCCATCGAACGTCTGGCTGCGCGCCTTCCCGCGGCCTGAGGCGGCTGCATGATCTGCGGCAAGCAGATCGTTCCCGCAGGCGCAGCAATTCGTTCGACTATGTGACAGGAACAGCGCAACCCGCGCCTGATCGGTGCGTTGCTTTTGCATGCCGCACAACATCCCTGCCTTTTTTGAATCGTACGCCAACCTCTACAACCGCGCGCTGGCCGGTGAGAATGTGTTTGGCGACATCGCAGCGCGCTTTTCACCGCGCTTCATTGCTGCCGGCCCGGACGGCGTTTCCACTGGCAGGCAGGACGCAGCGTTCCGCCGGCTTCTTGCCAGGGGCTATGCCTTCTACCGTTCAATCGGCACGCGGAAGATGACCGCAAAACGTGTCGAGACGACACGGATCGACGCCAACCATATGATGGCAAAAGTCTCCTATTGCGCCGACTACAGAAAGCCAGACGGCGCCGACATCAAGCTGGAGTTCGACGTCACATATTTTCTGGACGTGTCCACGACCAAGCCGACGATTTTCGGCTTCGTTTCGGGAGACGAGATGGCGCTGTATCGCGAGCATGGACTTGTGCCTGCGGAGGATGCGGAAACATCCAAACAGCGCGCGCGCCCTCGTCTTGATACGGAGCACGAAAGACAGCGTCTGCATTGACTCGGGATTGCATCGGGATGAACGCTTGCCCATGCGACTGACGTGGGGCGTGATCCATGAAACTCGGGATTGCATTGCTGGCGAGCGCGCTTGTCGCCGGCGGTGGCGTGGCGTTCGCGCAGCAGGATCTGCATGAGGTGGTGAAGAGCATCATCACCGACACCGTGCCCGCTGGCGAGAAACTGGTTGGCGCACTGGAGTCGGGCGAACTTGAGGAAGGTGACAGCTACATCTTCAGCGTGAGGATCAACCCGGAGAAGGAGTACGCCGTCTATTCGTCCTGCGATTTCGATTGCCACGATCTCGACCTCGCCATCATCGACGAAGATGGCGACGACATCGATTTCGACTATGAAGATGACGATGTTCCGATCGTGATGGTGGAACGTGGCGAGTCCGGTAACGAGCTCAATATTCGCATCGACATGGAAGGATGCGACGCTGACATCTGCGTGTGGGCCGTGGGCGTGTACGAGCAGAAATAGGCAGGCATCGCGAATGCCGATCAGCGCTCGATGGCCCTGAAGGCATTCAGCAGCCCGCAAATCGGTAGCCAATCAAGGATTTCGCGATGGAAACCCGTGGTTACGGGACCGGAACTAAGCGTAACGCGCAGGCGTGGCTGCGCCGCATTGCCCCTTTGCCCTGCTTGCGCTAACCGTCCCCGCGATCGATTTCCGGGGCGTGGATGTTCGGCTGGTTCAAGAGCAAGAAGAAGACGGGCGCGGTGAAGCCGCCAGCTTCTGCGCCGCTCGCCGCCAGCCGAGCTGAAACGGCCCCCGCCCAACCCGTTCAACCACCTGCACCGCAACCTGCGCCCGCCGCACAACCACCAGGAGACCTCCCCATGGCACGCAAGAAGATCGCCCTTGTAGGCGCCGGCATGATCGGCGGCACGCTCGCCCACATCTGCTCGCGCGAAGAACTCGGCGACGTGGTTCTTGTCGACATGAAGGGCGGCATCGCCAAGGGCAAAGGCCTCGATATCGCTGAAGCCGCCGCTGTCTATGGCAAGGACGCCGCCATGTCTGGCGCGTCGCTGGAAGAATACACCGCCATCGCCGGATCGGACGTCGTGATCGTCACCGCCGGCGTGCCGCGCAAACCGGGCATGAGCCGCGATGATCTCATCGGCATCAACCTCGGCGTCATGAAATCGGTCGGCGCCGCGATCAAGCAGCATTGCCCGAACGCCTTCGTGATCTGCATCACCAACCCGCTCGATGCGATGGTGTGGGCGCTGCAGAAATTCTCAGGCCTCCCGGCGAGCCACGTTGTCGGCATGGCCGGCGTGCTCGACTCGGCACGCTTCGCCTATTTCCTCTCGGAAAAAACCGGCATCTCGATCGAGGACGTGAAAGCCTGGACGCTGGGCGGCCATGGCGACGACATGGTGCCGATGGTGCGCCACTCCACGATCGGCGGCGTCTCGCTGCCGGACTGCATCAAGCAGGGCTTCTTCACGCAGGAAGAACTCGACGCGATGGTGAAGCGTACGCGCGGCGGCGGCGGCGAGATCGTCGCTCTGCTCGAAACCGGCTCGGCCTTCTACGCGCCGGCTGAATCGGCTGTCGCGATGGCGAAATCCTACCTCAAAGACAAGAAGCGCGTCCTGCCGGTCGCCGCGAACCTGACCGGCCAGTATGGCGTGTCTGACCTTTATGTCGGCGTTCCGTGCGTGATCGGCGCCGGCGGCGTCGAGCGCATCATCCAGTTCGAACTGAATGGCGACGAGAAGGCGATGTTCGAGAAGTCAGTTGGCGCCGTGCGCGGCCTGCTCGACGCCTGCAAGAAGCTTGAGCCGTCGCTGGCCTAGGCTTCAGCTTCAACCCAAAGCGGAAACGCCTCCCTCGCGGGAGGCGTTTTTGTTTGGTCCCTACTCCACCCCGACCATCAGGATCTCGAAGATGAGATCCGCGTTCGGCGGGATTGCGCCCGGAGCGCCGCGCGCGCCGTAGCCAAGTTTGGAGGGAATGAACACCAGCCAATGGTCGCCGGGCTTCATCAGCGTGAGCGCTTCGGAGAAACCGGGCACAACGGCCGCGACCGGGAAGGTTTCCGTGTCGCCACGTTCGAAGGCGCTATCGAAGGCTTCGCCGCCGGAGGCGAGACGGCCTTCGTAGAAGACCTCGGCGTCCTGATCCTTCGTCGGGGCGACGCCGCCGGCAGCGCCTTCCGCGATCACGACATACTCGACGCCCGAGCCGGTCTTCTTCACGTCCGCGCTGGCGCTGTTCCACGGCGCGTGTTTGGACCAGGCGGCGGCGTTCGACGATGGAGGGGTCATGGTTTTTTTCATCTCGATTTCAAAAACAAGATCGGAGTTGGGCGGAATATCCGGGCCCGCGCCTTCTTCGCCATAACCCAGCTTGGAGGGGATGAACACCAGCCAGGAATCGCCGGGGCGCATCTGGCTCAGCGCTTCGGCAAAGCCCGGGATGACGACCGAGATCGGGAACTCCGCAGTCTCGTTGCGCTCGAAGGATGAATCGAACGGCTTGGCGCCCGCCTTGTTGAGATGGCCCTCATAATGGATGACCGCGCGAGCGTTCGGACCGGGCAGCGGACCATCCGCAGGGCCGCTGGCAAGGACGATATGTTCCACGCCCGTGCCGCTTTTCACGACGTTCTTCGCAGCGCTGTTCCAGGGCACATAGCGCGACCAGGCGGCGGTATCGACGGCATCGACGCCGGCAGTGGGCTCGGCAGGCGCGAACCATCCGACAATGCCGTCCCAAACCGTGCATCCGGACAGCGACATGAGGGCGGCGGCGGCAAGCACGGGTCTTAGCATGGCGGTTTCCTGTTTTGCGCCGGGAGCCATAAAGCGGTTTCGCGCGGACGTCGATGACGCTTGGCCGCGCATTGGGGCCATGCGAAATGAAACCGCATGATCCCGCTGCGTGTGGCCTGTATCGGACGGCATGGACAGGTGGCGCAGGCGATTGCCGCCGCCGCCGCGGGCTATCCCTCGATCGAACTGCATCAGGCGGGGCGCGACGGCGCCGATCTTACCGATCCGATGGCGGTGGAGGCTTTCATCCTTCAGAGCCGCGCACACCTAGTAATCAATGCGGGCTCCTACAATTTCGTTGACCGGGCCGAAAGCGAAGAGGCTGTCGCGTTTGCGGTGAATGCCGAAGGGCCGCGCATGCTCGCGCGACTGTGCAGGCGGCATGGCGTGCAGCTGATCCATATGTCGACGGACTGCGTTTTCGATGGCGCGGGAAACGAGCCGCATGATGAGGACGAGACGCCGAGGCCGTTGTCCGCTTACGGCCGGTCGAAGCTGGCGGGCGAGATGGCCGTCGCTGACGAATATCCCGAGGCCGTGACGACGCGCGTGTGCTGGGTGTTCTCGGAATTCGCTGACAACTTTGTCTCCAAGGTGATCGAGTGGGCGCGAGCCAAGCCCGTGTTGCAGATCGTGTCGGACCAGATCGGACCGCCGACTTATGCGCCCGATATTGCGATCGCCCTGCTCCGCCTTGCGAGGATCAAAGTGGAAGGCGTTCGCGATGTTCGCGGGCTGCTTCATCTGGCATCGCCCGAGGCGATGAGCCGCTCCGATATGGCGAGCGCGATCATGGCTGAATCAAAACGCCAGAGCGGACCGTTTGCGGAGATCGAACCCGTGACGACCGCATCGTTCAATGCGCCCGCGAAGCGGCCGTTGAATGCGCGACTTTCGAGCGTGAGAGCAAACAAGCTTTTGGGATTGAGTTGGACGCCGTTTGGCGAGGCGTTAGAGCGTTCGGTCGCCGGCGTGCTGAAGAGGACTGCATCATGACATCTCGCCTCGAGACCATCATCGAAACGCCGCGGCTGATTTTGCGGGTGCCGAGCCTGAAGGAGTTCGAGCCATGGTGCGGGTTCATGGCGGATGAGGATGCGGCGCAGTATATCGGGAAGGCTCAGCCGGCGTCTGTGGTGTGGCGGAATATCTGCTCGATGGTCGGCTCGTGGCAGCTCGAAGGGTTTGCGATGTTTTCGGTGTTCGAGAAGGACACCGGACGATGGGTGGGCCGGGTGGGCCCGTGGCGCCCGCACCAGTGGCCGGGCAATGAGGTCGGCTGGGGCGTGATCCGCGAGACCTGGGGCAAGGGCTACGCGCTGGAGGCGGCCGTCGCCTCGATGGACTTCGCGGTGGACGTGCTGGGATGGACCGACATCATCCACTCCATCCATCCGAACAACGTTGCTTCACAGAAGCTGGCGATGCGGCTTGGCTCCGTCAACCGCGGGCCGGGACAAATGCCGCCGCCTTACCAGAATGATCCGGTCGACCTGTGGGGCCAGTCGGACGTCGAGTGGAAGCAGCGGCGCGAAGCGATCTGGGCCACATTGAAACGCTGAGAGCTCAACCGCTGAGGCCGGCCGAGCCGTTGAGGCGGTAGGGATGGATGAAGCCTTGCGCCTCATAGGTGCGGCCGCCCCAGTAATTGCCGGGCACATGCCAGACGCGCACTTGCGACCAGTCGTTCGCAGGCGACACGTCGACGACGGGCACGTTGATGCTGACTTCGCCCTTGTGCATCCAGTTCGCGTGATCGACGCGGATCATGCGCTCGGACAGGATCACTTTCACGACCGCGACGTGACCGCGCCTTTCATCGTTCCACCCGCGCAACACCAGCACGGAGCCTTCTGCGGGGCGGCCCGAGCGGACATACTTGCTCTCTGCCTGCGCCCACCATGTGACGGCGTCGCCCCAGATCTGCACACCTGACAGAGTGCGGGCATAGGGGACGCATTCCAGCGGCGGCTGGCCGGTGACGATAAGCGGCGTCGAGTAATCATCGAACGGCCGGCTGGTGAGATCGAGCACCGGAGCATTGCGCGGCGCGGGCGTTGCGGCTGCTGCCTGTGGCGGCCGGGCGGCGCCATAGACGATCGGCGCGCCGCGCGAACTGGCGCAGGCGGATGCAAGGACTGCGACCAGTCCGAGGACGGTCACCCTTATTCCTGAAATCCGTCCGTGGCGTGTCATGGGTGTGGAGAATGTGCGCGATTTGATGAGCGTCAGGTGAACGGGGCGGGCGGATCGCAGCTGGAAGTTACCGAGAGGTTGATGGTGCGATGCGTTCTGTATGCGGGGTGAGCGCCCACCGCGGTCATTCTCGGGCTTGTCCCGAGAATCCCGGTTGGCGGCTTCGGTGGGATGTAGCGTCGGTTGCTTCGGATCGAGAACCAAGATCCTCGGGACAAGCCCGAGGATGACCCCGTTGGGAGATGCACGCTCTCCATCGGACCGGCGCACGCCGTCCGGGATGCTGTCTCTCGTCCCTCCTTGTGAGGGAGCGGGGCGCGTGGGGATGCGCCGTGGGGTAGTCCTATGCCAGCTTGCGCTGGCGATGCGCGTCGACACGCGCCCCGGATCGGCCGTTCCTTCCCGATATGGCAAGCCGGAGTTGACCTCGACATCCAGCAGGGGAAGCCCACTGGCGCCTTAGCT
>Ga0208939_1000371_pt1 | contig 37699 bp, 32 predicted proteins | sample AD_STIC12_MetaG_FD_184437 | JGI IMG/M metagenome (GOLD analysis project Ga0208939, IMG submission 184437) | Active sludge microbial communities of municipal wastewater-treating anaerobic digesters from USA - AD_STIC12_MetaG (SPAdes) (version 2) | ecosystem: Engineered > Bioreactor > Anaerobic >...
CCGACCGTGCGTCCCGCGGAGCGAGGGGAGGGAGGAGGCACCCCCTCACCCTTACCCTCTCCCCCGCTGGTGCGGGGGCGAGGGAAGCAACCCCACCTCTCCCCCGCTGGTGCGGGGGCGAGGGAAGCTAACCCCACCTCTGCCCCGCTGGTGCGGGGGCGAGGGAAAGCAAACCCCCTCGCCCCGCGGAGCGGGGAGAGGGTGGCGAACGCAGCGAGCCGGGTGAGGGGCCGAAGGAGCTGGCCCCGACCGTGCGTCCCACGGAGCGGGGAGAGGGAGAAGGCACCCCCTCACCCTTACCCTCTCCCCCGCTGGCGCGGGGGCGAGGGAGCAAGCGCGGAAATGTATCGACCTGCGAGCCGGGTGAGGGGCCAAAGGTATTGGCCCCAGCCTCCCAGGTGAGCCGCCAGATAAGCGCTGTCTCAGCAGACAGGAAGCTACCCACATCGCATGACTGACACCAACCACGCCACCACACTCGCCAACCGGATCCACGACCGCTCGGTGACGGTCGGCATCATCGGCCTCGGGTACGTCGGCCTCCCGCTCGCCATGGCGTTCGTCGAGAAGGGCATTCGCGTCCTCGGCTTCGATGTCGACCCCGACAAGCCCGCACAGCTCGCCCGCGGCGAGAGCTACATCAAGCACCTCGGCTCCGACCGTGTGGCAGCGATGGCCGGCTCCGGCCGCTTCGAGGCGACCACCGACTTCCTGCGGCTGCACGAGCCGGACGCCATCCTGATCTGCGTGCCGACGCCGCTGACCCCGCAGCGCCAGCCGGACATGTCGTACGTCGAGAAGTCGGCGCGTCAGATCAAGGCGTGCCTCCGCCCCGGCCAGCTCGTGATCCTCGAGTCCACGACCTACCCCGGCACCACCGACGAGCTGCTCGAGGGCATCCTCGAGGAGACGGGCCTGCGCTCGGGGGTCGACTTCTTCCTCGCGTACTCGCCCGAGCGCGAGGACCCCGGCCGCAGGGATTTCACCACCACGACGACCCCCAAGGTCGTGGGCGGGGTGGATCCGACCGCCGGCGACCTCGCCCAGGCGCTTTACGACCTCATCATCGCCAGGACCGTGCGCGTCTCCTCCGCCCGCGTCGCCGAGGCCTCCAAGCTCACCGAGAACATCTTCCGAGCCGTCAACATCGCTCTCGTCAACGAGCTGAAGATGGTCTACGACCGCATGGGCATCGATGTCTGGGAGGTGCTCGACGCCGCCGAATCCAAGCCGTTCGGCTTCATGCGCTTCAACCCCGGCCCGGGCTGGGGCGGGCACTGCATCCCTCTCGATCCGTTTTACTTGGCGTGGAAGGCGCGGGAGTACGGCGAGGCGCCCAAGTTCATCGAGCTGGCCGGCGACATCAACGTGCGGATGCCGCACTACGTGGTGCAGAAGCTGCTGCTGGCGCTCAACGAGCGCGGCAAGGCGTTGCGGGGCAGCCGGGTGCTGATCCTCGGCATCGCCTACAAGAAGGACATCGACGACCCGCGCGAGAGCCCGGCGTTCGAAATCATCCACCTGCTGCTCGGCCTCGGCGCCGAGGTCAGCTACCACGACCCACACATCCCGGTGGCGCCGCACATGCGCACCTGGCCGCACCTCCCGCCGATGCACTCGCAGCGTCTGACGCCCGAGACCGTGCGGGCCGCCGACGCCGTCCTCATCGTCACCGACCACGCCGCGGTCGACTACCAGGCCGTCGCCGAGCACGCGCAGCTCGTCGTCGACACCCGTGGCCTGGTCGATCCCCGGCGGGCGAACACCGTGCGAGCATGACGAGCAGGCAGGAGAGGGAGGTGCCTTCTGTCCGCCAACCCACGCGGCCGCACCTTCACCCGACAGCACGGTGGGTGCGGTTGTCCCCAACCACGCCGGGTGGGGGAGCCAAACCGCTATCTCCAGTCAGTGTGGAGGTTGTGCCCCGCCTCCCTGCCGTGCCGGGCGGTCCAGCGACCGGGGTGGGTGACAGCATTGACAGCCTTCTGAGGAAGAGCCAACCATGACCACTTCCTACTTCGTGCACCCCACCGCCGTCGTCGACGAGCCCTGCGAGATCGGCGAGGGCACCAAGATCTGGCACTTCAGCCATGTGCTCACCGGCGCCAAGATCGGCAAGCGGTGCATCTTCGGCCAGAACTGCCACGTCGCCAACGACGTCGTCATCGGCAACAACGTCAAGGTCCAGAACAACGTCTCGATCTACACCGGCACCGTGATCGAAGACGACGTCTTCCTCGGCCCGTCGTGCGTGCTGACCAACGTCACCAACCCCCGCTCGCAGGTCAACCGCCACGCGCTTTACGAGCGCACCCTCTTGCGCCGCGGCTGCTCGGTGGGCGCCAACGCCACCATCGTTTGCGGCACCACCATCGGCCGCTACGCCTTCATCGCCGCCGGCGCAGTGGTCACCAAGGACGTCCCGGACTACGCCCTGATGGCCGGAGTCCCGGCCCGTCATGCCGGCTGGATGAGCCGCCACGGCCACCGGCTGCGCTTCGACGCCGAAGGCCTCGCCACCTGCCCCGAGAGCGGGCTGCGGTATCGCCTTGCAGACGGTGTGGTCACCTGCCTCGATGTCGACGAGGAGAGCCCATTGCCCGGGGCTCTCGCCACCGGCACCACCCCTTACCGGGGCTTCAAGGGCGCGAAGTAGCCGCGGGCTTCAGCCCGCTGGTCGGGTAAACGACCCAATGTGGCTGCGGGCTTGGGACCACGGAGTGGGTGGGTGAACCGATCGTGAGCCCGCAGGCTGCACCCACGTTCTGCAGGTGTGAGCAGTCCCGGGCTAGGGGCGAAAGCGCACGTTGTCGATGTGGCGGGATGACGCTCGGTCGCGAAGAGCGGAGGTTCTTGGGGGCTTCCTGCACCACGGCGGAGGCGTGGTCGCCCAGTACGCTGGTGCCAGCATGGCCCTCATCGATCGTTTCCACAACCCGGAGTTCATGCGCGAGGCGTCTGACCGCGCAATCAGCGGGCTACCCCCGGTGGACCCCGATTTTCGAAAGGCTCTCCTCGGTACCCGGGGGTAGATGATGCAACCTGATCCCTTCGCCACGGAATTCGAAGGGAAACGGGTCCTTGTCACTGGGGGGCTCGGATTCATCGGTTCCAACCTCGCACTCAGGTTGGTCGACCTCGGCGCCCACGTGGTTCTGGTCGATAGTCTGATCCCGGAATATGGTGGCAATCTCTTCAATGTGGCAGGGATTCTTGACAAGGTGACGATCAACATCTCAGACGTCCGGGACCCTCACAGCTTCCGGTATCTCGTCAGGGGTCAAGAGATTCTCTTCAACCTTGCTGGGCAGACCAGCCATATGGATTCCATGGCCGACCCTTTCACCGACCTCGAGATCAACTGCCGGGCGCAACTTGCGATCCTCGAGAGTTGTCGGCAATTCAACCCATCGATCCGGGTGATCTTCGCGAGCACTCGGCAGTTGTATGGTCGGCCGGATTACTTGCCGGTGGACGAGAAGCATCCCCTGCGTCCGGTGGACGTCAACGGAATCAACAAGCTAGCTGGCGAGTGGTATCACCTCCTGTACAGTACGGTTCATGGCGTGCGCTCGACCAACCTGCGACTGACAAACACCTACGGGCCCAGGATGCGAATCAAGGACGCTCGACAGACTTTCGTCGGGATCTGGATCCGGAGAATCCTGGAGGGCCTGCCCTTCGAGGTCTGGGGCGGCGATCAGTTGCGGGACTTCACCTACGTTGACGATTGTGTCGATGCGCTTCTGCGAGCCGCCATCACGGATGAGGCCATCGGCATGGCGATCAACTTAGGGGGCGACGGCGTCGTGAGTCTCCGGGAGTTGGCTGAGACCCTGACCGGCGTGGCGGGCGGCGGGGAGTATACCGTCCGTGAGTTCCCATCCGACTACAAGGCGATCGACATCGGTGACTACCATTCCGATTGGTCGCTGGCTCGGCGCGTGCTCGGGTGGGAGCCCAGGATGGCACTGCGGGACGGTCTGCGAGCCACGCTAGAGTACTTCCGCGACAATCGACAGCATTACCTCTAGGGAGAGCCGGTGTGAAAACCATTCCAGTTGCAAACCCAGGCGCCAGTTACCATGCCCACAAAGACGAACTCGATCGGGCAGTGGCACGTGTCTTGGCAAGCGGCTGGTACATCATGGGCCATGAGGTCCAGCAATTCGAAGAGGAATTTGCGTCTTTCTGTGGGGCGTCCGAGTGCATCAGCACGGGGAGTGGGACCGACGCCTTGGTGTTGATTCTTCGCGCGTTGGGGATTGGGCCGGGTGACGCCGTTGTCACGGTATCACACACGGCGGTGGCAACGGTAGCGGCAGTCGATCTCGTTGGCGCGCGGCCGGTGCTGGTCGACGTGGATCCGGCGTCCTTCACCATGTCACCAGACCATCTCGAGGGGACACTCGCGTCGTCGTCGGGGCTACCGATCAGGGCGATAATCCCGGTCAATCTCTACGGTCAAGCGGCCGACCTGGACCGGATCGCCCGGCTCGGAGAGCGATATGGCGCGTGGGTCATCGAGGACTGCGCACAGGCGCACGGTGCCACCTACGAGGGCCGGGGCGTCGGCACCGCCGGAATTGCAGGTGCCTTTAGCTTCTATCCCACGAAGAACCTCGGAGCTCTCGGTGACGGCGGGGCAGTCATCACCTCCAATGAAGGGCTGGCTGCACGGTGCAGGCTCATCAAGCAGTACGGGTGGCGTACCAGGTACATCAGCGAGACCCGTGGAATGAACACGCGACTGGACGAGCTGCAGGCGGCCGTCCTGCGCGTCAAGCTCGGCTACCTTCGCGCAGCTAACGAGCGCCGCCAGGCCATCGCCCGTGTCTACCGGGAAGTGGCCCGACCGTACCTGACACACCCTGAACCCGCGCCCGGTAGTGATCACGTCTTCCATCAATACGTCGTCCAGGCAGATGCGCGCGATGAGCTGCGGTCCCACCTGTCGTCAAATGGCATTGACACCGCGATCTTGTATCCCGTGCCGATACATCGCCAGGCTGGCTATGCCGACAGGGTCACTCTCGGGCCGGGCGGGCTTCCAGCGACAGAAATGCTGTGCGGACGAATCGTGAGCCTTCCGATCTATCCAGAAATGAGCGATGCCGACGTGATGAAAGTCGCCGGCGCCCTGTCGACCTTCGGTCAGTGAGCGCCGACCGTGACAATCGGGCTCGAAGGCAGGGAGCGGAACCGATCTTGGGAGCCGGCGATCTGAGATCCGGTACAAGGCCGTCTGGGTTTGGGATTCTCGAGTGCGCTCGGGTGGGCGCGGTTGTCCCCAACCCCGCCGGGTGGGGAAGCGAGCAGCTGCTCCACCTCAGCACCGAGCAACCACCGAGGAAATGCAGCACCCCACCCAAGCCCCAGAAGCTCGACCCATGACCCCTGAGTCCTCCTTCCACCCTCTCATCGCTACCGTCGTCGGCGCCCGCCCACAGTTCATCAAAGCCGCCCCGGTCTCGGCTGCGCTCCACCGCGCCGGCCTGGCCGAGCGCCTCATCCACACCGGCCAGCACTACGACGCCGCGATGTCGGAGGTGTTCTTCCAGACCCTCGGCCTCCCCGAGCCGGCGGTGCACCTCGGCATCGGTTCCGCCACCCACGGCGCCCAGACCGGCCGCATGCTCGAAGCCGTCGAGCGCGTGCTCCTTGACTGGCGCCCGGACCTCGTCCTCGTGTACGGTGACACCAACTCCACCCTCGCCGGCTCCCTCGCCGCCGCCAAGCTCCACATCCCCGTGGCCCACGTCGAAGCCGGCCTGCGCTCGTTCAACCCACACATGCCCGAGGAGATCAACCGCGTCCTCACCGACCACGTGGCGACCGTGCTTTTCGCCCCCACCGACGCCGCCATGGCAAACCTCCAGAAGGAGGGCATCACGAGCGGCGTCGTGCGCACCGGCGACGTCATGTTCGACGCCGTCCGCCGGTTCCGCGCCGAGTGCGCCGAAGCCGCCGAGAAGGTCCTCGAAACCTACCATCTCGAGCCGCGAGGCTTCACCCTCCTGACCGTCCACCGTGCCGAGAACACCGACGACCCGACTCGATGGGCCGGCATCCTGGAAGCCATTCGCCGCCTCACTGCAGGAGGCCTGCGGATCCTCTGGCCCGTCCATCCCCGTGTCCGCGACCAGGTCGGCGCCTTCGACTACGACCGCCTCCACCTCACCCCACCGCTTTCGTACTTCGAGGTCCAAGCCCTGCTCATGCACGCGAAGCTGGTCCTCACCGACTCGGGTGGCCTCCAGAAAGAGGCAGCCTTCCACGCCGTTCCCTGCGTCACCCTGCGCGACGAGACCGAGTGGGTCGAGCTCGTCGCGGCCGGCGTCAACCACCTGGCCGGCGCCGAACCTGACCGCATAGAATCGTTGGCCCACACCGTCGCCTGGCCAGCAGCAGGTATCCCCCCCGAGCTGTACGGCGACGGCCATGCCGCCACCGCCATCGCCGACCACCTGAGCCTTTTCCGGAGCCCCTCGCGGGCCATTCCCCCAATCGCCCCCTCGTCGGTCCCTCCGTACCCGCTCCGGCCTTCTGACGAGGCGACGCGGGGAGCCCCCAACGCCGAGCGGCGACGTTTCCGGTCCCCTCGCCCCGCAAAGCGGGGAGCCCCCAACGCCGAGCGGCGGCGGCTCCGGTCCCCTCGCCCCGCGAAGCGGGGAGAGGGTTAGGGTGAGGGGCCCTTCATTCATGAATATCAAGAGCGCGCACTTTCTCACCTCGACCCTCTCCTCCGACGTCGTCATCCTCGACAACGTCAAGATCCAGAACAACGTCTCGATCTACACCGGCACCGTGGTCGAAGACGACGTCTTCCCCGGCCCTTCGTGGAGCGGTGACGGCTCCGGTCCCCTCGCCCCGCGAAGCGGGGAGCCCCCAACGCCGAGCGGCGACGGCTCCGGTCCCCTCGCCCCGCGAAGCAATGAGCCCCCAACGCTGAGCTGCGGCGGCTCCGGTCCCCTCGCCCCGCGAAGCGGGGAGAGGGTTAGGGTGAGGGGCCCTTCATTCATGAATATCAAGAGCGCGCACCTTCTCACCTCGACCCTTTCCTCCGACGTCGTCATCGGCAACAACGTCAAGGTCCAGAACAACGTCTCGATCTACACCGGCACCGTGATCGAAGACGACGTCTTCCTCGGCCCTTCGTGCGTGCTGACCAACGTCACCACCCCCCGCTCGCAGGTCAACCGTCACGCGCTCTACGAGCGCACCCTCCTGCGCCGCGGCTGCTCGGTGGGCGCCAACGCCACCAGCGTCTGCAGCACCACCATCGGCCGCTACGCCTTCATCGCCGCCGACGCGAAAGCCCCCAATGACGTCCCGGATCATGCTTTGATGGAGCCAACTGTCACCCCGACAGCCCCCCGGCGATCAGCAGCGTCGGCTGCGGGACCGGCTGCTGAGAGTTGAGCAAAGTCGTGACCAGCGAGTCCACCGACCGCCTCCGTCCCGAGACAGCGTGGGTCCTGGCGCGAGCGTTCTTGCCGCCCGACTTCGAGCAGCCACTGCCTCCGGAGCCGGAAGCCGTTTGGGCCGAAGCGGTGCGGCTCCGCATGGCGCCGCGCATCGGCTCGCGCTGCAACGCGGCGCAACTGGCCCTCGAGCTGGGTCCGGAGCTTGGTGCTGCATTTCAAAGCGCGTCCCGCCACGCAGCGTTGGATGCCCTCAAGGTCGAGGCGATGGTCCGTTCGCTGGCGAAGGTCGCCGAAACCCAGGGGGTCGAGATCGCGCTCCTGAAGGGCACGGCCTTCCACCTCGCTCGCCTGACACGTCCCGGCGCTCGCCCGCTCGCCGATTGCGACATCCTTATCGAGAAGCGCGGGGGCCTGCAGATGCAGCGGGCGCTACTCCGGGATGGCTGGGCACGGCAGACGATCTGGGGGCAGGATTACCATCTGCCGCCGGTCGCCAAGCCCGGGTGCTTGTCGGTCGAGATCCACCGCTTCGTGCCTTTGCTGCGGGTGAGCGGCCGTACCTGGACGGCCTTCGGTGACCTCCACCGGATGGGTCTGCTCGACACTGTGCCCCCGGCGTGTGAACGTGTCCGTATCCCAGACCGCGAGGTCCTCGCCGGCCACGCCATCGCGCACGCGGTCGCCCAGCCGGCCGGGCTCACCGAGAGGGCCGTCGCCTGCATGCTCGCCGATATCGCGGACACTGGGTTATCCCCCGAGCTGCTGGCGGCTCGCGTGCGGCCCTGGACCAACGGGTGCTTCTCCCAGGACTTCTGGCATCACCTCTGCCAAACCATCGACGATCTGGCGAGCGGGAGCGAGAAGCCCCTGGACCATTTCGCGCCGCTTTGCCGGGAATTGGACCGGGCCGCGAGGCGACTGGGCTGCCGATGCGGGGGGCGGGTTCGGCGTGCGATGCAGATGCTCCCCGGCGCGCCTTCGCCGGTGTGGTCACGTGCGCGGAGCCTGCTGGCGCTCGTGTTCCTGTGCAAGCCGAGCCTCAGCCGCGTCTACGGGAAGTCCGGCAACGAAAGCTACCCACGACTGCTCGCGAGGCGCTATCTTATCCTGGCTCGCAGGTTCATCGTCAACCACCATCCTGAGATAGCGAAAGATCGGCATGCGACGGGTGATATTCCTCCCGAGCAAGCGGTCCCTCACGGGGTATCCGGTCCCGACCAGGCAGCGTCTGCCCCGATGGAACCGAGCACAGTGGTCAAGCCAGATTTCGGCGACCCCCGTCAGGGGCAGGTGAGGCAAGGCTAGTGTAGTGTGTCATACAGATGTGTTCTTAGCGAGGGCCCGCCGCGCCCTGGTGATCTTGCGTAGGATGTCGGCGGCGTTTGTGTGCCAGATGAAGGGCTTGGGATCGGCGTTGTGGTGCTGGATGTACTCCTGGATGGCGGCGATGAGCTCGGGGACGCTGGCGAAGGCACCACGACGAATCTTGTTGCTGGTGATGTCGCGGAAGAAGCGCTCGACCATGTTGAGCCAGGACGCGCTGGCGGGCGTGAAGTGCACGTGCAACCGTGGGTGGCGGGCAAGCCATCGCGTGACGGTTGGATGCTTGTGTGTGGCGTAGTTGTCGACGATCAGGTGAATGTCCTTGTCGGGTGGCGTCTGGGTATCGACGAGGCGGAGGAACGAGAGCCACTCCTGATGACGGTGCCGTGGCATGTAGGTGCCGATTGCCGAACCTTCGAGGGTGTTGAGTGCCGCCAACAGCGTCGTGGTCCCGTTGCACTTGTCGTTGTGCGTCATGGTGCCGCAGCGGCCTTGCGTGAGCGGAAGGTCTGGCTGGGTTCGATCGTGGGCCTGAATCTGGCTCTTCTCATCCGCTGCGAAGACGATGGCATGCTCTGGTGGGTTCAGATACAACCCGACGATATCCGCGAGCTTCTCGGCGAACTAGGAGTCGTTGGAGAGCTTGAAGGTGCGTGCCAGGTGCGGCTTGAGGCCATGCTTGTTCCAGACCCTCCCAATCGTCGCCGCGCTTAGCCCCGTCGCGGCGGCCATCATCCGCCGGCTCCACTGCGTTGCGGCCGGCGGCCCCTCCCGCGTCGTGCGGCGGACCACCTCGCGAACCGTGGCCACAGCAACTTTCGGCTTCCGGCCGGACCGCGGTGCATCCTTGAGAATGCCCTCAATACCCTTCGCCGCAAAGCGTGTCCGCCACTACCCAACTGTCGCCCGGACCAGGCCAAGCTCCTCGGCAATCACGCGGTTTTCGAGGCCATCCGCGGCGCGCAGCACGATCCGCGGCCGCACCATCAACCGCACCGGCGTCGACAAGCCTTGGGCATACCTCTTCAGCTCGTTGGGCATGTCATCTGTCAGCGTGAAAGTGGGTGCAACGCGCATCGTTCGTACCTCCAGCATGGTGTACGAACGACCTAGTAAAAGACTACCTATATTTGACGCACCGCACTGACTTACCTGATTGAACGCTCACCCTCTCTCTTGCCACGGATAGCCCCTGTTCGTTCTCAGATGGTCTCGCCACGGATAGACGCAGCGTCCTTCTGCGTCCTTGATGTCGCGAACAGACTTGACGTCTCTCCCGGGGTTCCCAACGACTAACCTCTCGTCACCAACGTCCCTAACGACCAGACTGCCTGCACCGACGATCGCGTCCTTTCCGATGGTGATCCCGGGCAGGATGACCGCATGCGACAGGATCTGGGCGTATTCCTTGATGTGGGTGCGCTCAAGGGGACCGACTGGCGGGTACCTGACGTTTGTTAGCACCACGAATGGATAGATCCAGACGTAGTCTTCAATCAGGTTGTTTTCGCTGAGCATTACCTTGCTGTGAATTCTCACGTAGTCTCCGATGGTCGAGCGACCAGGTGTCTCGGAGAACGAGCCGAAAGAGGTATTCTGGCCTATCGTTGTGCCCTCCCGAATGACGGCATGATGGCCGGTATGGAAGCTGTCACCGATACTCACGCCCTCGTAGATGGTAGTGAAGGACCGCACAATCGAGTTTGCACCGATTCTCGTTGGGCTGAACTCGTGCTGACTTCGGCCAAGGTAGTAGTCGGCGACAGGCTCTCCTATGACGCAGTACGGGCCGATGATCGAGTTGTCGCCGATCTCAACGTTGTCGTATATTACCGCTCCAGTTCCGATCGTCACACCGCCGCCGATTCGCGCTTTCTCGCTGACGTATCCAACCTCTGACCGCATCCTTGTCACCTCCTCCTCCATCTCCGCGTTCGCAATATCCTGTCTGGTGGGCTATGCCTCTGCCACCTCGGCTGTGAGGGCCACGCCGAGGGAAGTCATGGATCCACGAGCGTTGCGGTGGGTCAGTTGCTTTTCCCGCAGGCGCCGTTCCTTCTTCCCTGGCGAACCTTCGGCTAGCAACCTCTGCTAACGAAGATGGGACCCTCTTCTCCATCCCCAGCAAGGATATAGTCGAGAGATGCCCGGTCAAGAGGTACCGTCGAAAGGTGTGGAAATGAGGGGATGGCCGTGAGTCACCTTCCTGGTAGCACACCAACAGGGCGAAGGAGCACTGAGGAAGGAGATCACCGCCGTGAGGAAGGAGCGCACCGACGAGGGAGGCGTGTCAAAGGTGGTGCGGGAGGAGTTGGAGGGGTGGGTGCGCAGGGAGGTGCAGGAGTGTGTCCAGCGGCTGCTTGAGGAGGAGGTGACGGCTTTGTTGGGGCGAGCGCGCAGCGAACGGCGAGGCGCAGTGGGTGGTGGGGCCGGGTACCCCAAGGGGCACGGTAAGCCGCGGCGGCTGACGCTGTCGTGTGGCACGATCGACCTGCGGCGGCCGCAGGTGCGCGATCTCGAGCAGCGGTTGGCAAGCCGCATGCTTTCGCTGTTCGCCCGGTGGACCACCGAGGTGAGCGCACTTGTCCCGGAGTTGTACCTGCACGGGCTGGCGCCAGGCGACTTCGACCTCGCGCTGCGGGGCCTGCTCGGCGAGGCGGCGCCGGCCTCGGCGCGCACCATCGGAAGGCGCACGGCGTCCTGGTAGCTCGAGCTCGACGCGTGGACGAGTAGGCCGCTGAACACGCTTGAGATCGTGGTCATCTGGGCCGATGGGGTGTGCGCGAAGGCCGGGCTGGAGTGGGAGAAGGCCGCCGTGCTGGTGGTCATCGGCGCCGATGCCGACGGCGCCACGCACGTGCTGGCCATCGCCCCGGGGCACCGCGAGTCAACCGAGAGCTAGGCCGAGGTGTTGCGGGACCTCACGGCGCGCTGGCTCACGGCCCCGCGGCTGGCTGTCGGCGATGGCCACCTCGGCCGGTGGGGTGCGCTCGCCAAGGTGTACCCAAAGACCGCCGAGCAGCGCTGCTGGAACCATACGGTCGTCAACGTCTTCGACACGTTGCCGAAAAAGCTCCAGGGGAAGGCCATGCTCCACCTGTGGGTGATGGCGTACGCCGACACCCGGCACGAGGCTGAGCGGCGCAAGGAGGGGTTCGAGAGCGGGTGCGCGAAGCACGGCCAAAGGCAAGCGGCACGGACGCTGGCTCGCAACTGGGAGCGGATGCTCAGCTACTTCGACTCCCCGCAAGCCCAGCTGGAAGTACTTGCGGACCACCAACCCAGTCGAGTTGCCGTTTGCCGCACGGCAGCTGCGGATTGCCGCGGCGCGGCGTTGCAAGCGGGTCGACAATGCCACGGCCATCATCTGGATGCTTCTCCTCCTGACCGAACGTCGTGTCCGTCGTCTGGATGCTCCAGAGCTGCTGAAGGGGGTGATGCACGGGGTGACGTTCGTGAACGGAGTCAGGACCAAGACCAAGCCTCAGGAGGCTGCCGCCTGATCCCGTTTACACACCTCTTGAAAAGACCTCCGCCGTCAAGGCTGCCGATGATCTGATGAGTCGAACCCGTAGTTTGAATCACTAGTCGTTCGAGCCAGAAATGCCCCCTGAGAGCCCCCGGCTTTTCCGGAGAAGCGCATGATGCGTGACGGATCCGGAATGCGCAGAGCGACTCCCCTTCGTGGACAGCTCGAAGGTACGTGAGAATGGAGTCCAGGGTGACAAAAAGGAGAGCTCAGGCAACACTAAGTGAGAGTGGGAGTATCGTGTGGGGTTCATCCCGAGGCGCCGGCACAAAGTAACGTTCCGTGAGCTACCTGGGGAGGGGGACCAATGCCTTTGACCGACTGCCGCCTGATCGACCTACCGAAGATCTCCGATCCCAGAGGTAACCTCACATTCATAGAGAGTGGCAGGCATATTCCCTTCTCTATTGAACGGGTTTACTACCTCTACGATGTCCCAGGGGGCGCCGAGCGGGGTGGTCATGCCCACAAGCGACTAAAACAGTTCATCGTGGCCATGTCCGGGAGCTTCGATGTTGTTCTGGACGATGGCACATCCAAGCGCCGCCATCATCTCAACCGATCCTACAGCGGACTATACATTTGCCCGATGATCTGGAGAGAGCTTGACAACTTCTCCTCGGGATCAGTTTGTCTTGTTCTTGCCTCTCACCCCTACGAGGAGGATGACTACTACAGGGACTACGATGATTACCTGCACGCACTTGCGACTGGAATGCAATGAAAGTACCATTTCTTGACCTCGCGCCGGCATACGCGGAGCTACGAGGCGCCTTGGATGGGGCCTACAGGCGAGTCATGGAATCGGGGTGTTTCGTTCTCGGTCGGGAGTTAGAGGCATTCGAGGCGGAGTTTGCAGAGCTCTGTGGGACCAAACACTGCGTTGGTGTGGGAAACGGCCTCGATGCGCTCCACCTGATTCTCCGAGCCATGGGGGTTGGACCGGGTGACGAGGTCATTGTCCCCTCGAACACCTTCATCGCCACGTGGTTAGCGGTCTGCTACGCGGGTGCGACGCCAGTACCGGTCGAGCCCGACCCGAGAACATTCAACCTAGATCCCAACTTGATCGATGCCGCTGTCACCGGAAGAACGCGTGTCATCATGCCGGTCCATCTCTACGGCCAGCCAGCGGAAATGGATGCAGTCATGGCTGTTGCAGAGCGGCACGGATTGATGGTCATTGAGGACAACGCGCAGGCGCAGGGGGCGCGGTACAAGGGCAGACGAACGGGGGGATTGGGCCACGCTGCGGCAACCAGTTTCTACCCAGGGAAGAACTTGGGTGCCTTTGGTGATGGCGGTGCAGTCACCACGAACGACCACCAACTTGCTGAGCGGGTGCGGCTGCTCAGGAACTACGGATCGAGAGTGAAGTACTTGAATGAGGAGAGGGGTTTCAACTCCCGCCTGGACGAGCTCCAAGCGGCGCTCCTTCGGGTGAAACTCGAGAAGCTCGATGAATGGAACGAGCGACGGAAGATAGCCGCCGCAGCGTATCTGCAAGCCATGGCCAAGATTCCAGGTTTGACTCTGCCCTTCGTGCCTGAATGGTCCGACCCGGTCTGGCACCTCTTTGTTGTGCGACATGCCCAGCGGGACAAGCTCCAGAGCGAGCTAGCCAGTGCCAATATCGGAACGCTTGTTCACTACCCAGTGCCGCCACATCGATCTGGTGCATTCTGCGCTGAGTACTCAGCTCCTGGCTTTCTGCCAGTTGCCGAAAGACTTGCTGACTCGGTGCTGAGCCTGCCAATTGGCCCTCATATCGAACAAGAACACCAGCTCCACGTTATCAACGTGATTCAATCGTTCTCGATTGGGTAGGTATGGTACCGATTGTTCGAGTTGGCGCGCTCACGGTCGCGCTCGCATCAACAGCGACGCTCTCGGCTCCCAGGGAGTCACTCGCCACAGAGGGCGGTCGGCAGGATGCTTTCTTTGCAGTTGCTCTGGACCAGGAGAGAGACCCAGGCCATCACTGACGTATTCTGAGAAGCCTGCTCTCAAGCATGCCCCCTCGGGAGAGGGCGGGTTTCTGCTGCCAATGACGCTGAGTAGCCCAAGCCGGCCAAGCCCGCATCAAGCAACTGAGGCTGTTGCAAAACTTGGCCACGATGGTTTATCCCCTTTCGAGTGACTCATAAGTCATTATGCTTCAGTGAATGAATTCTTCCGCGATAAGCGAAGGCCGCGATTCTGGGGGGTGCAAGAACCTCAACTGACAAGTGAAAAGCAAGCTGCGTGGAGCAATTGCCAGGCAACGAGGGCCGTTGAGGCCTGACCGTGGCAAGAACCAAAGACGTTCGCGCAGCCCGAAAACCCATGACCGACGAGTGCTCACAGGTTAACCGGCGAGGAGGCCGACACTGACGACACTGCAACCCCCCTCCCACGTTCGCTGGGTGCTTAATCGGTCGTTCTCTGAGTCTCCAGCCGAACCTCTTTCGTTGGTGCAAGCAGACAACGCGGTTGCATGGGCCACGAAGTGCAGTCTGGCTGGCAGGCTGTATTCGAGGACGCCGCGAGCGACTTTGCTGAACGACCTGGGCCCCGCGGCTTTCGAGGTGCTCGCGGGACGCTATCGGCGTGAGGCCGTAGCTGCCCTGCGGCTGGAAGCGAGCGTGAGAGCTCTCGGAGCAGCGGCAAGGACTCTCGATGTCCCGGTGGTCCTGCTGAAAGGTGCTGCGTTGCATTGCCTGCGACTCGTATCCCTTGGCGGTAGGAGTTGCGCCGATCTCGACGTGCTGGTGCCGGAGGACCGCGCGGAAGAGCTCTGGACCTATCTGCGCAGGAGCGGTTGGGTCTCGACTCCAGCGCACACGCCTCCTGGCCACTATCATCTTCCTCCGCTGGCACGCAGTGGCGAGCTCGGTGTCGAGATTCATCGCTGGATTTCCGGCGTCAGCTTTGGCCAGACGCTACGGACTTCTTTCGCGGATCTGCTGGAATCGAAGCGGCTCATTCCCTGTCCTGTGGCTGGCGAGGGGGTCTTCTCGCCGATCTCCGAGGTTCTCTTTGCTCACGCCCTGGTTCACGGATTTGCCCAGAACTGGGATCCGCCAACACGGGGTCGCCCGTTCCAGGCCTTGGCCGATCTCGTCGATCTCGCTGGAAATACAGAAGGGGGCAGGTCTGACGTTGTTGTGTCAGGGATGGCAGGAGCACGGGCAGTTCCCGAGCAGCGTGCCCAGGCTGTCTTGGATCTCGCTCATCTGCTCGGTCAGGGGCTCCTCGTTGACGGGGGAAAGGACGATACCCCCGCTCGTAGGATGCTGGCATTTCTCGTCGAGCTAGGAGGAAGTCGGGACTTTGGCTGTGTCGTAAAGTACCACTTCTTCGCAAGACACATCCTCAGCCGTGGACCCCGTGGGGTATTTCGTCAGTGGGACACTCCCGCTGCGTGGTTGACCCGCAGGACAGGCTCTGCCTCATCCGCTCAGCGAGATGCGCCGAACCAACTGCCTTCACTGTGGGAAAGAGGCGAAAGGATAGTGAGAGCGGTTGCGAGGTTCTGTTTGGCATGGTTGCGCGTGTTTCTGAGGAACCCGAAGGTCCTCTTCATGCGAAGCGACTGGTAGCAGAGCCCGAGCGCCGAGAGGGACTCCGCCACTCCCCGGGTTGGCCCCATGTGCCCTGCCCCCACGCCGAAGACGCAGCTCGGAATATGGCCGTTGGCAGCCAGTCCCGGCGGGAAAGTCATGAAAGCGAGCGATCCCCGGTATCCTGGGTCTCAAGGATCCTCATGAGCTTGAATCCTCGGCCCTTCGGCGTCCCTGGGCCGCATTCTGCGGGGCCTGCTGACCTCAGCAGAACCTACGAGTGCCCCCGCTCGCGGTCAGCTCTCTACGGCCGGCGTGGATCGCCCCCGCTGGATGGCGTGTCGCATCGATCGGGGGGATGCGTGTGAGCTCGCATTTCTCGGCGACGACCACAGGTCCGCAGCAGCAGGGGGTGACCTATCGGCAAATCATGAGGTCCACCTCTTTGATAGGGGGTGCCCAGGCTTTCACCGTCCTCGTCACGATTCTCCGCTCGAAGCTAATTGCAGTGTTGGTTGGGCCTGCCGGTATGGGAGTTGCGGGGCTTCTCACTTCATCGGCGAACCTGGTCAGTGGCCTGACCAACCTGGGTCTGGGCACAAGCGCCGTGCGCGAGGTTGCAGTCGCCAACTCAACGAACAGGCCGGAGCGCATTTCAACCGTAGTGACGGTGCTGAGGAGACTCGTGTGGGGCAGCGGGATACTCGGCCTGCTCGTGATGCTGGCGCTCGCTCCCAAGCTCAGCCAGGTGGCGTTCGGTGGCACTCAGTACACCTTTGCGTTCGCACTGCTCTCAGTGACCCTGCTTCTGAATCAGCTCAGTGCGGGCCAGATGGTGGTTCTACAAGGAACGCGGAAGCTGCAGCACATGGTGAAGGCGAGTGCTGCGGGAAGTGCAGTTGGTCTTCTTGCGACGGCGCCACTGTACTACGTGCTCAGGGTCGACGGGATCGCGCCGGCAATGATCGTCTCATCGGCGGTGGCGCTTCTGTTCTCGTGGTTGTATTCCAGGAAGGTCCGTATCGTCGCGCTCATGGTCTCGCGCGAGGAGACAATCGTCGAGGGGAAGAAGATGCTAGGAATGGGCCTGGTCATCTGCCTCAACGGGCTCGTGACACAGGGTGCATCCTACGTGGTCCGCGTGTTCATCAGCAACACCGGCGGCGTCGAACAGGTCGGCTTGTACGTGGCCGGCTTTGCGATCGTCAGCTCGTATGTCGGCCTGATCTTCACGGCGATGGGCACGGACTACTACCCACGCCTGTCTGAGGTCGCCCACGACGACGGCCTGTTCAGAACGACGGTAAACCAACAGGTCGAAATCGCCCTGCTGGTGCTGACACCCATAACCAGTGGGTTTCTCGTGTTCAGTGGCTGGGTGACTGTCCTCTTGTACTCCAGCAGGTTCGTTCCGGCGAATGGGATGATTCAATGGGCTGCGCTCGGCATGCTGCTCAGGGCGGTTGGTTGGGCCACAGGAATGATGTTCCTCGCCAAGAACGCGAGGAGGGTCTTCTTGTGGAGTGAGTCGATCGCCAACGCCTATTCTGTTGTGCTGAACATCCTCGGGTATCGGCTCTTTGGTCTGACAGGCTTGGGTTGCTCTTTCGTGGTGTTCTACGCGCTTTACCTTGCTCAGATACTGATACTGACGAGAGTGCGGTACTCCTTCTCTTTCAGTCGGGGTGCCATGAGGGTGCTGTCCATTCAAGGTGCTCTCGCCGTTGCGAGCTTTCTGGCAGGTGTGCTTCTGACCACTCCATTTTCGTACCTTGTGGGCTCCGTGCCCGTTGTGTTGTCGGGGTGGTTCACCTTCGTCGAACTTGATCGCAGAGTCGGACTTGCAGCGGTCATCATGGAGCTGGCAGGGCGCTGGAGGTGGTAGTGCTGGACAGCCGGAGCTGTTGGCGCTGGGCGCTCGAAACCCGGGTTGGAGCCCACAGACTTGGGCGGCGCGGGCGAGTTGGGAGGCAGAAGGCCAACTGGGGAGCCCGCGGTGCCTCTGGTGGAGGCCTGAGTCTGTGTGTCGCTAGCTGGCCGGGACATTCGGACTCTCATGGGCGCACCATGGCTGTTCGTGCGGTGGGCTTCTGTGGTTTGTTCAGGGCTCCCAGATGATCACATTCCTCTTCCCTTTCAGTGAGGTCGGAGGCGTCCCAGCGCTCTTCTATCGCGTTGGGTCGGAGCTGCAGAGAAGGGGAAGGCCGGTGCGATGCATCGGGCGAAACGACGGCGTACTGCACAGTCTCCTGGCCGAGTCCGGTGCCGAGCTAGTTGGACTCGACTCGCTGACCGAGGACTGGATCGCCAAGCATGTGAGCGCGGATGACGTCCTCGTGTTCACGGGCTGGGTGCCAGAGCTGCGCAAGTTCGCCCGCGTGAACCCGAGATGTCTCTTGTGGAATGTGTTTCCTCTGACGCTTCCCTACTCGAACCGTGTCGTGTGTGGTTGGATTCTGCACCGGAGAAACCGGCGGCTCATCGAGCTGCTGACTCGTCGCCACGGGCTCATGCTGATGGATGACGCACCTTTCGAATGGTTGAAGCGCTATGGCTTCGGGAGCCCCACGGAGCTCCTCGTGCCGATACCAGTCTCCTCGAAGAAGGTCCCATCCGAGCCGATCCGTACCGTGAAGGACTCGTCCTTCTTCAATATCGCCTTCATCGGGCGTGCGGTCGACTGGAAGCTCTTCCCGCTTCTGCGCGTGCTGGAGGATGTCCAACGGCTGAGGACCTCGAGGCGTCCCAGGATATTCGTGGTGACTGATGACGAGCGCAGGGTGGTCGACTTTCTCAGAGAGCAAGGCTGGACGTCCGACCTTGGGTTGGTCGTGAAGGTCAACCTGACTTTGGACGGAGTGGGCGAGCTGCTTGACTCGACGATCGAGCTGAATATCGGTATGGGCACCTCCTGTCTCGAGGGTGGCGCGCTCAAGATCCCAACCCTGCTAATCGACCCAGCCAGCTCGCGAATCGACAAGCCCGCGGTCTATCGATGGCTGTACGAGACTCGGAACTTCAACCTGGGCCATTTCGACCAGGTCCCCGGCGCCAACGGCGGGGTCGAGCTGGGTCCCGTCGTCAACAGGCTGTGCGACGACAGCTCGTACTACGAAGAAGTGGCGGACCACTGCTATCAGTACGTGTGCAGCCACCACGACCTCGACGCAGTTGCCTCCATCTTCGAGGCAAGGGCTGATCAGACGGAGCTCACGGTTGCGGAGTGCGTCAGGCTCGTCTATTCCTACTCCCGCTGCTATCGGCTGTATCGAGAGGCCAGAGCGGCGCTGCGTTTCATGGGCCGGTGGCGACGCCCCTAGGTGGCCAATGGTCCAGAGTACAGAGGGGACCAACGGCTTGCGTCAGAGCGACAACCCGGCTGGGGCACGCGTCGTAGGGCTGGGACCTTGGCCGTCCCGGGGCGCAGGAGGAGTCGAAGTGCGTTGCCCGCAGTGTGACAACGAGCCCAGCGCCCCATTGCTGCAGATCGATGCAGTAGCAGGTGTCGGCGACTCACCGCGGGCGGAACCTCCCATGCCGCCTGAGCGTGCCCAATGACGCGCCCATCCCAACCCCTATCGAGCCGGGTACCTGCCAGGAACGCACGGGCCGGAGTTCAGCCGGCGAAGGCCGGCCGGTGGCTCGGCTCAACTACGGCAGGTCCAAGGTGGGCCGCATCGTCGGAAGCCCCCAGATCACAGCCTGGAGTCTCGAGAAGACGACTGGCACTCTCTCACGGGGCCGAAGCGCTGTTCTACTTCTCTGTGGTCGTGCGGGTGTTCCAGCAGGCCACCAGGCTGTCAGACTATCCCCAACTCGGCCCGCTTATCGCGCTCTTCGCGAGCCTCGCTGCCGTGGCGATGGTGGGCCGGTACGGAGGGTTCCGCGTCCCATCACTGTGGTTCACCGTCGGGTTGCTGCTGACGGCGAATTTGTCCCAGGTGATCGGACACGGAGCAACGGTTCTGGTTGGCCAGGGGCTGCCACCCTTCCTGTTCCTGATGCTCGACCTCGCGGCCGCCTGCCCCATCGCCATGCAACCGGCCGCTAGACGGCGCCTCGGGCTGTTTATGGCGTTGGTCGTCCTCGGCGCGATTGCAATCGGCGGCACGCTCGAGGAAGGTGGGCGGCTCGAGCTTGTAGGCGTTGCCGGGGGGTTCGGCGACCCCAACGAGCTCGGGTTCTTCGCCATCGCGGTCGCCATGTTCCATGCGTCGACCGCCATCGTGCGGCGTGGACTGCGAAGCATTCCGCCGACGATCCTGGCCATCGTGCTTGGAGCGGCGACCGTGCTCACGGTGTCGCGCGGGGCCGCCCTCGCCCTTGGAGCCGGGTTGTTCTTCCTCTCTCAGGTGGCTGCGAGGTCAGGGCGCCGGGGTCTTTCCGGCGCGGTTATCGTGGTGCTGATCGGGGGGCTTGTCGCCGCGGGGCTCGGCATGGTCCTCCGAGAGCAGTTTTCGGATAGCCTCGATTTCTACTCGCGACGGTTCGCCGTCGCCGAGGAGAACGTGCGGGGCTCCGTATACTCCTGGGAGCTCCTGGACGATCTGAAGGGGACTGTGCTGCTGGGCAAGGGTCCCGGCACGAAGGTTACCGCCGCCGACATCACGGCCCACAACACGGTGATCGACGCTCATCTCAAGTTCGGTGGGCCGGCGGCTCTCATCCTCGTTGGCTGGCTCATCTATCTGGGTTGGCGCGTCTTCTCCTGGGCTCGCCGCACCCTGGTTGGAAGTGAGAGATTCATGCTCCAAGGGCTGTTCGCGATCAACATGCTCCAGGTTGTCCTCCTTAACAACGCGCACTTGAAGCCGGGGTTCGGGTTCATGGTTTTCCTCATCGAGGCGCGGGTCCTCCTGCATCGCCGGGTCGGGTCGGGTGCCGGTGTGGCGGTTCCCGTGCCGCTAGCCCACCGTTCAAGGCCCTCCCTCGTCGCCAGGGCAGCCGGGCCACCGTGTGAGGCGGACAGCCCTGCACCAGCTCCGCGGCTCACATGAGAAAGGTCACCACCAGCAGTGCACGATATCCAAGCAACAGCACGAGCTGCCCTCGTGGCGGGAGGGACCCGGGGCATGGCGATGGCTGGTGACCGTGGGCTAAACGATGGGGCGGTCGCTGGGACCCGGATCGTCGTGATCGCTCCCAGGTTGTATCCCGACGCTGTTGGCGGGATCGAGGTCTTCAATTACCGATTGCTGCGGTGGCTCGAGACCCGGCCAGGGGCCTCGCCACGTGCAGTGACGATTTCGAGAGGCGAGGGCTTGCGCCCTGAGAGCGTCGTCTCTGCCGGCAGCGGTCGTCTCGGCGCGAGGCTGGCACGCTTCTACCTCTTTCTGGGGCGCGAGCTCAGGGCCGCGCGGCGTACGCGTGCGGTGGCGCTCGTAAGCTACGCCCGCGGCCGCTGGTGGCACTGGCCGATGGTCTCGGCGCTGTTGCGGTTCTCAGGGATTGCCTATGTTGTCTATATTCACGGGGGGGGCTTGACGATCCCCAGGCCACGATCTGTCGGGAGAAGCTTGCTGGGGGGTGGCAGCCGGGTCCTGGCTGTCTCGACGCGCCAGGCGCGCTTCTATGAGGAGGAATTCGGCCTCGAGGCCGAGGTGCTGCCGCCGGTGATGCCGTTCGCGGAGTCGAAGCTCTCGAGGGCCGAGGCGCGTTGCGCCTTCGGACTCCCGCATTCTGCAGTGATCCTGCTCTCTGTGGGTTCCCTCAAGCCCATCAAGGGCACCGATGTGCTGATCAGCGCCTTCGGTCACGTCTTGGCGGGCGCTGAGGTCCCGAGCGCCGTGCACCTGGTGCTCGCCGGCGCAGGGGATGTGGCTCAATACGAGCAGAGAGCAGCAGCGGCCAACCTCGGCGGTAGCGTGACGTTTCTCGGGCACGTGCCGAACGAGCGGATTCCGGATCTCTACCGTGCCTGTGACGGGTTTGTCCTCGCGTCGCGCCTCGAGGGGCAGCCGATCGCGCTGCTGGAGGCGGCATTCAATAGGATGCCATGCATCGTGACGGCGCTGCCTGGGCTGGACCCCGAGTGGCATGACGAGCGGAGCTGCCTGATCGTACCGGTCGGGGATCCACGCTCCCTCGCAGTCGCCCTCCGTCGGATGGTTGAGGACGACACGCTGCGAGACGTGCTCGGACGCAACGCCAGGGACGTCTACGACCGACTCTACGCCGGAACGGACGCTTTCGAGCGGCTGTGGCACGCTTTCCAGGACGCCGCCACGAAAAGCGCTGGTGGCTCTGGGCGTAGGACGTCCACTGACCAGGCGGTTGTGCAGTCAACGAGGCCGTGACTGGACACGCGCGGAGTCGGTGGCCCAGGTGGCCCGACGGGCGAGCGCTCGGGGGCGGGCCTCGCCGACACGCGGCACGCAGGAGGGTGCTGGGGATGAGAGAAAGTGCGTTCTGGCTCTACCACAGGCGGATCAGACGGACCAACCTGAGAGGGCTTCTCGATGAGTACAGAACGACCCAGTACTGGACCGAGGATCAGCTCAGGGATTACCAGATGGCTGCCCTCAGGCGGCTGCTCACCCACTGCGCCGAGAAAGTCCCCTACTACAAGCTCCTGTTCCGGCAACTCGGCATCGACCCGCGGCAGATGAAAGAGCCCGAGGACATCCGGAGCATTCCGTTGCTCACGAAGGAGACCATCAAGGCGAACCTCGATTCGATGATCACGGAGGGGGTCGACAAGACGACGCTTCGGCTCAATTCGACGAGCGGATCTACCGGCGCCAGCCTCTACTTCTACAGCGACTTAAAGACAAGGACATGCCAGGCGCTCCAGCTCCGCGCCGACGAGTGGATGGGCATTGGGCTATTCGACCCGGAGCTTCGTATCTGGGGTGCGCGGTGGGACGTCAGCGCGCTGGCGAAGGTCGTCCCCAGGATGCAGAACGCCTTCCTGAGGCGGAGGGTGCTTTCCGGCTATCGGCTCTCCGACGAGGACGTGGCCGGGTGCCTCGCACTGATCAGGCGCACGCGTCCCGCCCTCCTGCACTCCTATCCCTCCATCCTCTACCTTCTGGCCTCGCGATGGACGGGGGAGCCTCCTCGTGGCCTTCGCGCCATCAGGTCGGCGGGCGAAAAGCTCTTCGATTTCCAGCGGGAGAAGATCGAGGAGCGATTCGGATGCAGGGTCTTCGACTTCTACGGTGCGAGGGACATCCCGATCATCGCCCAGGAGTGCTCGGCCCACCAGGGCCTGCACGTCAACGTCGAGAACGTCGTCCTCGAGGTCGTCGACGAGTCGGGGCAGCCCCTTGAGGAGGGCGAAGGCGACCTCGTCCTGACGCACTTGAACAATTCCGTCATGCCCTTCGTGCGCTACCGCATTGGGGATCGGGCGAAGATCACCAGGAGGAGGTGTCCATGCGGAAGGGGACTCCCGCTTCTGGAAGAAGTTACTGGTCGTGGTTTTGACGTCATCACGTTCCCGAACGGAAATCGTGTTGGCGGCACGTTCTGGACTCTTCTGGTGAAGTCGGGGGAGGGTGCGAAGCACGTTGGTGCGTTCCAGGTTGTGCAGACCGACCCGTGCAGCATCGTTGTTCGCTACAGCGGCGAATCGGCACTGCCGCCTTCTGAAGAGGATCGGATCAGAAGTTGCGTGGAGGAGTACTCCGGACCGAAGCTTCGATTGGAGTTCCAACACGTGCAGGAGATCTCCCCAACTAGTGGTGGGAAGTGGCGTTTTGTTGTGGGCTGTGAGAGACCTGGGAGCGGCCATGAACGTCCTGATGCTCCATAGTGTCGGGAACTGCTCCGCGTCCTGGCCAGAGCGCTATCTCTCGGTCACCGTTGCGCACTTTGTGTCCGTTTGTGCGTTGCTCGCGGACGCTCGATACCGCGTGCTCGATCTCCCGGCATGGCTCGAATCCAGGGGAGCCAGCGACGACGAGCGATCGAGGAGCTTCGTGCTCACCTTCGACGATGGATACCTCGACAACTGGGTGTTTGCGTTCCCGATCCTGAAGAAGTACGGCCTCAAGGCGACGATCTTCGTTAGCCCCGAGTTCGTGGACCCGAGGAGCATCGTGCGACCGACGCTGGGTGATGTCTGGGAGCATCGCCTGCGCCAGGACGAGCTCATAACGCTGGGTTACCTGAGCTGGGACGAGCTCAAGGTCATGCAGGGAAGTGGCGTGTTCGACGTGCAGTCGCACAGCATGAGCCACAACTACGTGTTCAGAAGCGGCAACGTGCTCGATTTCTACTGCGGCCAACCGGGCTACGGCTGGCTGGTGCGGCTCGAACGGCCAGAGAAGAAGGCGTTCAGCCTCTCCGAGGACCAGTCGGACCTTGTGCCGACCGGCTTCCCGGTGTTGGAGAGCGACCGCGCTCTGGGGTGCCGGGCCTATCTGGTCGACAGAGAGCTCGTGGACTTCCTCAGTAGCGCTCTCGAGAAGCGAAACGGCCGGAGCGACCCTGATGGGTTCCGAGAGGCCGGCTTTCGCGCGGTGAAGGACTGGGGCGCGCGCCGGGGCGCGCTGGGCCGCTTCGAGAGCGACGAAGAGATGGGGAAGAGGTACCGGTACGAAATCGCCGAAAGCAAGAGGATCATCGAGGAGAAGCTGCAGAAAAGGGTCGAGTACCTCTGCTGGCCAGGTGGGGCCCACACCGAGCTCGGTTTGAGGCTCGCGGAAGAGGCGGGGTACAAGGCCACGACGTTGGGGTCCCGATACCGGGGCGAGGGCATGGTGATGAATAGCAAGGGTCCGAGGATCTCGAGGAGGGGTTTGGGGTCGTTTGTTGAGGTCAAAGGGGAGCGCTACCTCGTTCCGGATCCGCAATTCCTGGCCAAGAGAGTCGAGAGCCTCGACGGCGGGTTCCTTTCGCGAGCTATCTTTCGGCTGAGAATCTCGGGTTATCGGCTCGCCGCGAGGTTCGGCGGGCTGCCCCGCTTCTAGGGATCTGCCTTGGCCAGAAATCACAGTCCACGGGATACGAGACCGGCTGGTGATCGAGCCCAGGATGGGCAGCTCGTTCGGATATGGCGGGCGAAGCGCTCGGGGCGTTGTCGGTCGTGATTTCCGGTGTTCAGCTCGACTGCGCAGGGATCAGCGACCCTGCAGAGGCGGCATCTCGCCACGCCGAGCTCCAAAGGTGCGCGCTCGGGCACCCAGGGAGAGTCCGACGATGAGAGTGGGGTTGCTGATCGGGGCACTCGGGACTGGCGGGTCAGAGCGACAGCTCTCGGAACTGGCCATGGGCCTCGTTGTTCGGGGAGTGGAGGTCGAGGTCGTAGCGTATGACGGGCCTGGGCACTTCGACGAGGTGCTGAGGAATCACGGAGTGGAGGTCCGTGTGCTGCGCGGAGGCTCCCGCCCCAGGAAGCTGAGAGAGGTGCGGAGATGGGCAAACGCATGGCGTCCCGACATCCTCCACGGCTTCATGAAGAGAGCTTCCGGACTTGCGGTGATGGCGAACCTGCCAGGTCGGCGGGCTCGGGTCGTCGCGAGCGACCTCTCGACTGCCACCTACTCCCGCCGAACCCCCGCGTTGTGGGGCGCACTGCTCCTGTTCGCGTTCGCGGACCGGGTCGCGACCCAGACAGAGATGAACCGAAGAAGCCTCAAGCTGCTCGCGCCGTGGCTCCGCTCGAAGACGGTCGTGGTCAGAAATGGCGTCGACACGTCACGCTTTGTGCCCGGAGACCACTCCACAAGTACCGGACCTATCCGATTTCTCTGCGTGGGAACGGTCTACCGGGTGAAGAACCCCGTGCGTCTGGTCGAGGCCGTTCACCTGCTCCGCCAGCACCGGACAGGGTTTGTGGTCGACTGGGTGGGTAGTCGCGGGCAGGGTGGGCGCGAGTCCGAGGAGTACCAGCAAGCTGCGGAACTTGTTCAGCGTCATGGCCTTGGGGATGTCTTTCGGTTCCTTGGCCTTGCAGCCCGGGTCGAGGATGCATACCACGATCACGATGTGTTGGTGCACGTTTCATTGCAGGAGGGGATGCCCAACGCGGTGGTCGAGGCAATGGCCAGCGGGCTCCCGGTAGTTGTGAGCCAGGTCTCGGACCTACCGCTCGTTGTGCGAGAAGCTCGCAATGGATTCGTGTGTGACGAGACCAGTCCGGCGTCAATCGCGGAGGCGATGGAGCGAGTGCTCGACCTTTCCGCACAGGAGCGGCAGGAAATGGGTGCGCGTTCTCGCGACCTGGCGGTCCGGTGGTTTGACCGGACCCGCTTCGTGGACGAGTACGAGCGGCTCTACAGGAGCCTCCTGGGACGGACTTGATGGTTGACTGGGTTGAGCTTGGCCAGCGCTGGATTCCACGACGGGTTCGGTACGGTGTGCAGCGCTATGTCTCGTTCCGGAACCTGAAGCTGCGTCGACGCGAGCGCGAGGATGCCCTGTCGGCAGTTGTGGCGGGGGACGAGAATCCGGTCGGGAGCCCGGTGAGGTTCGGCATCATCAGAAATGCAGCCCTGTACCACACCCACTTCACGCGCGCCTGCCTTGAGGTAGGGGTGCCCTTCCGGGTGCTGGACCTGTTCCGCTCGGACTGGCTGCAGCAAGTCGAAGGCTCCGGCTGCGAGGTGCTGCTCGTGTGGCCCGACGCGGTCCTCAGCATGTGGAACACCATGATCAAGGAGCGAATGGAGGTGCTAGCGCGCGAGCTGGGGTACGCCACGGTGCCGACACTCGCCGAAATTTGGATGTACGAGGACAAGCGGCGGATGATGTACTGGTTGGCGGCAAACCGGGTCCCTCATCCTCGGACGTGGGTGTTCTACGACCGGAAGGAAGCCGCTGAGTTCTGTGCGCACTGCGATTTGCCCATCGTCTTCAAGACCGCGTTTGGGGCCGCCTCGACCGGTGTTTTTGTCCTCCGTTCACGGCGTGCGCTGGCGTCCGTCGTGAGAAGGGCTTTCTCGCGGGGCGTGACGCCCGGAGGGACTGACTGGCGGGATCGGCAGTGGGGCAGCGTGCTCCTCCAGGAGTACCTGGCTGACGTGAGAGAGTGGCGAATGGTGCGGATCGGCGACGCCTTTCTCTGTCGGCTCAAGGCCAAGGTGGGGGACTTCCACAGCGGCTCCGGGCTGGTGAGCTGGGCGCGTCCGTCCGAGCGACTGCTGGAATTCGCCCGCGAGGTCACCGAGCGTGGGGGTTTCCGCAGCATGGACGTCGACATCTTCGAGACCACCGACGGTCGGCTCCTGGTCAACGAGCTGCAGGCCGTTTTCGGGCCCATCCGGGAGAGCAACCTCGAAAGGGGTTCTGAGCACCGGGGTCGCTGGCATTTCGACCGGAGTGCCGGCACGTGGACCTTCGAGGCGGGGGATTTCTACCGCAACGCCTGTGCGAACGAGCGGGTCCTTGACGCTCTCGCCCGAGGGCTCCGACGCGGGAGTGCAAGTGCAGGGTCGGGCGCGATGGGATGGGCCGCGCAGCGTGAAGGGGCAGGGGCTTGAGCGGTCTGAAGGAAGCGGTTCGCGGCGTGGCCAGTCAGATCGTGGTGCGCACGGGGGTGACGGCTCTCAGTCGGGTGTTGTTCCCCAAACAGGGCGCCATCGTCCTCTACGGCCACCGAATATCCGAGGACGATGAGGGGTTTCTGCAGGGGCTCCGCCCGGATTGGCTGACCCAGCATCTCGAGTACCTGACTCGCCACTTCGAGGTCATTCCGCTGGCGGTGCTGGTGCGGTGCCTCGAGGAACGCAGGCCGGTCCCGCACCGATCGGTGGTGCTCACGTTCGACGACGGATTTCGGGATAACGTCGACCCAGGGCTGCCCATCCTGCAGAGGTTTCGGGTGCCGGCGACAGTCTTTCTGGTCACCGGCGCGATCTCCAGTGGGGAGTTGCCCTGGTCGCAGCGGCTAGGATTCCTCTTCCAACACACCGTCGCAACGGAGCTGCAACACCCTCTGCTGGGCCCATCGCCGGCAGAGCTTTCAACACCAGCCGCTCGGCGTGCTGCCTATCTGGCGGCAAAAGAGCCGTTGAAGGACATGGGCCGGGTCCAGCGCGAAGCGGTGCTGGCGGAGCTCGCAGCCGGCCTCGGGGTAGACGCCCCACGCGACCGGATGCTGACGTGGGAGCAGGCCAGGGCCATGCAGGCCGCCGGCATCGAGCTGGGAGCGCACACCTACTCGCACCCGTTGCTAGCTCGCATCCCTGCCGGCGAAGCAAGGATGGAGATGGAGCGCTCGCGAGAAGATCTACGCGAGCACCTCGGGATCGAGAGGCCGTCGTTCTGCTTTCCCGCAGGGAGTGTCTCCCGGACTCTCCTCGACCTGGTGCCCAGGCTGGGGTACTGCAGCGCGTTCCAGCCCAACCGGACCTTTCGAGTGAACACGGTGGACAACGCGGATGCGTACTCGATGAGCCGTGTGGGAATGATGAACGGGCCGGGCGTCTACCTCGAGGCGGAGCTCGACGGGCCTTTTCAAACGCTCCGGGCGCTGGTTCGATGACGTACATGCAAGGGCAGGACTGAATGGCTGGCATTGTCGCGCTCTTTGGCGTTGGATGCAGCCAAAGCAGGGTGGAGGAGGGGCTTGCCGCCCTCGTCTGTGGGGCATCCGATCGGCGGACCTATCTGGGTTACGTTCCAGGCGGGCACGTCGGCGTTGTGGCGAGGCGGCGGTCCGACTACGACTTCCACGTTGAGCAAGCCACCGGTCTCATGGCCGCCGTCCACGGCTTTCCGCTGGTTCGGGGGCACCAGTGGCGCCGGCTCGGTGCAGAGGAGGTTGCCCGTCGCTACGCCGATGGCGGAGTCGCGTCGCTGCGCGAGATCGACGGCTTCTTCGTGTTGGGGATTGTCGACTCCAACCGGCAAAGCGCATTCGTGGTCAATGACCACTGTGGCAGCATTCCGATGTTCTGGGCTGCGGTCGGCCGAGAAGTGGCGCTTGCCCCAGAGGGGAAGGCCTTGCTCTCCATGCTCCGCCTGGTCCCGCGGGTCGACGAGGCTGGTATGATCCAACTCGTCAACTCGGCGCATCCATTCGGCGAGCATACCCTGTTCGAGGGCGTCAGGAGGATTCCACCCGCCCGGGTCCTCAGGATTGACCTGACCTCGGGCGCCGTGACGATGGAGCGTTACTGGGTGCCAACGGTCGCGCCCAATCGCTCGCTCGCGACGCGAGCAGGCGCGGCCGCAGCTCTGTTCGAGGCGATCCAGGACGCGCAGCAGGCTGTCGCTCTCACAGGCGCGCAGGACATCGGCGTGGCCCTGACCGGCGGGTTCGACTCCCGGATCGTTCTGGCCACCCTGGATCGGGGAAATGGTTGCTCGTACCGGTCGTTCTCCTGGGGAGTGCAGGAGAACCTCCCGGAGTCCGACCCTGCCGTCGCGCGGGACCTTGCTGCGGCGTTTGACGTTCCCCATCGCTTTCTCCCATTCTCGGCAGCGAGCGTGTCAGCACGGGCGGGCGAGTGGGTCTACGCGTCAGAACTGCTGAGCGCCAACATGGGCTACTTCGCCGCCGGCAGGGCCTTTCTTGAGGACCTGCCCCTACCAGAGTTGGTGCTGACCGGTGATCACCTCATTGGGCTGAGCGCCGTCCCCAGGACCGTCAGCCAGGCAATCGAAATCGTGACGAACACACCGGTTGCCGGCATCACGGCGTCCCTCCTTGAGGTTGTAACCCCTGAGGCAGCTTCCCACGTACGGCAGGTCTACACCAAGGAGGTCCGTAGGATCGTGGAGCAGGCACCTTCCAGTGACCCCAAGGCGGTGCAGGACCACCTCTACCTCCAGGTCCATGCGCCGGGTTGGCTGTTCTCTCCCGGCTTCTTCAAGGAACCGGCGGCGACGGTCTTTCGTCCGCTCATGATGGGCACGCTGCTCGATCTCGTCGGCCAGATGCCCGTATCGTTGCGTTCGGACAAGACTGTGCTCGTGCACATGCTCCGCAAACACCTGCCTGCCGTGGCTCGGTTCCCTGTCGCCAGCGCTTTCAGCCTCATCGACTGGGGTTATGAGGCCCTCCACGAGCCGACGCTCAAGGCCTGGCTGGAGCGGCACACGAGCCCCGATGAGGTGTGCGGCACGCCGTTGTGGCGGCTCCTCGACCACGACCGCTTCCTGGCGGTCCGATCGAGGTTCTTCTCGGCTCAGGTGGCGCCGACCTCGCGTGCGCCCACGTACCTTCCGAGGGCGATGGAGGTCCGCCGCTTGCTGGCGTGCAGTCCACTGCTCGGCGGCATCTCAAGAGCGCTCGACTGCGTCGCACCCAAGGGTGTGTTTGGCCGTCCCCTCAAGGGGAGCCATGTCGCAACGTTCAGGCTACTGGCCCGAGTTGCCCTCGTTTCGCTCTTCTGTGAGGCCATCGGCGGCGGCCGATTCGGTGGCGCATCCCAATCAGGCTGCGAACGCGACAGGTGTCCTTCGTGAGGGTGTTGGCTGTCACCAACATGCTGCCGACCGAGACCAACGTGCGCGCTGGCACATTCGTCAAGCAGCAGATCAGCAGCCTTCAGGGGCAGGGCGTCGAGGTTCAGACCCTTCACCTCGATCGCCCTGGAAAGGGCATGAGTGTGTACCGCCATACAGCTTTACGCCTTCAGCGAGCGATTGGCTGTTGGCACCCTGAGGTCATCCACACCATGTACGGCGGGCTGATGGGCTGGATCGTGAGCCGGACGGTTACTGACGAGGCTCTCGTGCAGTCCTTCTGCGGAACTGACCTGCAAGGGGCAAAGGCGGGCTCCATTCTCCTGCGGGTAAGGGCCGGCATTGGGGTTGTCCTGTCCCGTCGCACGGTCAGACGAGTTGACCACGTCATCGTCAAGTCGAAACGATTGCAGGCTCGGCTTCCCCGGTGGTTTCCGTCGGACAGGGTGAGCCTGGTTCCGAATGGAGTCGACCTGGATCGATTCAAGCCCATGGACCGAGCAGCCTGTCGGCTCAGCCTGGGCTGGCGGGAGGGAGTGTTTCACGTGCTCATAGCGGCGCCTGTAAATGTCAACGCGAACAAGCGCGTTTCCCTCGCAAGAGCGGCGGTCAAGCAGCTTGAAGATTCAGGCGTTCCTGCTGAGCTGCACGTCATGACCAGCACGCCCCACGCCGAGGTGCCAATCTGGTTGAACGCGGCGGACGCCGTACTCTTGACGTCCGTACAGGAGGGCTCGCCCAACATCGTCAAGGAAGCGCTGAGCTGCAACCGGCCCGTGGTCGCTGTGGATGCGGGCGATGTCGCTGAACGGATCGCTGGCGTGGCAGGCTGCTACGTCGTTCTTCCCTCGCCATCGGCCCTGGCACGTGGACTGGCGGCGGTCCGGAGCGGTCCGGGCGCGGTCGAGGGACGAGCCAGTATGCTGGAGCTGTCGACCGAGCGGGTCGCTACCCGACTCCTCGCCGTCTACGAACGGGCGATGCAGCACCGGGCTGCGAGCCTGCACCAACGAACCACGCGCGGTGGGGTGCCTCGATGACTGGGCAAGTGCCAGACGAGGACTCCTCCGGCGTAGGGGAGGGCCCTCCGGCTGGATACCGGGGCAAGCGCTGCTTCGACCTCGTCGTCGCAGTGACTGTCCTGATCGTCATGGCACCGGTGTTCGTCGCGGTCTGGTTTCTGGTGCGCGTCGGTCTTGGGCGGCCAGTGCTCTTTCGTCAGCGACGTCCCGGCTTCGGTGGGAGGATCTTCGAGATTCTGAAGTTCAGAACCATGACCGAAGAGCGAGGAGGGAACGGTGAGTTGCTACCGGACAAGCAACGCTTGACGCGACTCGGAAGACTGCTACGGGCGACGAGCCTGGACGAGCTGCCGGAGCTCTGGAACGTCGTGAGGGGGGAAATGAGTCTCGTGGGGCCAAGGCCGCTCCTACCTGAGTACCTGTCCTACTACTCGCCGCGTGAACGTCTTCGCCACAGTGTCCGGCCTGGGGTTACCGGTCTGGCCCAAGTCTCGGGACGGAATCTTCTCTCGTGGGATGAGCGGCTCAAGCTCGACGTTCGGTACGTCGAGAGCATTTCCTTCCCGAATGACCTGCGTATCCTCGCGCGAACCATCGGGAGCGTTCTCGGCCATAGGGGCGCAGCACCAGACGTCGAGGCTATCGGCGAATCTCGGCTGGACCAGGAGAGGCAGGAGTCGCGGAAGGATAGGTCCGTGGCTGGTTCTGGGTCTTCGGGCCGGGTTGAGTAGGCGGAGGAGCCTGATGCACGAACGTTTGAGAGTCCTCTGCGTGGCTGAGCCCGGGCAGGCCAACGAGTGGCTCGCACGATGGGAGAGTTGGAGCGAGCACGAAGTATGGGCGCACCCTTCCTACGTACAGCTCTTCTGCAGCCCCGGGGAGACGCCGATCTGTGCGTGCTGGGACACCCCTGGATTTCGGATCATGTTTCCGCTCATCTTGAGGCCGGTTCCTTTCGAGATCGAAGGCAGTCGTGTTCCCATGGACCTGACAGGACCGTACGGCTATGGAGGGCCCTTCTGTTGGGGCGACGGGCCCGATTCCAGTGGCGAGTTCTGGACGGACCTGCTCGAGTGGTGCCGTGCCCACGAAGTTGTGACACTTTTTTCTCGTCTGAGTGTGTTTCCAGGACAACTGGCATCGGCTGTCCCTGGTGTGTGCGAGGTGGGTCCCAACATCGTACGGGACCTTCGCGTACCCGATGAAACCCTGTGGATGGACTACGAGCACAAGGTCCGCAAGAACGTCAGCCGAGCCCGACGTGAAGGTGTTACGGTGGAGACCGACCCTGGGGGTATCCACCTCGAGCGGTTTCTTGAGATCTACCGCGCGACCCTGGATAGGCGGCATGCGGATGAGTTCTTTTATTTCGGGGAGGCTTGGTTCAGGACTTGGCTGGAGGCGCTGGCTGGTCAGTTCATCTTCTTCCATGCCTGGGCGGGAGGCTCGATAGTTTCAACCGAGTTGGTGGTTGTCTCCCAGAATCACCTCTATTCGTTCCTTGGAGGGACCGACCCGAAGGCCTCCGAGTTCCGGCCGAACGACCTTCTCAAGCACGAGATCATTCGGTGGGGCAGGCAGGCGGGGAAGACCCACTTTGTGCTTGGGGGCGGCGTACTGAGAGCCACAGAGGCAGGAGCTGACGGGGTCCTGCGCTACAAGAGGGCCTTTGCCCCACATGGGTTGGTTCCCTTCCAGGTCATGCGGTGGATCATCGACGAGGCGATCTACGAGGCCGTTGTCGCTGGGCGGGCTCGTGCCGAGATGGCTGCGGGTCGCTGTTGGGTACCGCGGGAGAACTTCTTTCCCGCCTACCGGGGATAGGGGGCATCGAGTCGTGGTGGTGTCTCAGAGTCACCGTGTCAACCGTAACAGCAAGCCGGAAGGGTTCGTCCCGATTGTGCTCGCACCGAAGGCGGTGTGCGAGGCGGGGACGGCCAGAACGAAGGAGGCTGGCTAGTGGGCGGTTTCCTGTACGCGAGAAAGGTTGGCGCCGAGGACGTGGAGGCGGTTGGTCGGCGCTGTGCGAGGTCACTGGCGGCACTCGATGCAAGGGGGCTGCGCCTGACAGCCGAGCTGGATCGCAAGGAATTCGTGGTCTATCTGTTCAAGAAGGCCCGAGTCGAGCCAGACAACTGCCTGTTGATTGGAGAACGCGATTTCGTGATTGCTACTGGAACCATGTTCTACCGCGGGGAGTTTGGTCAGCCCGCGCTGAAAGCTCTCTACGAGGACTTTCCCCGGCAACCCGACATCTTCTCGCACCTGGCAGGCCACTACTGCGCTCTCGTCAACAAGGATGGCTTGCTGCACGTCTTCAACGACCTGGGCGGGGCGCACCACCTGTACGCCAGTAGCGATCGCTCGGTGGTTTCGACCTCATTTCTGGCCGTGACCAAGTCACTGTCAGGCCTCGAGACCAGTACCCAGGGAGTCTACGAGTACCTCATCGAGGGGGCGACCTATGGGGAGGAGACGGTCTTCAAGAACGTCCAGCGCCTCGATAGCGACTACGTCGTGCAGCTTTCGCCTGAACTGGGGCGTTTCGCCAAGACCTCTAGCTTCGTACCACTTGACGGGACACAACCGGTCGAGTCGCTGGTGGAACGTGTCAGTGACGCCTTCGAGTCGTACTTCAAGATCGTCCACAAGCACTTCGGTGACTCGATCAGTATCGGGCTGTCGGGAGGTTACGACTCACGGCACCTCCTCGGCCTGCTGTTCAAGTCAGGCTCGAGGCCCTACGTCTACGTGTATGGCCCGCCAGAAAGCGAGGATGTCAGGTTTGCCCGCTCGATTGCTGACGGGGAGGCATTCGCGATCCATCATTTCGACAAGGGCGCCGAGCCACAGAAGTCGCCAGGGGACGTCGCGGAGATTGTCAAGGAGCAGTACTATTTCTTCGACGGTCTGAGCCTCTTTGGCGCTTTCGGCAACGGCTCTGAAATGGTTTCCCGCCTGATGCGCACTGAAGGTGGCCGACTCCAGATCAGCGGGATCACCGGCGAGATCTACCGGAATGTGTTTCTCCTCGCGGACCGGCCGATCAGCATCCAGGGGTTTCTGCGGGCCCGTCACAACTGGGCTGACTGGAAGGTGGTTGGGTGCGAGTTCAACCGCAAGGAGTTCTTCTATCGCCTGGGTGAGAAGATCAAGGGTTCGATATCGCTCGCATCCGACCAGTTCACTCGGCGCCAGCTCGAGATGATGTATCCGAGGTTTCGAGGTCGCTACAGGAACGCGCCGACTATCACGACCAACAACATCCAGGCCTATGCACTTGGGCCGTTCACCGAGGCGGCTTTCTACATCCCGAGTTGGGGCATTCCCCTCGAGGCAAAGAACCACGGGCGTTTCCACGCTGCACTCATCCGGCAGGTCGCACCGAGACTCGCGCGATACACTTCAGTGTACGGGCACCCATTCGACCGGCCTGTGCCTATTGGCGCCCGCCTCCGGACGGCAGCCGCTGTCCACCTGTCGCGGCCGCTTCAACCGCTATTCCGATTCGTCAAGGGGCGCCGACAGAGGCGGAGCACAATGCCGTGGTATCTCGCAGAGGAGTGTGTCGGCGCGGTGCTCGGGACTGGGCCCCTGGAGGTATCGAGGTACATCTGTTTGGATCGAATCAAGAGCGCATCCTTGCTGAACCGCGCCCTCACTCTCGAGCTGGTGCTTACGGACAGGCTCTGATGGTATCCACGGTATGGCAGGCCCCGGGAGGTCGTGGGCCCACGACGCGTGCGTGCCGGGGACCCTTGCCTGAGTCGGGTGTTCCCGACGAACCTTGGAACGCTGACATCTCCTTTCCCAGCGGGGCAACTGAAGGGGCGACAGCGCCAGTGAGGCAACCATGACTCGGAAGAGGTCAGTTCCCTTTGTGGTCGATCTCGTTGCGGGCACGCGGCCCAACTTCGTGAAGCTGGCCCCGGTGGAGCGGGCACTTCGTGCGTTTCCGGGGTTGGTGCCGAAGGTAGTCCACACCGGACAGCACTACGATGTGGCAATGAATGACGTGTTCTTTGAGGAGCTCGGGATACCGGAACCGGCTGTGCATCTCGGTGTGGGGTCGGGTAGTCACGGCCAGCAGACAGCGAGGATCCTGGAGCGCTACGAGGAATGTCTGCTGAAGGACCCTCCGGCCGCGACTGTTGTCTTCGGAGACGTCAACTCGACCGTCGCGTGTGCCCTCGCCGCGGTAAAGCTTGGGATCCCGGTGATTCATGTCGAGGCAGGCCTGCGGAGTTTCGATCGGACCATGCCCGAGGAGATCAATAGGCTCTTGACGGATGCCATCGCTGACCTCCTGCTCGTGTCGGAGCCGAGCGGTGTGGAGAACCTGCGCCGAGAGGGAATCACGGAGGACAAGATCGCGCTCGTCGGCAACGTGATGATCGATACCGTCGCGGCGACCCTAAACAAGATGGACGGAGCGGCGATCCGTTATCGGGGGCTTGAGCCCGGCGCGTACGGGTTGGTGACGCTGCACCGGCCGTCGAACGTGGATAACCCGATTGTCCTCGCGTCACTTCTCAGGCTGTTTGCTGAGCTTTCGGCTCAGTTGCCATTGGTGTTCCCGATCCATCCTCGGACCCGTCGTGCCGTGGAGACTGCGGGGCTGGTCGACCTCCTGGAGCACACCCCTGGCCTCCATTGTTTGCCAGCTCTCGCGTACGGCGAGAACCTGGCTCTGATGCGGGCCGCCAGGCTGGTCCTTACGGACTCCGGCGGGATGCAGGAAGAGACCACGTTTCTGAAGGTCCCGTGCCTGACGATGCGAGACAACACCGAGCGCCCGGTTACCATCAAGCTCGGAACCAGCCGCCTGGTCGGGAACAACCCGGCGCGCATTTGGTCGGCTTTCCGAGATGTCATGGCCGGAGCATGGCCGGGCGGGGAAGATGTCCCCCTCTGGGATGGCCGTGCTGCCGAGCGTGTCGCGGCGTTGATCGATTCTTGGCTTTCCAACCGCGGGAAGGCGTCGATTGCCGGCTAGTCCCCGAATCTCTGAATGTGTACTGCCAGGAAAGGACGGAGCGTGCACTGCCTCCTGATCCACCAGGTCTTCGTTGGGCCCGACGAGGCGGGCGGCACGAGGCATTACGACCTGGCAAGGATGATCGCCGAGTCCGGTCACGACTTCACGGTGGTGACCAGCACTGTCAGCTATCTGACTGGTGAGCCGCGGGCCCGGACTCCATTTCTGGGTCCGGCCTCGCGCCCCGAGGCGGTCAGAGTGCTATCGGGGTGGACTCCCAGGACGCTTCACCGCAGCTTCGCCTGGAGGGTGGTCGCCTTTCTCGTATTCATGGTGACCAGCATCCAGAAGGGTCTGTTCGCGCACCGAGTCGACCTGGTAATGGGCACGTCACCGCCCATCTTCCAGGCGGTATCGGCCTGGATCGTCGCGGCGCTGCGACGGCGGCCGTTTCTGCTCGAGATCCGCGACCTGTGGCCCGACTTCGCGATTGACATGGGCGTGCTCAGGAACCCGATTCTTATTCGTGTGTCGAAGTGGCTTGAGCGCTTCCTCTACTGCCGTGCGGACCACTTCATCGTCAACTCCCCGGCTTACCGAGAGTACCTTCTCGGGAAGGGGATCCCCGATTTGATGATTAGCGTCGTTCCGAACGGCGTCGATGTCGCCGTGTTCGATCCTGCTGCGAGGGGTGGTGCATTCCGAGCCGAACTTGGTCTGGACGAACGTGATTTCCTGGTCACCTACGCTGGGGCGCTCGGAATGGCCAACGACATCCCGACGATCCTGAGGGCGGCCACTCGGCTCCGAGGCCTTGCGCCTGATATACGCATCCTTGTCGTGGGAGACGGCAAGGAGCGGACCAGCATCGAGGAAGCAGTTGCCCGGGAAGGACTCACCAACGTGTCGGTCCTCGGCGCGGTGCCGAAGAAGAAGGTCCCCGAGGTCCTGGCTGCCTCAGACGCTTGTCTCGCCACGCTCATGGACATCCCGATGTTTCGCACAACCTACCCCAACAAGGTATTCGACTACATGGCGGCGGGTCGTCCGGTTGTGCTCGCCATCGACGGTGTCATCCGGGAGGTGGTCGAGACCGCACAGGCAGGGGTGTTTGTCCAGCCCGGTGACGATCAGGCACTTGCCTCGGTACTGTCGACGCTAGCCACCAACCGTCTTGCTGCGTCCAGAATGGGGGTGCAGGGTCGGCTTTACGTTGTCGAGCACTTCGACCGTCGCAAGCAGAGCGTCGCCTTTGCAGAGGTGCTGCTGAAGGTCGCATCAGGAAGGGTGGGCCGTGCTACCGACTAGCGGATGGTATCAACGTGTCAGGGCGGGGTCCAGGCTTAGAGCCTATCCATAAATAGGTGCGGCTTTGCGGAAGGCGATGATGGCTGCGGCGAGATGGACGAGGGCGAGGTAGCTGTCGTGGAGCTTCTCGAATCGGACAAGGAGCTTCCGGAAGCGGTTGAACCAGCTGTGGGCGGCCTCGACGACCCACCGCCTGTGCTTGGGTGGCCGTC
>Ga0208939_1000386_pt1 | contig 36941 bp, 36 predicted proteins | sample AD_STIC12_MetaG_FD_184437 | JGI IMG/M metagenome (GOLD analysis project Ga0208939, IMG submission 184437) | Active sludge microbial communities of municipal wastewater-treating anaerobic digesters from USA - AD_STIC12_MetaG (SPAdes) (version 2) | ecosystem: Engineered > Bioreactor > Anaerobic >...
AAATCCTGCTCGAGGAGCGCGCCAGTCACTGGCGTGAAAAACTCGGCGCAGGCGGCCTTCCCAGTCGCTGAGGCCTACCGCGCCTCAGCCGGCTTTCTGCCACGTGTCGACAGCCAGGTCTTTTTCGACCTGCGTGCCGATCAGCGTATAACCCGGCAGGTCCAGCGAAGGCGCCTGGTGACTGCGAACCGTCAGCACCTTGCCTGCCGTCAGCTCAACCGGCGCGTTGCGGTCCCACATGATGGCCGTGACGCCGTTCACATCGACGCTGCGCTTCTGTTCGTTGAAGCCAAGAAGGTTCGCGGCCGTCGGGCCGAGCTTGTCGATCAGGCTCTGCCATTTCGGCATGACGATCGCGGCCTGCTGCGGATAGCCCCAGCGCGGACCGTCGAAATACCACATGAAGCACCAGTAGCCGAAGTCTCCATCGACCAGCACGACATCGCCGGGCTTGACCATCTCATGCGCGTAAGCCGCGGCAGGCTTGTAGCCATCGCCCTTCTCGCGCGTCATCTGTCCCGCGATGCCTACGCCCGCCCACAGCAGCGCCAGCGTAATGGCGACAACCCTGCCGGGCATGCGCCACGTCTTCATCAGCCAGACCGCGAACAATGCGAGGTAGAGGCAGATGAACGGCACAAGCGTAACGAAGATGCGGTCAAGCCAGATCGGCTTCACGTAGGAAATGATCGCGGCAATCACCAGCGGCGCGAAGATCAATGTCAGGATCGGCGCCCGCTTCGCAGGCTGCATCACGCCGAACCAGACGAGAACGCCGAGCAGCAGCAAGCCCATCACGACGCCGATCGTCTCGACGCCAAGCTCGCCCGCCGCAAGGAACCGCCAGGTGTGCAGGATTTCATCGAGCCCCGGCGCAACCGGATGCCCCGCCGCCCGCACGGCAACCAGCACCAGCGCCGGCACCGCCAGCGCGGCGACGCACGCTTCCGTCACCACCCAATGGATGCGGGTGCGCAGATCGCCATCACGCAGCAGCTGCCACGCTGCATAGAGAATGCAGCCCGAGATCATCACGATCCCCGCGCTGTGCGAATAGACCACCGCCGTCTGGCTGGCGATCACATTGAGCGAGGCCTTCCACGGAAAGCGCTTCGTGCGCTCGGCCTTCAACCAGTCTTCAAGCGCGATCCACGTCCACAGGATCATCACCATCAGGAAAGCGTACATGCGAACCTGGTCGCCGAAGACCAGCGCCGCAGATGAGAACGCCAGCAGCCCGCCCGCGATCCACGCGGTCTGGAGATCGTAAACCCGGCGCACACGCCACATCAGCAGCGCAATCGCAGCCACGCTCCACAACACCGTATTGAGCATCAGCCAGAGATCGCCATGCCCACCAAGCGTCCAGAGGTTCAGCTGGAAATAGTACAGCGGCGGATGGATATCGAAACGCAGGTTGGTGACGATCGTGTTGGGCAGGTCATACGCCACGAACGTGCCCGTCAGCAGTTCATCATACCACATCCACCGGCCATCAATGCCGATCAGACGAACCAGGAAGGCGGCCAGCAGGATGGCCGCGCTGACGCCAAGCACCCACGGGCGCGAACGCTTGAAGAAGCTCGCATTGGTCATGGTTATCAACGTCCCCCGCCGGTCGTGTGCGTTAACCGCGTGAACGTGCAAGGCTCGCGCCAGTGGCGACCGAAGATCAGATCTTCACGTCCGGCAATGCGTTGAAGGCGGTGCGCAGCGATGCAGCCCAGGAATCGCTGATCTGGCGGAATTCCTTGTGATCGCTTTCGATACGCTGCGACTTGGCCTTGAACTCGTTCGCCGGGATCACGCACAGGTCGAGCGGCATGCCCACCGACAGGTTCGACCTCACGGTCGAATCCATGCTCACCAGCGCCGCCTTCACCGCCTCCTCGATCGTCGTGTCCGGGCGGATCACGCGGTCCAGAATCGGCTTGCCATACTTGTGCTCGCCGATCTGCATGTAGGGCGTATCTTCGCCCGCCTCGATGAAATTGCCGGCGGTGTAGATCAGGAACAGGCGCAACTCCCCGCCCTTCCTCTGCCCGGCCATGATTATGGTCGCGTCGGCTGCCGATCCTTGCGCCTCGATATCGGCGCGATCGCGCTTCTGCACTTCGCGCATCGCCTCGCCGACCATCTGCGCGCCGCGATAAAGCGTATCGCACGTCATCAGGCTTTCGATTTCGGGATCGATCCGGCTCTGTTTGACCGCTTGCGTCAGGTGCGTGACGACGCCCTGCGTGATGCCGAGATTGCCCGCCGCCATCAGCGCGACAACGCGCTCGCCCGGCTCTTCGAACAGGAACATCTTGCGGAAACGCGCAATGTTGTCGACGCCCGCATTGGTGCGGGTGTCCGACAGAAGGACGAGGCCAGCCTTGAGCTTGAGGCCAACACAGTACGTCATGCCCGTATCAATTCCCCGCCAGAAGGCCTGGCTATCCGTTCCCTGAAATCCCGCGCCAGCTACTGCTGCGTCTGGCTCTGGATCTCGCCGCCCTGATTCTGGGACTGACTTTGGCCCGTTGTCTGACTGATGTCGACCGAGGCGCTAAGCCGCTCCTGGGAGTTTCCTGTCACATTTCCACGGATGGGGGCAGCGTCCGCCGCGTCGAGTCCGCAACCAAGACGGACATAGCGATCCGTAGGACACAGCCGGTTGGCCGCATCGAACCCGACCCAGCCGATTTCCGGCACCCATGCCTCCGCCCAGGCGTGTGTTTCGGTCAGCTTCGTGTCCTGAGCGAGCAGGTAACCGACGACATAGCGGGCCGGCACCCCAATCGACCGCGCCGCGCTGACGAAGACATGGGCGTGATCCTGGCAAACGCCCTTGCCCGCCTTCAGGGCCTGCGCCGCCGTCGTGCTGGTGGACGTCGTCGATGGCTTGTACGCGATTGCGTCGGCGACGGCGTTGAACAGTGCATGCATGCGGTCCAGCGGCTTTTCGCCGGCAAGGTCCTTGGCCAGCGACTGTATCCTCGCATCGGCTTCGGTCAGCGGCGTCGCGCGCAGGAACATTTGCGGCCGCGTTGCGTCCTTCAATCCGCGCAGCACGCCGGCTGTGTCGTCGGTGTCAACCTCGCCTTCAGCCAGGACCGCGATTTCAGCGCCGGCGTTCGCGCGCGTCCAGATCGACTCGCGATCGCCCGTCGCCGTTGTCATCAGCGCAGGCACAACCTGCTCGTTGACGCTCACCGTCCATTTCAGCACGCGCTGCCCGCTGAACGTCGGCGGATACAGGCGCAGGCGCAACGCACAGCGGTCGGCTGGCGGATCGTAGGTGTAGGTCGTGGCGTGGCGGACTGTGAGACGCATTAGAAGTGATACGCTTTGCTGATCTCGTGCGACAGGCGCCGCGTGGTGTCGATCGCATCCGAGATGAACTGGTGCAGCCCGCTCTGGAACAGCTCCTCGATCTCGAGCTTGTTCAGGCGCTCGACCATCTCGGCCGCGATCCCCTGTGGTTCGCTCTTCTCGCCGTAAAGCTCGCTCATGTCATCGAGGAAACGCTTGATCGCCTGATAACAGTACGACACCGACCGGGGGAAAGTCGCATTCAGGATCAGGAAATCCGCAATGCCCCAGGGCGTGTAGTCGCCTTTGTAAACGTGATGGTACGCGCGCAGGGCAGACGTCGCGCGCAGCACGCTGGTCCACTGGTGATAATCCCGCCCGCCGCCAACCACGTCCGTCTCGGGCAGCAGCACATAGTATTTCACGTCGAGCAGGCGCAGCGTCATGTCCGCCCGCTCGATCAGCCCGCCCATGCGCAGGAAGTAATAGCCGTCATTGCGCAGCAGCGAGATTTCAGACGCGCCCCGGAAAGCCGCCGTGCGGTTCTTGGTCCACTCCAGCAATGTCGGCAGGTTCTTCAGCGCCGTCTCGGCATCCATCTGCCCAAGGCTGCGCCAGCCATCGTTGAGCGCTTCCCACATGTCCTGCGTCAGCGCCGTGCGGATCGCCCGCCCATTGGCCCGCGCCGATGTCAGGCACGACCGGATCGAGGATGGATTGTCCGGATCAAGCAGCAGGCGCTGCACGACGGAGCCGGCATGCAGCTTCGTCGCCTCGGCAATGTCCGGCGCCGAGCCTGACGCGGCCGCAACCGAGCGCCACTCTTCCAGCTCGTTCGATCCGGGCAGCATCGCCATGCGATAGCCCATCTCGATCAGGCGCGCGGTCGCATCGGCGCGCTCCATGTAGCGGCCCATCCAGAACATGTTCTCAGCGGTGCGGCTCAGCATGTCAGTCCGCCAGAATCCATGTGTCCTTGACCCCGCCACCCTGCGACGAGTTCACGACGAGCGACCCCTTCTTCAGCGCCACGCGCGTAAGGCCGCCCGGCGTCAGCCGGATATCCTTGCCGACGAGGCAGTACGGCCTGAAATCGACATGGCGGTCCTCGATCCCAGCATCGCCCAGAATGGGTGCAGTCGACAGATCAAGCGTCGGCTGGGCAATGAACTCGTTCGGGTTCGCCTTGATCTTGGCGCGGAACGCATCGACTTCCTTCTTCGTCGCGTGCGGTCCGATCAGCATGCCATAACCGCCCGACCCGTGGACGCGCTTCACCACAAGGTCTTTCAGGTTCTCAAGCACATACTTGCAGTCATCCGGCTGCGCGCAGCGCCAGGTCTGCACATTCTCGAGGATGGGCTTCTCGCCGAGATAGAATTTGATCATGTCCGGCACGAAGACATAGATCGCCTTGTCGTCGGCCACGCCAGCGCCGGGCGCCGAACACAGCGTCACGCCGCCCGACCGATAGACGTTGAACAAGCCCGGCACGCCCAGCAGCGAGTCCGGCTTGAACGCCAGCGGGTCGATATAGGTGTCGTCGATCCGCCGGTAGATCACATCCACCCGCTGCGGCCCGCGCGTCGTGCGCATCCAGCACAGCCCGTTGTCGACAAACAGGTCCTGCGGCTCGACCAGCTCGATGCCCATCAGGTCGGCGAGGAAAGAATGCTCGTAATACGCCGAGTTCAGCGAGCCCGGCGTCAGCAGCACGACGGTGGGATCATCGTCGCACTTGATCGGGGCGACTTCCTCCAGCGTCTTCTTCAGCATGCTCGGATAGCTGTCGACGCTCTCGACGATCCCGGCGTGAAACAGCTCCGGGAACATCCGCATCATGATCTCGCGGTTCTCCAGCATGTAGGAGACACCCGACGGCGTCCGGCAGTTGTCCTCAAGCACCTGGAACTTGTCGCCATCCGTCCGCACGATATCGACGCCGACAATGTGGCTATAGACCCGCCCCGGCGGATCAACGCCCACCATGTCCGGCAGGAAGGCCTCGTTCTGATAGACCAGCTCCTCGGGAATGATCCCCGCCCGCAGGATCTCGCCCCGGTGATAGACGTCGTAGAGAAACGCATTCAGCGCCCGGCTGCGCTGCTTGATCCCCCGCGAGAGCTTGCGCCACTCGCTCGCCCCGAACACGCGCGGGATCAGGTCGAACGGGATCAGCCGCTCGGGATCCCCGCCCTCGCCGTAAACCGCGAAGGTGATGCCAATCTTGCGGAATATCGCCTCAGCCTCGCTCTGGCGAAGCTTCAGCAAATCCACCCCTGCCGCACTGATCCACTCAGCCACCTTTTCATAGGGGCCCCGGACCGCTCGGTCGTCTGCGAACATTTCGTTGTACATGCCGCCCCAGTCCTAGCCGGACCCGGGCTCCTGTGAAGGCGCCCGGCCTGACCCTTTCCGGCTGCAGGCATCCCTGCCTAAACTTTAGGCAGCAAAAGGGAAAGCCCTGTCCGTAGAGCATGATAGACACCGCCGCATGTCCACCGTCGAGGATCATCTGAAGGCAATTGCGCGTGAGGCGGGATTTGATGTCGCCCGCATCGCCCGCGCCGACGCCGCCTGGGAGGCCGGAGGCCGCCTCTCCGACTTCGTGGCCGCAGGCCGCCATGGCGACATGGGCTGGATGGAAGAGACGCTGGAACGACGTAGCCACCCGACCGCCATGTGGCCTGACGCAAAGTCAGCCCTCGTCGTCGGCCTGAACTACGGCCCCAAGCACAACCCGCTCGAACCGCTCACCCATCCCGAACACGCGACGATTTCCGTGTACGCACAGAATGTCGATTATCACGACCTGATGAAGCGACGCCTCAAACAGCTCGCCTCGACCTTTGCCACGACCACCGGCCACGACGTGAAGATCTTCGTCGACACCGCGCCGCTGATGGAGAAGCCCCTCGCCCACCGCTCCGGTATCGGATGGCAGGGCAAGCACACGAACCTCGTCAGCCGCGACCACGGCTCATGGCTCTTCCTCGGCGTGATGCTGACAACAGCCGACCTCGAACCCGACGCCCCAGCCGAAGACGCCTGCGGCTCATGCTCCGCCTGCCTCGACATTTGCCCGACGCGCGCCTTCCCTGCTCCGTATCAGCTCGATGCGCGTCGCTGCATTTCCTATCTCACCATCGAAACGAAAACGCCGATCCCGCGCGAATTCCGCCGCGCCATGGGCAATCGCATCTATGGCTGCGACGACTGCCTGGCCGTCTGCCCCTGGAACAAGTTTGCCAGCACTGCACGGGATGCGGCCTTTCATCCCAGGGCGGAGCTGACCGCGCCGCTTCTCGCTGACCTCGCCGAACTGGACGACGCTGCTTTCCGCGAAGTTTTCGCCGGCTCCCCGATCAAGCGCATCGGGCGGGACAGGTTTGTACGAAATGTCATGATCGCGATCGGAAATTCAGGCCCAAAAACAGGCGAGACGCGACTCGTCGAGTTGTGTATCCAGAGGCTGGACGACGCCTCGCCACTGGTGCGCGGCGCTTCTGTCTGGGCTCTGGGGTCGCTGTCTCCAATCGCCTTTGAAACTGAACGCCGTAGCCGACGTCACGCCGAATCCGATCCCGGTGTTTGTGAGGAGTGGGATGCTGGACCAGAACGACACGCCTGATCCAGACAACGCCTCCGGCGGCGCGCCACGTGAAGAGCCATCTTCCGGAGCGGGCAGCTCTGGCGGACCTGCACCCAAGGGCGGCATGCTCGGCCGCTGGCGCGCGGGCATGACCGCGCAAGGCGATCCCTACACTTTCGAGAAGCCGCTCTGGCGCGTGATGCTGGTCGGCTTCGTGAAATGGACGTCGATCGCCGTCGGCAGTTTTCTCATTCTCAGCCTGCTCGCCGTCTTCACCATCGGCTGGACCGGCCCCGCCCCCACTTTCAACATGGCCGGCGTCGCCATGAAGGGCGTCGAAGTGCGCTCCACCTGGGTCGACCTCAAGGATATCTCGCCACACCTCGTGCGCGCGGTCATCGCGTCAGAGGATCAGAACTTCTGCACGCACGATGGCTTCGACCTGAAGGAAATCCAGAAGGCGATGCAGGATGCCGAAAACGGCGGCGACCTGCGCGGCGCTTCAACCATCTCGCAGCAGACAGCCAAGAACGTCTTCCTCTGGAATGGCGGCGGCTGGGCGCGCAAGGGCGCTGAAGCCTACTTCACCGTGCTCAGCGAATGGATGTGGACCAAGCCGCGCATCATGGAGATCTATCTCAACGTCGCCGAATGGGGCGACGGCATCTTCGGCGCCGAAGCCGCAGCGCAGGAACGCTTCGGCGTCTCCGCAAAAGACCTCACGCCAAGACAGGCCGCAGCTCTCGCCGCCGTCCTGCCCAGCCCGAACCGCTGGAAGATCGACGGCAACTACGCCACCGGCCGCCGCAACACGAAGATCCAGGCCCTCATGGGCATGGTCCGCCGCGACGGCCTCGATAAGTGTGTCGTCGGTCCGTAGGGGAATTTACATGAAACGATTTCTCGCGCTGGCTGCGGCACTCGCCGTGGCGGCCTGCACCAGCGCTCCGGCGCCTGCCCCAGCCGATTCCAGCACGATCGAGGTGATGATCCTTGGCTCATTCCACATGGGCAATCCGGGAGCCGACCTCAACAACGCCAAGGTCGACCCCGTCACCACGCCGGAGAAGCAGGCGCAACTACAGCAAGTCGCGGACGCCCTGGCCCGATTCAAGCCGACCGCTATCGCCGTCGAACGTATCGCCGCCGACCCGACCACAATGCTCGACCACCGCTATCCCGAATTCAAACCGGCCGACCTGCTCGCCAAGGGCGATGAACGTGTCCAGATCGGCTATCGCCTTGCCAGCCAGCTCGGGCTCGACCGCGTTTACGCCATCGACGAGCAGGATCATGAGGGCGAGGTCTCGTATTTCCCCTATGACGAAGTCGACGCCTGGGCGACCGCCAACGGTCGAGCCGACGACCTGCAAGCCATGGGCGTCGTCGTGCAAAAAGAGATCGCTGAATTCGAAACCCGCCAGAAAACCGAATCCGTCGGCCGCTTGCTGTCGGGCTACAACGCGCCCGACAGTTTCATGAGCGAAGGCGGGAATGACTTCTACATGGAAGTGATGAAGTTCGGCGCAGGCACGCAGCAACCCGGCGCGATCCTGAACGGCCGCTGGTACGCCCGCAACGCCATGATCTTCGCGAAGCTGTTGCAGGTCGCCAAACCCGGCGACCGCATCATCGTGATTTACGGCGCCGGGCACAGCTACTGGCTACGCCACCTCGTGAGAGAGATGCCGGGCTTCAAGCTCGTTGAAGCAACTGACTACCTGCCAACGAACTGATCGGCGCGTCACGAAGTTTCGCCCATTTTGCTGGAAGGCATCGCTACAGATTCCGCTGAATCCCGCGAAGCCAAACCCAACCCAATCAACCCACTAACCTCCGCCAGCTGGGGGATAGACAAACCTCCATCCCCACCCCTTCGCACCTGAGTGATAATGCCCACGTCGCCTCCGCATGGAGGGCAGTCGCGATGTTCAACGGCGCGGGGGCGATGCGATCGAGCGGTCAGGTCCGTCGGAATGCTGCTTCGCAGCCAACGACAGGAGAAGTGCGTCCCGTTCAAAAGCGGGCGCTGTCCCACAAGGGACCGGGCACGAACAGCCCGGCCTTTCCGCCGCCGGCCAGGGGTCCAAGAGGTGAAACACCTCCGTGATCCAGCTAGCGCGCAAACGATCGCGGGGACGCAGGATGTCGCGTTTCTCTTGTCTGCCGGTAGCCGTCTCACGACGGATGCCCAAACCACGCGGGGCCATCCCGCGTCCCCAGCCCTCCTTGAGGGCGGAGCCAAAGCATCCCGCAGGGCATAGCCCGTGCGAAGGAGGAATCATGCCCGCGAACCACACCACCGCTTGTCATCCCGGAAGCGCGCAGCGCTATCCGGGACCCATCGGGCCGGCACGACAGCATTGAAATGGATCCCGGCTCTCCGCTTTGCTCCGGCCGGGATGACAGGCTTGTGGTCACACCTCGCGATGCGACGGAACGAACACTCAAGAGCGAGCGAGGGCCGGAAAGCCACCCTCAAAGATGTTTGAAATCCCGCGCCCCAAACGCGCCGCTAATTCCCCACGAGCCGCGTACGCGGCTCGTCGACCGGCTCGATCCCGGTCGGATCGTCCATCCCGGCGACGCGCATCGCTTCGCGCACATCGCCGCGCAGGATGAGAACATCGACATCCTTCGGCGCCAGCCGCATCGCGGTCTCGACATCCTTCCACGCTTCGCCCAGCCGGTTCAGCTTGAGCAACACGTGACCGCGCAAGCGAAACGCTTCCGCATTGCCAGCCGATAGCTGGATCGCTGAATCAAGATCAGTCCCCGCTTCGCTCCATTTTTTCTGCAGCAGATAGGCCCGGGCGCGATCCTTGTAGAGTTCGCCGTCCTCGGGGCGCAGCTTCATCGCGTTTGTCAGCGTGACGATCGCCGCGTCCGGCAGGCCAGCCATCAGCCAGGCATTTCCCGATTGCGCGAGATAGATACCGCGCTCCTCAATGCCGCCGGCGTCCGGCGCATTCGCCAGCTCTTCAAGCCGCGCGGCGCCTTCCGCTTCCTGCCCCAGCGCAATCAGCGCGAGCGCCGTGCATTGCCGCGCCGCCGGACGATTCCCCTTCGCCAGCCAGGTAAGCCCATCCTGATAGGCGACCTCGGCGTCCTTATCGATCTGGGTGATGCACTGCTCCAGCTTCTCCTCCTCCGTCTGCGCAAACGCAGCGGGCGCCGCAGCCAGCAGCAGGGAAATCAGCAGGACTGAACGCATGGCCAGGGTCCGTTGAAGCAACGCGGCTGGTCAGCCACGCCTGTCAGGGCCATAAGCCCTAGCGCATCAATACGGCAAGAACATGCTCCCAACGCAGCTCTTCGCATTCGGATTCGGCTATGTCGCCACGGGGCTCGCAAAAGCCCTGAAGGCCGACGGCGTCAGGATTTCCGGCACGACCCGCAGCGAAGCCTCGGCCGCCTCCCCGCGCTCCCATGGCTGGAGCGTCGCGATATGGCCCGGCGAAGACGTCGTCCCGCCGGAAGACTCCGCCTGGCTCATTTCTGTCCCGCCGGATGAAGAAGGCTGCCCGGTCTTCCGCGCCTTCGAGGCGCAAATCGAAACAGCGTCATGGATCGGCTATCTCTCCACCACGGGCGTCTATGGCGACCTCGGCGGCCGCTGGGCCTTCGAGGAAACGCCGCTCAATCCGCAGAGCCGCGAAGCCATCAACCGCGCCCGCGCCGAAGCGCAATGGCAGGAAACCGGCGCGAACATCTTCCGCCTGCCCGGCATCTACGGGCCCGGTCGCTCGGCCCTCGATCGCGTCCGTGAACCCGGCACGCGCCGCATCGTGAAGTCTGGCCAGGTCTTCTCACGCGCGCACGTGGACGACATCGCCAGCGCCCTGAAACTGGCGATCGGCAAAAGATCGTCCGAGCACATCTTCAACATCTGCGACGACGAACCCGCCCTCGCCGACGAAGTGATCGTCCATGCCGCGCAGCTTCTGAACATGCCGCCGCCACCCGCCGTCGCATTCGAAGACGCAAACCTCTCGCCGGCAGCGCAGCGCTTCTATGCGGAGTGCAAGCGCGTCTCCAACGCCAAAGCCAAAGCCGCACTCGGCTGGCATCCGCGCTTCCCGACCTATCGTGAGGGATTGCTAGCCTGCCTTCAGGCCGAGGCTGCAGCATCGACCTGATCGGCCGCCGCCAGAACAGTCGTGACCATCCGCGCGATATCCTGCGGACGCGACATCCGGTGGTCGGCATCCTTGACGAGCGACCACACCACATCATGCGAGCGCAGCCGATCCGCCAGATCAAGCGAATGCGTCCACGGCACATCGGTATCGAGCCCGCCCTGCAGAATGCGCACGGGAAGATCGAGCGCGATCTGATCGTCCATGATGTTCCACTGCCGCCCCTCCTGGATCAGGTCGCGGGTGATCGGATAGCCGGCGGCGTCATAGGGAGACGGGCGCGTCCAGAAACCATCCTCGATGATCTGCCGCCTCTGGCTGTCGTCGAACGACGCCCACATCAGCTTGTCGGTGAAATCCGGCGCAGGCGCGAGCAACACCAGGGTCTTCACCCGCTCGGGCCGCGCAAGCGCCGCGAGCAGCGCCATCCACCCGCCCATCGACGAGCCGACAACAACCAGCGGCCCCTCGGTCAGCTGATCGATCACGGCCAACGCATCCAACCGCCAGCGGCCAATCGTTCCATCCTCGAATCGCCCGCCGCTTTCGCCATGACCGAGATAATCGAACCGTGCGAATGACCGCCCCGCCGCCACAGCGTTGGCATGCAACGTCGTCGCCTTCTCGCCCAGCATGTCGGAGTGGAATCCGCCCATCCAGACAATCCCGGCCCTGCCCGCTTGCCCCTGCGACCGCCGGAAAGCGATCCGCACACCTTGATGGTCGAGATATTCCGCAACGTCGTTCAACATTCCCCGCTTTTGATCGGTTTGCGCCGGGCTGAAAAGCGACTATCGGTCTCCCGGCGCAGAAAACCGGGAGAAACAAAGCCTTGCCTCTGTCGGGGAGGACAATCCTGCAGGTCATCCCTCACCTCTCGGCGGGTGGAGCGGAGCGCACCACCATCGAGGTGGCCGAGGCCCTGCGCGCTGCCGGCGCAAAAGCGCTGGTCGCCAGCGTGGGCGGAAGGCTCGAGGGAGAGCTGATCCGCGCCGGCGCCGAACTGATCCGGATCGACGGGCTGGCAACCAAGAACCCGATCCACATCTATTCCAACGCGTCGGTGCTTTCGAAGATCATTGCGAAACGATCGGTCGATCTGGTCCATGCCCGCTCGCGCGCGCCGGCGTGGAGCGCCCTCTGGGCCGCGCGCCGCATGAAGAAGCCATTCGTGACGACCTATCATGGCGTTTACAACGCGAAGAGCGCGCCGAAACGGCTCTACAATTCAGTCATGGCGCGCGGCGACATCGTCATTGCGAATTCGGAATTCACCGCCGCGCACGTCCGCAAGGAACATCCGCAGGCGATGGACCGGATCGTGACCATCCCCCGTGGCGTCGATATCGGGAAATTTTCCGCCGAAGCCATCCTGCCTGCCCGCCGGGCCGCGCTTCGGAAAGCCTGGCGCCTGCCAGCCGAAAACGCAGGAGCCATCATACTTCTGCCGGCCCGCATGACGGGATGGAAAGGCCATCGCGAAGCCATTGCCGCCGCCGCCCGGCTCAAAAGCAGCACGGATCAACCCTGGCGCATGATTTTCGCTGGGGACCACCAGGGCCGCGACGGCTATATGCAGGAACTCGCACAGCTGATCTCACAGCACGGGCTTGACGACAGGATCGCCATCGTGGGGCATTGTGACGACATGCCAGCCGCCTTCGCCCTCGCGGATATCGTCATCGCGCCCTCCAACGAACCGGAGGCGTTCGGACGTGTTGCGGCCGAAGCCGGCGCAATGGGCGTACCCGCCATCGGCTCCAGCATCGGGGCGCAGGGCGAGATCATCGTCGATGGCGAAACGGGTTTCGTCGTGCCCCCGATGAACCCCGTCGCGCTGGCCGACGCCATGGGCAATCTGCTGGGCCAGGGCCCGGAAGGCCGGAAACGGATGGGCGAGGCCGCAAAAATCCGCGTCCAGCAAAAGTTCACCACGGCAGCGCTTCAGCAAGCGACGCTGGCAGTCTATGACAGGCTCATGGGTCGGCCTTCATGACGAGTTCCGCGTACACACCACCTCCCAACCCCGGCGACACGCTCCGGCGCGTGCTGGTGATCAAGCTGGGCGCCATGGGCGACTTCATGCAGGCGCTGGGCGCCATGCGTGTCGTGCGCGCGACGCATCCGTCGGCCCGCATAACGCTGCTGACGACCGAGCCATACGAAGCCTTCGCCAAGGCCTGCCCCTATTTCGATATCGTGGAAGCCGACGGCCGCCCGAAAGACCTCAAGGGCAAGGCAGACCTCATCCGCCGCCTGCGCTCGGCCGGCTACGACATGGTTTATGACTTCCAGAACAACGACCGTACCGCGCAGTACTTCATGGGCCTGTCCGGCAAGAAGCCGCTCTGGTCGGGCGCGGCCAAGGGCGCCTCGCACCAGCACATGAACGAAAACCGTGGCGAGATGCACAATTTCGACCGGCTGGCCGAGCAACTGGTCCACGCAGGCCTCGGTCCCAAGCCGCCGGGCGATCCGACCGGCTGGATCATCGGCCAGGAAGTGTCGCCCAGCCTCGACTGGATCCGCGCCGCCTTCCGCGACCCGCCACGCTTCCAGCCGGAGTTTTTCAGCCTGCACGGCCCGTACATGCTGCTGATCCCCGGCTCGTCCGCCGACCATCCGGAAAAGCGCTGGCCAGTGGATCGCTTTGCCAAGATCGCGACCTGGGTCGCCGATGCCGGGATCACGCCCGTGGTCATCGGAACGAAGGCAGAAGGCGATATCGGCGCCCAGATCCTCAAGCTGGAACCCCGCGCCAAGAACATTGTCGGTCGAACCGACCTGTTCCAACTCGCAACCCTTGCTGAGCGGGCTGTTTTCGCGCTCGGCGGCGATACCGGCCCGATGCACCTGGCGGCAGCTGCCCGGACGCCCGGCGTCTGCCTGTTCGCGCAGGAATGGAATGAAGACATGGCGCGGGACCTCCAGAGCGTCTGGAGCCCCAAAACACGGCTTGGGCGGGCCGCCCCCCGTGGCGGGCCGATGATGATCCTCCACGCCGCCGCGCTGGAATCGCTCAGCGTCGACGATGTTAAGCGAGCGGCCATTGGATTGGGCGTGTTGCCACCCAACATAGCCCGTCCGGCCCCGGTTCAGCCCCCCGTCGCGGAGGCGCCCTCCGAGCCGGAACAACCAGCCGAATCGAGCCCGGAAGTGACCGAAGGCTCCAATTCTTGAACATTTCCACGAGTTCGGGCATAAGTCCCGGCTTGTAAGCCACCAGGGAGAACGACCATCGCGCAGCGTCCGCAGCAGGCCCAATCGCCGAAGAAGGAAGGCCCGCAGATCAACGAGGATATCCGCGCACCGCGCGTCCTGTTGATCGACGAAAAAGGCGAGAAGCAAGGCGAGATGCCGCTTGAGGCCGCTCTCGAGGCCGCGAAGGAAGTCAGCCTCGACCTCGTCATGGTCGCCCCTGACAACGATCCGCCGGTCGTGAAGATTGCTGACTACGGCAAGCAGCGCTTTGCCGAGCAGAAGAAAAAAGCCGAAGCGCGCAAGAAGCAGAAGTCGGCTGACCTCAAAGAGATCAAGCTTCGTCCGAACATCGACAAGCACGATTACGAAGTGAAGGGTCGCTCGATCCGCCGCTTCTTCGAGGAAGGCGACAAGGTGAAGATCACCATGCGCTTCCGCGGCCGTGAAATGGCGCACCAGCACATCGGCATGGAATTGCTTGCCAAGGTGAAAGCCGAATTCGCCGACGTCGCGAAGGTCGAGTCCGAACCGAGGCTCGAAGGCCGCCAGATGGTGATGGTTCTGTCGCCGCGCTGATACAGCCGCCACCATAATGTCCTGCATTGAAGGGCCGGAACGATGATCAGGATTTTATCCGCAGCCATCGTTCCGGCCCTTCTGCTTGCGGGCTGTGGCGATCCGCCAAAGACGGAAGCCGCCCCTGCAGTAGCGGAAGCGCCGGCGGCGACGCTCGCTGCCCCGCCCACTGACCAGACCTTCGAAGACGTCGTCGCGAACTTTGACGGGACAAAGCAGCATCTCGTCTGGGTCCTGCCGCCCGGCGTGATCGCCAACGGGCCATTTGGCGCGCGCGTCATCGTCAAGGCAGACGGCGCCGCCGAACTCGATACCGTCATCCCGCTGACGGCGGAAAAACCGGCGGCCGGCTCGCGTCCGGAATATCCCGCCGGCGCGGAAGTGCTGCGCCTGTCCACCGACGCAAGCTATCCGCAACGCCTTGAGGAAATCCGCAACGTCATGAGCGGCATTACGGAACGGCTGGGCCCGGGCCACGGCGAGCTCATGATCACCAATGATTTCAAGACCCAGATCGCGGACGCCTTCCGCGAAGCCTATTGCGTCCAGCGCAAGCTTCCGCCCATCGCCATCTACCTTGAACAGGGCGAGCCTTCGACCTTGCAGCAACTGCCACTCGGCGGCGGCGAAGACATCCTGCAATCGGCGATCCTTGCCGCGTGCGGTGCCCCGCCGACCTGACCGCAGGGCGATCCGGTATTCATTGCGCGGAAGACACAGACTAACTGACGGTTCACTTGAAGCGCGCGAAGAGCGCTCTACTCTCCTCGCCATGAAAAACACATTCCTCGCAGTTGTCGCCGGGATCGCGCTGATGGCGTGCTCGCCGTCGACCGAGCCCACCCCCGCAGCTCCCGTCGAGCCCGCAGCGGCCGCGCCTGTCGAACCGGCTCCGCCGGTCGCAACGCCGACCGATCCCGCCACGGCTGACACCTGCAACATGGCGCAGTACGCCGCGCTGATCGGCAAGCCGGTCACCGATGCTGGCGTGCCGGCAGCTGGTCCGTCCGTACGCATCATCAAGCCGGGCGATCAGGTGACGATGGATTTCTCCGAAGCACGTCTCAACATCGATGTTGACGCCGCCGGCGTCATCACCGGCCTTCGCTGCGGTTGATCCGCGATCTCTCGCAACTGCTTGAGCGCCCGCGACGCCATGCGTTGCGGGCGTTTCCATTCAAGGTGACGCAATGAAACATGGTCTCGTTCTTCTGGCATTTGCCGCCATTGCCGCCTGCGCGACCGCGCCCGCCTCAATCCCGGCGAAGGGTCCGGACGCAAGCGAACCTGCTGTGATGCCGCCGGAGCAAGCAGATGCGTGCAAGGCAAAGTCTTATCAGGGGCTGATCGGCAAACCCGCAACCGACTCCGGCGTCCCGCCGGCGGGCCGCCTTGTGCGCCATATCCGGCCAGACTCGATCGTGACGATGGACTATGTGTTCGCTCGCCTGAACATCGAGATCGACACGCGCGATATCGTCACCGCGGTCCGCTGCGGCTAGCGACAAGCGCGTCCGTTTGCTCACTCAACAAGACTGCGGTAAGGCAGTCGGCATTGCCGGGGCCGGTCGAAGAGCATGAGGAATCGCAGGTGACGCGGCAATTCCTCGTCTTCGCAGACAAGATGTTCGCGCCGTCCGAAGGCTTCATCCAGAACGCGTACAAGAGCTTCAACCAGCTCAAACCCGTCTTCGTCGGCAGCGAGCTTCGTCAGCAGCCGCCCGCGGGCCTGAAAGCCATTGAGCTGGGCAAGCTGCACGGCCCGCTTGGCGAAGCCGGCTTCAAGCAATTCGGCCTCGTTTCGCAAAAGCTGAAAGCACGACTGGCCGAAGAAAAGCCCGCCCTCATCCACGCCCATTTCGGCAAGGCCGCAGCCTATGCCCTGCCGCTGGCACGCGCGATGAACCTGCCGCTGGTCGTCACCTATCACGGCGGCGACGCCACCAAGCATGCCAACACGCGCAACAGCTTCACCCGCGTTTACAATCGCCGCCGCGCAACGCTCTGGCGCGAAGCGGCGCTGATCCTTCCCGTGTCAGATTTCATCAAGGGCGAACTCGCGAAAGCGGGCTGCCCAGCGAGCAAGATGACCGTGCACTACAACGGCGTCGATCCCGCCCGCTTTACGCCTGGCGAGAAGAGCAAGCTGATCCTGTTCGCCGGCCGCTGGGTAGAGAAGAAAGGCGTCGATACACTCGCCGCCGCCCTCGCCCTACTTGGCCAGAAGCTCGATGGCTGGCGCGTGCGCATGGTGGGCGATGGCCCACTGAAAGCCGAACTTGCGGTAAAGCTGCAAGCCATCGGCGTGAACATCGAACTGCCGGGCTGGATACCTGCCACCGACATGCCGAAACACTTCGCGGAAGCCATGATCCATTGCGTCCCCTCCCGCCGCGCCGTTACGGGCGATGCCGAAGGCCTGCCCATGGTCTGCATCGAGGCAATGCTGTCGGGCTGCGCAGTCGCCGCCACGCGTCACGCCGGTATCCCGGAGTGCGTGAAGGACGGCCAGACCGGCCTGCTCAGCCCGGAAGGCGACGCAGCATCCCTTGCGGCCTCACTCGAAAAACTCATCCAGAACCCGGACGCGACCCGCGCCATGGGCCAAACCGGCCGGGAAGTGGCTTTGCGCGACTTCAACCTCGACACCCAGTCGAAGCGGCTCCAGGACCTATTGCTCAGCGTCGCACCCCGCGCCTAGACTCGCCCTCATGATCCGATCGCTCGCCGCCATCCTGAGTCTGGCTGTCATCTCCGCCGGGGCCTGCGCGCCAACCGAGCCAGCCACCCCGGAACCCGCGATGAATATCGACGAGCGCGACGCCTGCCACGCCAAGTCGCTGACCCATCTGATCGGCAAGCCCCTGACCGATCCAGCCGTCCCGCCGGCATCCCGCAGCGTGCGGCATATCCGGCCGGGCGACGCTGTCACCGAGGATTTCCGGATCGAACGGCTGAATATCTACGTCACCAGCACGGATGTGATCGAGAAGATCAACTGCGGCTGAGGCAGAGCGCCTTGCTTTTCCGGCCCTTCTGCGTATAAACCCCGCCTTCCACAGGACCGGACAGGCTAATGGCATGCCTCCCGGGACTTTTTTCAGGCGTCGCGCCGTTGATTTCGCTGGTTTTTCTGGCGGAATTTTCGGGTCGGACTGTCGCCCACAGGAGACCGAAATGCCGAAGATGAAGACCAAGCAGGCCGCTGCGAAGCGGTTCTCGATGACCGCGTCTGGTAAACTCAAGCGCGGCGTCGCTGGTAAGCGCCACCGCCTGATCAGCCACAATGCGAAGTACATCCGCACCAACCGCGGCACCGTCGTGGTCGCGGAAGTGGATACCCCCCGCGTTGTGAAAAAGTTCCTGCCCTACGGCGTGAAGTAAGAACTTCGCCCTAGCGCACCCCCTGATCAGATAACTGGAGTTTCCCCATGCCACGCGCACGCGGCCGAGTTCCCGCCCACGCCCGCCACCGTAAGGTCATCAAAGCCGCCAAAGGCTTTTACGGCCGTCGCAAGAATACCTTCCGCACAGCCCAGGCCGCCGTCGTCAAAGCCGGCGTCAACGCCTACAAAGGCCGTAAGCAGAAGAAGCGCAATTTCCGCTCGCTCTGGATCCAGCGCATCAACGCTGCTGTCCGCACGGTCGATGACAAGCTGACGTACTCGCGCTTCATCGACGGCCTCACGAAGGCTGGCCTCGGCGTTGACCGCAAGGTCATGGCCGACCTAGCCATGCACGAGCCGGCTGCCTTTACCGCCCTGGTGGAGAAAGCCCGGGCAGCGCTCGCGGCTTAATCGCCGCGAGTACTTATCTCCGAAGCTTTTCTCCGCTAGTTCCGACCGCAAGCGCGGGGCGGACTATGGCCCCGTGCGAACCATCAAACGCACGAGGCCATCATGGCAATCGACCAACAGGTCAGCAGCATCGAGGCGGAGGCATCCTCCGCCATTGCCGCCGCATCCGACGAGGCTGCGCTCGAAGCCATTCGCGTGGGCGAGCTTGGCAAGAAAGGCCGCGTCTCGCTGCTGATGCGTGAACTCGGCGGCATGTCGCCGGAGCAACGTCAGTCGGCCGGCCCGGCCCTCAACGGCCTCAAGGATCGCCTCACCGCAGCGATATCGATGCGCAAGGCGGACCTGGAACTCGCCACGCTCAACAAGCGCCTCGAAACCGAACGCGAAGACCTGACCCTGCCGCCGCGCTACGAGCCGGTCGGCGCGCTGCACCCCGTCATGCAGGTGTTCGAGGAACTCGCCGCCATCTTCGCCGACATGGGCTTCGCCGTCGCTGAAGGTCCGGATATCGAAGACGACTTCCACAACTTCACCGCGCTCAACTTCCCGGCTGGCCACCCGGCAAGGGAGATGCACGACACCTTCTTCATGAAGCCCGCTGCCGATGGCACGCGGAAGCTTCTGCGCACGCACACCTCGCCGATCCAGGTGCGCGCTATGCTCTCATCCAAACCGCCGATCCGCGTGATCGCGCCAGGCCGCGTCTATCGGAAAGACTGGGACGCAACGCACACGCCGATGTTCCACCAGATCGAAGGTCTGGTGATCGACGACAAGGTCCACATGGGCCATCTGAAGTCGTGCCTCACCGAAGCCTTCTCGCGCTTCTTCGAAGTGCCGACGACCGAGTCGCGTTTCCGCCCGCACTTCTTCCCGTTCACCGAGCCGTCCGCAGAGATGGATATCCGCTGCGATCGTTCGGGCGCGGAGATCAAGGTCGGCGAAGGCAATGACTGGCTCGAGATTCTCGGCTGCGGGATGGTGCACCCCAACGTGCTCCGCTCGTGCAACATCGACCCCGAACAGTACCAAGGCTTCGCCTTCGGCCTCGGCGTAGATCGCCTCGCCATGCTGAAATACGGCATGCCCGACCTGCGCCCCTACTTCGAGGCGGATGTCGAATGGATCAAACACTACGGGTTCAAGCCCTGGCTGCTGCCGACCGTCACTGGAGGTCTCTCGTGAAATTCACGCTCCCCTGGCTGAAGGACTATCTCGACACAAACGCGGACCTTCCCGCGATCCTCGAAGCCATGACGCAGGCTGGCCTCGAGGTCGAAGACGCGCATGATCCGCGCGATGCGCTGAAGCAGTTCACCGTCTGCCGCATCGTTTCAGCCGCACAGCACCCGAACGCCGACAAGCTTCAGGTCTGCCAGGTCGAAACCATCGACGGCATGAAGGAGATCGTGTGCGGCGGCCTCAACGCCCGCCCCGGCCTCGTCACGGCCTACGCGCCGATCGGCGCTTTCATTCCCGGCTCCGGCATCACGCTCGTGCCGAAGCCGGTCCGCGGCGTCGTCTCCAACGGCATGCTCTGCTCCGGTGGCGAAATGCAGACGGATGAGGACCCATTCCGCCTGCGCATCGCCCGTTTCGACGACTGGAAATTCCGCGCCGAAGCGCTCGGCCTCTCGGAAGAGCAAGCCATCGCTGACGGCGGCATCATCGAATTGCCCGATACGCTGAAGGTCGGCTCCAGCGTCGCCGACGCGCTGGCCCTCGACACTGTCATCGACTTTGAAGTGACGCCCAACCGCCCTGACTGGCTCGGCGTCGTCGGCATCGCGCGCGACCTGGGCGCCAAAGGCGTCGGCAAGTTCACTCTGCCCGAGGTGAAACCCGTCGCCGGAAAATTCAAATCGCCCGTCACTGTGACGATCGCCGATGAGACGGCCTGCCCCACCTTCGCCGGCCGCCTGATCCGTGGCGTGAAGAATGGCCCGTCGCCCGAATGGATGCAGAAACGCCTTAAGGCCATCGGCATCAATCCGAAGAACATGCTGGTGGACGTCACAAACTACGTCTCGTTCGATCGCTGCCGCCCGCTTCATGTCTATGACGCGAAGAAGCTGACCGGCAACATCGTCGCGCGGCTCGGTACGGAGAAGGACTCCTTCGTCGCGCTCGACGGCAAGACCTATTCGAACCTTTCCGAGATGTGCGTTATCGCGGACGATAGCGGCGCCATCGGCATCGGTGGCGTGATGGGCGGCGAGTCCACCGGATGCTCGATCGACACGGTCGATGTGTTCATCGAAAGCGCATATTTCGACGCCAACCGCACGGCACGCACAGGGCGCGCCACCGGCATCATTTCCGACGCTCGCTTTCGCAACGAGCGCGGCATTGATCCTAAATCCTGCGTGGACGGCATCGAACTCGCGACCACACTGATCCTTGAAACCTGCGGTGGAGAGCCGTCGGAAGTGGTGGTCGCCGGAAAGGCCCCCGATGGCCCCGCCCCGGTCGCCTTCAAACCGCGCGACATGAAACGCCTCACCGGTCTCGACATGCCCGTGAAGCGCATGGAGCAGATCCTTCGCTCGCTCGGCTTCGAGCCTGTCGTGCCGCCCAAGGCGCAGCATGATGCGGACACGATCTGGGCCACCAAGGTCCCGTCCTGGCGTCCTGACGTCGAAGGTTCCGCCGACATCGTCGAAGAGCTGATCCGCATCGAAGGCTACGACAAGTTGCCGAACGATCCTTTGCCTGCCCCGGAAGGTCCGGTGCGCGTGGTCGTCACGCCGCTGCAGAACCGCGTGCGCACGGCGCGGCGCGTCCTCGCCGCCCGCGGCTTCCTCGAAACCGTGACGTGGAGCTTCATGTTCCACGACAAGGCCGCCCTGATGATCGGCGGCGCAAACAACCTGCAGGCGGCGCTTACAGTCGATAATCCGATCGCGTCGGACCTCGACTACATGCGCCCCTCCATGCTGGCGAACCTCGCCGAAGCAGCGCAACGCAACGCCGATCACGGTGTGGACGATGTGCGCCTGTTCGAAGCGGGTCCCGTCTATCCGGGCGACAAGCCTACGGACCAACGCCAGATGGTAGCCGCAGTCGCGAAGGCGTCGAAAGCTCGCGATTGGCAGGGCGCACCTGCGCCATACAATGCGTTCTCTGCAAAGGCAGACCTGTTCGCCATCCTCACCGCGCTCGATCAGTCGCCGGACCGCTTCCAGGTTGGCCCCGCTGAGGGCGCGCACTGGCATCCGGGTCGTTCAGGCACGCTGCGGCTCGGTCCGAAACAGGTTGTCGCCTCGTTCGGCGAACTGCACCCGGCCTTCCTCAAGGCGCTCCGCGTCGACGGCCCTGTGCTGGCGATAGAACTGGGACTCGACGCCCTGCCTGCGGCAAAATCCAAGGGGGGCAAGACGCGGCCCGTGCTCGACAAGGCGGACCAGACGCCAGTGAAGCGCGACTTCGCCTTCGTGGTCGACGAGAAAGTGCCCGCTGCGGATATCACCCGCATGGCGCTGAAAGCCGATCCGAAGCTGATCACCGGCGCGCGCGTGTTCGACGTCTATCGCGGCGCCAGCATTGGCGAGGGCAAAAAGTCGGTCGCCATCGAGATCACGCTGCAACCCCGAGGCGCAGCAATGACAGACGAGCAGATTGAAGCGGTGTCGTCCTCGATCGTGAAGTCTGTCGCCAAGGCGACCGGCGCCACGCTGCGCGGCTAAAGAAAAGGCCGCCTCCTGTAACGGAGGCGGCCTTTGTTCTTTCAGGACCAAGGCTGATTAGGCCGCCAGCTCCTGCTTCACGCGCTCGGCCAGCTGCTTCAGCGTGAAGGGCTTCGGCAGGAACGAGATTGCGCGATCGTCTTCCAGCGTCTTGGCGAGATCACGCTCGGCATAGCCTGAGATGAACATCACGCGCGTATTGGTGAGCCATGGCCGCGCTTCCTTGAGTAGCGCCGGCCCATCCATGCCCGGCATGACAACGTCCGAGATAAGAAGGTCGATCGTGCCGGAATGCTCCTTGATGATCTCCAGCGCCTTCTCGCCATCGCTCGCCTCGATGACCTGATAGCCGCACGAGGCCAGCAATTGGGCAGCGATGCCACGCACGCCGTCTTCGTCCTCGACCAGCAGGATGCTGCCGCGGCCAGCAAGGTCGCCGCTCTTCGGCGCGGGAGCTGCAACAACAGGTGCGGGCGCTTCAGCGGAGATTTCGCCGGGGACCTGCGCTTCCTCAATCCAGGCCGGCAGGAAGATCTTGAATGTCGTGCCGCGACCAAGCTTCGAGACGGGATAGATATAACCGTTCGATTGCTTGACGATGCCATAGACCGTGGCGAGGCCCAGACCCGTGCCCTTGCCCGGATCCTTGGTCGTGTAGAAGGGCTGGAAGATCTTCTCCATGATCTCCGGCGGGATGCCCGCGCCGTCATCGACCACTTCGATCATCACATAGTCGCCCTCGGTGACGAGCGTGAAGCCGTCCTTCCGGGCCGCAGCAGCGTCCGCCTTCGAGGTGCGGATTGTCAGTCGCCCGCCACCATTTTTCTCGATCATGGCATCGCGAGCGTTGGTGCAGAGATTGGTGATCGCGGTTTCGATCTGCCCCTTGTCGACCTTCACGCGCGGCAGGTCGCGGCCATGCACGATGTCGAGCTTGATGCGTTCGTCGATGATGTCGCGCAGCAGCACATAATAGTCCGCCAGCGCATCCGAGATATCCAGCACTTCCGGGCGGAACACCTGCTTGCGCGAGTAAGCCAGCAGCGTGCGCACCAGCTCGGCGCCGCGCGACGAAGCCTCGTTGATTGAGCGCAGTTCAAAGAAGCTCGGATCGCCAGGCGGGTGACGCGCGGTGAGACGATCGACGTTGAGGATGATGACTGTCAGCAAGTTGTTGAAGTCATGCGCAAGTTCGCCCGCAAGCTGCCCAATCGCCTGCAGCTTCGCGCCCTGAGCCGCACGCTGTTCGAGCTGCATCCGCTCTGTCGTATCGATAATGTATGCGGCGGACGGACGGCCCTGGCGATCAAGCACCACGAACACATCGGCCGAACGGTCCTTGAATCCTGCGAGCTTGAACGTGCGCGCGCCATCAAGCGCCTTGCCCAGTTCCTCGGCAAGCGCGGCAGGTCCCTGCTCCGCAATGAAGAGGTCGGCAAAGCGGGCGCCGGGTTGCGCGCGGCCGCCTGTCATTTCGACCAACGTTCGGTTGGCATCCATCATGACGGCGCTCTCGACGCCTTCGCCATCGAGACGAACGACGCCGAACGGTGCATCGTTGAACATCATGTCGTCGGCTTGGCCAGCTCCGCGGGACGTGGCGGGCGTACCGTTTGCTGCGGGAACGGGGGCCCGGCGCGCGGTCTGTTCGGCGGCGCTGGCGACATAGACGATCGATCGCGTGAGCGCGTCCGCACCCTTACCCGACCACGTCGTGATCATGGTGGCAGTGGTTTCAACGCCGTCACGCGCACGCAACACAACTTCGGCGCGGTGACTCGCTGCGCCGCGCACGTCGCGCTTCATCAGCTTGAGGCCCTCGGGGCGCATAATGTCTTCAAGGCGCAGCGCATTGTCGCCATCGGGCAGGCCCAGCATCTGGCGCAGCGTCTGGTTGATATAGACGACACGGCCATCACGGCGCGCCGAGAAGAATCCGACCGGCGCATCCTCGACATAGAGCGCGCGCGGGTCGACCGACCCAGCGCCCGCTGTCTGCGAACCCGGCTCGATGCGACGCAGGCGCCACAGCGCGCGTGTCTTGCCGAGCGGCGCAACACTGGCTTCGAACTGAACCGGCGTGTGGCTATCGCCAAACAGCAGCGCGGGCAGAACTTCCGATTTCGAGATACCCAGCTTCACCGCCTTTGACAGGCGATAGATCGGCGCCGCCATGCCGGGGTTCGACGAGAACAGGCGATCTACGGACGGCGCGTGCGCACTGTCCACGCCGGTCACGTGCGCGAGCTGGGCAATCTCCAGATAGCCGCCGTTGGCCGCAACGGTGGCGCCGCCACGATCCGAAATCAGCGCCGGCTCGGTAAGAGCTTCCAGCCACACGTGGCGCTTGGTCGATTGCGCCGCCGCCTCGGCCGCGCCGCGTTCCGGGAACATGCCGAGCTTGCGCCCTGCTCCGCGCATCACCCACAGCACCAGCACCAGAGCCATGGCGCCGAGCGCAATGACCAGAACCGCGCCTGCGGGTCCAACCGCGTCGCTCCAGGTCAGCGCCATGCCCGCGGCGCCCCCGGCGATCGCCAGCGCCGCCCAGAAGCCAAGCTGGATGTAGTCGAATCCCTTGCGAACCGCTGGGGCCGGGGTTTCGATCGTTTCATAGACGAGAGGATCGTTTGCGTCAGCCATGGCGGTCTTTCTGGTGTTCGGTAGGCGAGTATTGGGGTGATTCGTATTCATTCGGGTTACCCCGCGAATCGGCATTAACGGTTTGACTCTGTTGTAGATTCCAACCCTCAGACACATTCCCTAGTGGGGCAGTCTGAGTCAGTTCGGGGCCGGGGTCACCACAGCTTGTGGCCGCGCGCCGCCAGCCCCTGGCGCCGGGCTGGATCAGCTTCCTGTGGAGAAGCAGGGCAGACGCGCTCATCGCCTTCTCCCCTTGGCCGTGTTCATAACGAAGCCGATCACCTTGGCGACCGCCTCGAAATGCTCACGCGGCACGTTTTCCTCGATCTCGACCGAGGCAAACAGCGCGCGCGCCAGCGGTACGTTCTCGACTATCGGAATGTTGTGTTCCCTGGCGATCTCTCGGATCCGCAGCGCCACTTCGTCCGCGCCTTTCGCCATGCAGACGGGCGCTGCATCCTTCTCCGGGTCGTAGCGCAACGCGACCGAGTAATGGGTTGGGTTAGTGATGACGACCGACGATTTCGGGACGTTCTGCATCATCCGCTTGCGCGAGCGCTCAAGCCGGATCTGACGAAGGCGGGCGCGGATATGCGGGTCGCCTTCCTGTTGCTTGACCTCGTCACGAATATCCCTGCGCGACATGCGCATGCGCTGCATGAAGGTGAAGCGCTGATAGATGAAGTCGACGGCGGCGATCAGACCCACGATCACGACGGCCGCCAGCAGTAGCCGCCCCGCGATCACCTGCGTCATCGCCAGCAGGCCGGATGGATCAAGACGCGCGGATTCCGAAATGGCGGTCGCCTCGGGCCACACGGCATACATCATCGCGCCCGTGATCGCGGCCATCTTGAGCAGCGACTTCAGCAGGTTGAACCAGCCCTGCATGCCGAACATGCGCTGCAGTCCCTTCATGGGCGACAGCTTGGCGAGATCCGGCTTGATCTTCTCGCCGGTCCACAGCGGCCTGTGCTGCACGATATGACCCAGCGCGCTCGCCACGGCGATCACAGCGAAGATCACGCCAAGCGGGAAGGCAAGCGACGCAAGCAAGCTGATCATCAATTGCTGCGCGCCACCGCCTGTCAGGCGGAAGGCATGCGGATGGTCCATGATCCGCACCAGCGGATCGGCGATCATCCCCGCGAGCGGTCCGGCGCTCGCCATGATCGCAGCTATCGCCATCATCAGGAACCAGATCGGAACATCCTGGCTCTTGGCGATATCGCCTTTCTTTCGAGCCTCTTCGAGCTTCTTCTGTGTTGGCTCTTCTGTCTTCTGGCTGTCGTCCTGCTCTTCTGCCACGGCGGACTACCTTATCGTCAGGATATGCATCTGGCGGTCCATTTCCTGGAGCCAGACCATCATCCCGCCACCAAGGCCGAGAGCAGTAATCGCAAGCCCAAGCATCACGGACAGCGGCATCGCCGTCATGAAAACCTGCACCTGCGGGATAAGACGTGAGATCAGGCCAAGCGCCACGTTGAACACCAACGAGAAGATCAGGACCGGCGCGGCAATCTGAATGCCAAGACGGAAGGAGTTCGAGACGGCGTCGATCACAAACGTCGACGCATCACCGATCGGCGGAAAAGCGCCCGGCGGAAAAAGCACGTAGCTGTCAGCTGCCGCCTCGATCATCACTCGGTGCAACCCGGCCGACATGATCAGCACGACACCCATCATCGAGAAGAAGCCGGAAAAGATCGCCGCCGGCTGGCTGGCGATCGGGTCAATCTGCTGCGCAAAGCCAAGACCTGACGCGAGACCAACCGTCGCCCCTGCGACCTGAAGCGCACTCATCATCAATCGCGCGCCCAACCCAAGGATCAACCCGATGATGATCTCGGTGATGACCATCGGTATCGCGCCCACAATGTCGCGCGGCATGGCAGGCGCGTTGCCGACAAGCGTCGGCGCCAGCGTCGCTGTCACAAGCACAGCCAATCCAAGCCGCATCATCGGAGGCGTCGTCTGTTCGCCCCAGGCCGGCGCGATCATCATCACGGCGCCGAGCCGCGCGAACAGAAGCGCTCCGATCCATGCGTATTGGTTGAGCCAATCCAACTCGGCGGAACTCCCTAGAACTCGGCTATCCGGGCAAAGACCTGATTGGCGAAGCCCGCAAGCAACGCCCCCATCAGCGGCAGGAAGATCAGAAGCGCTGCAAAGATCGCCATAATCTTCGGCACGAAGACGAGGGTCATCTCCTGGATCTGGGTCAGCGCCTGGAAGAAGGCGATGACCAGACCCACGACAAGACCGGCGATCATGGCGGGGGCGCACATCCAGACGGTCGTCCAGAGTGCGTCGCGGCCAAAGTCGAGAACTTCCAGGCCATTCATGCCTGTTTCTCCATCAAAGTTATGGTTTGCGGCTGTTAACCCTCGCAAATGAGTAGTTAAGAAATGGTAGGCAAAACCTGCCGGTCTGGGTTCCAGCCCGCCGTTTTGCTGGGGTTTTGGAGGGGTGCGGCGATTAATTCGCCGTCAGGCGTTACCCGGCGACCGGGATCAGCACTTTGACACGCAGGCCGGGCTGATTGTCTTCCAGCCGCAATTCGCCCCCGTGCATACGCGCGAGCGTGGCCGCCAGCGACAGACCAAGGCCCGAACCCGGCGTCGTCCGTGCCGAATCCAGACGGCCAAAGCGCTTCAACGCGCCCGCCCGCTCGTTCTCCGGAATCCCCGGCCCGCGGTCGGACACTTCGACCTCCGCCATCCCATGATCGGCACGCACAGCCATCGCGATCGCGCCGCCGGATGAGCCATGCTTCAGCGCATTATCGACGAGGTTGGAAACCAGCTGCGCCAGAAACTGCGCATGGCCGCTAACTTTCACCGACGCTCCAGCCTGCTCTGCGAAGGTCAGCGACACCCCCATCTCCTCGGCCAGCGGCTGGTGCAACTCGAACACATCGCGCACCACCGCACTCAGGTCGACCTCGGTGAACTGGTCGCGGGCAGCTCCCGCTTCGGCGCGCGCGATATCGATCATGGCGGAGAAGGACGCGAGAATGCGGTCTGCCTCATCCGCCGCTTGCCCCAGCGCCTCGCCGCGTGCAGCATCTGGCAGTTCCGTGTCGTTGCCGCGCTGGATCTGCGTCTTGAGACGCGTCAGCGGCGTACGAAGATCATGCGCAAGACTGTCGGTCACGGTACGCAGCTCCGTCACCAGCTTCTCGATCCGCTCCAGCATCCCGTTGAGCGTGACTGCCAACCTGCCGAACTCGTCGCCGCCAGAACGAACCGGAATCCGGGTGGAGAGATCGCCCGCGACGATCGCGCGCGCGGTCCGATCGATATCGCCGATGCGCCGCATCACGAGCCGGTTGAGCAGGAAGCCGGAAACGCCCGCCAGAAGCACGGCTGCGATCAGGGCCACAGCGCCAGATTCAATCAGGGCCGCCTGGAAGTTCCGCTCGGCGCGAAGATCCCGCCCGACCAGCAGGCGCGTTCCAAACGGCGCGACGTACGCAACAGCGCCAATCTCGATATTGCGCCCATTGGGCGCGCGTACGCCACGCACACTGGTCCATTGCCCATCGGTGCGAACATTCTCGGGCCAGCTCGAAAGATTGCCGACAATCTTCGTGCCGTCCCGATCCGCCAGCAGATAGATCGCTTCGGATTCGCCAACCGCCCTGTCACGGATTGTCGCGATCAACGCCGGCAGATTCCGCCCACCATCGCTGGAGTCGACGATGCCGCGCAGCTCCGCTTCAACAACCTCGGCTGTCTCCTGCTCGAGAATGCGGGTGGCGGCGATGTAGGTGAGTGTGAAAGCCGCGCTGATGATCAACAGCGTCATCAGAGCCGAAAGGCCGATCACGCGCGCACTGAGTGTCCCCAACCCCAGTCGTCTCGGCATTACGTGGCCGATCGGATGCGATAGCCTTCGCCGCGTAAGGTCTCGATCAGCGGCCGCTCGCCCGCCGCATCGATCTTCCGGCGCAGCCGCGAGATGTGAACATCGACGACATTGGCCTGCGGTTCGAACTGATAGTCCCAAACATGGTTCAGCAGCATGGTGCGTGTCACCGGTCGCCCGGCATTACGCATCAGGTATTCGAGGATTGCGAACTCGCGCGGCAGAAGATCAATCTCGCGCGCGCCACGGAAGGCGCGGCGGCGTTCCAGATCAAGCCGCAGATCGTCCACCTTCAACTCGGTCTGTTCTGCCGCACGCGGATCGCGCCTGCGCACGATCGCTTCGAGCCGCGCAAGCAATTCGGAAAACGCGAACGGTTTGACGAGATAATCGTCGCTGCCCGCTTTCAGTCCTTCGACTCGATGGTCGATCTGGCCAAGCGCGGACAGGATGATGGCCGGCGTCTGCCGGTCTTCCGCACGCAGCGTCTTGAGGATGGTCAGCCCATCCATCTGCGGCAGCATGCGGTCAATGATGATGGCGTCGTGTTCCCCGCCAAGCGCGAAGCTCAGCCCTTCCGGCCCCGTCCGGCAGACATCGACGGCATGGCCCTTTTCCTTGAGGCCCCGCTCGATGAAGTCGGCCGTGCGGGCCTCGTCCTCGATAACCAGAATGCGCATTGTCATGATCTAGGCGCTCCCGGCGTCTATCGGAAGCCTCTTCGTAGGAACAGGCGCGGTCGTTCCGCTCACTTGGGGGACGGACGACGGAACGGCCGCGCCTGCACTTCCCCAGGCAACATCAGTTGCCCGAGAAAGGAACTCCAACAAAGAACCTCGTGTCATTGCGCTGCAGCTGCAGGAGAACTGCGTTGCGATTCTGCTTTTTGGCCTCGTCCACCGCTTTCTTGGCGGCGTCTGGGGTCGTGGCGCTGGCCTGGTTCACCTTCACCAGCTTGTCGCCGACACGAATGCCGGCATCGGCCGCTGGCGAGTTGATCTTCACGGACGAGATCAGGACGCCGCCGTCACCCGCCGTCAGGCCAAGGCCAAGATCAGACAGGCTGAGCGTGGCGCCAGCGACCGCATCAGGCGTGGCGCTGGCCAGAACTGGCTTCGCGGCATCGTCCTTCAGCGCGTCGATATTCACCTTCAGAGTCTGCGCACGGCCATCACGCATGATCTTCAGATCGCGCGTCGTGCCGGCCTTGGTGTCCGCAACCGCGCGGGTCAGGTCCTGCACGTGGGCGATCTCACGTTCGCCGAAGTGCAGGATGACGTCGCCTTCCTTCACGCCGGCCTTGGACGCCGGGCTGCCGTCGGTGACGGAGTTCACAAGCGCCCCTTTCACCGAAGCAAGGTTGAGGCTGCTCGCAATGTCCGGCGTCACCGGACCAATGCCAACGCCAAGCCAGCCACGCTCGACCGTGCCGTGCGAGATCAGCTGCGCGACAATGCCCTTGGCCATGTCGGAAGGGATCGAGAAGCCGATGCCCACGTTGCCGCCGGTCGGCGAGTAGATCGCCGAGTTCACGCCGATGACAGCGCCGGACTGGTCGAACAGCGGGCCACCGCTATTGCCCTGGTTGATCGGGGCATCGACCTGAATGAAGTCGTCATACTGGCCAGAATTGATGTTGCGGCCTCGCGCCGAGACAATGCCCGCCGTCACGGTGTTGCCGAGACCAAAGGGCGATCCTACAGCAAAAACGCTGTCGCCCGGGCGCGCTGTCGCGCTGTTGCCCCACGGCAGGCCGCGCGGGATGTTGTCGCCGCTGACTTTCAGCACGGCAAGGTCGGTCTTGGGATCGGTGCCAACCAGCGTGCCGATCAGCTCGCGCCCATCATCGAGCACGACCGTCATCTTTTTGGCGTCATCCACCACGTGGTTGTTGGTGACGATGTAACCGCCTTCGATGAAGAAGCCCGAGCCCGAACCAAAGCGGTCAGGCGCTTCATTGCCTTGCTGACCCTGTTGGCCCTGACCCTGGCTGCCGAAGAAGTCTTCAAACGGCGTGCCTTCGAACGGGTTGCGGCCATTGAATTGCGATTTCTGGACCGGGCTGGACGAGCGTACCTGGATCTGGACGACCGAGGGCGACACCGCCTGCACGAGGTCGGCGAGGTTAGGAAGATTACCCCAACGCGCCTGCTGGCTCATGGCGGGCAGCGCAAGCTGGGCCGCCGCCGGGGCGGCAACTGACGCCCCGCTCTGGTTGAACAGCGCGAAGGACGGCGCAGCGAGGGCGAGCGCACCAAGGCTCACACCCGCAATCAGCCCGCCGGTCGCGCCAATTACAGTTCCACGCTTCATGTTAGTCTCCGTGTCCGCACCAGAATTCCGAATGTAGAGAGTGGGTGCGAACTGTTGTTGAGCCAAGAGAGCGCCGCGAACATGAAACGGGTCTGTCCCGAACATTAACTCGGCACGGTGAGATACCAGTTTAGCCTTGTGAATGTGGGCTTTTCCGGGCGGAATTCACGTCAACGCCAAGGCGGCAAACGCAGTTCACCACACAAGCCTTTGACTCTGCTTGAAACAGCTCCCGGACGGCTGAACCTGAAGTAGCTTCAGCTCTTGAAGCCGTTCTTCATGTGCGTCCCATCGCAGAACGGCTTGTTGGCCGATCCGCCGCACCGGCACAGCATCGCATTCTGAACCCGCGCGACCACACGCCCCGTCCCCGCCGTGATCTCGAGGTTCCCGCGCACTTTCAGCGGCCCATCGGTCTGCGGGTCGATCGCCAGAGGCCCGTCGCGCACCGCCAGCATATCCGCCTTGCCGGTGGGCGGCTCACCTGAAGCCTCGAAATGCACGTCATGGTGCGAACCATCGCAGAACGGCTTGTTCTTCGAAGCGCCACAGCGGCACAGCGTCATCCGGAAACCCTGACGCTTCCCGTCCAGCACAATATCGCCGCGCACCGCATAGGGCCCGCTTTCGCGAATAGCCGCCAGATTGACCGGCGGCGCAGCCTCCTCCGGCCGGCCGTCATTGCGGCGATACCGGATCGCCCCGGACGGACAGACCTCGGCAATCGCCACCAGCTTCTCCGCGTCCATCGCATTGGGATGGATCCACGGCCCCTCGACATTGGCGAGGAACACCTTCGGCGCCCCCGTCACGCACTGGCGCGAATGGATGCAGCGCTTGCCCTCGTAATCGATGGTGACTTTCTCGCCGACAATGGTCTCGATGCCGTTGACCTTGGTCGTCTCCTCATTCCCCACCGCGCCTGCAGGAACAGGCGGTGGAGGCGCCGGCAAAGGATCGCCCGCACTGGCAAAAAGATCGGCCGCCCGCTTGGCCAGGTCCGCCAGCAGCTTTGCCGCGCCAACCGCCCTCGCCTCGCCATCCTTCGCAATGACAGCGCCAGCGGCCGCAAACTCTTCAAGCCGCTCGATGAAAAACCGCCGCGCCGCCGGTCCCCATGCAAACGGAGCGGAATCCCGCAGGGCGGTAAAGCTCATCCCCGCATTGCAGCCAGGGTTTGAAGACCCGGCCGGCAACCGCGTCGCCCGCTCACCCAGCAATGTGCAGGCCCGCATCAACGCGATACCAAGATCAAGCGCGACACCCTTTTCCGGGTTAGGCCGAGGGATCGTGTAGGCATACCCCAACAACCGCAGCATCAGCTGATAGCAGGAGTTTGCCAGATCGACCGTCGCGATCGCATCCGCATTCTCCAGCCACACCTTGCCTTCCGGCGTCGGCGGTTTGCGCAGCACCGGGTTGGTCGCCGCCGGGTGCGCAGGAACAAACGCCGGATTGGCCGCCTTCAGCTTCCGGTATTCCTCACGGATCGCCGCAAACCTCTGGAAGTGTGAATCCTTGGAAGCTGCCGAGGCCCCCTCGCCCTGCGTGACGATCGCATCGAACGCCTGCAGCGCCGTCTTCAGGCACAACACTGGCCTTGCCCCGCCCAGATCCAACTCCGCCGGAGACAGCTGCAATGCCGGATCGCCGCAAAACGCATTGTTTTCGCCATGCTGGGACGAGAAGGTCCGCAACACCGCGCCCACATGCTCGTAAAAGACGCCGACCGTCTCATAGTCGACCGGCATGGGCGTCAGCCGACCGTTCTGCCCGGTATCACGCTTGAACACCCGCTCAGGCGCAAATCCCTCGCCCTCCGGCTCTTCCGACCCGACCGGACGCTCCAGATGGATGAAATGCTGGAGCACATGCTCGTTGAACGGCGCCAGCTTCACAACAAGCCCAGCCGGCAGGCTCCCCCTCTCGAGCGGGAAGTTACCGCGCCCAAACCGTGGCTGCCCGCCCAGCGCCGCGGTGATGTTCCACACGGCCGCCAGATGCCCCATCTCCTCGACGGCGACCTGGATGATCTGCTTCCGCCAGCGCCCCACCGCCTCGGTCTCAAGCTCGGAAAGCCCCTCCCCAGCCGACTTCAGGCTGAAGGCGGCATACAGGTAAGTGCACATCAGGTTGTGTTCGAGTTCCGCCGCTTCATACAGCGAATGGATCAACTGTTCCCGGCTTGGCGCGCTGTCCACAATCCCGTCAGCCATCTCACCCTCGTCTTGTTTTAGCGAAGCTTATGCCTGCCCGATGACGGCGGCTACTATCCGAAAGGGTTAGATCGCGCGCAGGTCTGCTTGCTGCGCCTTGTGGAAGCAGATCAGGCGACGCCGCTGGCAAAAAGCGCAGGCCTCAAGCCACCTTCTCTTCAGGCCAGCCGCCGATCGGCGGCGCGTCGAACAGGCTCGGCGGCACGTATTCCTCGCGGAACCACGGATTCTTCCGGCGATCGAAGATCTCGCGCATCCAGGTGACTACCGTGCGAATGCGCGGCACGCGGCGCGCGCTTTCATGGAAGCTCAGCCACACTTTCACCGACGCCAGCGGCGGAATCGGCAGGGCGACAAGCCGGCTATCCAATCTGCTCGCATAACTCGGCATAACAGCTATTCCCGCTCCAGCCGCCGTCGCATTGAGCATCGAGGCCGAGCAATCGGTGAGAATTGTGGGCTCCACCAGCGCGGCGATCTGCGCGGTCTTGTCCTTCCACCCCGGATTCTCGGTGTAATGCGTATGATTCAGGATGCGATGTTGTCCGACGTCCAGCATTCCCGCCGGCGATCCGTACGTCGCGATGTAGTCGCGGCTCGAGAACGCGCAGTAGTGCAGCGTTGCAACGGGGAACGAAATTACTTCGGCCTGCTTCGGTTGTTCGAACCCGACGACCACGTCGGCATACCCTTGTCCCTGCTTGGGCAGATTCCGGTCCGACAGTATCGAGAGGCGCATTCCAGGATGTTCCGCAAGGAAACCTCCAACGTTGGGTGTAATGCAGTAAGCCAGCACGCCATCGTTGGACCAGATCTTCACTTCACCTTGTGTCTTCGTCTCGAGTCCTTTGAGCGTGTTCTCCAGAGACTGACTTGCACGCATCATGGTGGTGACATGATCGAGCGCTTCAGCGCCCGCTTCCGTCAGCTGGATTCCGGCCGGCGAACGCTCGAGAAGCCTTGCGCCAAGCCGTAATTCGAGTTGCCCGAGACGTTTTGAAATCGCAGACTGCGTAACGCCCAACTGCTCGGCTGCGGCGTTCATCGAGCCAGCAGTTGCAACCGCATAGAAGGTGCGCAGGTCGGACCAGTCGACCAGCTCACGGACCAGCCGTTCGCCTCCATCTTTGGTCGTCATAGCCGGTGTGCCCAAATGGCTGAAGCGCCACCCTCCAGTTTGTGGTCAAAGGTTAGCAAGAGATTAAAAAAGAACGGCGGGTCGGTGATGGTGATGGTTTTGGATGACGCGCGCTCAGCGCTGCGTTCGCTCGGGGGAGAGCGATTGCATCCGCGCTACATGCCGGGCGCCTCAGAGGCCATGATGGCCTCCGTGAAGCTGCATCACGCGCAAAGCGAGCAGGACTTCGCAGACGTCCACGCGCTCGCCGTCGCGGAGCTTGGCCCCGGCCTCGCCTCGCTTGCCGAGATCAAGCGCGTCGACAGCCTGACGAACGCGGCCATCTGGGTCATACGCCGCAACGATACAGTCACCGGCTTTCTGGCTCCGCTCGCGTTGACGGCCGCCGGCGTCGCCGCTCTCACGGACGGCACGTTCAACGCCGCTCGCATCGACCAGAAATGGGTGGCCCGCATGGGCGAGCCGCTCGCTGGCTTCTATTGCTGGTGCTACGCTGGCAAAGACCAAGTCAGCCGTGGCGCGCTGGTCCTCGCCCTGCGTACCCTTATCGACAAGCACTTCCCTGACCTTCCGTTCTTCGGAAAGGATTCCACCGCCGCCGGCGCGAAGATCATGCGCCATCTCGGCTTCTTCCCCTTTGATGGCGTTGAACACCTGTTCTGGCGCTGCCGCACCGTGATGGATGCCGCCTGATGATGTCCGTAAAGAACAACCACACGCGCAACGATCTCTCGGTCGAGATTGTCCGTGACCTCGCCGACTTCATGAAAGTCGTCGCCATCCGTTCGTCCGTGTTCCTCGCCGAGCAGGACTGCCCCTACGAGGAAGAGTTCGACAACAACGACCTCTCCTCGCTCCATTTGATCGCCTACCTGCGTGGTGAGCCGGTGGCGACCTTGCGCATCCGCTTCTTTGCGGGTTTCGCCAAGATCGAGCGTGTGTGCGTGATGAAACACGTGCGTGGCGGCGCTCTGGTGAAGCTGATGATCGAGACCGCGGTCGATGTCATCGCGCGCAAAGGCTACACTCTGGCCGTTGGCTACATCCAGAAACGTCTCGTCCCCTTCTGGAAGCAGCTTGGCTTCCTGCCGCGTCAAGGCCGTCAGGACTTCCGCTTTTCCGACTACGAATACGTTGAATGCGAGCGCAAACTTGCCATCCGCAATGACGCGATCACCGTCGATAGCGATCCTTATGTGGTGATGCGTCCCGAAGGCGAATGGGACCACGAGAACGTCCTCGACCGTTCAGCTCAGCGTCCCGCGGTCGCATAGCGCCATGACAAATCCCGCGTGTCGCCTTCTATGCATCGACCTCCAGGTCGATGCAGTCCCAGGCTGTGAGCCCGACGCATCGTCGATCTTCGGCGCCCGCCAGCTTCTGACGCTGGGCCGCCGTCTCGGCTGGACCATCGCCCATGCGCGCCGCCGCACGCAGGTCGTGATCCGTTCGCGCAATGGCGCGCAGCCCGGTCTCAACCCTCTGATGACCGAACAGGTCTTCTTCCACGATGGCCGTTCGATTGCCGACAGCCAGGGCTTCGCCGACCTACTCTACGCCTGGCGCGGCGAGACGGTCTATGTCGCTGCTTTCGATCATGTCTCCCTGCTGTCCTGCCTGATTGCCTGCCAGGAACAGGGACCGAAACTGGTCCTGATCGAGGATGTGCCGCCGCTGCAGACCCTTACGGATCCCGCCGCCAAGCAGGATTTCCACGGCGCCGCCACGCGCCTTGCGGCAGGCGCCACAACCATCGGCGGCATTATCAAGGAGTCCAGCCGCCGCTTGGGCATCAAGGTCGCCGCGGTCAATGACCCGGTTGGCCAATCCCATCGCAGCATGCCAATCTGAGCCGACAAAAGAAACGTCGGGAGGGAAACGTGCGCCTTGTTACGATAGTCGTTGCGCTGGCCTTGGCCGGGTGCGCGACGCCGCACGCCTTCACGCCGCGCCTAGCCGAACCGCGCCTCGCCGTCGTCGATGAGGGCAATCTCACCCAGGCGCAGCGCGACATGCTGGCAAGCCGGTCCAGCCTCAACATCTATCGCACGCTGGCCCACCACGTTGATCTCTACAATCGCTGGTCGCCGCTGGGTCAGTTCCTCCTAAACGGCTCCAGCATCCCGCCGCGACACCGCGAGATGGCGATGCTGCGCATGGGCTGGCTTTGCCAATCACCGTATGAATGGTCGCAGCACGCGCGTATCGCAAAAGCCTCCGCCGGCATGACCGAAGCGGAAATCCGCGCCATCGCCATCGGACCCGATGCGCCAGCATGGTCCGCCACGGATCGCGCCGTCCTGAGGATGGCTGACGAACTCCGCTATGAGGCGATGATCTCCGACGCCACCTGGGCCGAGCTTCGCAGGACTTACTCCGACCAGCAGGTCATGGAGCTGTTCTACACCTCGGCGCAGTACCAGCTCGTCTCGATGGCGCTCAACACACTCGGCGTCCAGATCGAACCCCA